>Ga0070717_10001019_pt1 | contig 18794 bp, 15 predicted proteins | sample LARL113metaG_FD_71366 | JGI IMG/M metagenome (GOLD analysis project Ga0070717, IMG submission 71366) | Corn, switchgrass and miscanthus rhizosphere microbial communities from Kellogg Biological Station, Michigan, USA - LAR L11-3 metaG | ecosystem: Host-associated > Plants > Roots > Rhizosphere ... | reverse complement strand
CGGCACAGCTTCTGGACCGACCTCGGGATCATCGCCCAGACCATCGGCGTCATCTTCGGCCTGGATTCGATTGCCTTTCGCTGGGTAGCGCGATCTGTCCGGCGGTACGTTCCATGGCTCTTAGTCGACGCGCCAGTCATCGCGGCAGCCTTTTACGCCGCCCTATTCTTGCGGCTGCTCGACTTCCCGACATCAGGATTTAAGAGTTATCTCGGCGCCCTGACCCGATGGATTCTCCCGCTGATCGTCCTCTACCTGGTGATGACCTCGTTATGGGGCGTCCACCGCCGTATCTGGCGGTTCGCCAGCGCCGCCGACGTACGGCCCATCTTCGGCGCAACGGCTACCGCGACCGCCATCGCGATTGCGATAGACGTGTACGGAGGGGGGAGAGGACCCCGCTCGCTCCCGCTGGGGGTACTGCTGCTCGGTGGATTCTTCTCGGCGTGCGGGATGGTCCTAGTCCGTTATCGCTCGCGCCTGTTGCGCGGGCTATCGCCACGCGGCCGAAGCGACAGCGACGGAACGAGAGCAATTATCTACGGGGCCGGCGATGCAGGCCAACACCTGGCGCTTCGACTCCTGACCCACCAATCGGGCGAAATTTACGATCTTGTCGGCTTCGTTGACGATGACCCGCGCAAGCGGGGCCAACGCATTCACGGTCTTCCCGTACTGGGCGGGCGCCACGAGCTCGGTCCCATCGTTGCCCGGCGTCGCATCGACTTGATCATCATTGCCATCAACCATGTTCGCGGCGAAGACCTGCGGCAGATCCTGACCGCTTCACAGCAGACTGCCGCGCAGATCCGCATCATTCCAAATGTCTTTGAGGTCGTGAGTGTGGCGAACACAGCCCCGTTCCTTCGCGAAGTGCGCGTCGAAGATCTCCTTGGTAGGCAAGCCGTCCAACTAGACCGTGAGGCCTGCGAAGGCGTTCTCCGGGATAGGGTCGTCTTGATCACCGGCGGATGCGGTTCCGTCGGAAGCGAGTTGTGCCGTCAGGTTGCCCGGTTTGAACCGAAGCAACTTGTAGTCCTAGACAACAATGAAACGGGGCTTTACGATCTCGAATTGGCGCTGCGGGCGTCCTTGTCCCAGCTCAGACTCAGCGTCGTTGTGGGTGACGTTACAAATGCAGCGCGCATGGACGTAGTGTTCCGCGAGGTCAAGCCGGACGTTATCTTCCATGCGGCCGCGTACAAGCACGTGCCTCTCATGGAGCGCTTCCCCCAGGAAGCGGTCAGGGTCAACGTAGGCGGCACGGCGGTCGTTGTCGAGATGGCCCGACGATATGGTGCCCGGCATTTTGTGTTGGTGTCAACGGATAAGGCTGTCCAGCCGCATTCTGTCATGGGCTCGACGAAGCGTATCGCTGAGATGCTGGTCGTCGGTGAGAACCATGTTGGTTCTTCACCGAGCAAATCGACGCTGTGCACGGCGGTTCGCTTTGGAAACGTGCTTGGCAGTCGAGGCAGTGTGGTTCCAACGTTCACCAAGCAGATTGACCTTGGCGGCCCGGTTACCGTGACCCATCGGGACATGACCAGGTACTTCATGGACGTTTCCGAGGCGGCCGGCCTCATCATCCAGGCAGCTAGCTTTACCAACGGTCAGGATATCTTCATGCTGGAAATGGGCGAACGCATTCGGGTCGATGACCTGGCTCGCAAAATGATCCGCATGCGCGGTCTTCGTCCCGAGATTGATATCCCTATCGTCTACACCGGAGTTCGCCCGGGAGAAAAATTGCATGAGGAGTTGGCGTTCGCGGAAGAAGGCCGAGAGCCGACTGAGCATCCTCTGGTACATCGGCTAAGGATGCCAGCAGCAGAGGGCTCGAATGGCGAAGTTCGAATGAGCGTCGAGCGCTTGCTCGAGTTTTCCAACAATGGCAACGGGCAGGCGCTGATCGATGAACTGATGAGGTTGGCGCGTGGCTCGGACGACGGCCTCGCTGGAGTCGGTGCGAAGGGAGAGCGCCTAGCGGCTGCCGCGGAGTAAGCCGGAGGAGTTAGCTGATCGTGGCTCATTTTCTCTGGGAACGGAGGGCTGGAACGGAAACCGGGGCTAGCCGCAACCCAGTTCGAGCTGGCTATTCGGCAAGCAGGCGATGACGGGCGATCAGAGTAATCCCCAGGAAAGGCGGTTTCGGGTGCTAGCGACCTCAGCATGGTTTGAGCCGGGATTCCGTGGCGGAGGCCCCGTTCGATCCATGGCCCGCATCGTCGATACGATTTCCGACAAGATTGATCTATGGCTTATCACTCGTGATCGTGATTTGGGATCCTCTAATCCCTATCCAAAGCTCTCCGGGCAATGGATTCGCCGCGGTCGTAGCCGAGTGTTCTACTTGGACACCGGCAGACTCGGACAATGGTTGCGCCTGCGGCGTGAGTTATCGGCGATCCGGTTCGACCTGTTGTACGTCAATAGCCTTTGGAATCCCGTCTTCACGGCAATCCCGATCGTCGCCCTTAGCCTCGGCCTGCTTCATGCAAGGAAAGTCCTCATCGCACCTCGTGGAGAACTAAGCCTCGGCGCCTTATCCATCAAGACCAAGAAGAAGCGGGTTTTCTTGAACGGGTGGGGCCCATTCCTAAGGTCAATGGACGTGACGTGGCACGCCTCTTCTGAGAATGAGGCCTCGGAGATCCAGGCCGTTCTGCCGTGGGCCCGCGTCGGCGTAAATCGGGACCAGACCTCCCTCCCTTATGAACCGCTCCCTGTGACAGTTGCTAACGACGGGTGCGCTCGCCTAGTGTTCATCAGCCGGATCTCTCCGATGAAGAACCTGGACCTAATCCTCCGCGCGCTGCCGGCTCTATCCGAGCCAATCGAGCTCGATATTTATGGTCCCTTAGAAGACCGGGGCTACTGGTCTAAGTGTCAATCATTGATTCGTCAAGCTCCTTCCACAGCGCATGTCAAGTACCAGGGTGAGCTGGCACCCTCCGATGTCCGCCGGACGTTCTCCGGCTACGATGCATTTATTTTCCCGACGCGTGGCGAGAACTTCGGACATGTCATCGCTGAGAGCTTGTCGGCATCGTGCCCGGTCGTTTGTTCGAATAGAACACCATGGACGTCGGTCTTGGAAACAGGCGGAGGAGCCATCGTGCCAGACCTAACTCCGGTGGGTCTCGTGAAAGAACTCAAGCGCATCGCAGCAATGACTACGACGGATAGATTGCGAGCAAGAGAAGCCGCTGGGATTGCCTACCGGTCATGGCGAAGTGGAGTAGGCGCTCCCAACATTCTCGAGCAGGTGCGGATCTCGGAATCGTCATCTCGCGTATGATGCATGGTGCGCAATACGCGTAGGATCGCCCTAGTAACTTCTGGGTTCGACGTTGGCGGTGGTGTACCGACCGTAGCCCGCTGGCTGCGCGATTCCTTACGGTCCACTGCTGGATATCTCGTGGACGTTCACGACTTGGCCACATCTAGGCGGGACCCGTACAGTCGTCGTCTGCTTGAGCCAAACTCCTGGGTGAGACGCAGCCTGCGGAACCATTCTAGCGATGCAGATCCAGTCACCCACTGGGGTGCGAATGCTGTGGAGATCGAAACGATGCGGTATCGGCCCCGGCGGGAGCTCAGTAAGGCTCTTCAATCCTACGATCTAATTCAGGTCGTGGCCGGCTCTCCGGCTTTGGCCTCAGCCGTTCTCAGAACTGGCGTCCCTGTCGTGCTCCAGGTCGCGACAACAGTCGACTGGGAACGACACTGGGATCTGGCACAGCAGACCGGGGTTACGAGCATTTGGCGCCGGAGCATGACCCTGCTTACCACTCGGCTAGAACGCCGCGCCCTGCGCCAGGTAGACGCCGTACTAGTTGAGAACTCGGCCATGTTGGAGCACGCCCGCTCGAGCGGGCAGGAACGCGCCATCAAGGCTCCCCCGGGCGTCGACACGACACTCTTCTCTCCACCGGCGGCAGGATGGCGACGCGAAGGTTACCTTCTGTCGTTATGCCGCTTGAACGACGCTCGCAAGGGACTAGAACGAATGATCCGCGCGTACGCGAACATGCTTCAACTAGATGAGTCCATTCCGCCCCTCGTCATGGCCGGGAGAGGCCAGCTTCCGGCACCACTATTACGCCTTGTGACTACCCTCGGGCTATCGTCTCGGGTCTCCATACACTCGGACCTGCCCGATGCCATATTGGCCGAACTCTACCGTGGCGCCTCGGTCTTCTTGCAAACCTCATATGAGGAGGGACTGGGCATGTCAGTTCTTGAAGCGATGGGGTGCGGATTACCGGTCGTCTGCACAGAAACCGCCGGTGCTCGCGAGACGGTTGTCGACGGAGTGACTGGGTGGTTGGTCCGGCAGGATAGCGACTCCCAAGTACCGGCCTTGGTCGCGAACCGCGTCCTCGAGATATTGCGAGGGGACGGAATTGGAATGAGCCGCCAAGCCCGCGAGCGATGCGAGAGGAATTTTTCGACGCCGGTCGCCTTGACTCGCTTCGTTGACGTCTACAACGATCTCATCATGAGACATCTCGGTCGTGATTAGCCCGAGCTGGATGGCGACCCGGTGGCGCTGATAGTGCTCTTCGTAGGCCTGAATTCGAATTGTACAAATGCTACCTAGACTTTGGCTGCGACCATAAAGATGCCTCCTCGGCGTTTTGAACGACCGTTTGCCAGTCGAAGCCCAGTGCGGAGTGGTGATTACAACCAAATCTTGGTTCTCGACCGACATCAAGTGGCGGTCGACGGTACAAAGCAGGCCATCGTCTGGACTCGCCTCAAGGCTGGGCTGTCGTGAGTGGCTGGCTGCGCCGCGCGTAGCGGAGGCCCCACATTAACAGTAGGAACACGAAGCCATAGGTTACGGACGACGCGACTGCAGCGCCCCGAATTCCGAATGGCGGAATCAGGATGAGAAGCAACACGATTGTGAGGATGGCGCCGAGCCCTTGACCGAGCGAGCGCAGTAGCGGCTGTCCCCGCCCCTGAAGGATATCGCCTAGGACCCTGTCGAGGGCCAAGAACACGGTGCCTGGCGCGAGCAGCCACAGGGCGACGATGGCATCACGGTAGCCTGCGCCGAACAGCTTGGGAACGAGAAAAGGTGCAAGGATGCATATGAGGCCAATCGTCACCGCCGCAATAAGGCCCGCGCCGCCTAACGAGATTCGTTCGATCCGTCGAGCTTCGCGTTCGTCGCTAGCACGCGCTATGCGTGGGAACGCCACCGATCCGAACGCAACCGATGCTGGTAGGGCAAGCCAGGAGAGTGAGGCAGCAACTGTGTAGTTCCCGAGCTGTGCCACCGCCACGCCAGGCAATACGGAGAGGACAAGCTGGTCAACGCTCACATTTACAAACTCAGGAATCCGGGAGAGCCAGGCTTTGGCCCCATACTTATAGAGGGGACCAATCAGTGACAGGTCTGGGCGAAATTGGCGACCCACAAAGTGTGTGGCGACGGTCGCAGAATACCCGGTCAGAAAGATTAGCGAAACAGCGAAAGCCGCGACGACCCCGATGAGCGTCAACTTTCCGCTCGCCCAAAGGAAGATGATGCCGAGGAGGTACACCACTGGCTGGGTCGTACGGGTCAGGTTCCAGATGGAGATCCTTGTCGCCTGCAGCGCGGATACCCAGACCCCAGAAGCAATGTAGGCGGGCGTTAGTACAAGGACCACCGAGGCGTCGCGGACAACTTCCGGATTGCGGCCAATGGAGGCCGAAATCCATGGGCTGAGTGCTGCCACTAGCAAACCCGTTGCCAAAGCCCCTGCGACTGCGGTGCTCATAAAGGCCCTCGCCCTATCTGGTCGTCTCGACATCCAGTAACACGTCGACTGGTCGATCCCGAAGGCAACAAGCGTCCCAATCGTCGCAGGCCACAGTATGATGGCAACCAGTTCGCCCCGTTGGCTCGGACCGAGCAGTCTTGCGAGAAAAAGACCTCCAACGCTTCCGATGAGGACTGTGGCAACGTTGACCACAGCGGTGCCCGCTACCGCGCGAGCCTGCGGCCCTCGCATTACGCTCTCAAATGCCTGAGCCACGAGGATCCCACGGGCCCGCAAGAACCTCAAGCCACTCCGCCCTGAGTCAGGGAGACTATCGATTGTTCCAGGCAGAAGGTCCCAAGGCTGTCGTTACGGCAGGGATTCGGAAGGGGCCTGTGCGTTCTACGCTCACTACGATATCGTTCATACGGCAGCATGCTTGGGATTAGGATCAGTTCCCAAGGTAACGAGCCGCGCGGCCACGGCGACCCCCAGGAGTAGCGAAGGTATGGCGGCCGCCAGTGACACGATGTCGGTTTCCTGCTTAACGATTAGCGGAAAGAACACCAATAGAAGCAGGAGGCATAAAGGGTAGTCCGACACCTTAACTGTGGCGTTGTCGAGGATTCGAACCCCAACGCCTAGCAGCATCATGCCGGCTACTAGGATGGGCCATCCTCCGTGCCGCCAGAGGTCACCTTGGGGTGTAACCGCGTTAGAAGTATATATATATGCCGGTAGCTGATAGTACTGCTGGCTAAAAAGGTAACCGGTCGCAAGAATCGGTTTATCCGGCCAGAGCAACCGGGGAACTAGGCCAAGGCCTGGGGCTTCGAGGAGTTCACTTAACGGTCGGTTAGGGATATATGAAGGCGTCTGTTGCACGATTATGCCGACATCACCAATCCGCGAGATACGCACCAGACTTTGGGCCTGTGTGGACTGGGTGGCATTCTGGGTGAGAGCCAGGAAAGAACCAATGCCTTGCTGGGAAAATTGCTGTATGGCTTCTAGTGGAGACAGCCGCGAGTTCCCGGTACTGATGGCACTCCGATAATTCGTATTTATGGGGACTAGGACAAAGACGAAAACAAGCGCAGCAACAAAGACCGGTAGTAAAGGCAATCGACGCACCCTCGCCGCATAGCCAAGGAGCGCGGCCACGAAGCCCATCACAATCGTCTCCTTAACCCCGCTGAAGATACCCAGGCCTGACTGAACGCCCAGCAGGATTGAGAACGAGAGCAGGCGCCGTGGCCCGCGTCGATGTGCGTAGTCGTAGGCGGACAGTGCGACGGCAAAAACACTAAAGGTACCAACGGTGGAAAGAGGCTGGGTGAGGGGATTAGCTGACGAAACTGACTGCACCGGATCCGACAGGTAGCCGAAGCTCCCGAGCAACACGAGTGTCACGTCGGCGATGAGGGCGAGGCCCATGAGTAGCCAGGCAGGTCTCTGTCCCGATCTAAAGGGCCGCTCGGTCACGATCAGGCGGCGGAGCCACGAGCCTGCTGGATTCAGCGGGCCCGTTGCCACGACCATATAGCCGAGCACGAAACATGCGAGCCCAGTAGCAACCACCAGCATTGCGAATAAGACGCTGTCAAGTGAAACAATCGCCGCTTGCTGTGAAGGGGGATTACTGCTGGCCCAGATCAGACTAGCTAGGCCAAAGATGACCGCCGTAGAGAGCCCGAAATAAGGACCCAACTGCCCCGATGCCAGGCTGCGACGTAGCCCAATTTCTCTTGCCATCCCGACAGCCGAGGCCAGTCCGAGCAAGAACAGGGCGAGCGAGCCGTAGACGATCTGCCTGCTTGGAAGATCAGTCGTCGAAGCTCCGAATAGAACCACGAGCACGCTGCCGAGAACCAACAAGACTATGACGATCGTGGTAGTAACCCCCGGTCTTGCTTGTCGGGTCTGCGGCAGGCTCCGCATGCTCATGCGGCGCAATCCTCGAGCAGTGACCTCAGCCGGAGTTGGTAGGTATGCTCCGCATGTGCCCGCTTGGCTGCAGCGTCTCCTAGCTCGCGAACACGTTCAGGGTCTTCAAGCAGGGAGTGGCAGAGCACCAACAGTTCGTCGTAGGTACGGAACGCGACGATCTCCTTGCCGATGTCAAAGCACTCTTGTAACGCTGGACGGGCCTCGCAGACCACCGCCGCGCCGCATCCAGCGGCTTCAAATAGCCGACAGTTGACGCTGGCCAGCTCGCTGGGGTTCAGGTTATTGAGGACGCCCGAAGCGGACCGGAAGACTTCGGCCTTCTCCTGACGTACTACTGCCTTACCAGCGTGCCGGGCCATAACGGGCCGCTGCGGAATCCAGCTCGCGAATCGCGCGCCATAGAGGCGGAGTGGGATGCCGTCCGCGTGCAGTCGGTCGAGCAACCGCACTCGCATCGGATACATGTTGCCAGCTACGATGATCTCGCGGATTCGCGCGGGTTCTCCGCGGGGAAAATGCCAGTGCGGGTTGCATGCCTCGGGGAGGTAAGCGACGGGGAGGTCGGTAAGAGCACGGATCCGGTCGACCAATAGCGGGTCCTTGAAGTAGACGCGGTGGTAGTCAGCCATAAGCATCAGCTGCCTATCCAGATTCGCCAGGTGATCCGGAAACCACATTATCGTTCGCACCCCGCTCGCGCGGATGCGCTGCACCGTCTTCGGCAGGAGCGCAGCCTCGACGCAGATAACAACGTCACAGCCTTCATCTACAGCCCGCTCAGCAAGCCGTCGCTGGAAGCGTGCATCGAAGTCCGGACGCCACCGCGATAAGACCTCTATAGCTTGGTCGAGGCGCTTAGGATAACGACCCCGGACCGAGCCGAGGCGCACGACTTCAACGCCGAGGTCTGGTAGGCAGTCGGCGATGTTATCCGCGAACGAGTCCGGATCAAATGGGCCAATGACACCTACCCGCACGACTCTGCTCCGGGTTCAGATCGCTTCATGCAGTGCGGATCCTGCGGGTGAACGAGGTCAACAACGCTGGGCACGCCGGTTCGGTAAGAAAGGATGGCATCCCCCTTCGATTTGGTCGTGCCGTCCTTTCTTAGCGACACACAGTAATGGTAAGGCTGACAGCGCCCGTTGGACTCCCGGCCGGCAGCGTGCCGAAGCCCGCTCCCGGACCTCCTAACAGAGTCGCGGCGCTGGCCACCCAGGTGGGGGGACTTATTTAGCTTTGGCTGCCCAAACAAGCCGTGCCGAAACCCACCAACCAGCCACGTATACTCCCGATTTGGGAGGCATGCGGGGAAACAAGCCATCGCCGGCCCTGAGGCTTGCTCGGTGGGCATACCGGACTCAGCGACTGCGGCGTGGCTATGGCCGCGCATTTGATCTCGTCCCAGTATGGGTCTGGGGTGGCGATCAAGTCTGGATTGATACGGAGGTCGGTGTCATGCTCTTGCCAGTCAGAGATCATGCGGCGCGAACTCTCCTCGTATCTGGGCAGCTCCCGCATGAACGGCACGAAACCCGCCTCCTTTGGGTGCTCTTGAGAGACACGAGGACAGCGATCGATGTTGGGGCCAATCTCGGCTGGTACTCGGTGCTCGCGTCGAAGGCAATGATAGAAGGTACGGTCCATGCGTTCGAGCCGAACCCAGATGTCCTTCCCTACCTTGCCGCCAATGCAGCAGAAAGAGGCGCCATCCAGGTTCATGGCTGCGCGCTTGCTGAGAACAATGGTCAAATCGACTTCTTCTGCGCCTCCAGCAGCAACCTTAGTTCTGCAGCACGGATGGTGGGCAAGAGAGTCAGAGTGCCCACCACGACGCTAGACGACTTCGCGCGTGCCGAGCTAATGAGGGAGCCCGTGTTCGTCAAGGTCGACGTCGAGGGGGGTGAACTAAGCGTCCTACGTGGCGCGAGACGGTTCCGCGCATCGTTTCCCGACACAATTTGGATGATCGAGGCTGACGAGGACCTGCTAAAAGAAGCTGGCGAGTCCCTCGCCGCTCTCGATTCTGAACTAGGGCTGCCGCGGTCGGGGATGCACATACTTGCGCTGGGTGCCGATAATCGCTGGCAGGAAATATCACGCTTCACAGACATGACGCGCCGCTCCCATAAAAACGCGTTCATGGTTCCCGAGAGAGCATCACGACGGTTTCAGGCCGCTATCCGAGGAACTATTGGCTGACGCAGATGCGAAGCATTGAAGTCATCCGCTCGCGATGGCAAGGCCCTGATCCCATAAGCGCCGACAACGGCGTTGGTCAGCCGGCCTCCCCAGCCGCGACCCTAGTTGAGGACCGGTGCTTGACGCCCTATTGTGGCTGCCGCAACAGTTCCTCAGTGCCTTCTGTCAGACCGTCGCCGAGTCGGCGCCGGTCTTCTTAGAGCCTGATTGTGAGTCATCGAAGGCCGGCCCAGACACCGTGCTCGAACGCGGTCGAAAGGATGAAGTTGCGCACCCTAAGGCTGCAGTCGTTGATGTCATACTCGGAAGGGGTACTCGTCATTAAGTGATGATCACGCGCAGCGGCTACTCCGGCCATGACCCTTTGGGGGCGGAGGTCAGTCATGATGATCGAGCCGGCATCGAGGGCCTCGGGCCTTTCGATCGAAGACCTCAACGTGATTGCGGGAAATCGTAAGATCGACGATTCCTCGCTGATGGTGCCGCTGTCCGAAAGGACGCAAAAGGCCTTCATCTGCAAATGGTTGTAGTCATGGAAGCTAAACGGCTCGCTAAAGGTGATGCCAGCGATATGCAGATGGTCGTGGAGCGCTTCGAGTCGTAGTCGGGTTCGCGGATGCGTAGACACGACAATGGGCAGCTTCCATTGGTCGCGAACTGCCCTCAGGCAATCGAGTAACGCACTCAGGCGCGTTGGAGCATCGACGTTCTCCTCACGATGGGCGCTGACCACGAAGTAGCCGTCCTCCTTCAGGCTAAGACGAGACAGGATATCCGACGTCTCGATTAGTGATCGATAGTGGTCTAGGACTTCGCGCATAGGGGACCCGGTAAGTAAGATGCGCCGCGGATGAAGTCCCTCAGCCAACAGGTTGCGGCGGGCGTGCTCCGTGTATACGAGATTGAAATCTGCCACGTGATCGACCAGGCGGCGATTGGTCTCTTCTGGAACATTCTCATCAAAGCACCGGTTTCCAGCCTCCATGTGATAGACGGGAATGTGCAGACGCTTGGCTATAAGGGCCGAGATTGTGCTATTTGTGTCGCCTAAAACTAGGAATGCGTCGGGCTTCTCGCGTTGCAACACATCCTCCGTCTTGCGCAACGTATCGCCCAGCATGGCGCCAAGGGATGAGGTGTCAACATTTAGAACATGGTCAGGCGGGCGGAGGCCGAGCTCGTCGAAGAAGATGCCGTTGAGGCGAAAGTCCGAGTTTTGTCCAGTGTGGACCAGAACGTGCTGGAAGCTTTCGTCGAATCGCGCCATGACCCTGGAGAGCCGAATGACCTCGGGCCGGGTTCCAACGACCGTCATTACTTTCATGCGTGTTCCGTGGCGAACTCGCCCCGCTTTCTGTTGGTGTCGGGGCGTTGCCCGTGGAGGATCTCGCCTGCCCAAAGGAGGGTCAGCATCTTTCGGCTCCATTATTGGTGACTGACGTTCCACATCGCTGGTATGTCGACGATTGGCGGCGCCTGCCCCGACACGAGCGTTTCATGTAGCGAAGCAGGATGGAATAGTACTTCGTCTCGCCGCGACTGAACACGATCAGCCTATCTAAAGTGCCGACCGCGCCGCTAACCAGCCAGGCCACCAGTATTTGCCCGAGCGACCCGCTCACGTCGGCGACAGCGCTTGCTGTGAAACACCGCCGTTGTGCTTGCGGGTACGTACGGCAGATGCCAGTTCTTGGAGCATCTCCTCCCAGGCGGGAGGAGTGTACGGCAAGGCGGTTCGAAATCGCTCAGAGTTAAGTGACCGATCGATGACAACAGAGTCGTCTGGGACAACGGCAGTAGACAGCTTTAGAAGAGCCCCCAGATCGGCTAATAATTGGTACTTGGTGATCGGTTCAGCTGAAACGTGCCATAAACCTTCGAGGTCGGAGCGTTTGACGAGCGTGTTGATGATGCGGGCGAGTTCCACGGTGGTCACGCCGTTCCACCTCGCCCGCCTGTACCCACGCACAGTCTTTGGCTGCCGCAGGAACCATTCAATTAGACCCGAGTAGTGAGCCAGCTCGAGGCCTATGATCGACGTGCGAATAGTCAAGCAGCCATCGCCCACCACCTCGCCAAGGAGTTTGGAACGGCCGTATAAATCGATCGGATCTGGGTTGTCGGCCTCTTGGTAATTACCACGATTCCCCGAGAAGACGCAGTCGGTGCTGATGTGAATGAGGCGCGTACGGGCTGACCGGCAGATGGCGGCCAAGCGATGCGGAAACAAGCTATTCACCTCGATGCTCTCGACAGGGTCCGCCTCCACCCTTTGCCTAACAATCCCTGCCGCATTGACCACAACCTGAGGTTTTTCTTCGAGGAGCACGCCTTGAGGCGCATCCGGGACTCGGACATCAACACCGGAGATGAGGCGGCAGCCTTCGAGGGCAGCGATAACAGCTGGCGCTGGTGGCTTGCGTGTGACAGCCACGACCTCACACGACTGCGAGAGGCGACGCGCAACCTGATGACCGAGCATGCCGTCACCACCGAATATGAGGACCTTCATCAGTTTGGCGACCTGGTCAACCAAGCTCTGACGGCCGTGTGAAGCGTGCTTGATGGGGCGAACCGAAAGTTCGCGACGCATGCCACCACGTTGCTAAAGACTACGACTTCATCTACGCCGCGCTGCCGCAACGTTATTTATGCCAGGCCAAGAAACCATTACTGTTGATCAATGCGATTCAGTCGGCCTGCCTCCTTGCGTGCACGAGCTCGGGAAGGCTCATCAGGAGTTTGGATACTGCATCTACTCCAAGCCTTTCGGTATTGTGCGACGTATAGTCGTCGACGTCCGCCCTGCGGCGATCGCCCTCTTCAAAGTACAGGCCGTAGTTGAGTGAGCGGGTATCGAGTGGAACTCTGAAGTACGGTCCCCGATCCTCCGCGTTTGCCATCTCTTCTCGACTGAGCAGCGTCTCAAATAGCTTCTCGCCGTGCCGGGTGCCGATTGTCGCGAGCTTGGGTTCCACCCCGAACACGTTTGCGACGGCAACCGCGAGATCGTGCATCGTGCAAGCGGGCGCCTTACGAACAAACAGGTCTCCTGGGCTTGCATTAGCGAATGCGTACTCCACCAGCTGCACTGATTCGGTAAGCGACATAAGAAACCGTGTCATTTTCGGGTCCGTAACGCTCATAGGCCGTCCAGCCTTCAGTTGCTCGACAAAAAGCGGAACAACCGACCCGCGCGAATACAGAACATTCCCGTATCGGACAATCGCCACGGTGGTGGGTGACGCCGGATTGTTGCGGGCGAAGGCCTGGGCGGTTTTTTCCATAAGCGCCTTTGTCATGCCCATCGCGTTGATGGGGTAGACCGCCTTGTCGGTGCTCAGACAAACAACGGATCTGACACCGCAAGCCGCGGCTGCCTCGATTACATTCGCGCTCCCGGTCACGTTAGTCCGAACCGCCTGTGCCGGGAAGAATTCGCACGACGGAACCTGCTTAAGTGCCGCGGCGTGGAAGACAAAGTTCGCCCCGCGCATAGCGTCAGCGACACTGCCATAGTCGCGCACATCCCCAAGATAGAATTTCGCCCTCGGGTCGCCAAGGGCCCGCCGCATGTCATCCTGCTTCGCCTCGTCACGGCTTAGAATCCTGACCTCGGCGACGTTTTGTGCGAGCAATCGTCGCACCATCGTCGAGCCGAAGGAGCCGGTGCCCCCGGTGACGAGTACCGTGGTGCCAGTCACACTAATAGACATTTCTGCTCGCGCTATCCGCCGACCAGCAGTTGCTCCACTCGGTCGACGCCGATCTCGGTCGCAAAGTCAGCCTCGTAGGCTGCGCGGGCTTTTTGGCCCATGGCACGAAGGCTACAAGGGCCAGCGGTCAATGCTGCGCGGATGGCGACCTCTAAATCATCATGATCCCCCGGGGTGCACGCCCAGCCTGCGCCTGATTGCAAAACCACGCCGGCGGCGTCGCCTCGGGCCGCTGCGATGATCGGCTTTCCACATGCCAGCGTGGCCGGAAGTTTGCTTGGCATTGCCACTTCAGCGAGAGGATCAGCACGGAGGCTGACAAGATGCACATCGCCGATGGACATCAGTCGGCTAATGTCGCTTATCGGCCAGCGGCCCAGGAACGACACATTTGTCAAGCGCATAGCTTCCGCCCTGGCCCGGAGCCGCGGCTCAGCGTCACCGCTGCCGGCGATCAGGCAATGGAAGCCCGGTTCGTCCCTGAGGCGTCCGCAAACTTCCATCAGAGGATCCAAACCCTGGGGCTCTCCGATGGCTCCGGCGTAGAGGAGAACCGTCTTGCCATTTACGCCAAGGTCGGTCGCAAGGGCCGGATCCGGGTCCATTGGGCGAAAGAGTTTCTCATCGACCCAGATTGGCACATACGAGAGCTTGGCGGGGGCCACCCCTCGATCCGCCAACAGCTCAATCTGTCTATGTGAGGAGCACGCAATTGAGTCCGCGTGCCGGTAGGTCATTGATAGCCATTTGTCAAGAGCCCGCTCAACCCAGCGCCACTCTAGCATCGATCCGAAGCCGCTTGCCATTAGGCTCTCAGGCCAGAGATCCATGATATGAAGGACAACGCGCGGGCGATACCTAGCCTTGATAACCCAGGTTGGCAATCCAACACTTGGCGGAGAGTTATATACCCATAGCCCCTCGACGCCGCTAAAAACGCTGCTGCCCCAGACAGCAGCGGTGGCAGCGAAACTGCCGTAATTGGCAAACCGACCGACAGCCGAACGACCATGGCTGGGGATAAGCGCGACACGCCTGACCGGCACACCATCCTCGATCGAATCCCGCCTCCAAGCGATCCGGTTGCCGTCATAGATGCGACCTTCGGGGTAGTTTGGGAAACCGGTGAGTACCTTCACCGAGTGCCCGCGTTTTCCCAGTTCGCGCGCTAGGACAGAGGAAACGGGCCACGGCTCGGGCTGATACCACTGTGAGAGTAAACCGATTTGCATTAAGGGCTTGTCAGTCCGGGATTAGCGACCGCAGACTCAATCGGGCTACGGCGTCTGGACCTTCGGCCCGATCGCGGTTAGCCGTTCCCATCTGGGAAGCGCACCCCCCTGTCGCTGGCCGTGAGATGAAGCGTGGCGACACTGGACTTGGAAGATTCGTCATTTCGGCTGACTTCCTCCCTCCCACCTCTAAATAGGGCCGGGACGGACCCAGCCACATCGGTCCATCAGCTCCCCTGTAGGTCTGACCGGTTCTCATGGATTCGTAGTGCTGGCAATAATACTGGTGGAGTGCTGAATAACGCCGTCGTAAAGACGTGTCTGGTGACTGGCGCAGACGGATTTATCGGTAGCGCCCTGTGCCGCCGTCTCCAGGGAATGGGCACGCGCGTCTACCGCCTTTCACGAAAGGCGATCGGACCGGACAGCATTGCTGCAGACCTCGGACGAAAGCCGATCTTGCGACTAAACGATGCCCGGCCGGAGGCTGTGTTCCACCTGGCCGGCCGCGTGCACATCCCGGACGATGGACCCGACGCTGAGGCCGAGCATACCCTGGTGACTGTCGAGGGTACACAGCACCTGCTTCAAGCGGCCGCCGAGGCTGGGGTGAGCGTGTTCGTCTTCTTCGGAAGCTGCGCGGTAATGCCTGAGGGCACCGTATCGGAGCTCGATGAGACCGCTCAGCCAGACCCCAGAACACCGTACGGTCGCGCCAAGCTGCGCGCCGAGGAGTTAGTGCTTTCTATGAACAACAACGACGGCATGAGGACAGTAAGCCTACGACTGCCAATGGTGTATGGCCCCGGCCACAAAGGTCAGTTACCTCGGATGATTCGGGCGATCGTTCGCGGCGTCTTTCCTCCATTGCCTCGATATCCGGGCAAACGTAGCCTCGTCCACGTCGAAGACGTGGTGGACGCCGCCATACTGGTCGCGAAAAGACCTGAGGCCGCCGGCAAGGTCTACGTCGTCGCCGAGCCCCGCGCTTACTCGTCGCGGGAGATCTACGAGATCGTCCTTCGGTCGCTCGGACGGCGGCCGCCCGCGTGGCATGTGCCCCGAGGGGTGCTAGCCTCTACCGCATTGATTGGCGACCTCGGCGAGCGGCTCACCCAGCGGCGGTGGCCGTTCGACTCGGCCGCGCTGTCTAGGCTCTCCCGACCAGCTGTGTACAGCGCGGCGAAGATCGAGCGCGAGCTGGGTTTCAGGACGGCGAAGAGCTTTGCAACCGCTGCCCCCGGCTTGGTTGCCCAGCGAGAAGCTTCACGATCGCGGCTTTCGTCGCGATGAAGTCTTTGGTCAAGGCTAAATCCCTCGACGTTGAGTCATCGTGTGCAGGTGGGAGAATGCCTTGCCTGCCGGTCGGCGGCGTAGCCTCAAGGGACGACATTGGCTCGCGCGAGATACAAGATCGCCGCAGTGCCTGTGGCGGCTGCGACACCTATATACAATCCTGCCACCTGACCGTGTGACCATCCCGCAGACACCATGCGTTGGTACAGGTGGCTATGGTGAGCCTGCCAAATCCTTTTGCCCTTGGCGAGCCGAACTACTAGCGTAATACCCGCATCAGCAAAGAAAGCCGCGCTTGCTAATCCGATTAGCAAGAGTGGGATGCCTGAGCGTTGGCCAAGGATGAGCAGGGACCCAAGGGTACCGCCGCAGAAGTAGCTGCCAGCGTCGCCCATGAAGCACCGAGCTGGACTCCAGTTGAGCGGTAAGAATCCGGCGGCCACTCCCGCCAAGCTTGCCGCCAGAACTGCGATTGTGAAAGCGTGAACCAACACAGCGGCAGCCAAAAGGACGATTGCGGCGACCAGGGTATGCCCGACCGCGAGTCCATCGATACCGTCCATGAAATTGAAAAAGTTCACCATGGTGAGCAGCCCCAGGGCACATAAGGGAATTGCGAGGATTCCGAGGTTCAAGACAGGCAGACCGGGAAACGTTAGCGATTCGGTGCGCAAGCCGAGGACCACAGCGGTAAGGCAGAGCAGAATCTGAGCGACGAAACGGACTCCTGGATTCAGAGTACTGAGATCGTCCCAGAAGCCAACCAGGCTAAGCCCGATGCCTAGTCCTAGGACAGCCAACCCAACCGTGAGTTGTCGTGGTTGTAGAAGGATGACTACAAGACAGCAGACGCTCCAAGCGACTGCCATTGCGAGGCCGGCACCGCGGACGGTGGCCGCGCCATGAGAGCTCCGCTCGTTTGGAATGTCGACTACACCGCGTGCTTGCAGTCGCGGCAACAGCCAACGCGTGAGACTGTGACTGCCTAGTGTCGCCGCCAGCACTGCGGCTAACAGCAAAATGACAACTCGGCTGGCGGTCACCGGCAGCGGTTCGGACGAAACCGGGCAGGCAGCCCTAAAAGGGCAGCCCCGTCGTCCATACCTTGATCAAACTCTCGCGGCGAATAGCCGAAATCTCGTGTCACACGCGTTGATTCCGCCTCGTTGGTTTTGGCTAAGCGGAGTATTTGCTCCGCTCGAATTCTCGGAAGTAAACGAGTCATTTAGCAGACTCGCATGAATTTCTCTCGCACTACCAGCACCGAGCAGATTGTGCTCCATGGCTCGCGGATCCTGCTACTAGATTGACCTTCGATGTGGGCAGCTCAAGCTCGTCGAAGAAGACTGCGGACATATTGGCGTCATTGTGTTGGCCGGCCTGTACAAGCACATCGGTCCAGCCGGCTCTCGGACCCCCGTGCGTGCACGATCGGCCCCCTCGTAACGAAGTTGGGACGGGCACGGACCCCAGCATAGCGATGAGCCAACTCGGCTCATTCACATGTTCGCGTGGTCCCATTACTTGGGTGGGCCAAAGGCATGGAAGCAACAAGCCAGCGCTGGTTGGCGATCTCGTCGTCTACGGCGGTCTTGCCCGCGATCGGTTCGATACGCAGGACGGATAAACCAGCTCCAGCTACGAGTCGCTCCATATCACTGTCTGTTCGGCCGAAGCAGTTTAAGCCCAGACGCAGCTTGGCAACTCCTTTGATAGACGTATCGGCTCGCCACTGAGGCTCCGTCCGCCATCTATCGGTCGGTGGGGCAAAGTGAAGCAACAGCATGCCCCCTGGGCGCAGTCGGAGCCGAAGCAGCGAGAGGGCGCGGCGAAAGCTCTTGTCGGTAAGGTGCTGCACTACGGCGAACGAGTAAGCCAGATCGACTGGCTGGCGACGGAAACTAGCCGCGTCAAGCGTTTCATAGATGATGTTGGCTCCTCCGTTGAGCCATTGCGCGCAGGCGAGGACCCCTCGGGAGATGTCAACGCCTTCGACCATCTGCGCCCGGCGAGCAAGAGCCACCGCCATGTAGCCCGGACCGCAGCCGTAGTCGAGGACAACGTTATGGCCGCCGACATACGGGGCCAGTAGATCCTGCACGAGGCGCTCTCGCGAACGACGAAGCCGATCGTGCTCGGCCAAGCGATCGCTGCTGAAGAAATAGTGGGGCGAGAGCGACAGCAGCCAAAGGGCAGTCTTGGTTCGGAATGGTTTCGGCGTGGATCTGAGCAAGAGGGGCACCCACGGCGCGCCGAGGAAGTTCTGGCTCCCCCCCGAAGTCGCTACGCTGCCCGCCAGGCGCGCCCATGCACTCATGCCGCTTGACTATCGGACGGCGGTTTACCTGCCGAAATGTGGACTTGGCTGCTGTCCATCACCTTATTGTCCGAGTTGGCGGCTCTCTTATGTTCCCGCGCGAGCAGCCCTCAAGCTGAGAACTAAGCTGCTGGCCTCCACGAGGAAAGATCTGTTAGCAAGGCTGAGTCCGGCCAGCCCTAGGCGGCGCCTTCAGTTTTGTGTGAGGCTGGCATCGTCGAACCAGAAGGTGCCCGCGGCTGAGTTGTCCGCATAGATCGTGACAGAGACTACGTTGGGGGCCGGCGTGTAGGTGGTGGCCACCCCGATCCAGCTGCCGGTG
>Ga0070717_10001018_pt1 | contig 18799 bp, 13 predicted proteins | sample LARL113metaG_FD_71366 | JGI IMG/M metagenome (GOLD analysis project Ga0070717, IMG submission 71366) | Corn, switchgrass and miscanthus rhizosphere microbial communities from Kellogg Biological Station, Michigan, USA - LAR L11-3 metaG | ecosystem: Host-associated > Plants > Roots > Rhizosphere ... | reverse complement strand
CACGAGTAAGAGCAGGGCCCCTAAACCGATCGTTAACGTATGGGTATTCGTCTGTCCCAGGTGTTTACTTAACTCAATGATACGGGTGAAAAAATTGCTACCTCCACTGTTGACGCCAAATAGCTTCGGCAGTTGGGTGGAAGCGATGACCAAACCCACGCCTACCTTGAACCCGCTCAGAATAGTTTCTGAGACAAAATTGGTGACATTGCCCAGCCGTAACGCCCAAGCGATGATGCCAATCAAACCTGCGAGTACCGCTACCGCCATCGCAAGGTGACCTTGGCGCAACGGGTCCCCGTTAGACAGTACACCCACCGTTGAACCGATAAGGATCGAAATAGCCGAAGTGGGGCCGATCGCTAATTGCCGCGAGGTACCAAAAACGGCGTACACAATTCCCCCCAGCAGATAGCAATAAAGGCCGGCCTGGGGTGGCAGGCCCGCCAATGAGGCATATGCGACCGATACGGGGATGGCGTAAGCCGAAAGCGTTAACCCCGCTGCGAAGTCAGAGCGAAACGAGTTCCGCTGATACGCCGGTAGCCAGCGAATCACGGGGAGGGTCGTGTGCAAGAACGCGCCCCAATCTTTCGGCCGTGGAGGCTCGATTTTCATCTCAGCCCTTCTTCTGCGGCACGCTTGAAACAGGAGCTGCATTGCCCGTCTAATGCGACCACGGGTCATGCGTGCGAAATAGATCGAATGATCGCGTTGCCGTTTGGGTCCTCTATGACGGTAGAAGTACTCGTAGAACAGGCTAGGGCTCAGTTGGATGACCTGGGACTGGCATCTTTGACAGGTCGCAGAAAAAGCCCGGCTATTGGAAACCTGCGGCAGGTGCGTTCACCGCTGAAGCCACAATCGACTTGTTGAAACCGTAAACCCATACCGGTTCCGAACGATTAGTGGCACGAGGAATTCTCTTGGTATGAGCCGCTCGCCAGCATCTGTCCCAAATAATGCGCACAAGATACGATCTTTTGGGAGAGTGGGTCACTCCGCAGCGTATCAGGAGAAAGGGCGTATTTTGCAGTATCCAAAGACTTGCGGGAGGCTAGCAGCATATTGCTCCACGCCTGCACGTTTTCTAACTCGCGCCTAAGCAGCTGCAATGCATCTCGATCAGCGTCGGTTGATATCGCTGTTGACGCGATAGTAAGCCCGCTCTGAGCTTGAGCCCTGTGATCGGCGATCCAGTTCTCGGCGATGGGGTAGCCATTTTGAATCGCATTCGCCAGCGTGCTTGCCCACTCTCTCATTAATGCAATCTCCTCGATTCCTGCCTTTATGAACTCACGGCTGAATAATCTGTTTGCCGCCTGCTCTTCCTCACCAGATTTCCAATGAGAGGGAGAAGATGCACAACGTAGATCTACCACGATCCGATTCCCCTCATACGAAATGGCGCCTTTGGAAATCTGCGCTAAGCGCTGCAGATCGATGTACATTTTATCGTTCATCTGCAATAGCGCTGCCTCCCCGAGCTGTCCGTTTATCACGAGCGTGCGCAACTGTTCTCCAGCTTGTGCAAGGATCATTGGCGGACATAGGCACAATACGGCTGTGAAAGCCAGTTCCAGACCTTTACGCATACGACACTCCATAAGTCATGTTCAGTTTCAAGGCCAGCAGCGTCAATTGAAAGCCGTGTCCGAGACCGTTGCCGACTCAGATTAGGTTGGCCGGCCAGAGCGTTAAAACTGTCAATTGTAGCCGTGCTTCATGGCGGACTTGCGAAGTGCATGGGATTAGGGAGTGAATAGCTGGATTGGATGCGACTAGTATTTCTAGCAGTTAACAGTTTTACGCCTACATGGAATATTGGCGCGAAGCCGACGGGGGGATCCTGGGCGCTGTCACTGGAGTGAGCAATCATGGCCAAAACCACGATCCGGTGCCATACGTGCATTCTGTTGTTTCTCGGATTAGTGGGCGCCTGTTTGCCATCCGCGATATCCCAGGAAGTCGGTACACCCGTCTCAAACAGTTTTCCGGCACACAGGTTAAAGCGTACCAAAAGTATTGACGACATCGATGCGATTGGAAAACGAAAGATAAGCGGCGGCCGCATGGGCAACTGGTATTCGCTAGAAAAAGAGATAAAGCTTGGCCAAGAATACTCCAACGACGTTGAGAGTTTTACCAAGCCTTTAAACGATCCGTTCATAACGGAGTACGTGAATCGCGTCGGACAGAATCTGGTTCGCAACTCGGACGCGAAGGTACCGTTCGTGATCAAGGTCATCGACTCCCAGGAGATTAATGCCTTTGCTCTTCCTGGCGGATTCTTGTATGTGAACAGTGGACTCCTTTTCGCTGTCGAAGACGAAGCAGAACTTGCCGGCATAATGGCCCATGAAATTGCTCATGTTGCTGCGCGCCACGCCACCCGGCAGATGACTCGTTCTGAGATCTTTGATCTCGCGTCACTTCCCTTAATCGCATTCGGAGGCGGCATCGTAATCGCTGCGCGCGAGACCGTAGGGTCGCTTACGGCAATGAAGTTTTCCAGAAATTACGAACGTGAGGCTGACTACCTGGCAGTGGAATATGCTTACAAGGCTGGCTACGATCCAACAGCATTCATTTCCATCCTAGAGCGGCTACAGGTAGATGAGAACCAAACTTCCGGAGCGCTATCGAAAGCTTTCTCTACCCATCCGCAGACCAGAGAGCGCATTAGAAAAATGCAGGCGGAGATCGCTCGCATTTTGCCCCCCCGCTCCGCTTACATTGTGTCAACCTCCGATTTTGACGAGATGCACTCGCGTTTGGCGAGTCGCGCTGCTACAAGGCTAGACGCCAGACCAGAGACGGGAGGCCCGACCCTGCGTCGGCGAGAAACCTCCGAAGGAACCGGATCCAAACAGTCCGAGCCTGACCGTCCTTGATCGACAATAAGGGCACTATAACTTTAGGGCATGAGTCGGCGATTCAGCGTCTTGCTGGATACAAAGGCCCGTCAGACTTAGAGGCATAGCTACGCTTTCCTGTTGGAGGAGTTCAGCCGTAGTGTATCTGACAATCACACCCTTACTCGCCCGGTGCACAGGACTTCTGGATTGCAGCGGCTCGTACTTTGTTGGATCGTTTCGAACCCCGACGGCGAGACCCGCATCACGGGACAGGTCAGCGCTCTCATCAGCGGATTTGTGTCTAATCTGAGCGGCAGAACCTCTCTAACCATTATGACGTTCGTGAATACTGGAACTGCCATTACTCTGTATTTTTGTGGCGATCAGCAGAAACATCGTGAGCGGACCAACCCAGGGCATTGGATGTTCTTTTACTCGTGCAGGTGTCATCTGCAATGAGTCAGGATGCAGCCTTCCACTTCCTCGTCCCCGAGAACAATGTAGTCACTCCGCTACGTTTCAGCGTTCAAACATAATCGTACCTAAAGTTCGTCCCACGTAAAGACACAGCACATGTCTTGACAGCACCCCGTGGCTCCGAGAGTCATTTGAGCGAGGCCAGGCATGAGCATCCCTCGGGACGAAAAACGAGGAACGCGGAAGAAGTCTGTCAATTTTATCAGTCGCGACTTTCGATCTTGCGCGTCATCATTGGTGTAGATGACAAGCAATTCAAAATGCTGGGGAACAGGTTAAATTTTATAGTTTGGCCGGGTATAACCTCAAGCATCCAACCTGCGGCCTCATCCTGCGGCGTCGACAAGTATATGTGCAATCGCTACAGTACACCCGTTGCTGAAACGTTTAGAGGAGCAGCGACCCACGGGATAGGTCTGATGCGAAGTCACGCCTTAAGGTCTCAACTCTTCTTTGAGATATCTCGACAGATGCTGGCGTTCATGTGTGCAGTTTTCCTGACTCCCGGTGATTTATCTCTGATGACGCCAGCCTTGGCATTTGGACAGGAGCAGGAGGCCGCCGCAAAACTTCCCGCCGACCAGCTTGACTCATTAGTTGCTCCAATCGCCCTCCACCCTGATCCGCTTCTCAGTCAAATACTGGTCGCCTCCACCTATCCGCTTGAGGTCGTTCAACTGCAACAGTGGTTGGAGAAAAACAAAGCTCTAAAAGATAAGGCCTTGGCGGATGCCGTCAAGAAGCAGAATTGGGACCCCAGTATTCAGGCACTGGCGCCTCTTCCCGATGTCGCCAAATACCTCGCAGACAACATCAAGTGGACAACGGATTTGGGAAACGCATTCCTTGCTCAGCAGAACGATGTTATGGATGCCGTGCAGCGCATGCGAAAGAAAGCGAAGGACGGCGGCAATCTGAAGTCCACCGAGCAGCAAAAGGTGGAAACTAAGGTAATCGAGAACAAGCAAGTCATTATCGTTCAGCCAGCGAGTCCCGAAGTCGTATACGTTCCCAGTTACAATCCGACGGTAGTATACGGGCCGCCGGTTTATCCTTACCCCCCCGTTACGTATCCTCCACCCGGCTACTATGCGGCCGGAATGGCAATCTCCTTCGGCGTTGGAATGGCCATGGGTGCGGCATTTGGAGGTGGTGGCTGGGGATGGGGATGTGGATGGGGCGGCAACAATAACGTTTATATCAACAATAATAATAATTTCGTAAGAAACTCAAACGCAAACATAAACCGAAATACGAACGTGAACCGAAATGCAAATGTAGCCAATCGTTCCAGCAATACGTGGCAACATAATCCACAACACCGCGGCGGTGCCCCTTATTCGAACCGACAAACTGCGGAGCAATACGGCGGCACGACGCGCGGAGACTCACTGTCGAACCGCCAGGCGACTGCACGTCAGAACCAGGCGCAGCGAGGCAACGGTCAACAGGGAGGAAGCGGTGATCGGAGTGCAAATCGATCTCAAGAGGCTGCCAATCGTGAGCGAATGGATTCGGGTGGAAGACAGACCGCCAGCAGCGATCGCAGCGCGGGAACCAATCGCGGTACTGGCGGGGCCTCAGCCGAAAACATGAGTGCAGGTCGCGGAGGTGGTGGAGATCGTGTGGGCGACCGTAGCGTCTCCGGTGGAAGTGAATCTCGGAACTCTAGTGCATTTAGTGGCGGCAATGGAAATAGCGCCCGTAGCAGCAGTGCGCGCGGGTCCTCCAGCATGAGCGGCGGCTCCCGGAGCGGGTCCAGAGGTGGCGGTGGCGGTGGACGCCGGCGATGACAGATCTGCCATCAGGAGGCATCATGCGATTCGCATACTCTCCCTTCTCAGTATCCAAGGCTCTCGCCCTTGGGCTGGCTGCTTCCCTCTTTATTGTCTTGTGTTTTCGGGCGCAAGCTCAGACCTCACAGTCCGGCGATCCTACTGTCGCGCAGGAATCCTTTACCAGCCCGCAACGGGCTGTTGAAGCCTTGATTCGCGCTACCGAACAATATGATGTTCCTGCGTTAGTGAAACTTTTTGGTTCTCAGGGCAAGGCTTTCGTGTCCTCGGGAGACCCGGTCCAGGACAAGAACTATGCCCAAGGCTTTGCCAAGAAAGCCCAAGAAAAACAGTCCATCATCATCGACCCGAACAACGGCTCTCGCGCAGTTCTCTCCGTTGGGATAGACGAGTGGCCCTTCCCTGTTCCCATCGTTAGGAGGGGCCGCAAGTGGATCTTCGATTCCACCCAAGGACGCGATGAGATTCTCTACCGTCGAATTGGTACAAATGAACTCGACGCAATTCAAATTTGTGAAGGTTTTGTCGAAGCTCAGAAAGAGTACGCGTCAGAAGTGCATGATGACTCTGGAATAAATCAGTACGCGCAAAGGATCATTAGCTCGCCGGGAAAACACGACGGCCTGTACTGGCAGAATCCAGACGGCACACCCGGTGGACCTATCAGCGAAGCCGTTGCGCGTGCCATTGCGGAAGGCTATTCCCCAACTCGGCCGTCTGGCTATCACGGTTACATTTTCAAAGTCCTCAAGGGACAAGGTCCAGCTGCTCGCCTGGGACAACTCGATTACGTCATCCACGGAGTCATGATCGGGGGATTCGCCTTAGTCGCGGTCCCGGCCGAGTACCGCGTCACCGGCGTCAAGACCTTCATGGTGAGCTACGACGGCGTTGTATACGAAAAAGATTTAGGGCGGAATTCAGCAGATATTGTGAGCACCATGGAGAGGTACAACCCAGATACAACCTGGCATGCCATAAGTGCCAGATGGACCCGGAACACTACGTCCGCTGCGGAATGAGCCGACATCACTCGGAGACACAATGCAGTATAGTTGGGAAAGAGTGAGAGCTCAGACCTCACTAATCGACTCGAGGGACTCCCCGCCGCTAGGCATTGGCGACATGTAGTCCCAAAATGCGCGGCAACGTTCCATAGTATTCGATCATAGAATCAACACACAGCGGGCAGGTAGGAAGGACAACCGGCTGTAGCGAATGGATAGCAATAAAGGAGTTGCATCTTTCACATCTCCAAAGCGTTGCTTGCAGTTCTAGCGTCGAAGCAATGTCACTACACGCTGTCGCGGAATTCATCAGCTTCGCAACTTTATTGCTCACGAATTGCATTATCAATGGTGTCGAATCGTTTAGAACTGCGTCTTATAACAGTGATCAGAAGTACGAATTCATGAGGCACGCCTCTGATTCTAGCCTCCGACACCAGCTCGCACCCGAGTTCTTTACGAACAGTTCCTTTTGGCTGCATTTCTGCATTTTTTGACGGTATAGTCGGGGGACATGTGAAAACTACATTATACCTGCTTATGTTAGCTCTCATTGCCAGCGGGCCAGCACGTTCGTTCGCTCAGAAAGTGAAGGTGGGACATGATAAGGCGACCGATTTTTCCACATTCAAAACGTACAGCTGGAGCGAACCCGCAATGCCCGCTATCCGGCCGGTACTCTTCGAAGCTGTCGTCGCGCGGGCCGACGTCGAGCTGCAGCAGAAAGGTCTTGCCAAGGTATTAAAGGATGGCGACCTCACCCTTACTCCCTCCGGCGGAGTGGACTTCGGTTTTGCGAGGGAGGCTGGCAGTCCATTCGTTCCCAGCTACGGTGCGCCTCCACCAACGCTCAATGCGACGATGTGGACAGGCGCGAGCGGTCCTTCGAACGTCGGGGCCTACGTTCCAGAAGGAACCCTCGTGCTCACGTTCGTCGATCGAATAAATAAGAAAGTAGTGTGGTCTGGGTCGGTGACCCAAAAGCTCGACATGCAAGATAAACATAAGTCACTAGCTCTGGCAGACAAAGCAGTTATTAAGCTATTGAAGCGTTTTCCTGATACTAAGTAACTCTCTACGGAACTTGTTATGCACGGCTAGTAGCTAGTCGTCACTCTTCCCAACCCTCCACTTGTTTCTCCCACTGCTCAGTGTTGCTCTTCCCGTATTGTAGGTTCGGATCCTCGGTCGGGCAGTCGCGACTTTTTCGCTTCGCTTGTAGCTTGCGGGCGATCGACAAGCTCCGCTGCACGCGCTCCCGATATTTTTGAGAATCGGCGCTGGCGCGTGACATTACCGGAGTAAGACCTCGAGCGAAGATGTTGCCGCTTTCTGTCGAACCCTGCCCGCCAACCGCCACCAGGGTATCTCTCCGGACAGTTTTGCACTCCCAGTAATCACACCAGTTGACATATTCCCTGTAGCTTACACTATTCACACAACGTCTCCCTTCTGACGATATAGGCTATTTACAACGTTATCAGCGCGGTACCATGCACACAACTAGTAGAACCATTGTTTCGTGCCTAAATACTATGGAGTCGTCTGAACCGCAGGGAAGCTGGACCGGACGAAGCAATGATCATTAAGCTCGCGCAGTGCGGGATGGCTGATGGGTGCTGTGGTCTAGAGTGCAGGGACTTAAGCTCGAGTGTAAAAGAAATATTAAAGCCGGGCTAGTAAATACTCCCCAAGTATTTACCCTAGAAAGCGCTTATCGTTTGGGTAGACCTTGCCGAAGGTGTCGATTGTGCGCAAGCCGACTTCTAGTGTTTGTTGCGCTTGTTTGTGATGATGCGGCCCAGATCAGGAAGAAACTCCTTTAGGACACCAGTACCCATATTGCTGGCCATGGTGATACCAAAACTGACGGCGCCGTCACCAGCAGAGTGGTGACTGGCAGGTTGCCAAGTGCGGGACAGAAACGCACCTGCGGCTACTCCTCCCAGCTGTGAGATTGACACATGCCGGCCTCCATCCTCACCTCGGGCAAGTATGCCGCTGGTCAGCGCATACCCGGTACGCGACCAGATCCTCTTCTTGTTCTTGCCAGAATTGAAGTAACGATTGTCCTCGTGCAGTGCGCTCGCGATACCGAATGTTACACTCCGCTGAATTGTATACTGGCATAAGATGTTTGCGAATCGCTTGCCATAGCCCGACGCTCCCTGTTCCCATTCCGGAGGCTTGTCGCTCCACTGATCCAGCCCCGCAGAAAAGCCAGCTTTAGCAAAACTCAGCGGATTCACTAGCGTCTTCACGTAGTCATTAGTCCGTTCTTTTTGGGTCAACGGACGAAACTCTTCCGCGGTCATAGTTCCGGCCATGTTGAGATAATTTAAGAGATAGCCCACACCTTTGCTGACCGGACTTGTTTGTTCTGTGGGCGATGGCTGATTCTGGTTCTGGGCGAAGAAGGGAACCGGCATAAAGAACACAATGACGAATATACCAATGAGCCCGCTCATAAGATCGGTTCACATTCGGGAATTGGAGTTGTCAGAATTTCAGCACGAGCCCTGCTGATGCTCGCACATTCCTATTGCGGGTGGTGCTAGAGAAGTTGGTGCTCAACCAATCTGCCTGTACTAGCCTCACTCCAATTCCCTTTCGCATTCCTATATCCACCCCACCTCCAAGCATCATTGCAAAACCACTCTTAGACACGGCATCGCCAGTCGTCATCCCGCCAAAAAGCGCGTGGAGGAAGGGTTGTACAATAGGTAAACGCGCAGAGAACACCGGGCCGACAGTGTATGTATAATTGTGGACATTGTCCTTGTAAGCTCCACTAAAATCCGCCGTGATCCCCACGACGTGTTTGAGGTTTCCCGTGATCGACGCATTCCAGCCATGTGCGTTGAACGCCGGCTGCAGGTGGGTGAACTGATATCCGCCGAAAGCCTCAAGACTTTGCGCGGCAGCGGTAAAGGAGAGCAAGGCGATGACTGCAAGTACCAAGATTGATTTCGACAACCATTGCGGCGCCTTTAGCATCATTTTCATTCTCACCGGCCTGTTATGACAATCGCGCTGCCGTGTGCTTTTACAAGGTACTTCCATCAAGTCCGGGGAAATAACTGTCCATATTGACAGTTCAGGCTATGAGCGTAAACCTTTCGTTTCACTAGTTGTGGACGACATACGATCAGACTTACAGCCGAGCTTTTTATCTAGGCGCGATAACTGTCGTGTTTATGGCGAATCGCAGTGGCTGGCTGGTTCACGTAGACCAAGCCATCTTGTTCGGCTCGCCTTGATTTGAATATTGGGTGCCCCAGGCGCACCCGTAGGGTGAGCGGTTCGGTGAGGACACTACGTGCAAAGCATTTTCCGTCTTCTGGCAAAGATAGGGAATTCTAACGGCCTCAGTCGGCAGCTGCTGATCTGGTTTTGAGCGTTATTGGAGTCTGTGAAAGCCTGACTTCTGACTCGAACAGCCGAGCGTATAGCGCTCCCCCGATGGTGCCACCAAGAATCGGCGCTACCCAGAACAACCAAAGTTGCGCAATTGCCCATCCACCAACGAAGATGGCCGGTCCGGTACTCCGTGCCGGATTAATTGACAGATTTGTAACCGGGATTCCGATCAGATGAATGAGGGTTAATCCAAGGCCGATCGAAATGGGCGCAAAACCGGTGGGCGCGCGGCGATCCGTCGCTCCCATAATGATAAGGACAAAAAAGAAGCTTAGAACCGTTTCTGCGGCAAAGCATGAGAGAAGGGAATAGCCACCAGGCGAGTGTGCGGCGTAACCGTTAGCTGCGAAGCCGCCGCCCAGATTAAATCCTGCCTTGCCGCTGGCAATGACGTAAAGAACTCCAGCTCCCGTCATTGCTCCGAGGACCTGAGCGGCTATATACGGAAACAATTCCACAGCACGGAAACGGCCCCCTGCTGCCAGACCAAAGGAAACTGCCGGATTCAGATGACATCCCGAAATGTGTCCGATCGCATACGCCATCGTTAATACAGTTAATCCGAATGCCAAAGCAACACCGAGAAATCCAATTCCTAACTGTGGAAACGTGGCCGCCAACACCGCGCTACCGCAACCACCGAACACTAGCCAAAACGTGCCAATACACTCCGCCAACAAACGCTTGGATAAATTCATATCTCTTCCCCTAAATAGAGAACATCACATTGCTCCAAAGAAGTAACTTTAAAGGGGAAAGCCCACAACTGATAAAACGAGCAGTCGCCTACAAGGCTCGGATATGGATCCGATGAAAGAGTCGCGACTGGCTGCGATCGGTTTCGATCACGCCTACAACCTGCTCGAGGCTGGGGGCGCGACGTTTGATGTCGCCGTAATGAGCCACGCGCAGAGTTTCACCTCCCATACGTTTGGCAGTAACAGGGTACTGAGTTATCGACCACTATTGAGTGGCACAACACTGACCGCAAGTGGAGGGGAACGCGGTTCAAGATCAAGATATTTTATTAGTGTCACCTCGTTGCCCTGCTCGTTGTATACCAGTTCATCTATGAGTTTCTGCGTCAGCAGAACGCCAAACCCTCCCGGACGCATGCCATGCGCCTCGCGGTACTCGAGATGGCCTATCGGGTTGTCGGCAGGATTGGCAATTGCTGCATGCGGAATATCGTCCAAAGTAAAGCCTTGGCCTGGATCGCTAATCCGACACGCGACAAGATGGCGGGCCCGTACGTAGGAGACTTCAACTTGCTGGTCAGGATCCAAACGTGCCCCGTGCTCGATGGCGTTGGTCAGCATCTCACGGAATGCCATTCCAACCGCAATTCTTTCCGGGTTCGGCAACTGCGCGATCTCATCGAAGAACTGGAGCACTCGATCTGCTGTCTTTAGATCACAGCGAGCAAAGATACGAATCCACTCCGGTGTCGCAGACACGACGTCGATACCATCGTCCCAGCAGGGCTCCTCAATTGCCTGGCGAATCATGACGGCTAGTGCTTCGGGGGAGAAGGGCTTTGAAAAATAGCTGAAGGCATGCTCGCGCATGGACGTAATTACATCAGTGGGTGTGCTCTCTTCAGTCAAGATAATCAAGCGTGTATGTGAGCGGGCGGTTCTCAGCTTCCGAAGAAGTTCAACATCTTCCCTCGCAGAGGTCTTTTCGCTCGTCAGAATCAAATCACACTTTCTGTCGAGAGCCATAGCTAGTGCAGCGGAATTATTGCTCGCTTTATGCACTGCCCATAAACCGGGCTCCAGAATTCCGCGCAGTTGTTCAGCAATGTGCGGATCTCCGCCCACTACAAGTGCAACTCGAACGGGGATGGGAGCTGTCTCGAGTTTTGTAAAAGCCCTCATATCAAGCGACTTTCGGAGACGATCGGAATAGTGAAGTATGGGAAACGAGTCTGCGAGCGCAACGAATAGCCCTTCTAAGCGAATGACTCTTCGGAAACATAAGTACTGTCAGCTTAGACGTCGAGTTTGAAGAACCACACTGGCAGAACTTATAGTGTCGCGCCTTTAGCGTGAGGGAGGACCCTAACGCGTACATTTTCCTGAGAAGGCGATGGCGGCAGGCTTCGTCACTGTACGACTACTTTATTTTCTGCAATGAGGGCATTATTGCCATCAACTGAGCTAACCGCCGCGCAGCGACCGCTCCTCGTCAAAATAGAACCGAACCTCTTGTCGGTGAGCGCTCTGGAGCTGTTCCTGAAGTGGTGTATACGCGATGTGGCTTTGCAGATCTGAAGATGCTGCCCAGTGCGCTTTGCCGAAATCATGGTCAGAACAACTATTACTAATAAACAGCTCACCCCGAAGAACGGCATGCAAACCTTCGAATAAATCTTTTCCGGCATCAGCCTTGAGGACATAGCCGCGTGCGCCAGTTCCGAGCGCTTCCCGTACGACATCGGATGAGAATTCTTGGCTTACAAAAAGTATTCTAGACATGGCCGACACCTTACAGATTCGGCGAGCGGCTTCGATTCCGTTCAAGGATGGAAGCCCAATGTCGAGTACAATCAGATCCGGTTGTAGTTCCTCGGCTTTCCGAACTGCTTCTAGTCCGTCTGAAACTTCCCCGATGATCTGCAAGCCCGCTCTCTTCCTGAGACTTGAGCAAATGAAGTTGCGGAAAGGCTCTGAATCATCGACGACCAGAACCCGATTTGATCTTTCCAAGCAGTCCCCTCCGCGATCCAAGGCGCAGCAGTGATCTAATTGTTAGCTGATCCCACAATCCAATATGCCGCGCCCCAAGTCGTTGCGCAGGCGCATGGACAAATGATCGACAACCCTGAAATAGGGGACTGATAAGAGAACAGTCGCCTTGTACTACAAGTTGTTGGTTGTTGCATTTTCATTCGGCCGTTCCTCCGGCGAACTAGCCAAGATGGCAATTAGTACATGATGTGAGCATCATCTGAGACAAGGGATCAAACAATACAGCGAGAACCGGAGGTGTTACCCTCATAACTGACAGTTGCCAGGACGCCAAAGATATGCTTGCGAGAGACAATCAGACTGACTCTTGGCTGACCTATCTAAAACGCCAGCCTCACGGCCAGCTGACCCACACGAGCACTTACCGCCGTACTCGCGATAACCCCGAAAGTTGGAGACGTGAAATTTGCATCAGGGAACGCAAATTGTGGATGGTTCAAGGCATTGTAAAATTCTGCCCGAAACTGAATGCTGCTTACCTCATGATGCCAATGAAACACGACGCTTTTTGAGAAGGCGATATCTATATTCGCCTGAGCCGGCCCGTCCACCATCCCAGTAGCGCTGTTCCCAAAGGCGGTGCCAATGCCGTCGGCACCGATTATTGGAAAAGTAGTAAAGCAGGCGGCATTGAAATAGCTACTCAACTTCGACTGCACCGCTCCTCCCATTACCAGTTGGTCTTTTGAGCAGGTACCACTCAGTTGTGCTCTGTCAGTGCTTATCCCGAACAGGTTGTGGGCATTTGTAGCCGAGATGGTTACAGCACTGCCGGATTGAATTGTAACGATTGAAGAAAAGTCCCACCCTCCGAGAAGTGCCCGGCGGAGTCCGGCTGACGGGCTGGGAAAACTCCATGTTTCGCTAAAAACGAAACGATGAGTGCGGTCGAAACTGGACCGTCCCCAGCGCTCTCTGGGGAAGTTTTGGTCTCCCAGTGTTAGCCCATTCCCGGAGGATGTTGAGTTGATGTCGGAGCCATCCGTATCCAGTGTCTTGGAGAATGTATAGGAAGCTAAGAATTGAATGCCGTGGCTTAACCGCTTCGTCACACTTGCCTCAAGCCCGTTGTACCAGGAACTCCCCGCGGATTCCATCTCCACAAGAGATTCAGGAGGCACTCCGAGAATGGGGACTCGAAACGGAATGTTGGCGAAAGTGTTTGTGGTTACTCCCCTGATTGGATCGTTCTTGGAGGCCAGCAGAGCTTGGTTCAGGGAACGCTGACGAACCAACTGTGTGCCGCGAGTGCCCACGTATCCAATTTCCAAGAGCCAACCTTCGTGTAGTTCAGCCTGAACATTCAATGAATACTGCTGTATCATGGCCGGACGAAAGCCGGGGGCGACGGAGTAAACGGTCGTCGTGGTGCTGGGAGAGTACGCGGGAAATGACGGAAAGGACAACGGCGTGGGGAACGGCTGCGGAAAAGGGGCTTGAAACGTCGCGCTTGCGTTTGCCACACCTGCATTTAGATGAAACACTGAAAATGGAGCACCCAACATATTTTGATAAAAGGCTTGACCAGTGGGTCGGGAATAATAGGCGCCATAACCGCCTCTTAGCACCATTCGACTTGTAGGGGGCAAGAACTGCCAAGCGAACCCGATTCGTGGTGCGATCGTGTTTTGCCCCTCCCCGTAATTCCCGAACGTATTATTCGCACGCACAACACCGGGGAGAAGTACCCCTGGAAAGTTGGAAGCCACAATGTAGCCCGCCACGCTCCCGCTTGGCGAGGGGTCGGGGTCAGCTTTGCCGATATTGAAGCTTGCGTTCCTTCCCAGACGATCTCCAAATTGGCCGAGACGCTCGTAACGCAAGCCAATGTTTAGTGTAAGTGGCCTGCACACTCTATAGTCATCCTGCGCGAACCCCACACCCTCCCATACCCTGAATTCCCGATTCGTCAGGCCGAAGTCATCAGACGAGGCAAAAACATTGCTGAATTCGGTGTCGTTGTCCTCTGCGCTAAGGCCAAGTAGGAAATCGGGCCAGCTCAGAAACTGTAAGAAAGATCCCAGTCCCACAAGATTGACATTGTCCTGCAACCTAGTGAGTGATCCCCCCAATCTTATCGTGTGGGCACCCCGCACGAAGCTGAGGTTATCCCCTGAGACATAGCTGTTTTGTGCAATTGTTCGCGGAAACCCGGAGGCAATACTGACGGATCCGATAATTTCCAAGCTAGGCAACTCGTTATTGCGGCTCATTTCTCCCTCGGCAACTCCAACATCCGACCAATGGAACGGAGTCCTGGCCTCCGTGGCGGTTCTCGTTCGGACGTATCCAAACCGTGCTTCGTTGAGCCATGTGTTGCGAAAAGTGTAAGTATGAGCTAAAGAAAAGACTCTGAATCCAGAATCAACAGGACTCGGAAAACCAGGGATGTTACCTGTTGGATTAACGCCATTTCCGGGAAAAGTGACGGTCTCATTGTCATCTGCCAGGAAGAAGCGGACTGCGATTTTGCTGTTCGCGCGAGTCAGATATTCAACATTGGTTGAAAACTGGTTTTCATCAAAATGGCAGGGATCGGTGAACACTGAAAAGCCCCTCTGCGCAAGCGGTTTCGTTGGGTTCACAGTTTGGGGAGTGGGGATCAGGAGAGCTCCGTCAGGACGCTTGAAATTCAGCAACGCCAGAGCTGCCGGATTAATGTTGGAGCCGTCGGGTTTGATCGCTGTACCTCCCTGCGCACCCGTCATGTAGCCGAAGATTTTACCTAGGGCAGCGGGTGTGCGGTCGTTTGTGAGCGGCGGCTCGCTTAAACTGGCGGTTGCAAGCAGTCCTCGACTGACCCGCAGCAATGCCGTTAACCTGGTCGGTCCCCTGATAGGAACCGAAGAAGAGTAGTTTGTCCTTTTTGATAGGGCCGCCCAACGCGAACCCAAACTGGTTCTGCCTGAGGACGGGACGTGGCTGGCCTGTTTGGTTTAAGAAGAAATCATTCGCGTTAAGCAGCTCGTTGCGAAGAAACTCGAAAACCGCCGCGTGGTAAGCATTGCTACCGGTCTTCGTAATCACGCTGACGTCGGCCCCCCCATAGCGCCCATAGCCTGCATCGTAGAGTCCTGTCTGTACTTTGAACTCCTGTATGCCGTCGGGGTTGGGAATCGGAATGCCGCCACTCCCTGCTGCACTGCCCTGCACATCGCTCACGCTTATTCCGTCCAGTTGGAAGTTATTGTCATAGGAACGCGCTCCGTGGACGTAAATCCCGTCGCTTGATTTGGCAATCTGCGAGAGCGCGGTCCCACCGAGTCCGAGCTCACCTGCGTTGAATACTCCGGTCGAAGCCCCCGGGGAGAGGCTTACAATTTGCGCAAAATTCCTCGTGACGAGGGGCAAACCGCTGACTGCCGTTTCATTGAACACCTTGCCCAGAGCGGAAGTTTCGGTCTGGACTGTTGCTGTCACTGCATGAACCTTGAGGCTGCTGAACACGGTTGCCGGACGGAGATGCACTTCGAGGTGTACAGCTTCGCTCACGCTGACATCAATCGTTGCACCGGCGATGAGGACACCAGAGCCTGTCTTGCTGGCTTGTAGCTCATACCTGCCGGGGGGCAGCAGTACAAAATTGAACCTGCCATGTTTGTCGGAAGTTGCAGAATGAATTGCGCGGGTGTCCAGTTTGACGAGTCGGACAACGACCCCCGTCAAGACGGCGCCGGTTGGGTCGAGCGCCACTCCGGTCAGTGCGCCCGTTGAAGCAGTCTGGCTTCGTACTGGGATGGCAATAACCAGAGCAATAGTCATAGCCACAAGGAGCGCGGACCTAGAGCAGCGCGGTCGAAAGTGGTACTCATGTATGGTATTGCCCACAAATGACCTTCGCCGCATGGGCTATTTGTGTCCCACGCATTCGCACGTACACGACGAGTTTAGGTTCCCCAGTTGGTGGACCGAGAGCGCTACTGCGCAGCGACCGGACACAGGGGCCTATTCCCTTCTGTAGCGATCCGGTGTAGCTCCGCCCGGGGTAGACCAGGTTGTTCTTATATCAGTGGCACCCGAAGTCATCCATCTAATGTTTGACTCCTCATTTTTGTAGGGCGGAACTGGTACTTTTGCCAGTACTTGGACGCCACCATTATTCGCAAATTATTCTCTTTGAAACTTCGCTGGTCCGGCGTGTGGATTCTTAAGTGTACCCCGCAAGGGATTGCGTCATTGTGGTAGAGTCTTGCGCATAGGACGATGAGCCCTAGCCACGAGGCCGAAAAGTGCGTAGTCGAGCGGCACGGCTGATCTGCGTTGTAGTTGCAGTTATCTCAGCGTTTCTGCCGCCGCAGGCGAGTTCGTCAGGAAGTGCAAGACAAGTCCGGCGTGTCCTCATCATAAACGACCTTGGCATTATGTCGTCACCCGGCTTCGCTGAAGTCGATCAAGCAGTCCTCACCGGTCTACAAAAATCTCCGTACCAGATCGAACTCTATGAAGAGAGCCTGGATTTCACGCTATTCCCAGACCGAGTTTCCCAAGACCGGTTTCGAGAAAAGATTATTCAAAAATACTCAGGCCGCAAGCCCGACGTGATCATTGCCGCTGGGCCGGTGTCCCTGAAGTTCATCGCCACGCTATACGACAAGTTCCAGGGTACTCCAATTGTATTCTGCGCTATTTGGGGCGGAATGCCGGACCAGCTGAGGCAAGGCATGCCCTTTACGGGTGTTTTGGCCCACTTACACGCGGAGGAAACGCTAAATGCAGCGTTGCACTTGCTGCCCAGCACCAAGCACGTGGTAGTCGTCGGTGGAATGGGTAAGTTTGACGAAGGATTCGAAGCCATTGCTAAGCAGGGTTTCCACAATTACGAATCGAAGCTTGAATTCACCTATCTTTTCGGCTTGACCATGCCCGCACTGCTTGAGAGGCTCAAGCATCTACCCAACGACACGATTGTTTATCACACCTCAATGACGCAAGATGCAGCGGGAGAGCGCTTTATCGATTCAGCTCAATCGATACCGAAGGTGGCAATCGCAGCAAATGCTCCTGTCTTTGTAATGGACGATGTGGATCTTAGGGCAGGAACAGTGGGTGGCGATCTGGTGAACTGGACCGACGACGGTCGCATCGCCGCGAAGATGGCTGTGCGGGTTCTCAACGGCGAGAAGCCCCAGAATATCCCCATCGCCACGAGCAATCACGTCTATATGTTCGACTGGCGGACACTCAAGCGGTGGGGGATGAACGAAAAGAACCTTCCTCCCGGCAGCATCGTCCTCAACCGGGAGCCCACCGTCTGGGAATCTTACAAAGGGTACATCGTGGGCGGCGTTTCTTTAATACTAGTGGAAGCGCTACTGATTTTCGCGCTACTACGGCAGCGGGTTCGAGCAAAAAGGGCGGAAACCGAATTACAAGTTTCGTACGAACGGCTTCGCATGGCCGTCGAAGCAGGCCGGTTTATGGGCTGGGATTTCGAACTGAAGAGTGGAAAGAACCGCTGGTTCGGTGATTTACAACACTTGTTAGGGATTCAATCGGACAACTACACCGCGCAGAGTGGCGAGTTCTCCAGTCGCGTACACGCGGAAGATCGTGATCGTGTCTCACAGCTGATTGACGATGCGAGGCAAAGGGGTCTGCCCTACATCGCGGAGTTCCGTCTTCATCGGACTGAGGGAACGGTGCGCTGGGTCCACGCGAGAGGAAGATTCTATTACGCAGCCGACGGCGCTCCTCAGCGGATGCTTGGCTTGGCTGCAGACATCACTGACCGAAAGCTGGCAGAAAAGAAATTACGAGATAGCGAGGACCGGATGGCGGGCATTGTGGGATCCGCGATGGATGCGATTATCGCCATCGACGCGGAGCACCGGATCGTGCTGTTCAACGCTGCCGCCGAGAAGATTTTCGGCTGCACTCAAGGCGAAGCACTTGGAACTAAGATTGATCGCTTCATTCCTGAACGCTTCCGTTCGGAGCACGGAGCCTGCATGGGCCGCTTTGGTGAGGCTGGAGTCAGCACTCGCAACATGGGAGAGCCGGTCACACTTTGGGCTCTTCGAACGAACGGACAAGAATTTCCCGTGGAAGCATCGATCACCTGCCTGGAATCCGACATCGGGAAGTTGTTTATAGTCATTATTCGGGACATCACAGAGCGGCGTCGGGCCGAGGAAGCAATTCGCGAGAGCGAGGAGCGTTTCCGTTTACTCGCAAATAGCGCACCTGTAATGATCTGGACGGCCGGGCCGGACCGAAAATGCAGCTACGTCAACAAGACATGGCTGGACTTCACCGGCCGCGCAATTGAACAGGAGCTTGGCGACGACTGGGTCGGAGGTCTTCATCCGGACGACGTAGGCCCCAGTCTGCGAACCTACACGGAAGCATTCGACCGAAGAGAATCGTTTGAACTCCAGTATCGGCTTCGGCGACACGATGGCGAATATCGCTGGGTTCTGGACAAAGGCGTTCCGCGACTGAATGCGGATGGCACCTTCGCCGGCTATATCGGCTCGTGCATCGACATC
>Ga0070717_10001017_pt1 | contig 18807 bp, 15 predicted proteins | sample LARL113metaG_FD_71366 | JGI IMG/M metagenome (GOLD analysis project Ga0070717, IMG submission 71366) | Corn, switchgrass and miscanthus rhizosphere microbial communities from Kellogg Biological Station, Michigan, USA - LAR L11-3 metaG | ecosystem: Host-associated > Plants > Roots > Rhizosphere ... | reverse complement strand
TGTGCGCACGACACGACAAACCGACAATTGAGAACCACGCCGCCGAGCAGGGCGATTAGATCACCGCATCTTACGCGATAATTTCCGAGGGGAGCGGACAGCCACCTTTGGTCTCTGCTGTCATTGCCGGGTCCATTCCTCACCCTTTCACCCGGTCGCTGCCTCCACCAGATAGGAGGCCATGACTTCTGCCCCGACTTTTGCCATGCGGCCGACCTTTCTCGGCGTCGAGCGCGCCAGCGCCGAGGCGGCTATCTGCGTTGCCGGGATTCCGTTCGACCTTGGCACCTCGAACCGTCCCGGCGCCCGTTTTGGCCCCGCAGCCATCCGCCAGGCGAGCCGGATGCTGGTCGATGGCGATCATCCCGCGTCCTGGGCTGAGATGGATCGGCTCGACCTCGCCGATATCGGCGATTTCCGCATTGCTCATGGCGACATCCAGGGCACGCTCGCCAAGATCGAGGCGCAGGCGGAGCGGATTGGACACCTGGTCGCGCTCGGCGGCGACCACACGATTACCTTGGCTCTGCTGCGCGCTCTCGCCCGCCGCAGTGCCCCGCTCGGCCTGGTGCATTTCGACGGTCACGTCGATACCTGGCCGGAAAGCTTCGGCCTGGTCTTTGGCCACGGCTCGCCCTTTTATCATGCGATCGAGGAAGGCCTGATCGATCCGCACCGAACGATCCAGATCGGCATTCGCTCACCGATTCATCGCGATATTTTCGATTGGACCGTCGGCAAGGGAGTGACGATCGTCTCCGCCGAGGACGTGCACGAAACCGGGCCGCAAGCCGTTGCCGAACGGGTCCGCGAGGTCGTCGGGGCGGAGCCCGCCTATCTGAGCTTTGATGTCGACGCGCTCGACCCCGCCTTCGCGCCTGGAACCGGCACGCCGGAGGTAGGCGGGCTCGCGACTTGGCAGGCGCGAGCGATCCTGCGTCGACTGGCAGACCTCAACTTCGCCGGGATGGACGTGGTCGAGGTTTCCCCGCCCTACGACGTTGCCGAAATCACGGCGCTCGCCGCAGCGACCATGGCTTGGGATTACATCGCGCTCCTCGCGCCGCACGTGACACCATAGGTAATGCAGGCCGCCAAATCGGCCTGGCGTACGCGTTGTCGCAAAAGACGCCTGAAGATCTCGAAAAACGCCTTGAATCAGCTGGCGTTTTCCCCATTTTAGCAGCCGACGCAATCGCACGTGCCTAGAGCCCCGGTTCGCTAGGGGTGCCGCTACGACGTAACGCGTCCTTTTCGGTCGAGCCGGTCACCCGTGGGCCGGCGTCCTTAAGGGAAACGGATATGTTCCGGCACGCGATGCGAAGTCCTCGCACCATCGTCTGACGCCCCGGGGCGGTCTCGCCCGCGGCAGCGATTCACCTCGATCAGTCATTCTCGCTTCCGGGCGCGATCTGCGCACCGGGGCGAGATGTCGCCTCCTGGTTTTGGAGGATGGTGCAATGGCGCAAGCCCGTCTCGTCTCTACCCGCCCTTTCGGGCGTGCTGTTCTCCCCTCGGTCGATGCGGTCGTCGCAAATGCGCGGCCGATCGATCCGCTGCTGTGCCTCCGCCCGGCGGTGCTGGCCAGCTCGGCACGGCGGTTTGTCGAGTGCTTCCCGGGCGACGTTCTCTATGCCGTCAAATGCAACCCCGAGCCGCGCGTGCTGCGCGCGCTCTGGGCTGGCGGCGTCCGGCATTTCGATTGCGCCTCGCTCGCTGAGGTGGCGCTCTTGCGCAAGCTATTGCCCGCCGCGGCGATCCATTTCATGCACCCGGTCAAGTCGCGGCTTGCCGTCCGGGACGCCTTCGACGTCTATGGGGTGACCGACTTCGCCTTCGACAGCGCCGCTGAGCTGGCGAAGATCCTCCAAGAGACGGTGCCGGTCGGGCTCGTCGGTGATCCGCCGGTTCTGGGGCTGTTCGTGCGCCTTGCCTTGCCGAAGGGGGGAGCGGTCTATGATCTATCCGGCAAGTTTGGCGTGCCGCTCGACGAGGCCGTCGAGCTGCTGCGGGCGGCCCGACCACACGCCGCCCGCCTTGGCATTGCATTCCATGTCGGCTCACAATGCCTGGAGCCGGCGGCCTATACGCGGGCAATGGCGCTGACCGGCAAGGCGATCGCAAATTGCGGAGTTACCGTCGATATTGTCGATGTCGGCGGCGGGTTTCCGGTCAGCTACCCCGACATGGCGCCGCCGCCGCTGGACGATTACATCGCCGAAATCGAAGCTGCCGCCGGCGCGCTCCCCGGCAATGTCCGGCTATGGGCCGAGCCCGGCCGGGCGCTCGTCGCCGGCGGCGGGTCGGTCGTCGTTCAGGTTCAGCTGCGCCGCGGTGACATGCTGTTCGTCAATGACGGCGTCTACGGCAATCTGAGCGACGCGGGTGCCCTCGGCTTCCGCTTCCCGGCAAGGCGGATTCGCCTGGGCGAAACCGATGATCAAGAGGGCACGTTCGGCGACTTCGCATTGTTCGGGCCGACCTGTGACAGCGTGGACCGGATGCGCGGACCTTTTCGTTTGCCCGCCGACATGCGCGAGGGTGATTGGATCGAACTCGGCCAGCTCGGCGCTTATGGCGCTTGTCTACGCACCGGCTTCAACGGTTTTGGCAAGGTCGACCTGGTTGAGGTCGGCGACCCGCCGATGCTGCCGACCCCGGGTTACAGCGAGGAGTAAAATCGGGTGGGGTGGGCACGCCCCACCTGTCGCCGGGCGCCGATTATGCGCGATTCACCCGATTGTCGACGAGTTCATCGACGACGGTGGGATCGGCGAGGGTCGTGACGTCACCGAGCGCCTCGTGCTCGTTCGCCGCGATCTTTCGCAGAATGCGTCGCATGATCTTGCCGGAACGGGTCTTCGGCAGGCCCGGCGCCCACTGCAACAGGTCGGGAGCGGCGATTGGGCTGATCTCCTGCCGCACCCAAGCGACCAGCTCGTGGCGCAGATCTTCGCTCGGGGTTTCACTGACCTTCAGGGTCACATAGGCGTAGATGCCCTGACCCTTGATCTCGTGAGGAAAGCCGACGACGGCCGCTTCGGCGACCTTTGGGTGGGCGACTAGGGCGCTCTCGATCTCGGCGGTGCCGAGCCGATGACCGGCGACATTGATGACGTCGTCGACCCGACCGGTCAGCCAATAAAACCCGTCCTCGTCGCGCCGCGCGCCATCACCGGTGAAATAAAGCCCGGGAAAGTGCGAGAAATAAGTCTGTACAAAGCGCGGGTGATCGCCGAACACCGTGCGCATCATCCCGGGCCACGCACGCGCGATACAGAGATTGCCCTCACCCGGACCTTTGACCTCATGGCCGTCATTATCGACGATGACGGGTTCGACGCCGAAGAAGGGACGCGTCGCAGAGCCCGGCTTCAACGGTGTCGCGCCAGGGATCGGGGTGATCAGAATGCCGCCCGTTTCCGTCTGCCACCAGGTGTCGACGACCGGGCAGCGTTGCTCGCCGACATGGTCGTAATACCACAACCAAGCCTCGGGGTTGATCGGTTCCCCGACCGTCCCGAGAATGCGCAGCGAGCGCCGGCTGGTCCGACGAATATATTCTTCGCCTTCGCGCATCAGCGCGCGGATCGCCGTCGGCGCCGTATAGAAAATTCCGACATTGTGCTTGTCGACCACCTGCCAGAACCGTGAGGGGTCCGGGTAGTTGGGAACGCCTTCGAACATCAGAGTAGTCGCGCCGTTGGCGAGCGGTCCGTAGACGATGTAGCTGTGTCCGGTAACCCAGCCGACATCGGCAGTGCACCAGTAGACCTCGCCCTCACGGTAATCGAAGACGTATTCGTGCGTCATCGAAGTGTGGACGAGGTACCCGCCGGTGGTATGCAGCACCCCTTTCGGCTGTCCGGTCGAGCCCGAAGTGTAGAGGATGAACAACGGATCCTCCGCCGACATCTCCTCCGGCGCACACTCCGGCGAGGCGGCATCGCATGCCTCGTGGTACCAGAGGTCGCGCTCTTCGACCCACTCGACCGCACCGCCGGTGTGGCGGACGACGATGACGTCGCGCACCTCCGGGCAATGCCGCAAGGCGTTGTCGGCATTGCGCTTTAGAGGTATCGCGCGGCCGCCCCGGCGGCCCTCATCCGCGGTAATCAGCATCGTGGAGCGGCAATCCCGGATGCGGCCGGCGAGGCTGTCCGGTGAGAACCCGCCGAATACGACGGAATGGATCGCGCCGATGCGGGCGCAGGCGAGCATCGCAACCGCGATCTCGGGGATCATCGGCAAATAGATCGTCACCCGATCGCCCTTCCGCACGCCCCGAGCTTTCAGGACATTGGCGAGCCGGCACACCGCCTCGTGGAGCTCACGGAAGGTGAGGCGGCGATCCTCGCTGGGGTCGTCGCCCTCCCAGAGGATCGCGGTTTGCTCCCCGCGCTTCGGGAGGTGGCGATCGATGCAGTTATGGGAAGCGTTGAGCGTTCCATCCTCGTACCAGGCGATTTTTACTTCGCCTTCGAACGAAGTGTTTCTCACCTTGGTGAATGGCTTGATCCAATCGATGCGCTTGCCGTGCTCGGCCCAGAACCCGTCGGGATCGGCAAGCGAGCGTTCGTAAAGCTTAAAGTAATCTGCTTCGCTTATTTTGCCGATCTGCGGATGGGCAGAAATCGGGATAGCTGTCCGACCGGACATGGCGTCATTCCTCCTCGGCTACCGACGCCTCTCCCTGCGTCGTACTTGGTGGCCGAAGATATTCCGCCGCGCTAAGCTGTTACAATACCCCTTCGGTCACTGCCGGGGTAATGCCCGGGAACTCGTTCGTGTCGCGAGCAACGCCGCTTGTGTGCGGTTGGTGACATTCAAACGTCTTATGATCTGCTTGACATGCGCCTTGACTGTGCTCTCGGACATCTTCAACGCATCAGCGATCAACTTGTTGGACTTTCCTTCTGCAATCAAGGTGAGGACATCGCGCTGGCGGCGGGTCAGTTCGCGCCAGGGGGTACCTTGAGTTTGCTCTGATGTCGGCGCTGGTTGAGCCTCGGTCAGCGCCAAAGGCACATAGCTGCCGCCAGCGCGCACGCGCTCGAGCGCGCCCATTAGGACCTTGAGACTATGGCTGGTTGGCAGAAAACCTCGCGCCCCGGCCCGAAGGATTGCATGCGCCCGCTGTGGGTCGTCGCATTCGGCCGCGACGAGGATCGGCGTATGCGGCGCTGCCGCAGCCAACAAGGTGATGTCCATGAGGTCGATATGAGTGCAGGTTGATCCGCCAAGGAGAATTACATCGAATTCCTCGCCGCGCTGCACCAGGCGCGCCAGCTCGGACGCCGTGCCCATATCGGTAACGCGCCAGCGCCTCGGTTGGTGAGCGAGCGCCAATTTGAGGCAGTCGCACCGCAATCGGCTTTGGTCGACGATCGCAAGATGGCGGCGAGCCGGAACCGCGTATCCAGGAGCTATGTTTGGTGGGAAAGTCGCTTCTCCTGGAACGGAGTGATCGAGCATGGCCAAGTCTTTCTCCGCGAATGCTAGCTCCAGATATATTCAATGCCAGAGAATGACGCTACGATTTAAGGGAAGGGCGTAAATTTTTGTAAACCCATGTAACAGACAGTAAATGAGATTAAAACGCCCAACTAAATCCCTAACAGAACATTGTCAAGTCAAACTGAGATCCCTGCCATTTTGCAGAGCGTCGACCATTCGCTTTCTGTAACTGGACACACCGACAAGCGCGATTGTTTCAACAAGGAAAGACCGGAGAGCTCGGGAATAGCCCTCATCGCCGGGAGTCCGATGCGCGCCGTGGCGGGCGCCACCGGTTTGATGTCCACCATGCCTAGCTTGCCAGTCTTGTCAGTTGGATCAGAATAGAAGGTCTTGATCACCTCGACGACGCCGACGATCTCCTTGCCTTCGTTTGAGTGGTAAAAAAAAGCACGGTCCCCGAGCTTCATCGCCCGCAAATTATTCAATGCCTGGGCATTGCGCACCCCGTCCCAATGGGTCTTCCCATCAGCGATGAGCTGATCCCAGGAATAGCTCGACGGTTCCGATTTGAGCAGCCAGTGAGCCATTTTCTGTTCCTTTCGGACCGATTCAATGGATCAGCGGATATTCCGCCTGATCCTCGTAAACCGAGCCAGCCTTTGTCTGAAAACTCGCGATCAAGCTAAATCCCTCGACAGGCAGCGGCTCGGCCCGGAACTGCGCGTGGGCGGCGAGAAACTCGTGCAGCTCGTCGAGCGGCGGATTGCGGAGCCGGGCCAAGGTCACGTGGGGAGCGAATTTACGAGGCTCCGGTGGCAGCCCAGCGCGAATCAATACCTGCTCAACCTTGTCGCGCAACGCCACGAGTTCCGGGGTGCGCTCGACCCCCGCCCACAGACTATGCGGTTTGACGCCTCCAAAGACCCCCGTCCCCGCCAGCTGCAAAGTGAAACGGTGCGCCCGCAACTGCGATAGCGCATCGTCGATGTCCGCTGCAACGTCCCCGCGGATTTCGCCGATAAAGCGCAAGGTCAGGTGGAAGTTCCCCGGGTCCACCCACCTTGCCCCCGGTAGCCCCGAACACAACAACGACAGCTGCAGCTTCAGCTCCGGCGGAAAGCCGATGCCAACAAAGAGACGCAACATGCCATCCGCCCGCCGGCCGAAGGGTCATCCAATCTTAGGTGAAGAGGGTAAGAACGCCGGTGTGGCCATAAAGCCGGTCGCGCGAGATTTCGCCATTAGCGAAAAATCCGACCAGCGGAAATTCGCCGAGGGTCTGGCGAATCAGCGCTGTTTCCACTCCCGGTTCGCCAAACAGCGCAGCACCGCGTGCGACGCAACTGATATAGATCCCCGCTTTCGGAGGTCCGTCGAGCCTCCCGCCGAGTTGCCGGACCATACGGGCCATGTCGCGGCGGGCGCTCTCGGGATCGCGGCGGCAGAATAGAATCGCGTCGCCCGATGCAACTTCCGCGCCCAGCACGAGCCAACCTCGGCCCGGATCAATCGCGACGAGATTGCGGACGAGATAGTCGCCGATATCCGAACCGGCGACGGGCAGCCCAGCGAAGATAACCCCACCGACGCGGCGCAAGTCGTGAGTGAGCTCTGGTCCGATATCGTCGGTAAAGGCGGTCAACGCCGGGCGCCCGTCGATCACCATGACGACGTTGTCGCGCGCCTCGTCAATGCGATGCACCGGCCCGATCGGCATGCAGCCCTGAGTCAATCCCGTAGCAACCGAGATCCCAGGGGCGAGCATCAGCCCGGCTATCCCCTCGCCGCCGAGCCCCTCCTCGCCGGAAACTCGGGCCAAGAGCGGCTGCGCACAGCGGTGCGAGACAAGTCCGCCCACGAGAAAGGAGCCGCTGGCCGCGGCAACATCGATGGCTAGCTTTGGCAAGTCGGGGCAGCGCGGATCGGCGTGAACCAGCGCCAGGACAGGCTGCGAGGCCTCCATCCAGCCGGCATGTCGGCGGGGCAGGTCCGATCCGGGATCACCGGTCGGGGAAAATATGCGGAAACCCTCGGGCGGCAAGTCAGCGGTCATGACCACTGCGGCGGGCTCTTCGAAAATCTCGACATTCCCCGAACAGACGCCCAGTCCGACCCCGCCGACCCAGGAACGGATCCCGGTGTGTTCGGCGAGGGCATGAACGAGTTGCGGCATAACCGGGGCAGCGGGCTCAGTCAGATAAAGGATGCCGATCGTCGCCCCTTCGGTCGTGGGCAAACCGGCAATGCACCGATCTGCCAGGCTATCGGGATCACCGACGGCAGCGGCAGCGGCAAACCGCGCGCTCATGACGCGCTGCCGAGAAGGCGGGCGACCAGCGGGGCGATCCGGTCTACGAGGATGGTCACACCCTGCTCGTTCGGATGCAGCCCGTCAGGCTGGTTGAATTCCGGTTTCATCGCCACGCCCTCCAGAAAAAACGGATAGAGCGGCAATTGGTAGCTGCGCGCAAGCTCAGGAAAGATCTTGTCGAACGCATGCTTGTACTCCTCTCCCCAGTTCGGCGGGGCCCGCATGCCGAGAAGCAGCACTTTCGCACCGCTGGCGGCGAATTTGGCGATCATTTTGTCGAGATTGTTGCGAACCGTCGAGGGATCGATACCGCGCAACGCGTCATTGGCACCGAGCGCCAGGATCACGAGATCGGGTTTGTCGGCAAGTGCCCAATCGAGCCGTGCGAGACCGTCCGCGGTCGTATCGCCGGAGACGCCCGCGTTAATGACGCGCGCTTCAATCCCCTGCAGATGGAGCCACATCTCGAGCCTTGCAGGAAAAGCTTCGTTGGCCGGCAGTCCAAGACCCGCCGTGAGGCTGTCGCCAAAATCGAGGATCACGGGAGTTCGCGCTGCGGCCGGCGCGGTTGCGAGCGTCAGCGCCAGCACAATTGCGGTCAGCAGACGGTTGGCAGCGCCGCGTCCCTCACCCCGACCCTCTCCCCGCAAGCGGGGCGAGGGGGCAATGGTAGCGGGAGGGTGAGGGGCGAAGTGCCGAGGTCGCACTGCGTTGAAAGCCCAATCCATCGCGCCATATGGACGCTTTCGGCTGCCACGGGTCGCTCTCACCCTTCCTGGATCGGATGGAAGATGTCCACCTCGCTTCATTCCGGCGGCCCGCTGGTCGTTCTTGAGGATGTTCACCTAACACTGCGGAGTGCCGCCGGCCCGGTCAACATTCTGCGCGGTGTCTCCCTCGAGGTCGGCCTCGGCGAGACCGTAAGCATCGTCGGCCCGTCAGGCTCGGGTAAATCGACGTTGATGATGGTGCTGGGAGGACTCGAACGGCCCAGCGCGGGACGAGTACGCGTCGACGGAAAAGATCTCGGAGCGCTCAGCGAGGATACCCTTGCCCGGTTCCGCCGCGGGCGGATCGGTATCGTCTTTCAATCCTTCCACCTGATCCCGACAATGACGGCCCTGGAGAATGTAGCGATCCCGCTCGAGCTCGATGGCCACCGCGACGCCTTTGCCGCCGCTGAAACCAGCCTCGCCGCAGTCGGGCTCGGTCATCGCCTGACCCATTATCCCGGACAGCTCTCGGGCGGTGAGCAGCAGCGAGTGGCGATTGCCCGCGCCTTCGTCTCGGGCCCGAAGCTATTGCTCGCCGACGAACCGACCGGAAACCTCGACGCCACCACCGGCCGCATGGTCATCGATTGCCTGTTCGAGCAGCAGGCCCGGCACAGCGCGACCCTTCTGCTGATCACCCACGACCCGAGCATCGCCGAGCGCTGCGAGCGGCAGGTTCGGCTGGCGGACGGGAAGATCGTCGAAGATCTCCTTGCCGCACCGCCGCGGGCGGGCACTGTCCGGCGGGCGATTTGAGCTCACAGTCGTCGCCGCTCTACGCGTTGCGGCTCGCCCGTCGCGAACTGCGCGGCGGCATTCGGGGGTTGCGGGTCTTTCTTGCCTGCTTGGTTCTCGGTGTCACTGCTATTGCCGCGATCGGCTCTCTTGCGGCTTCGGTAACCGCCGGGATCAAAGGGGATGCGCGCGAACTGCTTGGCGGCGACGCCGAAGCCCGGCTCGCTTACCGCCCGGCCGATGACGCCGAGCGCAAGTTCCTGGCGCAGAGCGGCACCGTGTCCGAAATCGCTACGATGCGAGCAATGGCTCGAACAACAGACGGCAACCGCCGCAGCCTGATCGAGCTGAAAGCAGTCGACGCCGCCTACCCGCTCTACGGTACGGTCACCCTGTCGCCGACGCAGAGCCTTACCACCGCTCTCAGTCGACAGAACGGCAGTTTCGGTGCGGCGGTCGACCCCGCCATTCTCGGCCGGCTCGGGATCGAGATCGGCGACAATATCAAGATCGGCGATGCCGTACTGCAGCTGCGCGCGACTATCGACCGGGAGCCCGACGCTGCGACGGGCGGCCTCATCTTCGGCCCACCTATCCTGATTTCTGCAGAAGCGCTCGCCCAAACCGGATTGATCCAGCCGGGCGCGCTCGTCTCCTATCACTACCGCTTGCAGCTTTCCCCTGGAGCCGACCCGGCGAGTTGGACAAAGACCGCGCGGGCCGCGTTCCCTGAGGCGGGTTGGCAGATCCGCAGCTTTGACGAAGCCTCGCCGTCCCTCGAGCGATTGATCGACCGCGTTGCGCTGTTTCTGAGCCTTGTCGGATTGACCGCGCTGCTCGTTGGCGGGGTGGGAATCGGCAATGCGATCGGCGGCTACATCAAGGGGAAGACGGCAACCATCGCGACCCTCAAATGCCTGGGGGCACCGAACCGGCTGGTCTTCATGGCCTATTTCGCCCAGATCCTCGTGCTGGCCCTTCTCGGCATTGCCATAGGGCTGTTGCTCGGAAGCTTGGCGCCAGCCGTTGCTGCACCCCTGCTCAAAAGCGTGCTCCCGGTCTCCCTGCGGATAGCGGTCTACCCGGCGCCCCTCGCCTTGGCTGGGTTGTTCGGCCTGCTGACGACCCTCGTCTTCTCGCTGTGGCCGCTCGCCGGCATTGGCCGGGTGCCGGCCGCCGCTTTGTTCCGTGACACCGTGGACCGGACGCGACGGCGCGTGCCGGCCACGGCGCTCGGTATGACCCTGCTTTTGGTGCTCGGGCTCGCCGCGCTCGCGGTTGCTTCGGCGCAAGACCGGACGATAGCGCTATGGTTTGTCGCGGGGGCGCTCGCTGCCTTCGCGCTGTTCAGGGTGGCCGGAGAGGCGATTGTCCTGCTAGCGAAAGCGCTTCGGCGGCCGCGCCGGCCCACCTTGAGGCTGGCGCTCACCAATTTGCATCGCCCAGGCGCTCCGACCACGCAAACTGTTCTTTCGCTCGGCATCGGCCTGACGGTTCTGGTCGCCGTCACTCTTGTCGAGAGCAATCTCGCGCGTGAGGTCGACACGCGTCTGCCGTCCGAGGCGCCGGCCTTTTTCTTCATCGACATCCAGCCGGGTCAGCTCGCGGGGTTCACCGAGATCGTCCATGCCACTCCCGGAGCCCGCTTCGACGAAGTACCGATGATGCGAGCCCGCATCACCCGGTTGAATGGAATACCCGTCGAGCAAGCCGCGGTCGCGCCGGATGCACAATGGGCGCTACGCAGCGACCGCGGCCTGACCTATGCGACGAGTTTGCCGGCGGGCTCGCGGCTCGCCGCGGGCAATTGGTGGCCGCCCGACTACCACGGGCCGCCGCTGGTCTCGTTCGATGCGGCCCTGGCGCAGGGCATGGGCTTAAAGGTCGGCGACAGTTTGAGCGTCAATTTGCTCGGTCGCGAGATCACTGCCAAAATCGGCAATTTACGCTCGATCGATTGGGAACGGCTCGGCATCAATTTCGCGATGGTCTTCGCGCCGGGAACTCTCGAAAACGCGCCGCAAAGTCTCCTCGCTGCCGTCTACCTGCCGCCGGCTGAAGAGGAAGGTCTGGCTCGCGCGGTGACCGAGCGTTACCCGAATATTTCGGCCATTCACGTGCGTGAAGCGCTCGCTGCCGTCGATCGCATCATCGCCATGATCGGAGAGGCAGTGCAGCTTACCGCGCTCGTCACCCTCGCCGCGGGTATCCTCGTGCTCGGTAGCGCGGTGGCAGCCGGGCATCACCGCCGGGTGTACGACACCGTTGTCCTGAAGGTTCTGGGCGCAACGCGCGGCGTGATCACGCGCGCCTTTTTGATCGAATACGGCGCGCTCGGTGTGCTCGCCGCGTTGATCTCAGGCGCGGTTGGAACGGCCGCCGCCTATTTTCTCGTGACCCGGCTGATGAAAATCGAATGGGTTCTGCCGCCGGCTCCGTTGTTGGGAACGGTAGCGCTCGCGACCTTGCTGACCCTGGCGCTGGGTTTCGTCGGAACCTGGCGGGCGCTCGGAGCCAAACCCGCCCTCTATCTGCGCGACGAGTAGAGCGGACGCCGGCGAGGCGGGTTCTTATTGAAAAGATCCCGTTTTGTGCCAATATCGCACGCACGAGGAATCTTCCTCGCTTCTCTACTCTCCTTGGAGGGGGTTTATGGCTTTAGGTTCGCAGCCCCGCTGGACGGTGCGGTCGGCGGACGCCCAGGTCGGCATTGATGTTGGCCTGCGGGACTATATGCTCCGCGTCTACAACTACATGGCGTCGGGGCTCGCGCTCACTGGCATTGTGGCCTATGTCGCGGCCTCTTCCGGATTTTACGAGTCGATCGCGCGCACACCGCTGATATGGCTCGTCATCCTGGCGCCGCTGGGCCTCGTGATGCTGATGAGCTTTGGCGTGCAGCGCATGCAAGCGACTACCTTGCAGATGGTCTTCTGGCTCTATGCCGGGCTGATGGGGCTATCGCTCGCGATGGTGTTTTTGGTCTTTACCGGGGCGAGCGTGGCGCGCGTGTTCTTCATCACCGCCGGCACCTTTGGGGCGATGAGCCTCTATGGTTACACGACGCAGCGTGATCTGTCGCAGTTCGGCGCGTTCCTCTTTATGGGGCTGATCGGCATCATCATCGCCGGGCTGGTCAATATCTTCCTCGCCTCCTCGGCGCTGCAATTCGCGATCTCGGTGATCGGCGTCATCGTCTTCACTGGTCTGACCGCATGGGATACGCAGCAGATCAAGGAGATGTATTACGAGGGCGATGGCCGTGAGATCGCCGGCAAGAAGGCGATCATGGGCGCGTTGCGGCTCTACCTCGACTTCATCAACTTGTTCATGATGCTGATGCAGCTGCTCGGTACCCGCCGGGACTGATCTAAAGCCGGAATTTCGGAACGGAAAATACCCTCGAACGGCCGGGCCTCGCGCCCGGCCGTTTTGTATTCGCAATAAGCAAGGGGGGAAATCGTGAGTCGACGGGGTAAAGGAGCGCTCCCCGCATCTGCGGTCATTGCTGTAGCGATCTTGACCTTCGGCACTCTGGCTGGCACCGCCTTTGCCGGTGTGCTCGACCGCATGGGCCAGGACAAGACAATCCGCATTGCCTATCGCGAAGATGCGCCGCCGTTCTCCTATAAGGACAAGATCGGCGAACCTGTCGGCTTCATGGTCGATTTGTGCCGCGATGTCGCCAAAAGGCTCGCGGAGCAGCTCAATCTCCCCTCACTCAATGTGACTTCTGTCCCGGTCACTGCTGCCGACCGTTTCGAGGCGATCCAACAACAAAGGGCTGATATTTTGTGCGAGCCGACGAGCGCCACCTTATCCCGGCGCGAGCTGGTCGATTTCTCGATCCCGACTTTTGTAGATGGCGCCGGTCTGATGATCCGCGCGGACGGGCCCCGTGATTTGAAAGCCCTCGCCGGCCAAAAGATCGGGGTCCTGGCTGGCACGACGACCGAGGAGGCGTTGCGCAATTCGCTCAAACTGGCGGAGATCACCGCCGATGTCATCCCGGCCAAAACCCACGCCGAGGGTCTTGCGATGCTGGAAGACGGCAAGGTCTCGGCCTATTTCGCTGACCGGTCGATCCTCGTCTCCCTGATCAAGGACAGCAAAGCTCCCGACAAGCTGATGTTGGCCGAAAATTACTTTTCCGTTGAGCCTTACGCACTGGCCTTGCCGCGCGGCGACGAGGCTTTTCGCCTAGCCGTCGACCGGGCCCTCAGCCACATCTACCGCAGCGGCGAGATCGCCGCCATCTTCAAGCGCACCTTTGGCGACCAGACCAAACCAGGCCAAGTCCTGCAAACGCTCTATTTGGTCGTGGGGTTGCCTGATTAAAAAGCGAGCTATTGTCCCGGCTCTCGGCCGGTCGCCCGATTCTAGGGCGCGGGGGGCTTGCCCGCAGAAGTGGGCTTCAACATCTGACCAAGCTGAACGGTGTCGATCTGGCCTTCCCAACACGCAATTAACGCTCCAGTGTTCAGCGATATCCACTGGAATACCGCCTGTTCGTCGTCTGGGGAAAGCTGGCCGGCGATGATACGTGGCGAAGGCCGAACTCCGACAACGGCTGTATTCGCGACATTCATCTGATTACCGTGGGTCAAATTGACCTTGATCCGCACATCATGTCGTGCATTCCCGCGAGGACCGACCCAAACCGTCATCGGTAAGCCCGTCGTGCGCGGGAACAGGTTTGCCATCTCGAAAAGATCGTCCGTCTCCAACGGCTCTGCGTCTTCCGAAGCGACTTCGTTTATCTTCACAACCGGTCTCTCGATGTTGGCTATCCGGTATTTGTCTCGGGCAGCAAGAAAAGTAATTTCCCGGCGCGCCTAATGGGCCTCGTCCCAGCTCTGGGCCCAGCCGGTCTCGGCGACGAGCGGCACCGAGAGTTCGCAATGCGGTGCGCAGGCGCCCTCCATAACCGCCTTGACGATCTGTGCGGTATGCTCGACCTCGGCCTCCGGCGCCTCGAACAACAGCTCGTCGTGAACCTGCAAGAGCATGCGCGCACGCAGCTTTTCGCGCGCAAGCGCCGCCGGGATCCGAGCCATCGCGCGCTTGATGATGTCGGCCGCCGAGCCCTGCAGCGGTGCGTTGATGGCCTGGCGCTCGGCGCCTGCCCGGCGCGCCGGGTTGGCGTCGCGGATCCCGGGGATAAAGCATTTGCGCCCGAAGATCGTTTCGACGTAGCCGGTGCGCCGGCAATCCGTCTTGATCCGCTCCATATAGGCGCGGATCGCCGGGAAGCGCTCGAAGTAAGCGCGGATATAGGCCGCCGCCTCGCTTTGCGGCACGCCGATCTGCGCACCGAGGCCAAAGGCGCTGATCCCGTAAATGATGCCGAAATTGATCGCCTTCGCCCGCCGCCTCGTGTTCGCATCCATTGTGGCGAGCGGCACGCCGAAGACTTGGCTCGCGGTCAGCGCGTGAATGTCGATATCGTCGCGAAAGGCCTGTTTCAGCTCGGGCACGTCGGCGACATGGGCCGCAAGCCTGAGCTCGATCTGGCTGTAATCGGCCGACAGCAACAGATGTCCTGGTTCCGCGACAAAGGCGCGGCGGATACGGCGCCCTTCCTCCGTGCGGATCGGGATGTTCTGCAGATTGGGGTTGTTCGACGAGAACCGTCCGGTCGCCGCTACGGCGAGCGCGTACGAGGTGTGCACCCGGCCGCTGTCGCGGTCGATTTCCTCGGCGAGCGCATCGGCATAAGTGGATTTGAGCTTTGTCAGCTGCCGCCATTCGAGGACATGGCCCGGCACCTCGTGCAATGGCGCGAGTTCCTCCAGGATCGAGGCGTCGGTGCCATAGGCGCCGGTCTTGCCCTTCTTGCCGCCAGGCAATTGCAGCTTTTCGAACAGCACGTCGCCGAGCTGCTTGGTCGAGCCGATGTTGAACTCGTTACCGACCGCCCGGAAGATCGCCTGCTCGATCTCGGCGATGCGCTGTTCGAAATCGCGCGACAGCTCGGCGAGCGCCGCGGGGTCGACCCTGATCCCCTCCCGCTCCATCGCTGCGACGACGGGAACGAGCGGGCGCTCGATTGTCTCGTAGAAGGCCGCCATCTTGTCGCGCACCAAGCGCGCCTTTAGCTGCATATGCAGCCGCAGGACTGCGTCGGCGCGCTCCGCCGCGAAGTCGCGCGCCCGCTCCTGCGCTACCTCGGCAAATGCGATGAGGCTCTTGCCGGTGCCAATGAGATCTTTGAGCGGCGGCAGCTCGTGTTCGAAGGAGCGCCGAACCAGCGCCTCGATCACATGATCGAACTGGCCGCCATCGAGCACATAAGACATCAGCATCGTGCAGTCGTGAGGCGCCAGCGCGATGCCATAGCGCGATAGCAAATGCGCCGCGGTCTTGACATCGTGGCCGATCTTGAGGACGCCAGGATCCTCGAGCAACGGCCGCAGCCGCTCAATAGCGGCATCGAGTGAAAGCTCTCCGCGGCCGTCGAGATCAAGGCTTCCCGTTGCGCGATGGCCGAGCGGGACATACGCCGCAAGACCGGGGGCGAGCGCGAGCGCGATCCCGGCAAGCGCAGGTCGGGCACCGGGCACGTGGCTCGTCTCCGGCCAGATCGCGACCGCCCCCGCCTGCTCCGCCGCCTCGATCCAATGATCGAGGCCTTCAATGGTATCGACGAGCGCGTAAGTGCGCGGCGCAGTGAAAGGCGGAATGTCTGGTATCACCGGCTCCGGCCGCTCGACCGGCGCGACGGCTGTCGCCGCCATCGACAGCCGCTGCGTCATGCGCGTCGCCAAGGCGCGGAATTCCATTTCGCGGAGGAACGGCAACAGCTTCCCCGAATCCAGCGGCTTCACCGCCAGCGCCGGTAATGGACAGGGCAGCGGAACGTCATCATCGAGCTTCACGAGTTCCTTCGACAGCCGCGCGTTCTTTTGGTTCTCGACCAGTGTTTGACGACGCTTCGGCTGCTTGATCTCGGATACACGCGCCAGCAACGTCTCGAGATCGCCATAAGTGTTGATCAGCTCGGCGGCGGTCTTGACGCCGATGCCGGGGACACCGGGGACATTATCAACACTGTCGCCGCACAGCGCCTGAACGTCGATCACGCGATCCGGCCCGACACCGAACCTCTCACGCACCTCGTCGATGCCGATCGGGCGGTTCTTGATCGGGTCGAGCATCGTGACCTTGTCGGTCACCAGCTGCATCATGTCCTTGTCGGACGAGACGATCGTAACCTTGGCGCCGGCCTCGATGGCATGGCGCGCATAAGTCGCGATCAAATCGTCGGCCTCGAAGTCATTGAGCTCGATTTGGCAAATCCCGAACGCATCGGTGGCTCGGCGTACCAGCGCGAATTGCGGGATGAGGTCGGGCGCCGGGTCCGGCCGCTGCGCCTTGTACTGGTCGTAAATTCGGTTGCGGAAGGAGCTGCCGGCGGCGTCGAATACTACCGCGATGTGGTCGGCATCGGTCTCGCTGAGCAGCTTTGCCAGCATGTTGCTGAATCCGAGCACAGCGCTCGTCGGCGTCCCGTCAGAACGCGACAGTGGCGGTAGGGCGTGATACGCACGAAAGATGAAGCCCGAACCATCGATCAAGAACACATGGTGCGGCGCCGCCGAGGGCGTGCGCACGGTGATGGCTGACTGCGGCTCCCCCGCCCCCTGTTCACTCCCAGGGGCAGGCTCCGCGGTGGCAGGCTTCACGAGCGGTGCGATGATATCGTCCACGGATTCCGTCACCTAAACGTTGCGCGATTCCGACACCCGAGGCGGCGTTGTGGCTTCATCCGCCGGTTTCGCGGAGCCAGGGTCCTCGGTACCCTGCATCGCACGATTGACGAAGAGCCGGGAGCAGTAAGGGCACTCGACCTTCCCGGCGGGGGCGAGATTGAGATAGACCCTGGGGTGGCCGAGCGATCCGCCGCCGCCATTGCAGGCAGCGACTGTCTCGTCGATGTAGATGGTTTCGAAGGGCCCCATATGCGACCGGAACTGCCAGCACGCGCCAACAAGCCAAGCTAACTTGTTTGACGGGGACGATGATACGCTTCGCCGCTCTACAATCAATGATAGCCTCCAGGGATAGGCCGCCTCCCCCCGTCCTCGACGGGGAATCGTGAGCGGTTGGCGGCCGACCACATCCGCCCTGTGCGGGGCTTGGATGTGCCTTGCCGTGCTGATGTCGGCTGGCTGTGCACCAACGATCGACGAGGACGCCCGGCTTGCCGGAAGCGGAACGGCGCGTGCTGCATCCGAACAAAAGCCGATGCCGCGGTTTACCGAGACGAGCTTTGTCACCGCCGACGGCCAAGTTCTTCCTCTGCGGAAATGGTTACCAAAGGGCGAAGCTAAAGGGGTGGTCCTCGCCCTCCATGGCTTCAACGATTACAGCAACGCCTTTGAGAGCCCTGGCGAGGCTTGGGCCGAGCACGGCATCGCCACCTACGCCTACGATCAGCGCGGTTTTGGCGCTGCACCCGAGCAGGGATTGTGGCCGGGTCGTGCGGCACTTGCCGCCGATGCCGCAACCGCAGCTCACATACTGCGACGCCTCTATCCCCAGGTGCCGCTCTACCTGCTTGGCGATAGCATGGGGGGAGCGGTGGCGGTCGTGGCATTGACGGGCGAGAGCGGGGCGCCCGTTCCCGCTGTCGATGGAGTGATCCTTACTGCTCCGGCGGTATGGGGCCGCGCGACCATGGATCTTCTCCCGAGGGTAGCCTTGTGGGTCGGGGTACGCGTCATGCCGGGGCTTACCGTGACCGGCCGCGGACTCGAGAAAAAGCCATCCGACAATATCGCGATGCTGCGCGCCCTGTCGCGCGACCCGCTCGTCATCAAGGAAACTCGCGTCGATACGATCTACGGCTTGGTCGACCTGATGGATGCGGCGCTCGCTTCCGCGCCGCGGCTCGACGTGCCGCTGTTGATCATGTATGGCGCAAAAGACGAGATCGTGCCAAAGACGCCGATCCGTGGCTTTGTCGCCAGCCTTCCGCCAGACTGTCGTCGCCGAGCGCGGCTCGCCTGGTACGAGGACGGTTATCACATGCTATTGCGTGACCTCGAAGGTCCGCTGGTAATCGCTGATGTCACGAGCTGGGTACTAGCACCCGCCGCACCTTTGCCTTCCGGCGCCGATCGCGCCGCCGCGCAGGCCTTCTTGCGCACTGGCAGCCAGATTTCGCTCGGCTTACACTGAGCGCATGCAGCCGCTCGTCGTTCTGCAGCTGCTGATCCTGCTGATGTTGGCCAATGGTACACCGGTGCTCGCCAAGAAAGTTCTTGGCGACCGTTATTCCTACCCTATCGACGGCAATTTCACCTTCCCCGACGGTCGGCCGCTGTTCGGGCGCTCGAAGACGATACGCGGGGTGGTGCTCGCCATTCTGGCAGCCGCAGCGGGTGCGCCGGTGATCGGTCTCGGCTGGGAGATCGGGCTTGCGGTCGGCGGCTTCGCGATGGCCGGCGACCTTTTCTCGAGCTTTACAAAGCGTCGCTTCAACCTGCCGCCAAGCAGTCAGGCAAGTGGGCTCGACCAGATCCC
>Ga0070717_10001016_pt1 | contig 18810 bp, 14 predicted proteins | sample LARL113metaG_FD_71366 | JGI IMG/M metagenome (GOLD analysis project Ga0070717, IMG submission 71366) | Corn, switchgrass and miscanthus rhizosphere microbial communities from Kellogg Biological Station, Michigan, USA - LAR L11-3 metaG | ecosystem: Host-associated > Plants > Roots > Rhizosphere ... | reverse complement strand
CCTGACGACGTGCCCACTTCGTGGAAAAGTAATCCGGGTGCAAGTCGCAAGCGAGAATTTCGGGACGAATCTCCAGGACTTTTTGCAGATGCTCGATGGCTTCTTCAAAGAAGTTATAGCACTCCAGGTTTTCCAAGTCGCCGACGTGCTGGCTGAGAAAAGCGTGCTTGCTCCTGGTCAGGCAAATTGTGTTCTTCAGTTCGCCGCCTACGGCAAGAATGGAGGGAGCCTCATCACGCAAGAAAATTGGGACTGGCACGAATCCGCGCGAACGCCGAAGCTGTTGGGTTTTGTCTGCGCCCTTTGCGCGATCTCGCTTAACGCTGCTGTTAGAACCAAGACGAACGGTGCGCCGAGCTCTCATGTACGTCGCGGGCGATTCAGGTAGAACGCGCACCACTGAGTCGTCACAGCGGAGCAGAATGTCGCGATTGTGCATTAGGAAAAAATCTGCAATTCCGCTGAGGCGCGTTAACGCCTCATCGTTTGCAATCGCAATCGGCTCCTCGCTCAGGTTGCCGCTGGTCATCACCAAAGCATTAAATTGCCCATCGCCAAGCAAGAGATGCTGAAGCGGCGTGTACGGCAGAAAGACTCCGAGGTAGTGATTGCCAGGCGCGACGTCCTCTGAAATTTCCCCGGCTCGGGCGTGCGCATCAGTGCTTCGCCGAAGCAAAACAATCGGCCGCTGAAAGGATTCGAGCGCGAGTTCTTCGGCTGCGCTGATCTCACAAATGCTCCGAGACATCGCCACATCCGGCACCATGATCGCGAATGGTTTGCCGACTCGCCGTTTGCGCTCCCGCAGCAAAGCGACTGCTGTTTCATTGGTCGCATCTACAGCGAGATGAAATCCCCCAAGACCCTTTACGGCCACGATCCGGCCAGCTTTTAACGCTGCAATTGTGGCGGCAGCGGGATCTCCAATGGCAAGCTTTCGACATTTGTTGTCCCACAACTCAAGCTGCGGCCCACAGTCCCAGCACGCGTTGGGCTGCGCATGAAACCGGCGATTGAGCGGATTGTCATACTCTTCCTGGCAGACGGCACACATCTTGAAAGCCGCCATCGAAGTGCGGGCCCGGTCGTAAGGAATGTCGTGAATGATGGTGAACCGTGGGCCGCAGTTCGTGCAGTTAATAAACGGATAGCGATAGCGCCGATCGCGCGAATCAAACATCTCGCGCAAACAATCGGCGCACGTGGCTACATCCGGAGAAACCAGAGTACGGACGGCCTCATGCGCGTCGCTGTGGATTATCAAGAAATCGTGATCGCCGTTGCAGGGGAGATCGGTCGCGACGACCTCTGTGATATGCGCCAGGGGTGGGGCGTCGAGCAGTAGATGGGCGGCAAAATCGTCTACAGCCGATGCCGTCCCCTGCACTTCAATTGTCACTCCGGAAGAAGTGTTACGAACCGCCCCGGTTAACGAGCGCTCGGTTGCAAGCCGGTAGACGTGGGGACGGAAGCCGACGCCTTGCACGATGCCTGAGACTTCGAGCTGGCGGCGGATTTGCATGATAAGAGAAACAAAACTCTCAGGGCAATGTTCCAGCGCGCGCGGTCGCTGTGCTCTTGCCGCGCTCCAGCCAGCCTAGCCAGTCGTTCAATCCAGTGCCCTTGGTGGAGGAGGTCCTGATGATCTCCATGCCGGGGTGCACGCGGCGGGCATTTTCCTCGGCCTTATCGATGTCGAAAGGAACGTAGGGCAGTAGGTCCGTCTTGGTGATCACGAGCAATTCGGATTTGAAAAAAATCGACGGATACTTCAACGGCTTGTCTTCGCCTTCAGTCACGCTGAGTAAAACCACCTTCGCCGCCTCGCCGAGATCGTAGCTGGACGGGCAAACCAGGTTTCCCACGTTCTCAAAAATAAGCAAATCAATTTCGTCGAGACGCCAGTCTGCCAGATGGCGTTCAATCATCCGCGCATCCAGATGACAAGTGCCCCCGGTCGTAATTTGCTTCACCGGAAATCCGAAGCGCCGTAACCGCGCAGCGTCGTTTTCGGTTTGAATATCGCCGGTAAGGACCGCCACGCGTTCGGACTTCGGCAGAGCTTCAAGGGTCTTCTCCAGCAAAGCGGTCTTGCCAGAGCCCGGCGAACTGATCAGGTTCAGACAAAGGAGCCCTTTCTCGTGGAAACGCTTGCGCAGTTCGGCGGCGATGCGGTCGTTCTCGCTCAGCACCTTCTTTTCAAGCGGTACTCGGTTCATGTTCCTCCAGGTCCAGATAAGCGATCTCGATCTGATCCCCGCTGATGCATTCGTTTCGCGTGCTCTGGCACCCCGTGCAGCGAAAATCAAAATCTCTAATGTTGAATTCGGTTCCGCAATCCAGGCAGCGGTGCCGGCGTGGGCAAACTTCGATCTCGAGCTGCAGGCCTTCCAGTTCGGTCTCGTGCGTGAGCGCTTCAAAGGAAAACTGCAGGGCATCCGGATCTATGGCCGAGAGCTCTCCAATTCTTAAACCAACTTTGGTGGGCTTGGCGCCAGGGTGGCGAGTTGCCTCCGCTTCAACAGTATGGAGCACGGATTGAGCAATGCTGAGCTCGTGCATACGACCGCAGTGTCCCTCAGATGTCCACCTAGCAGATTCGCGGCAACTGATCACCGGAAAGCATGTCTACAATGCGAGTCGTGCCCAGACTTGTGCGCATAGTGACCAAACCGCGGTTCTTCTCGTTCACGGTTCCGATCACCTGTGACAGCTTTCCCAGCGGATGCTTACGCATGGTTTCAAGGAGAGCGTCCGCCTGCTCCGGCGGGACGATCGCCACCAGCTTGCCCTCATTGGCCACGTACACAGGATCGAGACCAAGCATCTCGCAAGCGCCTTTAACGTCGTCTCTCACCGCAATTGCCCACTCATCCAGTTCGATACCAACATGCGATTGTGCGGCAATTTCGTTGAGCGTGCTGGAGAGTCCACCGCGAGTGGGGTCGCGCATGCAGCGGATCCCAGGCGCAGCCTTCAGCATCTCGGCAACTAGGTTGTGCAATGCCGCGCTGTCACTCTCGATTGCACTTTCGAATTCAAGCCCTTCACGCTGCGCAAGAATTGCGATCCCATGATCGCCAATCGTCCCGCTGAGAAGAATTCTGTCGCCGGGCCGGGCACGGTTCGCGGAGAGCTCAAGTCCCGGCGGAACCACCCCGATTCCTGTCGTATTGATGAACAGTCCGTCGCCTTTGCCTTTCTCTACTACTTTTGTATCGCCAGTGACAACGGAGACGCCTGCCTGCTCGGCTGCCCGTCGCAAAGAACTGACCACACGGCGCAATGATTCCATTGGAAAGCCCTCTTCCAGAATGAAGGCCGCGGTAAGAAATAATGGCTGCGCGCCGCCCATAGCCAGATCATTGATGGTGCCGTGCACCGCGAGCGAGCCAATGTCGCCACCGGGAAAAAACAGGGGTTTGACTACGAACGAGTCAGTCGTCAGCGCAATTCGCGAGCCGTTAACATTCACGATTGCCTGGTCGTCGAGCTTGGCCAGCGCGGGATTGTAAAAGGCAGGTAGAAAAATATCGCGGACCAATTCGGCGCTGAGTTTGCCTCCACTACCATGGCCGAGGAGAATGCGGTCGCGGGTGTTCAACGGAGCAGGGCAGCTGAGTTCGGTGATGGATTTGAGAGATTCAGGCATGAGCCGCCATCTTCTATACCGCCGATTTCGACAACGCGTTTTCTCCTGCGTGCCGGCGATAGTGATAATAGGCGGAGCAAGCCCCTTCAGCGGAAACCATTGGCGCGCCTAGCGGATTTTCCGGCGTGCAGCGCGTGGCAAATGCGGAACAGTCGGTCGGCTTCTTTAATCCCTGCAGCACCAGAGCGCTGATGCACTCGGCCGGCTCTTCCGCAGAAATGAGCTCCAGATCAAAAATCAGGTTGGCATCGTAGTCCGCATATGCGGATGAAAGTCGTAAGCCGCTCTGCGGGATCATGCCTAGGCCGCGCCACTTCTGGTCAGCGATTTCGAACACTTCGCGCATGATCTCCTGCGCGCGCTGGTTGCCTTTGTAGGTCACTGATCGTACATACTGGTTTTCGATTTTTGCTTCAGTGCGTTCCAGTTGTCTGACGAGCATCAGCACAGATTCCAGCAAATCAACTGGCTCAAACCCGCCAACGACGATGGGGATATTGAAATCGCGTACCAGCTCTTCGTACTCGCCATAACCCATCACCGTGCAAACGTGCCCCGGCGCGATGAAGCCTTGTACCCGATTTTCCCGGGACGCGAGCAACGCTCGGATCGCGGGCGGGACAAGCACATGCGAAACCAGCAGCGACAGGTTAGTCAGCCCCTCGCGCTTGGCTTGCCATGCCGGCATGGCGTTTGCGGGCGCGGTAGTCTCGAATCCGATGGCCAGAAAGACCACTTTGCGCTGCGGATTCGCGCGCGCGATTTTCATCGCCTCCATGGGTGAGTATGCAATCCGGATATCGGCGCCTTGAGCCTTGGCGCGAAACAGGTCTGAGTGCGAACCCGGCACCCGCAGCATGTCGCCGTATGAAACCAGAATGACTTCGGGGCGCAGCGCCAGCGCGATAGCTTTGTCGACGGTTTCGAGTGGAGTGACACAGACCGGGCAGCCTGGCCCGTGAACCAATTCAATCTGCTTAGGAAGGAGTTCATCCAGCCCGTAACGCATGATGGTGTGAGTCTGGCCGCCGCAGATTTCCATCAGCACCCAGGGCTTCGTCGTGCACTCGGCTACTTCCTTTGCAAGCGCGAGAGCTACGCGGGCATCACGATATTCGTCAAGGTACTTCATATCTGCCACCTAACCAGAAGCTGTCAACTGCTCTCCGGCGGCAGTTCGCCTTCTAGTATGCCTATCTCTTCCAGGAGCTGGTAAGTGCGCTCAGCTTCTGCGGCATCGACCCGGCTGATGGCAAACCCGACGTGCACCATGACGTAGTCCCCTTCCTTGGCATCGGGAACAAAGTCGAGGTTAGCCCGACGGATGATGCCACCAAACTCGACCCGGCCCATACGAAGGCCGTTGGTTTGTTCGATTGACAGCACCTTTCCTGGTATGGCGAGGCACATAGAACTGCTTTGATTCTACAGCCCTGACCCGTGCGAAGTTTCAGGATTCGTGCAGAGGAATTTATTCTTCTCCGGGATCACTCTCTTCCGGGAGAAGGCCAATCTCGTGGCTTCGCACCGTGTAAGTAAATTTCTGATCGTTCTGCGGGGCAAAGGTGACTCGCGATGGGCCACGCTGCCAAGCCGGAGCTGGGCAGGCGGATCCGGGCGTATTGATTTCAGGCACATTGCTGATGGACTTCTTCAACAACGGCTTCCGTTTCCCGACTTGAGCCACGACGGCGTACACACCCTTCCCATCGTCGGAGATCCCGCAATAAGCCACATAGTCACGAAACCAGGCCGCAGCCGAATAGTAAGAATCGAAGGCCTGAAGCGCTATCCCCTGCACTTTGCCGGAGACACGGTCGACCATCAGCCACCCGCCTCGCTCCCAGCGCCAGCGCGGCGCGTTGCCATCTTCGAGCGAGTCATTGAGACGATACATTCGCTGCACCACGAAGGTCCGATCAGTAATGTCGTGCGCTGCCCCGATCGTGAACTCCTTAGGACGGCCATCGATAAGCAGCGGTCTGACCTTCAGATCGATGACCCGGCTCTCGTCTTCACCGACGAACCACTTGATGGCCGTCCACCTGCCGAATGAAACCACATGCGGTTTGGGAGCAGCCGAGACCGCCTGGCTGAACAGCATCATGCAGACGAAGCAGCAGAGGAATCGACTCATTACTAGAAAGGTGAACATCTCTGTTCGTGAAAAGGCAAGGTAAGTTGGACAAATTGTGACGGAAATCCCAAAGCGGGAAAACCGGCCGTCACCTGCGCGCCCTGACTTTGCCGATTGTTTCTTGCCCGCGCGCGACGGCTTTTCGCTTACAATAAGGCGTTCGGCAGTATCGCCATGGACCCAGTCAGGAAGCTGTCCCCGATCGATTCCCGGCGCCAGCAAAGCGCAAACGCGAGCGATCTCTCTCTACGCCGACGACTTCCGCGCGTGCTGGTCGTAGACGACAATCCCAACACAATGACGTTAATGCGCGACCTGCTTTCTACGCGCGGTTATGACGTCGTCGCCGTGCCAGACGCAGCCCAGGCCGAAGCAGAGATTATGCGGCGCGTGCCCGACGTAGTGTTGTCGGATGTAGTCATGCCGGGCAAATCAGGGTACGAGCTTTGTCGCGAGCTAAAAGAAAATCCTGCGACGCGCCTGGTGCCTTTCGTTTTGATTACCGGACTGAGCGAGCGGGAAGATCGGGTGCGCGGGATCGAGGCAGGAGCGGACGATTTTCTCAGTAAGCCGATTTTTCCGGAGGAACTCTTCGCCCGCGTAAAGTCGCTGATCAAGCTGAAAGAGTTTACCGATGAACTCGAGACCGCCGAGAGCATCCTATGCACGCTCGGACTGAGCGTTGAAAGCCGCGATCCCTATACCGAAGGCCACTGCGAGCGGCTGGCAGAAAATGCCAGCAATCTGGGCCGGCATCTTTTGCTCGATGAAGAAGAGATCATCGCGCTGCGGCGCGGTGGTTACCTGCACGACCTGGGAAAGATTGCGGTCCCTGATGAGATCCTGAAAAAAGGCGCAGATCTCACGCCGGAAGAATGGATCATCATGAAGCGGCACCCTGTGACGGGAGAACACATTTGCCGTCCGCTGAAGTCGCTTCGTTTGGTGCTGCCCATTATCCGCAATCATCACGAGCACTTTAATGGCAGCGGCTATCCTGACGGCTTGCAAGGGCGAGAAATTCCCTTGCTCGCGCGAATCCTCCAGGTGGTTGACGTTTACGACGCACTGCGCACAGCGCGCCCTTACAAGCCCGCATTGACCCACGATCAGGCAGCCATCACAATGCGCGACGAGGCGCACGCCGGCTTATGGGACGAGGAACTGGTCCTCGAATTCTTCTCCATGCTAGAGAAGCAGCGCCAAGTGGCATAACCCCATCCGCGTCGAAATTGTTCTTACATGTTAAGTTCTTACCAGCCCAGCCCACTCATCTGATGGCTGAGGCAGATGGCTGATGCCGAAATACAGCATCATTATTCCTGCATATAACGAAGCAGCGCGCTTGGGCCGGACACTGGAACGCGTGCTCGAGTACGTCTCCGCTCAGCGCTGGGAAGCCGAGGTCATCGTGGTGAACGACGGATCGCGCGACCGAACGGCTGATCTAGTCCGCGACTATGCGGAAAGGCATCCCGGTCTGCAGTTGCTGGAGAATCCTGGAAACCGCGGCAAAGGCTACAGCGTTCGAAATGGGATGCTGCACGCCAATGGCGAGCTGCTTCTGTTCAGCGACGCAGATTTATCTTCTCCAATCGAAGAAGCGCAAAAGCTGCTGGTGCCACTGGAATCTGGGGCGGCGGATATTGCGATCGGCTCACGCTGGCTTCGCCCTGAATTGCAAACTCAGCGTCAGTCGCTGCTGCGGCAGTTTTATGGACGGCTGTTCAACTTACTGCTTCGAGTTCTTCTGGGATTGAATTTCAAAGACACGCAGTGCGGCTTCAAGGCATTTACCCGAAAAGCTGCTTGCAAAATTTTCCCGCTTCAGCAGATTGAGCGCTGGGGATTCGATCCCGAGCTGTTGTATCTAGCCCGCAAAGCAGGATTGAGAGTGGTTGAGATACCGGTCAGCTGGGCGCATACGGGAGGAACCAGGATTAGTCCGCTTCGGGACGGCTTGCGCATGTTTGCCGAGGCAGTAAAGGTCCGCTGGAACGGGCTTACGGGAAAATACAACGTCCCAGGCGACTAGCCCGCGCTCGCGGATCTAGCAAACTTCGGGCAGACAGAAACGCCGGCCCCTCTTGCAAAGGCAATGGTCATTTTGCCGGCGCAGTCATCGCACAACCAGAAAAACTCCAGATGGCGCACAGGCTTCTTCATGCCATTGTCATCGCTAGTTTCGTGAGTGCCCGGAGCCGAAGTTTCTATCCGGAACAGTTTGCCCTTGTGGAAGTATAGAAAGGTGTTACCGCATTCAGGGTTGGCGCACTTGGAAACCATCATGCACCTCCTTCGCCCCCGCCTGATTGTTATTTTTACACCTGAGCGTCAGAATGCAAGTTTTTATTCAGAGAAATCTGTGCAAATTTTCTGCGACGGGAGGAATTACAGACGGTTAATAATTGACGCAACATACCCGGCGCCGAAGCCGTTATCGATATTTACGACGCTTACGTTCGAGGCACACGAGTTCATCATTCCGAGCAGGGCAGCCAGACCTTGGAATGCGGCGCCGTACCCGACGCTGGTAGGAACAGCGATCACGGGAACGCCTACAAGTCCGCCGACAACGCTCGGGAGTGCACCTTCCATTCCCGCACAGACGATGACCACACGCGCTCTCGAAATGGACTTGCGATGCGCAAGCAGCCGATGAATGCCTGCGACACCAACGTCGTAAAGCCGTTCCACCTGGTTCCCCATCAGCTCGGCGGTGACCACGGCTTCCTCTGCAATAGGAATATCGCTGGTGCCGGCTGAAACCACACTTATAAGGCCTTTGCCATATCGTTTCCGATCCCGTCGAAGCACTATGGCGCGGGCTTCCACAACGAATTTCGCCGCTGGAGACACCTTCCTCACCGCTGAAAACTGCTCCTTGGTTGCCCGGGTGGCGAGAACGTTGTTGCCATGTTCCGCCAGACGTTCGAAAATTGCCGCCACTTGCACCGGAGTTTTGCGCTCGCTGAAAACCACCTCCGGCATGCCTACACGCAGCGCGCGGTGATGATCAACCTTGGCAAAGCCCAGATCTTCGAAAGGAAGATGGCGCAGGCGTTGCACCGCGTCATCCGGGGACAGCTTCCCGGCCCGTACCTGTTGCAAAAGTTTGCGAATGGCCTCGGGATTCACGTTCTAAACCTCCAGCAGCATCGTACGATTCCAACCATTATGCTTGAAATGCCTGCCCTGGCGCGGTTTCGGGGCTAGGTTATCTCTTCAAAAAAAACTTCGGGAGCCAGATTGCCGGTATATACTTTCAGCACTGCGAGTCTCGCTCTGGCGCCGCAATGGCCAGTTTGCCGAAACCTTCATCTAAACCCGAAACGGGGGGAAGTAACCCCCAACGCGCCGCGCAGGATGACCTTAATGCGGCCGCGGTGCTCACGCCACCTCCGGGCGAAAGCTCGTCTTCGAATACCGGGTTCTCAGACGCTCCCACCCTGATCGGCCAGCCATTTGATTCGCCGACGCTTGTAGACGTGCCGGTTCGTTCGGGACCACCGGCAAGCGCACAGGATGCTCCGACTCAGATCGATTTGCGGCGAGCTCCTGGCGCACCCAGTGCGATTCAAATTTCCGCTGACCAGCCCTTGCTTCCTCTCGGGACTTTACTTGCCAACCGGTATGAGATCACGGCGGTTCTTGGCGAAGGCGGCATGGGAGCAGTCTACAAAGCCAGCGATCGCGAACTGAACCGGCCGGTTGCGCTGAAAGTAATCCGCCCCGAGCTTGCGCGAAATCAGTCCATTGTTGACCGATTCAAGCAGGAGCTGCTGCTGGCGCACCAGGTCACGCACAAGAACGTCATTCGTATCTATGATCTCGGCGAATCCGAAGGCTTGAAGTTCATCACCATGGAGTTCGTCGAGGGCGAGGACCTGCGCTCCTTACTCATTCGCCAGAAGAAGCTTTCCCCTGAAGAAGCGGTCGTGATAATGCTTCAGGTCTGCCGTGCCCTGGACGCCGCGCATACGGTGGGGATCATTCACCGCGACCTGAAGCCGCAGAACATCATGCGGGACAAGGGCGGACGCATTCTGGTGATGGATTTCGGCCTGGCCCGGACCCTCGAAGGCGATGGCATGACCCAGACTGGCGCTCTCGTGGGCACCATGGATTACATGTCCCCGGAGCAGGCGCTGGGGAAGGAACTCGATCAGCGTTCCGACGTCTTCGCGATGGGCTTGATCTTCTTCGAACTGCTGACGGGGAAGATGCCATACAAAGCGGAGAGCGCAATCGCCAGCCTGCTCAAGCGTACGCAGGAGCGCGCCGCTTCCGTAGTTACCCACGATGCCAGCATACCGGCTGCTCTCAGCAACGTGGTGTCTAAATGCCTTGATCCGGATTTAAAGATACGCTACCAGAACGCTCATGAAATTCTGGCCGATTTGGAAGCCTGGCAGGGTGGCCGGGCCGCAGCGTCGCTGAATTTTCCGGCAAGCCAGCATCCGTGGGGTCAGACAATTCCATGGCATTGGGTGGGAGGGGTTGCCGCAGTAGTGGTGCTGACTGCGGTCGGATTCCTACTGCGCGCAACACTCTCGTCCAAACCGTCCGGCGTGACAGGCCCGGTAGTTTCGCTCGCCGTATTGCCCTTTCACAACGCCTCCGGCGACCCGACTGCCGACTGGCTGGGTACGAGCATTGCAGAAATGCTTACCACGGATGTCGGTCAGTCAGCACAGGTCCACGTGGCTTCGGCTGATTCCATGCACCAGTTGTTGCGAGACATGAAAATTTCGGCCGAGACCACCCTCGATGATGCCAGCATTCGCCGCCTCGCCCAGTTCAGCAACGCAGACCAGATCGTTTGGGGGCAGTACGTCAAATTGGGAGACCAGATCAGGCTTGACGTTACGCTTCAGGACCTTAAACAGCAGCGGTCGACGCAATTGAAAGCCGAGGCTGCGAACCAGCAGGACTTATTCGCCGCTGTGGACCGGCTGGCGCAAGGGATTCGGAAGAACCTGGCCGTATCTGACTCGGTCGTACATGATCTCAGCGCGCAGGCTTTCCGGCCTTCGACAAAGTCATTACCTGCGATTCGCGACTACAACGAAGGGCTGGAGCTGGTGCGTGACGGCAAGAACCTAGAGGCGGTCGCAAAGCTCGAGGCATCAACCAAAGAGGACCCGAATTTTGCCCTTGGTTATGCCAAGCTGGGGGAAACCTACGCGAAGCTGGGATACGGCGACAAAGCCGACGACGCTTGCCGTAAAGCAGTTGATCTCGCCCAATCGCTCCCTGCCCAGGAACATTATCGTGTGCTTGCGATTCAGGCGCTGGTGTCGAACGACAGCAAGAGGGCCATCGAATATTACGAGAACCTGGCAAAAGCTGCACCCCAGGACTCCTCGATTCAGCTTGCGCTTGCTCAGCTGGACAAAAAGGCGGGCTCGTACGATACCGCTCGCGATTATCTGTTAAAAGTCCTGGGCCGCGAACCGAACAATGCCGAGGCACTGGTCAGCATCGCCGAAGTTGAAGGCGAGCGCCGCAATCCTCAGGGCGCGCTGGATTACTTGAACCGCGCACTCACGCTTGCGATTCAACTCGATAATGACGAATTGCGTTCGCGGGTGATGTTTGAGACCGGGCATACCTATCGCTTGCTGAATAAACCCGACGAAGCCTTGCGCAACTATCAGGACTCGCTGGGTATTCGCAAGCGGCTGGGCCAAAAGGCTGGAGTGGCGCAGGCTCTGGCGGAAATCGCCGAAATCCAGTACTCGCAGGGGAAGCCTGACGCGGCCATTGCAAGCTACAAAGAAGCTATGCAGCTGCAGCGCGAGATCGGGGACAAGACTTATCTTTCACACACCCTGCTGAACCTCGGCGGAATCTACATGGACCGAGGCCAGTACCCAGATGCGCTCACCAACCTGAAGGAATCGTTGCAGATGCAGCGTGAGCTGCACGACGAAAACTATGAGGCCATGTGCCTCAGCAACATAGGCACGGTGTATTTCTACACTGCACGCTACGATGACGCGCTCACTTATTATCAGCAGGCATTGCAATTGCTCGATAAATTGAAGGCGACGGGAGAGGTTCCGTCGGTGCTTTACAACCTGGGTGATACATCATCGCGGATGGGGCAATTCGACGAGGCAGTCTCCTATTACCTGCGTGGCTTGCAGATGGCGCGGGCCGCCAGCAACAAGCAGTTAGCTGCGGTCGGCGCATATAGCATGGCAACGATTTTCAAGTACCAGGGCCGCTATGATGCAGCAGCCAGTTCAGACGAAGAGGCGGTGAAAGCCTATCGCGACATAAACGAACGCAGTTCGGCTATGGCGGACGCCTTGAACGGATATGGCCAGACTTTGGCGCTTCTCGGGCGCGGTGACGATGCCAACAAAGCGCTGCAAGAAGCCTCCACCCTGGCCCGCGAGATTAAAGATGATGGCAACGTATCTCAAGCTCTGAATAATCAAGGCGAACGTTTCGTGTATAGCGGCGATCTCAAGTCTGCCAGGACGCAGTTTGAGCAGGCACTCCAGATAGCGACGCGCAACAAGGACCGCGAACGCATTCTGCGGGCCAAGATCAATCTTGCGGAACTCTCGGTCAACGAAGGACATGGCCAGAATGCGGTCAAGGATTTGCGGGACCTGGGCAAACAAGCTGATGATCTGGGTTTAAAGTACCTGTCCGCCCGATGCTCAATTTCAGCAGCCGAAGCGCTGGTGAGCGCCAAGAGTTACAGTGCCGCGCAACAGGAAGCTGAGCGGGCTTTGAAGATCAGCGAAAAACTTGGCTTTAAGTTCCTGGCAGCACGGGCGCATTACATATTGGCTGGCGCGCTTCGCGCGAATAAACAATCCGACCAGGCGTCCTCACAATACCAGCAGGGGCGGCGAATCATCGAAGACATCGGCCAGCAATCGCATTCGGCTGCTTTCGTTAAGCGCAGCGACGTGGCCGCGATGCTCGCCGCGAACTAGTTATTTGAATTGGATTGATCTGTAAAAAAGTAAAGGGCCGGATTCCCGGCCCTTTTTACCTCCGACTAGTTGTTTCTGCTAGAACGACCCAGTAGTGAAGAACGTAAACGGTGTAGACCCATTTCCCCAGATGGTGAACTGATATGTTGCAGCGGTCCCCTTCGGCAGTTTGTCGAATGCCGACGAGTCAACATTGTACGAATACTGTCCTGAGCCGTTCGGGACGAAGAAGTTCAGAGTGGCGGAGTTCTTGGTCGCAACAACCGTTTGAGGGATGAATTCGGGACCGGAGTCAACTCCCTTGGTAATTTGCCGAACTAGCGCGATTGAAACCTGTTCGGTGGCAGTGGTGATAGCCGCAAACGGTGGTGCGTTTTGCAGTAACGTGAACTTAACGTTGATGTTCTGCCCGATGTTGAACTGGGGGTTACAGTTGGTAGGCGTCTGGCAACTCGAAACTGGCGAATTAAGTGAAATCATCCCGTTGAACATGTCGTCTGCGTTGAACACCACATGCTTGGAGTTCGTACCCGACATTCTTACCGGGTCTCCGGTGGAGATCTGCGGGTAGAAATCCTGGGATTGGCACTCGTTATAGGGCGTCGTGATGTTGCCGCTGGTAGGTGGATTTGTCACCACATCCACAGAGGCGTGCGCACCGCCCGGATCGTGAACGAACTCGGCCGAGGAAAAGAAAGCAAGGAAAGTGAACGCGTTTGCTCCCATCGTAGCTGAACAGAACGCGGGCAAGTTTGCATCGAGAATCGGCTGACTGGTCGCGGGATCAATCGCCTCTTCAAGATATTGGGTGCAGAACCCGTGCTGGCCGCCATAGTGCAAGCATTGGGGATGACTGATAGGAACCGGACACTGCAAATTAGTGTTGTCTGGAAACTGAGGTGAAGAAAATGCGACTTCAGGGTTCGTAGTATCGCTAGGTTGACTCTTCACTGAAGTGACGGTCAGATTGAATGGATTTAGCACGTTATTGCAAGTTATGGTGATCGAGTGCTGCGCCCCGAACACATAGGAATTGCTGGTGATCGCGGGCTTCCCTTTGCCCGCCGGAGCAAAAGAAGCAGTTAGATTTGCATTGCTGGCCGAAATTCCAAGGCCCAGTCCATTGCTGGTGGCGATTCCCGCCGCCAAGGTCTTGCTGATGCCAATAGAAAAAACATTGGTGTAGCCACTCAAGGGACAAGATCCCGCCACTGGTGGAGTGACTGGCGGCGTGACCACTCGAGGCGGACTGTTGGCCGGTGGATCGAAGCGAAACAGGGTCGCATTCTTGCCGCCTTCATCTCCCGCCGTAACCAGGAAAATGCGGCCCGAAGAATCAACCTCCAGGAATCTGGGTGTGTTGTTGCCGCCGTTGAAGCTGCGGCTACTAAGGAAGTGTCCGTCACCACCGTCGTAAGCGTTGATAGCATTTCCGCTTGCGACCAGGATGTCACCGCAAGCGTTTTGCGCGATCCCAACAGGAGACGAGAGCCCGGGGATGAAATTCGACTTGAAGCAGTTCGGGTTGTTCGAGCCGATGGTACCGTTCAGACACGAGACATTCTCCCGAATGACTTGGCCGTTTGTCTGGTCGACTGCCAGCAGCTTGCCGAAGACGTCGAAGTCGAGACCTTCACCACTGCCCTCACCAGTAGCGGTCGCGGAGAGCACCTGAACCGGAGCGGGGCAGGCGGGTGCAGCGCAAGTCGCATTCGCCCCACTGTTGGCGATACCTGGTATTTTCCAGATACCACCGCCGGCAGCGTGACTATTGAAATACAGATCCAGGGTGCTTATGCGCAGGAAGCTCGGTCCTTCCGGGCCGGCTGGGCAAGTTACGTTGTTCGCGCCGTCGGTGCAGATGATTGAAGCATTACTCTGATCGTAAATCGCCACCGCGCCGCAGTCCTGCCCGGCAGGGTTTTTTACACTGTTCGGATCGACTCGAAAAATTCGGTTGCCGGTCGTGTCGGCGACATAGATGTTGGCATCCGGCCCGATCACGACGTCTTCAGGCGTGACAGCGAGGGCGTTGACGGTCATATTGCAGACGCCGGTGACGGTTCCAGAAGCGCTAAATGCCAGAATCTGGTGGCCTGCGCCGGTTGAGACGTAGATAGTCTCTTGTGCATTCATTTGGGTTGGAAGCGCTGCCAGGAACAGCGCCAAAAGGCTATAACAAAAGTGTGCGCGCAAGTATTTCATGTATTCTCCATTCGTGTTTTAAGTCACACGGATTGCGCCGGAACCGGGAGTTGCTTCTCAGCGCTACTGGGGTTTAGGACAAGATTCGAGACACGGCAGTCCGCCAGCCCCGTTTCTGCACGTTTGCGAGTATCCCCCCTCATTTGGCCAGATCGCCCGTGCAGCGCGGCAATTCTCGTCGTTAACGGCGGTTTTGTCAATAGAATTCTGGCCAATTAAGGGTCAAAACCCGTCTGGACGCAGGCCGGGTCAGGGTGGCTCTGACAGACACCGGGCGTGCTGTTCTCGTAAGAGATTCAGAACTGAGGGGTGCAAACCGCCGGGCGGTGTACGCAGTAGCGTTCTCCGGAGAATGCCAAACTCGCGTCGCTGAAGTGGGCTTTCGACCAGACGCGGACTTGATCTTCGTGGTGGCCTCGACTCGCGCAATCCGTAGCCCTTGGAAGAAATCCGCTCAGGGCGTGAGATCTGGGTCCCAGACCTGACGTGGTCACTTGAATCGATCCTAGATCACGCGTTTTTCCCTAGAACTTCACCATGATGGCCATCCTAAGGCTGGGTTCATCCTTCCGCAGGTCTGGAGTCCAAAGGCCTCCATGCGCAGCGCAGCCCGTGCCCGTTGGATCAGGAGTGTTGTCCATGCAGACGAATTCGGCAGGAGACCCATTATTGCCTCCCGGCGGAGTAATGCCACCACGGCCGGTAAAGTAGGGCACATTCGCGTGGCGATAGCCATACTCCCAACGGAAAGTGATGTATTGCTTAGGCATGTAGTCGAAGGTGGCCGAGGTATCCCAGGCTTTGAACGGCAATCCAGGACTCTCCGGAAAGTACGGCGATCCTGACACTGCATCGGCTCCGTTGATCGGTTGCAGCAGTGTGAGGTACCGCCCGGGGTTGCCCATCTGGCCGAAGCCGAGCGTTACCCCGTACCGGTCTTTATCGAACCAGAAGCGGTTGTAGCCCATCCAGCCTAGAAATGCTTGCTTGTGGGCAGTGATTACTCCTCCTGACTTTTTGTCTCCCATACAAGACGCACCCCCGCCGTATTCGCACCCCAGATCACCGGTGAGCGAGAACGCCATTCTGTCGAGCGTGTTCGCAGGCTTGTCGTAGTACTTGACCTCGATGCTGTCGTCAGTGTGAATGCGCGAGCGGCCGATCAGTCCCAAAGTATCTTCGCCCATGCCGTAATTGTTGAAGACCAGCGAAAGCCACGGCTTGGGACGGTACAAAATCTGTCCCCCTAAGCCTGGCCGGTTGCCGAATCTGCCATAGGATTGCCATCCGTTGATGATCCAGGGCTCAATTTTCAGTTTGTCGGTAGGAAACCATTGGATTCGAAGGCCATTAAAAAACCACGGCGTATTCGAAGAAACATACGACGGCTGGTAAGCCCAATTATCGAAGTTGTAGTAGCTGAAAAGGCCGATGTAAGAGACAAAGATTCCAGCGTCCACGTTGAGCCCGTGGTTCACGTTGAAGTGGTATCCGCCGTAGGCTTCAGCAAAATAGCGGTAAGCGCCGCGCAGGTCCCATTGACCGCGTCCTACACTGGCATCGTTCCTGGGTGTCGTGACTCCGAACATTCCCCCTAAGGTCAAGACCCTGCCGCGAACGTTTTGCCAGTGGAAGTCGCCGCCGAAGCTGATCTGTTCTATTTGGAATTCATTCGAGCGGAAGATCTCAGTTGATCCGCCAATCGTGTCATCTTTGGGGTGATTGAAACTGCTGACAAAATTGGAGTCGAACCTGACTTCGGGAGTAAAGAATTTCGAATCCCATACCAGGTCTTTGGTGCGCGGCGTGCCGTTCAGCCAGGTCCAATCGGCATAAGCAAAAGGCTCTGCCGGGGCTGGGATATCGTTCTTAGAAGGAGGCGTCTGGAGCGTGCTAGCTTGAACCTCTGTGTTTGGAGATGACTGGGTTGCGTTCGCAGGTTCGCCAGCAACGGCAGCGGATGGCGGATCGGATATCCCCCGAGCTTTCAATTCCATCTCAAGCTGCTCGATGCGCGCCTTCATCGCTTCGAGTTCCTTCATTGCCGCTGCCGGTAGCGCTGGATCTGCGAGCTTTGCGGAAGGTTCGGCCGGTTTGCTGCTGGCCGCGCCGGCATCCCGCCCGGTGGCATCCGGTGAAGGCTGCCCCGAGTCATGCACCTCGGCCACTTTCGTTTGCGCCTGGGGTTGCGCTTGGGCCTGAGCATCGCAGGGCGATGCGAGCGCTAATGCAAGATTCAACGCAAATACTAAAGGAATGGCTGCGAATGTTGATTTAGGCACCCAGGTTCTCATTTTTTTCGTGCTCCAATTCTTACTCGTTTGAAATCGTGACTGTTGCGCCGTGATCGTCTCGTAGATGTCGGAGCCTTGAGTCGCAGTTCCCCTGGCCTCATTTACTTGGTTCCTGGTCGAGCGCCAAATTCAATTCCAGCACGTTGACTCGCGGTTCTCCCAGGAATCCCAAGGAACGTTTTTGGATATGTGTTTCAACCAACGCCCGGACTCGATCTTCGCTGAGGCCGCGCACCCGGGCAATCCGCGGAACCTGAAAGAGAGCTGCTGCGGGAGTAATGTCAGGATCGAGACCTGAGGCTGAAGTGGTAACGAGGTCAGCCGGTATGGGTTGATTCGGGTTCTCGGCTTTCAAGGTGGCGACATCGCCCTTCACGCGATCAATCAATTTCTGGTTGGTCGGGCCGAAATTCGTTCCGCCGGAGTTCCCAGCGTCGTAACCATTGCCTGCAGCTGAAGGCCGCGAGTGAAAATAGCGGTCCGAAGTAAAGCTTTGTCCGATTATCCGCGAGCCGATTGTGTCGCCGTTCTTCTCGATCAATTGCCCGTTAGCTTTGCCATGAAAGAAAACCTGGGCCAAGGCGGTCACAACCAGGGGGTAGACGATGCCGAGCAGGACGGTTGTGACAATTGTCATGAGCACGGCTGTGATGAAGTTGCGTTTCATATGACTCCTACGCCAGTCCGATTCGGGTGATTAGCATGTCGATCAGCTTTATTCCGACGAACGGAATGATGACTCCGCCCAGTCCATAAATCACCAGGTTGTCCCGCAAGAGCGCGGCAGCACCCAGGGCGCGATACTTCACTCCACGCAGAGCGAGCGGAACCAACGCGATAATGATGACCGCATTGAAGATCACGGCTGACAAGATCGCCGATTCCGGGGTCTTCAATCGCATGATGTTGAGTGAGTTCAAAACTGGAAACGTTCCGGCAAACATGGCGGGAATAATTGCGAAATATTTGGCAACATCGTTGGCGATAGAGAACGTCGTCAGTGCGCCGCGGGTCATCAAGAGTTGCTTGCCGATTTCAACCACCTCGATGAGCTTGGTGGGATTGGAATCGAGATCGACCATGTTTCCCGCCTCCTTGGCGGCTTGGGTGCCTGTGTTCATGGCCACGCCCACATCGGCCTGAGCCAGCGCGGGCGCGTCGTTGGTGCCATCGCCGGTCATCGCCACCAGTTTGCCGTCGGTTTGCTCGCGGCGGATCAGGTCCATCTTGTCTTTTGGAGTGGCCTGCGCCAGGAAATCATCTACCCCAGCCTCTCGGGCGATGGCTGCGGCAGTAAGCGGATTGTCGCCGGTGATCATTACTGTGCGGATCCCCATGGCGCGGAGCTGGCTGAATCGCTCACGAATCCCGCCTTTAACTATGTCTTTCAATTCGATGACGCCCATCGCGCCGCGCCCTTTCTCCGCGACAACTAGGGGTGTGCCGCCAGAGCGGGCGATTTCCTCGACCGTGCTTCTCACTGCTTGCGGCATGGTGCCGCCGTTTTTCGAGACGTAGGCTGCAATCGACTCGGCGGCGCCTTTGCGGATCTCGAAACCGTTG
>Ga0070717_10001014_pt1 | contig 18832 bp, 12 predicted proteins | sample LARL113metaG_FD_71366 | JGI IMG/M metagenome (GOLD analysis project Ga0070717, IMG submission 71366) | Corn, switchgrass and miscanthus rhizosphere microbial communities from Kellogg Biological Station, Michigan, USA - LAR L11-3 metaG | ecosystem: Host-associated > Plants > Roots > Rhizosphere ... | reverse complement strand
GTGCTGCAAAACGGCAAAGCAATGCGCTCGTGCAGCAAGCAGATGGGCACGGTGGAGGGTCTCGAGATCACGACGATCGAAGCGATCTCGGCGAACGGGCAGCACGCTGTGCAGAAAGCCTGGGCGGAAGTGAACGTGCCGCAATGCGGTTACTGCCAGCCCGGGCAAATCATGCAGGCCGTGTCGTTGCTCTCCTCGAAGCCCAAGCCGACCGACGAGGACATCGATTCGGTGATGGCGGGCAACATCTGCCGCTGCGGCACCTACCAGCGCATCCGCTCCGCGATTAAGGTGGCGGCAAAGGAGACCGCATGATCGCCATAGAAAAGATCACGGTAGAAAATGTCAGCCGTCGAGGTTTTCTGCAAGGCATGTTCTCGGCGGGAGCGTTCGTGCTGTGCGCCCGCATCGTTCCTGAGCGTGTGTGGGCTGCGACCAGTGGTGCCGCCGGATCGGTGGGCGCGTCTGCGTTCCATCCCAGCGTCTTTGTCGGCATTCACACTGACGGCACGGTTTACATCGTGGCCCACCGTTCGGAGATGGGGAACGGCGTGCGCACCAGCCTCCCGCGTATCCTCGCCGACGAACTCGATGCCGACTGGAGCCGGGTGCATGTAGTGCAGGCGGATGGCGACGCGGCTTACGGCTCGCAGGACACGGATGGTTCGCATTCGGTGCGCGAATGTTTTGACGTGCTGCGAGAGGCCGGCGCGACGGCACGGTTGATGCTGGTGCGCGCGGCGGCCAAGCAGTGGGGGGTTCCGGAATCGCAATGTGTCGCCGACCCGGTGCATGTGGTTTCGGACAAGAGTTCCAGCCGCAAGCTGGGCTATGGAGAACTGGCGTCGCTCGCGGCCAACCAGCCAGTGCCGAAGAAAGAAGAGCTGACGCTCAAATCGCCGCAGCAATGGCGGTATATCGGCAAGGCCGCGCCTGGCTATGACGTCACGGATGTTTGCTCGGGCAAGCCGCTGTTCGGCATGGATGTGCGCGTCGACGGCATGCTGTATGCCGCCATCGCTCACCCGCCGGTGCTGGGAGGAAAAGTAAAGTCGGTGGACGACTCCGCGACTTTAAAAGTGATCGGCGTGAAGAAGACCATTGCGATCGATCCTTTCAAGCCGCCGCACGGTTTCCAGCCACTCGGCGGGGTGGCTGTGATCGCCGACAACACGTTCGCCGCATTCAAGGGACGCAAGCAACTCAAAATCGATTGGGACAACGGCAGTAACGCCGGATACAATTCCGCCGACTATAAGAAGGAGTTGCAGCAAACCGCCCGGCAACCGGGGAAAGTCGTGCACACCATCGGCGATGCCGACGCGGAATTCGCCAAGGGCGGCAGGGTCGTCGAGGCAGAATATTTCGCGCCGCACCTGGCACATGCTTCCATGGAGCCTCCGGTGGCGGTCGCCGACGTTCAAGGCGAAAAGGTGACCGTGTGGTCGCCGACGCAGAATCCGCAAGGGGTGCAGGAGCAAGTCGCCGCGGCACTGGGGCTGAAAAAAGAAAATGTCACGTGCCACGTAACTTTTCTCGGCGGCGGCTTCGGGCGCAAGTCGAAACCCGACTATGCCGTGGAGGCGGCCATGCTTTCGAAGAAAACTGGCAAGCCGGTGAAAGTCATCTGGAGCCGCGAAGACGACATCAAGTTCGACTACTATCACTCGGTCGCTGCGATGTATCTGAAGGCCGCGCTCGACGACAGCGGGAAGCCGACGGCATGGCTGCAGCGTTCGGTGTTTCCTCCCATCGGATCTACCTTTAAAGAGGGCGAGGTTTACGGTGGCGCCGGCGAAATGTCTATGGGATGGAACGTGGTACCGTTCGAGGTTCCTAACTTCCGCAGCGAAAATGGACAGGCTGTGGCGCATGTTCGCATCGGCTGGCTGCGCTCGGTGGCGAATATTTATCACGCCTTCGCGGTGCAGTCGTTCGCGAATGAACTCGCGGTCGCTGCCAATCGCGATCCTTATGATTACCTGCTGACGCTGATCGGGTCTGGCCACGTTCTCGATGGCGGCACGGTGGGGCCGCCAGAAATCGTACAGCAATATCCCTACGACACTGGACGGCTGCGGCGGGTCGCGGAAGTGGCCGCGGAGAAAGCGAACTGGGGCAAAAGGAAATCCGGCAAAGGAAGCGGCGTGGGGATTGCGGTGCACCGGAGTTTCTTCACTTATGTTGCGTCGGTGGTCGAGGTGGAAGTTGACGACCAGGGCGCGATCCGGATTCCGCACGTTACCACCGCAGTCGACGCCGGGATCGTTGCCAATCCTGAGATGGTGCGGCAGCAGTTCGAGGGCGCGGCTGTGTTCGGCACGAGCATTGCGCGGACGGGCGAGATCACGGCGACTGGCGGCGCTATCGACCAGTCGAATTTTTACGATTACCAAGTCGCTAGAATGAACGACGCCCCACGGCAGGTGGATGTGCACATCGTTGAAAGCACAGCGCCGCCGGCCGGCGTGGGAGAGCCGGGCGTGCCTCCGTTCGTTCCGGCGCTTTGCAATGCGGTGTTTGCCGCGACCGGAAAACGAGTGCGAGAGTTGCCACTCACACGCAACGGATTCTCGTAGGGCTGGAACTCGCAAATAAAAAAGATCACCACAGAGGGCACTGAGGGCACAGGGGAAACCTTCTGTGCCCTCGCCGATTCAGCTGGAGATTAGTGACGAACGCATCCGCCGGAGTTGCAGAATGACTTCAGCACGCCCATGCAAGGTTTAAGCTCTAGGCCAGACTCTTCCGGCCGTAGTTAGCTCCCACTCCGAACAGACCGATAAGAAGCAACGACACCGAGGATGGTTCGGGTGTGGCGAGTGGCGTGACGGAAAGAGTGCCTGAGGTGAACGCTTCAAATGGATTGCAGAGATTGCTTGTGGCAGAAGTAACACAGATTCCGGAGAGGTCGGTTTTCCCGTTGAAGCTCGTGAGAAGCGGACCGCCGCTTTGCAAGGACGAGTTAGAAAACAACAACTCCATCATGATGTCAACAATTTGCGTCGTTGCAGAAATTGAACCCTGTGGTATTAGGAAAAGATGGGAACGCAACGCCCGAAGCACCGGCAGCAGTTGAAACGATATTTCCGACAGGAGTTAGAAAAGACCAAGTGCCGATCACATTAGATGTGAAAAAATCATCGCTGAAGGTTCCGGTTGCAGTCCCGGTCGGGGAGTTACACGTACCTTGAATGCACGTCAGGGTACCAGTGAAAGTAAAACTCGTGCTGTCGGCGACGGCATGCGCTGACAACATGCACGAAATCGCCACCAGCATCTGAAGAAGTGTCGTTGTGATATCCCGCAGGTTTTTCATTCCAGGTACCTCCAGCAATGGGCGGTCGGATCGTAGCACGGGCCAGTAGTCGGCCTTGTATACAGAGGAAACTGTCGTTGTCGGATGGCGCGGCTCATTGCGCAATGCCCCACCCTTTCGCAAAAAACGCGAAAGGATTGGCCACCCGGCTTCGATTACGACGGAAGAAAAGCCGCGTGCCCTTCGCTTTCGCGGAAGGCCCGTTATTTTTTTAAAGCTTGGCCTTTTAGTTCAGGTCTAGCCTCCATGCGCTGCGCCCGTGGGTGGCCGCGTAGAGCACGCGTTTGCCGGAGTCGATGGCCAGGCTGGAGACCTCGACCATTGGCAGGCCTTTGGCGGCGGTATGCCAGTGTCCAGTCTTGGCATCACGACGCAACACGGTGAAGTCGGTGGCGGCGTAAAGGTCACCGGTCTCGTCGTCGCGGCCCAAGGAGTTAATCGGCAGGTCGCCGAGCGCGCCTTGCCCGGTCCCATCCAACAAGGTGAATGTGGCTTTGGGAGAGACGCCGTCCCATGTTACTTCGAACACGTGGCCTAGAACTGCGGTTTGCGTGGCAGGATGGACCGCGTTGTATCCGCCGTAGGAGACCCATGCGTGGTTCGAGTTGTTGGGATCGATAACGATGCCGGAGATGAAGCGCACCGGCGTAGTGTTGTTGGCGACCAGCGCGTCAGAGACTTCGAACTCGCCGGCAGTGGAAGGATCGGCCGCGTCGGCGTTCTTGAAGATGTAGACGCGACCGCTAGCAGTGCCGGCCCAGAGCGTCCCGGTATCGCTGCTGGTGCGCGAAACCCAGGAGACGGTGCCACTGGTAAGGCGCCTGTTGCCCAGATGCTTCCAGTCACCGCATTTGCCGCTGTTGGTGAAGGGACCAAATTCGTTGCAGTTGTTGGCGAGGAAAGTCAGGTCACCGCCGTTGTCGGTTGTGCGCCAGATCCACTGCAAGCCGGCAAAAATAGTGCCACCTTTGTCGGGACGTGGATCAGCAATGATCGGCATGTAGAAGCGAACGCTCTCCTTTGACTGGCGCAGCGGGTCGCTGATGAAAAGCCATTGGAACGGGTCGCCGCCGGCATGGTTCACGTCGGTGCTGCTGCTGAAGAAAGTGTGGAAGCGATTGGTTGGGTTACTGGCATCGAAGCCGGACAGCCCGCCGTCGCCACCCATACTCTCAAACCAGACTTTTGGGTTGCCTTCGAACTGCCAGGTGCCGTTGTCCTGAGTGCCGCCTTGCAGTTCGCGGAGAGGATTGTTTGGGTTAATGGAAAGATTCTGGAACTGCAACGTCACCAGGCCCGCATTCAGGCTGAAGTTGAAGGTTGGCACCGCCGACAGGAGTTGCTGACAAGTGGTGAGCGCGGCGCCGGTGATGCCGCGATTGGCGCAGAAAGCGGAGATGGAAGCGTATTGGCCACTAGAGCGGATGAGGCCACCATCGGAACCTTCGAACCAGAGATCAGGATTCGCTGGATCGAACACCAGAGCATGCTGGTCGGGGTGGATGGAGGTGGTTTGCGTCAGCCAGTTGGGGTTGTTGATGTCGGGCGTTTGCGCGTCGAAGGTAAGATCGGTGAAGGTGACGTTGTTGTTGTTGGGGTCAGGATCACCGGCGGTGGTCGAGCGGAGAACGCCGCGCGCATTGGACGGGCCGAAATAAGCCTCATTGTAGCTGTAGGATCCGATTACGTAGACCGTATCCGGATGGCCTTTCGGAGTGTAGATGCCCATGTCATACCAGCACTGGCCAGTGCAGAAGTCGAACGTAGCGTATCCGGGATCGCCGAGTACGTTGCTAGTGAGCTTCTTCCAACCGCCGGGTGCTGCGGGCATTCCGCCGGGTACGACGGCGGCTTCCTCGGCGATCAACTTCGCAGCCGGACGCTTGGCATTGTCGATGCGCCATACCTGACTGTAAGACGTTTGTGGCGCCGGGAAGCCTTTGAATGCGCCGGTCGCGCCAGTCGCCGCGTAGATACGCATCTTGCCGTTGGGCAACTCGGTAACAGCGAACTCGGTTCGATCCGATCCGACATTCGCCTGATTCTGGCTGAAGAAAATCTGCGTGAACGCGCCGCCATTGTCGGCCGCCCAACTGCGCCAGACGCCGACATCGACTGCTGAGGCGTAAATGATGTTGGGATCGTCGGGGTCGAGCTGAACATGGTCCACGCCCCACGAAGTTTTGCACGCGCCGCCGAAGGGAGCACAGGAAGCGCCGCCACCATTCCAAATTTCGGTAAACGTGGAGCCGCCGTCGGTGGTTTTGTAGAGGCTTGGATTGGCAAGGTTAGCGGCGATAACGGCGCCTTCCGTAGCGCTGACACCACGGACGCCAAGCGTTGTCGCGACGTAGAATGTGCGCGTGTTTCTCGGATCAAAGGCGATGTTGGAAATGGAGAGGTTGTTGAAGCCGTCGGCGATGGTGACCGGGCCGCTCCGACCAGTGAAGGTGACCGTAGACGTGATATGTTGCCACGTTTCGCCGCCATTGTCGCTGCGGTAGAGACCCAGACCGGCAGCGGAATCCGCGGAAGAGTTGGGCTCACCAGTGCCTGCGTAAACCACGTCGGGATTGCGCGGATCAATCGCGATTGTACCAATCGCATTCGTGGCAAAGCCGCCAGACACAAATTTCCAGTTGGGATTGCTGGAGAAAGGGCGGGTGGTGCGCCATATACCGCCGCCAGCGGCTCCGACATAGAGACGGCAGTCGCTATCGTCCGCGTCGCGGGACTGTTCCGCTTGTGTGATGCCGCAAGCCGGATCAATCGCGAGCGCGGAGATGCGGCCGGAGGCCACATAGGGGAAATTCGTCCGGCTGGTCGCCACCGGATAAATTGCGGTGACGGGACCGATGGATTTCCAGGGGCGTCCGCGATCGGAGTCTTCATCATTGAAGCCGTCGATGCGCGCTGTCTCCTGGCGTCCGATGGCCGCGCCTTCAAGAAACAAGCCATCGCCAGGGAAGGCACGCGAATCGAGTTTGTCCATCTCTGCCGACAGTGGGCCTTCATGGCTGTCCAAGCTGGGGACCGAGCGTTGGTGCTCGCGCTCAACGTGCTTGCGCGGCAATGCGCGAGCTTCCTCTTCTTCCTTCTCTTGCGTCATCCAATGGGGATGGAGTTTCGCGAGTGCGGCGGTGCGCGTCGTCGGGGACGCGGCTTCAGTATTCAAGTTCTTGGCATGTGAAATTGATTTGTGGCTGGTGTAAGAAGTCAGTGCAGCGGCACTGAGCAGGAGGGCGCCGATCGCGAGATAGCGATTCATATCTATTTCCCTTCGACGGTTGAAATGGTTGAAAGCGGCAGGGGGACGCGGGATGAGTCTATTACAGCGGAAATGCGTGTCAATATGAAAGATCTTGCACACGGTGCAAGCTGGCCTTGTTCGGGTTTGCGCGGAGGAATGCGTCCGCCGCTACGTGGTCTGGGGGAGCGCAAACAGATGCGGGACTATCGGCGGCACTTTCCTGCTTGTATTTGCCAAGCGCTGATCCATAATCCGCCGCCGGAGGACGACCATGAAACCCTTCTATTTTTCACTCGCGCTTGCCTGCGTACTGACAGGCACGCTCTGGGCCGCGGACGATCCGTTTTGCGGGAAATGGAAACTGAACATGGAGAAGAGCACGTTTACCGGCGAGCAAATAAAAATTCAGGATCTCGGTGGGAACAAGTACAAGTGGACGGTGGGCAATGTAACAGACACGATTACGTACGATGGCACCGACCAGCCTGTCCACTTCGGGCGAACCATATCAATGGCTCCCGAAGGAGCCAACAACTGGAAAATGGTGATCAAGAAGGACGGCAGGGTCCTCAGTTCCATGACCCACACGATTTCCGATGACGGGAAAACACAAACGATCAAGGGAACGGAAACCAAGCCCGACGGCACAACCTCGGATTTTGACGCCGTATGGAAGAAAAACGGCGGCGGTTCCGGGTGGGGGGCACGTGGGAAGAGGCCGACGTGAAATTTACTTCGCCGGACGAGTGGGATATCGAAGCCTACGATGGGGATGGTTTAACTTTCGATACTCCGGCTTATCAAGACGTCCTCAGCATGAAATTCGACGGCAAGGATTACGAAGAGAAGGGCCCGAACGTGGCTCCCGGTTCCGCCTCCGCCGGCAAGCGGGTGAACCCGCACACTCTGGATGTGACCGATAAAGTAAAGGGCAAGGTGATGGATCACACTAAATTCGAAGTATCTGGAGATGGAAAAACGCTGACGCTAACGATTCACGAGACCGGCCAGCCGAAGGCTTTGACCATTGTTTACGACAAGATGTAGGTCGCGCGGATGCAGTTCGGGTTCATGAAGGCGAGCGCTGATGACCGCTCGTTCAGCGAGAGAGGACTGTCATCATCCAAAGCCTATCAACGGTAAGCTCATAAGGCTGAAGTGCGGAAATCAGCACGGTAGGCGCGAATCCATACGTAACCTAATCAACGATCGCACTCAAGACCGCGGTTGGAAGGGGTTGATGATTGCAATGATCCATCTTCGGACACTGAAAAGGATTTGGCGCTGCGAAGGATTTAGAGAGCACGCATCACGATCTTCTTCTACATGCTCTTTTGCAGGATCGACATCGCTTCAGACGCATCGTCTTACATTCCCTCGTAGTCGAAGCGCCAGCCATCGCGACTCTCAATGCAATCAATGTTCATGAGTCTCTCACCCCCCATTTGCAACACCGTGTTCGCGCAACGAAACGCATGTTTCGCACGGTAGGCATTCGAGTAATAGGACGTAACGACTTTAGGCGTTTGGGATCGACCACATCGAATCCTGAAGGTGCCCCCATCGCCCTAGCCCTTTTTCAGGGTCTTGAGCGAAATCGTTGCCGAATAGTGGCTTCAATGTAATTGAGGAAAACACATACTGTGCCCAAGGAAAGTGATCGCGAAAGAAGGTTACTTGTCCGTCGATCCTTGAAGTGTCGGGCCGAAACCAGGGAGGTGACAGCCTAAACTCCGTCCCGTTCCAACTGATGCGGATCGCAGAACTACGATAGTGGTTATATAGCGAGTAATAGCGAGTGGTTATCTAGCGGCCTGCCGAGGTAGATGCCAATGACAATCGCGATGCTGAAGATAAAGAAGAATACCGCACTCATCAGCGCTTTCGAGATCATTCTCATGCGAGTTGATGCCACGACTGGCGAGTGCAGGTCCGTACAAAAAAGTCTGCTCTCCGTTTACATAATTCGTGGCTGCATCGTAACGCTTACGGGATGCTGTACGCTCCCAAGTTATCGACGGGCTTGAAGCACAAGAGATAAAGGAGATCGGCAATGAAGAAGGTTAGCACCGCTGTGGGAAAGGCGACGTAGAATTTTTCTCAACCAAAGCTTACGCCATGAAGGTTCTACTAAAAGACACCAGCCAGATACTATTTGTGAGTGCGGGCTTGTGGTTTTTTGCGGAGGATGAGCAATCAGCGAGTTCGGGAAGACAGATCGCGTACTCGCTGAAATGCTGGGTTGTCATAGGAAAGTTCTTGCGTGGGCCGCAAATCTGGTGCACTTCTTCGTGCTCGCTGCCTCGAATGCGTCCGCCGCTACGTGAGCTGGTTTGCGGCGCAAACTAATGCCCGGGTCTACGGGTGAGCACACAGACCCGGGCGGGCTGTTCCGCTGTGGCGGATCGTGGAGGGGAATCCGGCAAACCCGGCTGAAGGCCAGAGGGTGCCGGTGAGCGGATCACTCACCCTCGATCACGTCGCGGCTGCGTCGTTGCGCAGCGCGGATTCGCCGCTAGGAACAGCGATCCCTACCACTGCACACTTAACGGACTTCCAGGTAACAACAGCTACTTTTTCTGCGCCTCGCGGATGTAGGACACGACCATCTTGACCTGGTCCGGAGTCACACCCTTATTGCCGAACGCATGCGTGGCTTTCTTGTCCTTGCCGCCGTTGGCGATCATATCGGTCAGATCGGCGTCGGAGGCTTTTTTGGCATCGTCGGAAACCAGGCTGGGAATCTTGGCGGCCGGTTTGCCAGCGAGGTCCGCACCATGGCACATGGCGCATTTTGCTCTGAAGACGGCGGCGCCGTCATCGGCAGCCCAGGAAAGGTTGGGCAGAATGAGGAATAACGCCACAGCGATCATTCCAATCAGGATTACGAGCTTCGACATCTTCATAATTGCTTTTCCCTTCAGAACCTTCGTTGTCTCGGTCGTCGCCGGCCCTGAAGCAGGAGAATCTCGCAGGCGAGTCTCGAGACTCGATAAGAATGTGCTAATCCTCAGGCAGTTTCGCCGGAAGTGTGGGAGTTGGTCAGTGATTGCGGTCACATCCACTGGTGATCGCGGTCCGGCCCTAAGTCGATGCGGGAAAGCAACATCGCGTCAAAAGACTCGCGGTCCGCGCCATATGCCGCAGTGGGAAGGTTGGAATCGGCTCATGATCTGTTGGCCGAAGCATAAGTTCATGAAAACAGAGCGATTGACGCCGATGGCTCGGAGCGGGTTCTTTGGCAAACGGCTTGCGCTTCCCTAAGTGCAACGTGCGCCCGAGGTATTGTCTTGGAACCTACGCTCATGGTGATCGGCTTGAACCACCGCACGGCCCCGCTGGCCATGAGAGAGCGTTTTTGGATCGGCGAGAACCGGCGCTACGAAGTGCTGCGGCAACTGAAGAGCGCGGAAGGCATTGAAGAAGTCGTGGTTCTTTCCACCTGTTGCCGCACTGACTTTCTGGTCTGGGCCAGTGAGCCTACGCTGGCAGCGAATTCGCTGCTCCACTTCCTAGGCGTTGAGCATGGCCTGAAGCTCAGTGAGTGGGAGCACTTCTATCGCCTGCTGGACGAAGCGGCACTGACCCACGTTTTCCGGGTGACCTCGGGCCTCGACTCCCTGGTGTTGGGAGAGCCGCAGATTGTTTCGCAGGTGAAAGCGGCGTGGGAACAGGCACGAACTGTGGGAGCAGGGGGACGTTTCTTGAATGCGGTGCTGGAGAGGGCGCTGGAAGTTTCCCAAGAAGTGAGAGAGCGAACGGCGATCGAAAAGTTGTCGGTGTCGATTCCGACGGCGGCGCTTGACCTGGCGCGGCACATCTTCGGGTCGCTCAAGGGGCGAAGAGTATTGCTGTTGGGGACGGGGACGATGAGCGAACTGTCGGCTCGGCAGATGATTGATAGGGGAGCCGGTTCGGTAGTGGTGATTGACCAATCCGCGACGCGCGCCTGCGAATTAGCGGAGAAGTTAGGAGGAACGGCCGCAACGCTGGCGGACCGATGGAAGTGCATGCTGGGCGCCGACATTGTAATTAGCGCGACGGGATGTCCGCATGTGGTTCTGTCGCGCGAAGAGGCGGAAAGAATCGCCATCGAGCGCAACCGCGTAGCGTTGGTCATCATGGATATTGGCATGCCGCGGGATGTTGATGCCGACGTGCACAGGGTGGACGGAATCCTGCTTTATGACCTGGACGGCCTGGAGCGCGCGGTCGGGAACACTGCAGCGGAACGAACCGCCGCGGCCGCGGGGGTGGAAAAGATTGTTGCTGCTGAGGCGCAGGCGTTTCGCGGCAAACTGCAAGCGGCGAGCGGGGTTCCAACCATTGTGGCGCTGCGCCATCGCCTCGACGAAATTTGCCGGCAGGAACTGGAGTCCTTTATCGAAGAGCGCGGGCCATTTACGCGGGAGCAGGATCAGTCGTTGCATGCAATCACAGCGCAGGTCATACAGAAGATTGCCAGCTCCCTGGCTCGGGAGCTCAAAGAACTTCCAGTGAAGGAGGAACAGGAGCAGTTGACCGCTGCGGTCACGCGCCTGTTTCACCTGGATACGCCGGAACGAGCGCCTGCCGGCGCCATCTTGGAGAAACGAAAAAATGAGCGAAGTAAAGACCATGCAATCGCAATCTAAGCCTGTCGATGCTGCCCGCAACGTCGCTGCGAAACTTTGGACCGCCAAGGAAGCGTATCTTCTGGCGGCCTTCTGCCTGTTGCTCGGCGTGGCGCTGGGATACCTGTTTCGTGGATCGGCGTCGCCCGCCGCGGACCAGGCGGCAGCTTCTCCAACCACGCAACAGGGAAGTGGTTTGCAGAAGCAGCAGGCTGATCCCAACGTGCAAGCTGCCTTGGAGCGGGCAGTGGCGCCGCTACTCGCTGCAGTGAATACAGATCCAAAGGATTTTGACTCATTGGTGAAACTGGGCAACCTGTACTACGACGGGCAACAGTTCCCCAACGCGATTCAATATTACGAGCGGGCGTTGGTGATTCATCCGGAGAATCCAGACGTTCGCACCGACATGGGCACGGCGTACTGGTACACCGGGAATGCCGCAAAGGCTCTGGCGGCGATGGAGACTTCCTTGAAATACAGGCCCGGACATCCACAGACACTGTTCAACCTGGGCTGGGTGCGGTGGCAAGGGAAACAAGATCCCAAGGGCGCGATCGAGGCCTGGCAGCAATTGTTGAACGCAAATCCCGATTATCCACAGCGGCAACAAGTGGAGCAGTACATCTCCAAGGCGAAAGAGCACGCTTCGCGGGGCTAAACAGTTTCGATAAATCGGCGCTTTTCATAAAGCTCATACTGGCGCCACGGGGCTTCCGAAACGGAAAGCCCTTTTTTCAAACGCCGTAATTTAGCTGGACGAGTTTTCCGAGGAAACCGAGTCGGGCGCGGCTTCCTCGTCTCCGGCGGGGACGAGTTCGAATTTCTTCAGCTTGTAGCGCAGCGCGTCGCGGCTGATGTCGAGCAGGCGGGCGGCGTGAGTCTGGTTGCCGTTGGCTTGCCGCATGGCGAGCTCGACCATCGCGCGCTCTACCTCTTCCAGCGATGTTCCTTCCTCCGGAATGTAAAGGCGCGGAAGCACACGGCCGTTGGGGAGGTGCTTGCCGACGCCATCCGCGGATGTGCTGCTGGCTTCGAATGCGGTTAAGCCGCTGCGCGCGGCTTCGCCTACAGCGAAGGGCATGTAGACCGGCCGGAGGATGGTTTCATCTTCTAGGATCATGGCACGCTCGATGCAGTTTTTGAGCTCACGCACATTTCCCGGCCACGTGTGGGCCAGCAGCAACCGTCGCGATTCGGCGCTGATGCCGCAGATGGATTTCTTGAACTTGCGGTTGTACCAGTCGATGAAGAAGTCGACAAGCGGCAGAATGTCTTCAGTGCGCTCGCGCAGCGGGGGAATGAAGATGGCAATAATCGCCAGGCGGTAGTAAAGATCCTGGCGAAAACAGCCTTCGCGCACGGCTTTCTCCAGATCGCGATTAGAGGCGGCGATGACGCGCACATCCACCTGCATATCGCGCACGCCCCCGACACGGCGAATCACCTGGTCTTCGAGCACACGCAGAAGCTTGGCCTGCAACAGGGGCGAGAGTTCGCCAATTTCATCCAGGAACAAGGTTCCGCCGTTGGCGGTTTCGAACAGGCCTTTCTTCATCTGCTTGGCGTCGGTGAAGGCGCCGCGTTCGTGGCCGAAGAGTTCGGCCTCCATCAAAGTTTCAGGAATGGCGGAACAGTTGATGGCAACGAAGGGGCCGTTCTGACGAGTGCTCTCGTAGTGAATCGTCTTGGCGATCAGGTCTTTACCGGTGCCGCTTTCGCCTTGAACCAGAATCGTGGTGGCCTCGCTGGCGGCGACCTTTTGGACAAAGCTCATCAGTTCCATCGACTTAGGCGAGACGGCGACCACTTCGTGATAGCCAGTGTTACGACGTACCTCGCCGCGGAGAGACTGGACTTCGGTCCGCAGCCGCGAAGCCTCTAATGCATTCTGGATAGTGACGTGTAATTCTTCGAAGTCGAGAGGCTTACCGATGAAGTCATAGGCGCCCAGCTTGAGGGCGCTCTTTACGTCGTCCAGTTGAGGGTCGGCCGTAATCATGATGACGGCGGGAGCATCCGGACTTTTCTTGAGCTGTTCGAGGACTTGAATGCCGTTCAAGTCGGGCATCCGGACATCGAGCAGCACCAGGTCAGGAGACTCGTGCTGTGCCAGACGCAATCCGGGTTCGCCGGCCGGGGATTCGATGACCTGGTATCCCCACTCTTCGCACTTCTGACGCAGGGACCAGCGCACCAGGCGCTCGTCGTCGATGATCAAGATCTTCTCGGCAGGCATGCTGGTTTAGCTTACTACGGAAGGTGGCGCGGTGGGTTGAAAGCATGGCAGGGCCTGGCCATGGGGGTCACTCTTCGCGCAGCAGGACCATGGGATCAATCGAAAGGGCGCGGCGGGCGGGAATCCAGGTGGCCAGCAGGCCTAGCAGCGACATCGCCAGAACTACACCCGCCAGCACTACGGGATCGCGGGGCGTCGCCTGATACACGATGAACGCGAGAATGCGGCTGGCCAGAATTCCGAGAAGCAGTCCTGCCGCCGAACCAAAGGCCAGCAATTTGAGAGCGCGTCCCAAGGCTGCTTGTAAGAGTTCTCTACGCTGCGCGCCTAGGGCGACGCGAATTCCTAACTCGCGCAGCCGTTTGCTGACCGAGTACGCCGCCATTCCAAAGATGCCAGTTACGGCGAGCAGCGCGCCCATGATGCCCATCACACCCAGTGAAATCGTCGCCATACGCGGACCCAGGAGAATTCCGTCCATTACCGTGTACCAGCTTTGGATCTTCACCGGCATGCCTGCATCCAGGTCCCGCAAGGTGTTTCTTATGGCTGCTCCCAACTGCTGCGGATCGCGGTCGGAGCGCACTACCAGCCATGTGGCGCTGGATGGCGATTGCAGAATGGGCAGAAACATCGCCGGAGTGGGATCTTCGGTAAGGCTCTCATATTTTCCCTGTTCTGCAATACCCACCACTTGTATGCGCGTTCCATCCCGCATTTTGAAATACGCGCCCACGGCATTTGTTTCCGAGCCAAAGACTTTGCGCGCAAATGCCGGATTCACAACGGCTACGCGGGGCGAGTCTTTTTCGTCGTGCCAGGTGAAGGTCCTGCCGGACAGCAAAGCTATGCCGGCCGCGTGGAGAAATTCTGGCGAGATCTTAAACAGGTGGGGACGAGCAGCGGCGTTCGCCGGCCTAAGATCTGACACATTGTCTGAAAAGGCATAGGAGAGGCTCCCGCCTTCGCCTAAGGGCACTGTGTCGGCCAATCCCACAGACTGCACGCCCGGAATCGTCTCCAGAGTTTCAACCATGCGCTTTTGCATGGTGGGGACTTTGTCGCCGCTGTAGCCGGCCATAGCCAGGTCCGTATCTGCCAATAGCGTGTTCTGCGGCTCGAAAGCGAAGCCATCATGAAGCGAGCGCATTAGGCCGCGCACTGCAACCATCGAAGAAGTGACCAACACCGCGCAGATTGCGATTTGCGCGACCAGCAACAGGTCTCGGGCCGTAATACGCCGACCAGGTCTGGCGGCCGATCCCAGCTTGACTACCTCATAGGGATTCGAGTGAAGTACCTGCCTTACCGGGACTGCGCCAAAGAGAAATCCGCTGGCTAAGGTCAATAGCAGGGCGACTCCATACACATTTGCGTCGGGGTTCACGGGCATGTGAATGGGGTATCGGGGAATAGGCTGCCACGCGCTCAGCGCGCGCAACAGCACTATGCCGCCCCATACTCCAACGGTGCCTCCGGCGAGTGAAATCAACAGGGCTTCGGTAAAGAGTCCGCGGAGAATGCGCTTGCGGCTTGATCCGAGCGCGAGCCGCAGGGCAACTTCACGGGAACGGTCGGCGGCGCGTGCGGCGAACAAGCTACCCAGGTTGGCGCATGCGGCCAGCAGAATTAGCCCAGCCAGCAACATCAATCCTGTTAGAAATGCCCTTACCGGACGGCCAGCATAGTTGCCATAAAGACTTGGAGGCGCCAGGGTAAAGGTCCATTTGCCTTCGTCTTTGGGATAGAGCTTTTCCAGATCGGAGCCAATCGAGTTCAGGTCGGCGGCAGCCTGTGCCGGAGTGACTCCCGGCTTCAGGTGTCCGATCGTCTCGAAAATCCAGCGGTTTCCGCGTACGTTTAGGAGATTCTCTCCGCCCACCTGTTCGTGATTGACGATCGGCACATAAAAGTTGGGATGGAAAAACAATAGCGTCCCGTGGAACTCAGGCGGCGCCACACCCAGGATGGTGAAGGGATGGTTGTTCTGAACTATGCGGCCAACCACGCCGGGATCATCGTTAAAATCAGTGTGCCAATACGCGTGGCTGAGCACGATATAAGGTGCGCTGTTTGCGCCGTGCTCATCAGAGCCATGGAAGACGCGGCCGAGATAGGGCTGAATGCCTAACACGTCGAAGTAGTTTCCGCTGGCTTCCACGCCCCAAGCGCGGGAAGGATTTTCGCCCGTGTCGAGCCCCACCTCCACGCCGGTAAAGGCTGCCAGATCCTCAAAGCTGTGGTTGCGATCGCGCAGATCGAGATAGTCGGGATAGGACTGGAATCCGATGTGCTCTTTGGACTCGATTCCATAGAGGCTCTGCGCGTGGGGCACATTCAGCGGGCGCAGGATGAATGCATTCAGGACGCTAAAGACCACGGAATTCGCGCCGATGCCCAAGGCCAACGTCAGAACGGCAGCGATGGTGAAGCCGGGGGACTTGCGCAACAAGCGGAGAGCGAATCGCAGGTCTTGGAGTAGGGTGGTCATGTGGGCCTCTGCGTGATGAATATGGCAATTGGAGAGCCAAAGGTCGTGGATGCAACTTTATGGGAACGAAGCGGCTTGCGTGATGTCGGTGACATCTGGGGCCGAAGTGCGTGTCCGGTTTTGCGGGAGGGCGTCCGGGAATGAACAGGCAGAGCCACGTTCAAAGCCCCCACCCTTGCCGCAAAGCACGCGGCAAAGATGGGGCACGCGGCTAGTCTTCAGCATTCAGTGCTCTAACTTCTCTTTCGCCCCTTCGGGGCTTGCTCATCTTCCGACTGCGCCCCATAGCTTGCGCTAGGGGCCGTATTCTGGCGTCGCGTCGCGGCTTACACCGATGTCGTGGCGGAGGCGAAGGTGTTGGCCAGGGAGTCGCCCCAGGGTTCTTGCAGATCGAGGGCGATGGCATAGGGCAGGGAGGCGAGCTTGGGCATGGACGAGGGTGTTCGTCCTAATTCCTTCAGGTGGTCGAGTTCGGTTTCCTGGAGGAAGATTTTGTATCCGTGAATCTGGGAGAGGATCTTCTGGCCTTCGGCGGTGGGGGTACGCATGAGCGATACGAAGAAGCCGTTCACAATGATCATTGCGAAGTAAGAGGCGACTGGCAGCCAGGAGATATCGCGGGCGACCTCGCGCGCCGCGAAAGAGGCACAGCCGAGGAACGCAAGAGACACCAAGATGGCGGTCACGGGCTTCCTTTGTCTGCCGAGCATTGTCATTCCCATAACGGCGGTAAAGACTTGAAGAAAGAAAAAGGTCCACATCGCTAGAAACAGGTGGCCGGGCCGGTCGCTGGAGAGGAAGACGGTGATGCCAAAGATGAGAGTGGCCAGCATTCCCAGAAATACGATCCCGGAATTCCAGGTGAAGTATTTGCCTTCGAGCTGGGGCTTCACGCGCGAATAAATCGTTCCAACCAGGACGTTGATGCGAGGGTCGGCGGGGCCGAAGGCAACCGTGGATGCGACTGGCTTGGCCGGGGAATTTATTGCCGACAGACCTTGCCCTAGAAGATCCTGAAAGTCGTTCGCCCGGCCGCAAGCCGGATCCGCGACGTTGGTAGTAGGGTCGAACAGTAATTGCGCGAGTGCGGCCTCTTCCGCCGGCAACTTGTTGAGGCCGGTGTCGCACTTTGGTGTCCGCCAGAACGCGAAGGACGAACCTTTCGCTTGCATTTCGACGTATCCCTGCACGGCGAGGCTGGCCCGACCGGCGGCAACGGAAGTGCCGTCGACCACTCCGCGCATGACGTAGCGCAATGCGGCCGGCGAGAGTCCGGCGGGCGGCTGGTATTGCGGAGTGGTTGAGTATTGCACAACGTTCCGGCGTAAGTAGTGGCGCGCCGAGATGTAGACGGCCAGCAGTGGCAGCGGGCCCAGCGGGTAGAGCACGCCATTTCGTTCGAGGAAAGTCCTGTGATGGACATAGCCTTGCGGCCAGCGCATTGCAAGCGACAGGCTCTGATGTGAGTGGACAGCAAGAATCGCGAACTCGGCGCCGTCGGAGAATTTCGTAGTTTCGATTGGCGGAGCGGAATTACTTCGCGCGTTCGAGACACCGCGGCCGCCTGCGTAGGATGACGTCTCTACTGCATCCGCGGGAACGCCAGGCGGCAGAATGATGTGGGCGTTGAGCGAGTCGTATGAGATTGGCAATATATTTCCCGCGACGTTCCAGTAAAGCTCGTCGTCGGAGCCGACGGAGCGGACGGCACCGGTGACCCGGTAAATGACGTTCAACTCATGCTTGCCGGGATCGACTGACGCGTCGACGATGAGCTGATAGTAGGTGCGACGGTAATGGTCAAGATGGAAGGCGACCGGCTGCCCGTCGACTGTGGCGCTCTGAACTTTTACGCGCAGGCCGTTGTCGTCGGTGTAGCCGGGACCATAGTTGCGATCCCAGCGGGCGTTGTCTCCGATGGGAATTTCGCAGCGCAGGCCGAAGTTGCGGTCGGGATTTTCGGGGATGACTTGAGTCTCGTCAACCAGCAGGGACGAGTCAGGATTGATCGTGATTCTTACGTTCAGGCTGCTGACATGCCACTCGGGCTGCGGCTTCGGCAGGGCGGCGCTCACGACACTGAATGCCGAGACAAGCGCGAGCTGAAAGCCGGTGCGGAAATTCATCTCTTGGAATTCTGCACCTGCGCGGACGTGACGACGTTGCGAAAAGGTCTAGGGGAAATACGAAAGTAACCGCGGGCGATTTCGCTTCCGGCGACTGCCTCAGTCTTCTTCCGGTTCCGCCAGCAAATCGCCCAGGCGATCGAGCCTTCGTTCCCAGGTGGAGCGGCGATCCTGAATCCAGCGCTCCAGAGCTGAGAAACCTGCGGCTTCGAGACTGCAGGTCCGCACTCTTCCCGTCTTTTCGGTGCGGACCAGTCCACTCTCCTCGAGCAGTTGCAGATGTTGTCCCACCGCGGTGAGCGTGATGTTCAGGGGGCCCGCAAGGCTAGAAACGGAATGGGGGCGCTCGCTGAGTTTTTCGACGATGGCGCGACGCGTGGGGTCGCCGAGGGCGTGAAAGACGCGGTCGATATCGATTTGTGGCTTTTCCACTCGTCGACCTCCTCGGTCATGCTTGCTCAATCGCGAGTCAACTCTGCGGCGAGATCGTCGAGCAACTGCTGCCATCTGGCTTCGAGGGGCTCGGCGCTGCCGATACTCTTGTTGTTCTCGGTGTCCTGATAATTGGTCTGCGGAGGGTTCGGATCAAGCGCTCGCACCAACAGAATCGTCTGATCGTCTTGCCGCGGTCCATGGAGTTGGAGATCGCTGTAGATCGCTTCGACAACCTCTGACAGGGGACGGGCTGGAAATTGGTGGAGGATCTCAGCGAGGCGCTCGGATCCGAGGTCGGCATCGTGGTCGGGGCCGACTTCGAGAACGCCGTCGGTTATCAGCGCGAAAATGTCTCCGGG
>Ga0070717_10001011_pt1 | contig 18846 bp, 17 predicted proteins | sample LARL113metaG_FD_71366 | JGI IMG/M metagenome (GOLD analysis project Ga0070717, IMG submission 71366) | Corn, switchgrass and miscanthus rhizosphere microbial communities from Kellogg Biological Station, Michigan, USA - LAR L11-3 metaG | ecosystem: Host-associated > Plants > Roots > Rhizosphere ... | reverse complement strand
CCTTCGCCCGATCTCGGCCACGACCTCGCCAGACCGACCAGCGCGGCGGAACGGCACCGACTCGCCCCCTGGCGATGGCCCTCCCCGCGCGCACACGGCCTGCCCCGTTCGGAATCACTCGGCTAGAGCTGGCGCCCCTCGTCCAGGCAGAGCAGGCGGACCCGGCCCTCGGCGACCAGGCGGCCCTCCTCGTCGCGGATCGACGCCTCCCAGACCTGCGTGGTCCGGCCCCGCGTCACCGGCCGGGCCACGGCCCGCAGGCGACCCGACCGGACCGCGCGGATGAACGACGTGCTGTTCTCCAGGCCCACGACCCGCTGGCCGCGGGGCCGGGCCACGATCGCCGCGCCCAGCGACGCCAGCGTCTCGATCACGCCGCAGTGGACCCCGCCGTGGACGATCCCGTACCCCTGGTGGTGCTTCTCGGTCACCTCCCACTCGCAGGTCACCTCGTCCGGGGTGGCCGCCAGGATCGTGATCCCCATCTCCCGCACCCAGCCGGTCGGCAGGGCGTTCACGTGCGCGGCCAGGTCGTCGATCATTCGAGGCCCCAGCGTACTCGCTGGCCGGACGCGACCGGTGAAAAGCGAAGGGCCCGGCTCTCGCCGGGCCCTTCTGCTTCCGTAAACGGAACGGTCTCGTAGAGCCTCCCGCCTCCGACTCCGGGAGCCGGACTAGGGATTTCGGCAGCGTCTAGAGGGAACCCTCCGACACTCCCGGCAGGCAATCAAGGCGGTTGGCTCCACGACTAGGGTGATCCAACTTGCGCCTCACCTCCTTTGCCTCACGGGCTGTGGACTTCGCGATAAGTATAGGGCCTGCAGGGCACTTCTCCTTGGCTCTAGACTCCGGTCCGGTGAAGCGCTCTCGGTACGTCGCCGTGTGCGGCGCTTCGGACCCGGACCCCGAGCAGCGCGAGCTGGCCAGGGAGGTGGGCCGGCGGCTCGCCGAGGCCGGCGCCGTGGTGCTCTGCGGCGGCCTCGGTGGAGTCATGGAGGCCGCGGCCGAAGGCGCCTCCGGCGCCGGCGGTACGGTCGTCGGCATCCTCCCGGGCGCCGACCGGGCGAGCGGCAATCCCCACCTCACCGTCGCCATCGCCACCGGGCTGGGCGAGGCCCGCAACGCCGTGCTGGCGAACGCGGCCGACGCGATGGTCGCCGTGGGCGGCGGCTGGGGCACGCTGAGCGAGATCGCGCTCGCTCGCCGGCGCGGCCGGCCGGTCGTCTCGCTGGCCGGCTGGGAGCTCGAGGGCGTGCCGGTCGCGATCTCCGCCGAGGAGGCGGTGCGGGCCGCGCTCGGCGATGACTGAGGACGGCGCCTGGACCGGCCGCGCGCCGGGCCGGGTCAACCTGATCGGCGAGCACGTGGACTACCTGGGCGGTCTGGTGCTGCCCGCGGCCGTGGACCGTTTCACGACGGTGACCGGCGCCCCGGCCGAGCGGTGGTCGCTGGTCAGCGAGGTGCCGGACGGCCTGCCCTACGCGCACGCGATCGGCCACGAGCTGGGGGCGCCGCCCCAGGCCATGCGGGCGGTGTCGGACGTCCCCCCCGGCGCCGGCCTGAGCTCGTCCGCGGCGCTGCTGGTCGCGGTGGCGGCGGGGCTCCGGCCCGACCTCGACGGGGCCACGGCGGCGCTGGCCTGCCAGCGCGCGGAGCAGCGGGCGACGGGCGTCCAGGTCGGCGTGATGGACCAGTTCGCGTCCGCGCTCGGGCGCTGCGGCCACGCCCTGCTCCTCGACTGCGGCACGCTGGAGCACCGGCTGGTCCCGTTCCCGGACGACCTGGTGATCGCGGTGATCGACTCGGGGGTCCACCGCTCGCTGGCCGACACGCCGTACAACCAGCGCCGGCAGGAGGCCGAGCGGGGGACGCCGAAGCGCCTCCGCCACGTCGAGTCCGAGCTGGAGCGCGTGAGCGCGTTCGCCGCGGCGCTGGAGGCCGGCGAGCGGGACCGGCTGGGCGAGCTGCTCAAGGCGTCCCACCGCAGCCTGCGCGACGACTTCGAGGTCTCGACGCCGGCCGTGGACGCGCTGGTCGAGCGGGCGTGGGCCATGCCCGGCTGCCTGGGCGCCCGGATCATGGGCGCGGGGTTCGGCGGCAGCATCCTGGCGCTGCTGGACGCCGGCACGGAGGCCGGCTTCGCCCGGGCGCTGGAGGACGTGGCCGTGCGCTTCTGCCGCACCGCCGACGGTGCGTACGTGCGATGAACGACTGCCTCAGCCTGCCGCTGCGCCAGGGGGCCGGGGGGATCCGGGCGCTCGGCCAGTGGGAGTGCCTGTGGCTCCCCCTCGGCGAGGGCGAGGGCGAGGGGCTGCCGTCGGGCCGCGGCCAGGGCTGGCGTCCGGTCGCGGTGCCGCACCAGCAGGCGGCGGTCGAGGGCCGCTCCGCGATCTGGTACCGCACCCGCTTCCCGCGGCCGGACCACGACGGCCGGGTCCTGCTCCGCATCGGCGGCGCGTTCCTGGCCACCCACGTCTGGCTGAACGGCCGCATGCTGGGCTCCCACTACGGCTACTTCGCGCCGTTCGGCTTCGACGTCACCTCGCACCTGCGCGAGCAGAACCTGCTGGTCATCTGCTGCGAGTCGCCGATCGAGACCGACCTCTCGCGCAAGCGTCACGTCATGGGCATCTTCAACGACGGCGACAGCCGGCCCTACCCGGGATCGGCCTGGTTCAGCCTGCCCGAGCCGTACCAGTGGGAGGTGCCGGTCGGCCTCTGGATGCCGGTCGAGCTCGAGTACATGGGCGCCGTGTCGCTGGACTGGGTCCGGCTGCGGCCCAACCTGGACGCGGGCGACGCCGGCCGTCTCGACGTCGAGGTGCGGCTCCGCAACCTGGACGGCCGCGAGATGCGCGGGGACCTCCATGTCGAGGTGACGGGCCCCGAGCTGCGGCCGCTGCGGATCAGCCGCCGCTTCCAGATCCCGGGCGGCACCGAGCAGACCAACCACATGACGCTGAGCGTGCCCAACGCCCGCCGCTGGAACCCGTGGCGGGCCGGCGACCCCGTGCTGTACCGCTGCGTGATCGGCACCTCGCTCGGCGGCCGCGAGTCGGTCCGGGTCGAGGACCAGTTCGGCTTCCGCGACGTGACGGTCAACGCCAGCCACGAGGGCTGGCACGTCGCGGTCAACGGCCAGCCCATGTTCGTGCGCGGCGCCAACTACACGCCCGGCCTGCGCCTGGACCAGCTCAGCGAGGCCACGTTCCGCTCGGACCTGCGCCTGGCCCGCGAGTGCAACCTGGACGCCCTCCGTGTCCACGGCCACGTGCTGCCGGACCAGTTCTACCGGCTGGCGGACGAGGAGGGCATGCTCGTCATCGCGGACTTCCCGCTGACGCTCTCCTACGCGTACCACGCCACGGCCGAGGAGGGCCGCTTCTTCGAGACGGCGGTCCGCAACCAGGTGCCGGAGATGGTGGAGCTGCTCCAGAACCGGCCGTCGCTCCTGCTCTGGATCGCCCACGACGACCCGCCCTGGGTCGCCGCCAACGCCGAGCTGGCCGACGTGCACGCCGTCCGCCAGAACTACACGATCGACCACGAGATCAAGGCGATGATCGAGGCCCAGGACCCCACCCGGACGGCGCTGGCCGCCTCGGGCGAACACGACCAGCACCTCTGGCTGGGCTGGCGCCACGGCGACTGGACGCGGTACGCGGACGCGCTGCCCGGCTTCGTGAGCGAGTTCGGCGCCCAGGCCGCGCCCACGGTCGGGTCGGCCGCGTGGGAGGACCTGGGCGTCCGCTGGCCGCTCGCCTCGGACGACCCGCAGTGGCTGTTCGCGGGCTTCCAGCTCCCGGCCTGGGCGGAGCACGGCGCCGGCCTGCCCGAGGACCACGCCAGCCTGGAGGAGTTCGTGGCGGCCGGCCAGGAGTACCAGGCGCAGCTCCTGGGCTACGCGATCGACCAGCTCCGGAAGCGCAAGTTCGAGCCCTGCTGGGGCGCGCTGGTGTACCAGCTCGCCGACCCGTTCGCGGGCATCGGCTTCGGCCTGGTGGACAGCGCCCGCGTGCCGCGCTCGGCGCTGGAGGTGGTGCGCGAGGCGTTCGCGCCCACCCGGGTGATCATCGACCCGGTCGGGTTCACCCCGCTCCAGCCCTGCGGCGCCGGCTGGCGGCCGGGCGAGCCGGTGACGATCCGGCTGGTGGTGGTCAACGACGAGCCGCGCCTGTCCGGGATGGCCGAGGTGCGCTGGACCGTGTGGCGGGAGCGGCCGCTGGAGCGGACCGCCGGCCTGGGCTGGCTGCGCGACGCGATGCGGCGCAAGTCGTACTCGGGCTCCACCAGCCTCAGCCTGCCGACCGCGGCGGAGCCGGCCGTGCAGGTCACCAGCCTGACGCTGCCGCTGGACGCCGAGGGCGACTACGTGCTGGAGGCCGAGCTGCGGCCGCCGGGCCAGCCGCCGGTGCGCTCGGCGTTCGGGTTCCGGGTGGCGGAGGGCCTGGCCACGAGCCGGCGGCGCCCGATGCTGCCGGACTACCTGGCGGAGCGGGTCGTGCGGCGGGACAGCCTGCGCGGCGACCGCGAGGGCGTCCGCTTCACGCTGTGCAACCTGACGCGGCCGGCGGTCCTGACGCGGGTCGAGGACGTCCGCCTGGACGGCCGCCACGTGGAGGGCACGCGCGTGCTGGTGCAGACGGAGACCGGGCGCCTGCCGCTGCCGAAGCGGCTCGACCTGCCGGTCGGCCGCGAGCTCGAGCTGCTGGTGGAGCTGCCCGAGGCGCTCGAGCCGGGCGACCACCAGCTGGAGGTGGACCTCACGCTGCCCGGGGTGGCCAGCGGGCGGGTGCGCATCAGCGGCCGCACGTAGTGCGCTGGCTGGGCCGGCTGCTGTTCGTCGTGGCGCTGGTCCTGGCCATCCTCGCGGGCTACCCGTCGGCCACCGGCGTCGCGCTGCTGGCCGGGGCCCGGATGGCGCCCGCCGGCGCCACCCCGCCGGGCTGGCTCCACGTGCGGCGCGACGCGGGCGGCGTGCCATACATCGCCGACGCGGACGGCCGCCGCGTCGTCCTGCGGGGCGCGACGGCGGCGGGCCTGCTCGACTACTGGTCGGGCCCCGACACCGCCCTCGACACGCCGCCGCCGTACTACCCGATCGGCCCCGCCGCGTACGGGGACGGCTGCCCGGCCAACTCCTCCACCATCCGCGTGCCTCCGCTGTGCCGCCAGGACCTGGACCAGATGCGCGCCCTCGGCTTCGACGTGCTCCGCCTCCCGCTCTCGTGGAGCCTGCTGGAGCCGCGGCCCGGCGTCATCGACCGGACGTACCTGGACCGCGTCGCGCAGGTGGTCGGCTGGGCCCGCCAGGCCGGGCTGTACGTGATCCTCGACATGCACCAGAACGCGTACTCCCGGTTCATCCCGGCGTCCTCGGTGTCGCTGCCGGGCGGCACACAGCCGGCCCGGCGCGACTACAGCGGGGCGCCGGCGTGGGCGACGTTGAGCGACGGGCTGCCGTTCGAGAACTACCTCGGCCAGCGGGAGGTGGACCCCGCCGTGTTCGAGGCGGCGACCAGCTTCTGGCTGAACCGGGACCACCTGCAGGACCACTACATCGAGGCGGTCGCCGCCCTGGCCCGGCGCTTCCGGGACGACAGCACGGTCGCCGGGTACAGCCTGTACAACGAGCCGTGGCCGGGCTGGGCCGCGCCGCCGCCGTTCGACGACCTGTGGCTGTACCCGTTCTACCGGCGGGTCATCGACGCGATCACGGGGGCGTCGGACGGGGCCGCGTGCCCGGCGTTCGCGTCCGCGCTGCCGGTCTGCGGGCACGCCGACCTGGGCGTCCACGACCGGCGCCACCTGATCTTCCTGGACGCCGGGCTGTGGCGGCAGATCGTGGACCTGCCGACGCACGTGCCGCTGCCGGTCAGCTCGTACCCGAACGTGGTCCTGTCGATCCACGCGTACACGCACAAGTACACGGTGGACGCGCTGCTGGGCCAGGCCCCCGACCGCGCGTCGTACCCGTTCGGCGGCTACGACCAGTCGTACGCGGCGGCCGAGCTGGAGGCGCGGGCGATGGGAGCCGCGCTGTTCGTCGGGGAGTTCGGCGACGAGGTGTCGGAGGACGGCCTGCTGCTGACGAACCAGCTGCTGGAGCAGGAGCGGCACCGGGTCGGGGGCACGTTCTGGATCTGGAAGGAGAACTGCTCGCCGAGCGCGCCGTGGGGCGTGTACGCGGGGGTCGGCCCGGACCAGCGCTGCGCGTACGACCAGCCGGCGGCCGCCCGCGACAACGGTCCGCAGCCGCCCAACGGCTGCCTGCGGGCGGGCCGGGAGCGGCTGCTGGCGAGGGTGTACCCGTCGGCCGCGGCGGGGAGCGGCCTGTCGTACGGCTACGACCCGGCGACGGGCGCGTTCCACCTGGCCGCGACGGCTTCGGCCGGCGCCCCGGAGACGCTGGTGGTGGTGCCGCCGGAGGTCCGGGGCGAGGCGTCGGCCGGCGGCGCCGCCGAGCTGACCGGCGCGGAGGTGGACGCGGCCGGCGGCCGGGTGCTGCACGTGCGCCCGCTGGGGGGCGCGTACACGGTGACGGTGGCCGCGGCCCCGCTGCGTCTCACCGGCTGCGCCTGACGGCGCCGGGGCGAACTGACCCCTCGCCCCTCGCGGGGGAGGAGGCGAGGAACGAGCCGGAGGGGGGCCGCTCAGACAGACCGTCCGGGGAGAGCGGTTGGAGTCGCTGCCGACCCACCTCCCCCGTGAGGGGGGGAGGAGCATACGGCGGCCGCCCCCTCGTCACCAACCCTCCGGCGGGCCTCTACCGCTCCGCGGGGCGGGCCAGCAGGTCGTGCATCAGCGTCCGGAAGACGGCCTGGTCCGGGACCAGCCCGGCGAACCACGGCTCCGCGTGGCCCCGCCGCAGCACCTGCGCCTCACCGAGCCGGCTGAACGTGACCGAATCGACCTGGTCCCACGGCAGCGGGTCGATGCTCCCCTCCGCCGTCAGGCCCGACGCGGTGACCACCAGGCCGTCGAAGGCCACGTGGTCGCCGGCCGTCAGACGCTCGCGCACCCACTCCAGCAGCAGCGGCGTCACCCGGCGCTCGATCTCGTCGAACAGCTCGCGGTGGCCGCGCAGCTCCTCGTTCCACGTGATGCTCGGGCCGTCGTCGCCCTCCAGCTCGTAGACCGTCCGGGCCCGCCGGCGCAGGTGCCGCACCGCGCTCCACGGCACCGCCTCGACCCGCGACCGACGCACGTGCAGCAGCCCCCCGCGGCAGACCGCGATCCGGCGACCCCGGTCGAGGGCGGTGGCGATCGCCAGGCCCAGGCACACGGCCGCGAGCGAGAGGCCGACCAGCGGCCAGATGACCCGGCCGGGGCCGGTGTCCCGCGGCGTGCCGAAGCTCAGCCAGAGCGCGGTCGCGGCCAGGGACACGGCGACGCCGGCCACGAACCCCACCAGCGGCCCCATCCGCGGACCGTGCACGGCGTCGACCTCGCCCAGGCCGGCACCGTCGGCGAGACGCTCGATCCTCCCTCGACGCATGAGCCACTCAGCGTGCCGGATTCAGCGCCCCGGAGTCCAGCGGATCAGCCCCTCCTGCACCACGGACGCGATCAGCCGTCCGTCGCGGCGGAAGATCCGGCCCTGGGCCAGCCCCCGCGCCCCCGAGGCGGCCGGGGACTCCTGCGCGTACAGCAGCCACTCGTCCGCCCGGAACGGGCCGTGGAACCACATCGCGTGGTCCAGGCTGGCGGCCGACAGGCCCTCCGCGTCCCACGTCAGCCCGTGCGCCAGCAGCACCGAGTCGAGCAGAGACATGTCGCTGGCGTACGCCACGGCGCAGACGTGGACCAGCGGGTCGTCGGGCAGCGTCCCGCGCGCCCGCATCCACACCATGCTCCGCGGCTCCCGATCGCCGCCCACCCGTGCCCACGGCGGCGCGCCCGCGTACCGGATCTCGACCGGGCGCAGCCGCGTGGACCGCTCGGGCAGGCCGTCGGGGTCCGGCGCGTCCGGCATCGGCACCTGGTGCTCCAGGCCGATCTCGGGCCGGTGGAACGAGGCCGACAGCGTGAAGATGGCGTGGCCGTGCTGGATCGCCGTCACCCGGCGGGTGCTGAACGAGCGCCCGTCGCGCGTGCGGTCCACCGTGTAGACGATCGGCACCTCGGGGTCGCCCGGCCTGATGAAGTACGCGTGCAGCGAGTGCACGGCCCGGTCGGCCGGCACGGTGCGGCCGGCCGCCACCAGCGCCTGGCCGGCCACCTGCCCGCCGAACACGCGCTGCGGGCCCTCCTCCGGGCTGCTGCCCCGGAAGATGTCCACCTCGATCCGCTCCAGGTCGAGGATGTCGACCAGGAGCTCCGGTCTGACCGCCAGGGGAACCTCCCAAACGAAACCCGAACCGGGTGCGCCTGGCATCATCCCTGGCGTGCCTCTCGCACTCGGGCTCCCACGGCGCACCTGGATCGTACTGACGCTGATGGTCGCGGCGCTGCTGACCTCCCTCGTCCTGTACATGCACGGGCCCAACGTGCACGGCGACCAGAGCCTGTACGACCGCTACGCGTGGGACTTCTGGGCGGGCGACCCGCCGTACCGCTCCCTCCCGGCGGAGTACCCGCTGCTGGCGCTGCTGCCGATCAGCCTCACGATCCTGCCCCCGCTCACCGACTTCATCTCGGTGTTCGCGATCTGGATGCTGGCGCTCCTGGTCGTCTTCGTGATCGTGCTGGCCCGCCGGGAGTCGCCGCGGGTCGCGGAGGCGTTCGCGGTCACGATCGCGATCGCCGGCTGGGGCACGGTGCTGGGCCGCTACGACCTGGTGCCCGCCTTCGTGACCGTGCTCGCCCTGTGGGCGGCGCGGAGCCGGCGCTTCGGCCCGGCGTACGCGCTGCTCGCCGTCGGCGTGCTGCTCAAGCTCTACCCGGCGCTGTTCGTCCCCATCGTCGCGATGGAGCAGTGGCGGGCTCTCGGCGGCGTGCCCCTGCGGACCCGGCCGCCGCGGGCCGTGGTCGCCGGCGTCGGCCTGTTCTGCCTGCTGACGGCGGCGGGCTTCGCGGTCGCGTTCCTGGTCAACCCGGCGGGCTGGCTGGGGCCGTTCTCGTACAACGCGGGCCGGCCGATCCAGCTCGAGTCGGTGCCCGCGACCCTGCTCTGGCTGAGCGGCCTGGCCGGCTTCCCGATCGGCCCGGACAAGTCGTTCGGCTCGACGAACCTGGTCGGGCAGCTGTCCACGCCCATCAGCCTGCTGGCCGACGTGGCGCTCGTCGCCGGCCTGGTCTGGGTCTACCTCCGCCACGCCGCCGGGCGGCTGGAGCTCACCGCCGCGTTCGCAGGCTGCCTCCTGGTGGTCATCGCCGCCGGGCGCGTGCTGAGCCCCCAGTACCTGATCTGGGTGCTGCCGTTCCTCGCGATCCTGCTGCGCCGGTTCGACCCGGTATGGCTGGCCGTCTGCGTGCTCACGGTGGCGGAGTTCCCGTTCGGCTACCTGGCGCTGCACCCGGGGCCCCCCGGGCACCTCGCGCCCTACCCGGGGTTCCTGTTCGTCCTGATCGCGCTCCGCAACGCGGCGCTGGTGGTCGCGATCGTCCGCTTCTTCACCGCCACCTCGGCGAGGGCCGCCGCGGCCGCCGCGTAGCCGGTGGAGGGGATCGAGGTGCGGACCCGCCCATGGGCGGCGGCGGCCCCGCTGGTCGCCTACGCCGCGCTGGCGGTGCTGCTGTTCGCCTCGACGTGGGTCCACCCGGCCACGGCGTGGATCGGCGCCGGCGACGACCCGCACCTGTTCATCTGGTACCTGGGCTGGACGCCGCACCAGGTCGAGGCGCTCCGGAACCCGCTGTTCGCCGATGTGCTGCAGGCGCCGGGCGGCGTCAACCTGCTCTGGAACACCGCGGTCGTCGCCCCGGCGGCCATCCTGTGGCCGGTCACGGCGGCGTTCGGGCCGATCGTCTCCTACAACGTCCTGGTCACCGGCGCGGTGGCGTTCTCGGCCTGGTGCGCCTTCCTGGCCGCCCGGCGGCTGGTGCCGGGCGACGGGCCGGCGGCGCTCGCCGGCCTGGTCTACGGCTTCAGCCCGTACATGGTGGCCCAGTCGCTGCGCCATCCCCACGTGTCGCTCGCCGTGTTCCCGCCGCTGGCGCTGATCCTCCTGCACGAGCTGGTGGTGCGGCGGCGGCGGAGCGCGCTCCTGGCCGGCGCCGGGCTCGGCGTGGCCGCCGCCGCGCAGTTCCTGACGGGCGAGGAGATCCTGGCGTACTCGGCGCTGGCCGGCGGCCTGGGCGTCCTCGTGCTCGCCGCGCTGCACCCGGGGGAGGCTGCGGCTCGCGCCCCCCGTGTGCTGGCGGGCCTCGCCGCCGCGCTCGCCGTGTTCGTGGTGCTGGCCGCGTACCCGCTGTGGTTCCAGTTCCTCGGGCCGCAGCGTGTCTCCGGCGTGCTGCAGCCGCCCGACGTGTACGTGAACGACCTGCTCGGCTTCGCCGTCCCGTCCGACGTGCTGGCGCTCAGCGGCGGGCCCACGTCCGCGATCACGAACGCGTTCACCGGCAACATCTCGGAGACCGATGCGTACCTGGGCGTGCCGCTGCTCCTGCTGCTGGCCGCGGCCTGCTGGCTGGGGTGGCGCCGGCCGCTGGTCCGCTGGGCGGCGCTGGTCGGGACGGCGGCCGCCGTGCTCTCGCTCGGGCCGCAGCTCCACGCCGGCGGCCGCGTCCTTCCGGTGCCGCTCCCGGGCGCGCTGGCCGGCAGCGTGCCCCTGCTCGAGAGCGCCGTGCCGTCCCGCCTGATGCTGTTCGCGTACCTGGCCGTCGGGCTGGTGCTGGCGGACCTGGTGGCCGCCGCCGGCCGCCGCCGCGGGCTCGCCCTCGCGGCCGTCGCGGTTGCCCTGCTCCCGCTGGCGCCGCGCTGGCCGTACCCCTCGACGCCGGCGCGGGTGCCGGCGTTCTTCCAGCCGGGCGGTGAGGCGGCCCGGCTGTCCACCCGCGACATGGTGCTGATCGGGCCGTACGCGGACCACCTCTCGTCGGTGGCGATGCTCTGGCAGGCCGCGGCGGGCTACCGCTTCCGGATGCCGGAGGGCGAGGCGTTCGTCCCCGGGCCCAGCCTGGGCCCGCCGCCGTCGCACCTCCGGACCACGTTCGAGGCGCTGGAAGGCGGCGTCCCCGTGCCCGACACCGCCGCCGACCGGGCCGAGACGCTGCGCGAGCTGACCGACCTCGGGGTGGACACTGTCGTCGTCGGGCCCGACCCCGGCCACGACCGGATGGTGCGCTACTTCACGTCGGTGCTGGGCCGGCCCCCGGTCCGCTCGGGCGGCGTCGACGTGTGGTGGGACGTCCGGCCGGGGTAGCGGGGCCTCAGCCGCCGAGCTTGCTGTAGTCCGCCGAGAGCCAGTGCTCGGGACGCATCCGGACCGTCACCTCGTGCTGCGCCTGCTCCGCGGTCGCGGCGATGTAGGCATCGGCGGTCGCCGCGCCGAGGTACCGCGCGGCCATCCGGCGGCGCTCCTCCTCGTCCACCGGGTCGATCGCCACCACCGGCCCCTCCACCGTCGTGTACTTGTACGGCGGCGCCTCGTCCTGCACGCAGACCGTGCACCGGCCCGTCTCCCGCAGGGCGCGCGCCTTGCGGCTCTCACCGCCCGTGAAGAAGCTCAGCAGCCCACCCGGCTCGTACCGGTACCAGATCGGCACGGCCAGCGGCGCCCGCCCGTCCTCGCCGGGCACGCTCACCACGCCCACGTGCAGGCCCGCCAGGAACACCTCGCGCTCCTCGCGCGTCATCGCCAGCGACATCCCGTCTCCTCCCAGAAAACAACCGTCAGTACGCGTCGGCCAGCAGCTCGGCCAGGTGCTTCACCGGGACGTCGGCGCGGCCCCGCGCCCGGAGGCCGGCCTCGAGCTGCATCTGGCAGCCCGGGTTCGCGGTCACGACCATCTGGGGGTCCGCCCCGAGCAGGTCGTCCATCTTCTCGTCCAGGATCCGCCGCGACATCGCCGGCTGGATCGCGTTGTAGATGCCGGCCGAGCCGCAGCAGATGTCCGGGTGCGCCATCTCGACCAGCTCGACGCCGGGCAGCGACCGGATCAGCTGGCGGGGCTGGGCGCGGATGCGCTGGGCGTGCACCAGGTGGCACGCGTCCTGGTACGTGACGCGCAGCCGCTGCTCGCGCCGGGGCTCCGGCAGCCCGATCTCGGCCAGCAGTTCGGTCAGGTCCCGCACGCGGGGGCCGAGCGTCGGCGAGGAGTCCTTGAGGTGGGCGCCGCACCCGGCCGAGTTGACCACCAGGTAGTCGAACCCCTCCATCCCGAACGTCCGCTGGTTGTGCTCGACCAGCTCGCGGGCGCCGGCCAGGTCGCCGTTGTGGGCGAACAGCGCGCCGCAGCAGCGCTGGCCGGGCGCGAACCAGACCTCGCAGCCGGCGAGCTGGAGCAGCCGGACCGACGCCTCGTGGGCTGAGCGGTAGAAGATCGGCATCACGCAGCCGAGCAGGAACGCGACGCGGTACCGCCGCTCTCCGATCGCGGGCGCCACCCCGCCGGCCGGCGGCGTGTAGGCGCCGGTCAGGCGCGGCAGCGTCCGGGACTGGGGGACCAGCCCGGTCAGCCGCAGCCGCTGGGCCACGCGGGTCGCCGCCCCGGCCGCGCGCAGCCGCCCCGGGTGCCCGAGCAGGCGGCGCAGCGCCTGCCGGACGAGGACGCTGCGCGGGTTGGGCCGGCGCAGCCGCTCGACCTCGGCCCGGCCGTGCTCGATGATGCGGCCGTACGGCACGCCCGAGGGGCAGACCGCCTCGCACGTGCGGCAGCCCAGGCACAGGTCCACGTGGCGGGCCAGCTCCTCGGTGAACGGCAGCTCGCCGCGCTTCCACTGGGTCATCAGGTAGATGCGGCCGCGCGGCGACTCGGTCTCCAGGCCGGTGACGCGATACGTCGGGCAGGCGTTCAGGCAGAGGCCGCAGTGGACACAGGTGGACAGGTCGTCGTCGGACGGCGCGTCGGGGCCGTTGAACGTGGACGGATCGCGGATGTCCAACACCGTCCAGGCGAGCCTACCAGGCCCGATGTGGCAGGATTGGTCGCTGCTGTCAGGAGCCTACTCAATTGGGGGAGGGACGGGAATGTCCGAGCGGGACGAGTCGACGCCTGGCTGGGAGCGGTGGCCCGTGGCGGGCACGACCGACGAGCACCGGCGCCTGCTGCTGATGGAGCAGGCGTACGACAAGCTCACCATCGGCCACCTGGAGCGCACCGGCGTCGCCGCGGGCTGGCGCTGCCTGGAGGTGGGGGCCGGCGCCGGCTCGATCGCCGGCTGGCTGGCCCACCGGGCCGGAGCTGCCAACGTCACCGCGACCGAGCTGTACCCCGACTACCTGAGCGGCCTGGCCGACCTCGGCGTCCGCGTGCTGCGCCACGACGTGGCGGCGGACGAGGCCCCCAGCGGCGAGTTCGACCTGATCCACGCCCGGCTCGTGCTGGAGCACATCCGGACCCGCGACCAGGTGGTCGAGCGCCTCGCCTCCTGGCTGGCGCCCGGCGGCTGGCTGGTGCTCGAGGACGCCTCGTACGTGCCCCAGATCGCGGCCCGGCCGGCGCTGCGCAAGCTCGAGGAGGCGTGGATGCGGATGGCGGCCGGGATGATGGGCTCGGACGTTGACTGGGCGCGCACGTTCCCGCTGCCGCTGGAGCGGGCCGGCCTGACCGGGACGTCGGCCGAGCTGTCGATGCCGGCGCTGCGCGGGGGCACGCCGCTCGCCGCGGCGATCGCGCTGGGCGTCCGGCTCGGCGCCGGGGCGCTGCTCGCCGGGGGCACGATCACCGCCGCGGAGCTGGACGAGGTCTACCAGCTGTGCGCCGATCCGTCGCTGGTGGACTACTCGTTCCAGGCGATCGTGGCGTGGGGCCGGCGGCCCGCGGCGCGCTGACCGTGTCCGGCGAGCCGCAGAGCTGGGCGCAGTGGGAGGCCGCGGGCACGTCGGAGGAGCAGGCCAGGCTGACACTCCTCGAGCGGGCCTACGACCCTCTGACCGTCGCCCACCTGGGGCGCACGGGCGTGGCGGCGGGCTGGCGCTGCCTGGAGGTCGGCGCGGGCGCCGGCTCGATCGCGCGCTGGCTGGCGGGCCGCGCCGGTCCGAGTGGTGTCATCGCGACCGAGCTGTTCCCGCAGCACCTCGCGAGCACGGCCGAGCTGGGCGTCCGCGTCCTGCGCCACGACGTCGCGGTGGACCCGCCGCCCGGCGGCGAGTTCGACCTGATCCACGCCCGGCTGGTGCTGGAGCACGTCCAGGCCCGCGACCAGGCCCTCGAGCGCCTCGCCTCCTGGCTGGCGCCCGGCGGCTGGCTCGTGGTCGAGGACGCCACGTTCGTCCCGGACCTCGCCATGGCGCCGGCGCTGCGGCGCGTCGAGGAGGCGTTCCTGTCGGTGGCGACCGGCAGGGTGGGCAGCGATCTGCGGTGGGCGCGGACGTTCCCGCTGCCGCTGGAGCGGGCCGGCCTGGGCGAGACGTCGGCCGAGGTCTCTATGCCCGTGATGCGCGGCGGCGCCGCCCTCGCCGAATCCCTGGCGCTGGCCGTGCGCCTCGCCGGGCCGGAACTGCTCGCCGCCGGCGCGATCACCGCCGCGGAGCTGGACGAGATCGCCGCGACGCTCGCGGACCCGTCGGTCGTGGACTGCTCGTTCCTGATCGTCGCCGCGTGGGGCCGCCGGCCTCAGACCACGTAGCGGCCCGGCGAGACGGTCCGTTTCGGGTCGAACGCGTCCCGCAGGCGCGTCATCCAGGCGGCGGTCGCCGGCGGCGTGCCCCACGCGCCGACCGCCCGCTTGAGCTCGACCGGCGCGGCCAGCAGCACCAGCGACCCGCCGGCCCGCTCGGCGGCGGCCCGCGCCGCCCGCACCGCCTCCGCGTCCAGGTCGCCCGTCCAGTGGGCGACGCCGACGCCGGGCGACGCCCACCAGCGCGACCCCGCCGGCAGGCCGTCCACGACCTCGCGCAGCCGCACGGGTGGGACCGAGACGCGCGCCCACGCCGCTCCCGACTGGCGCGCGTGCTCCTCCCACGCGTCCGGACCGGCCTCGGTCCAGCCCAGCTCCGCGACCAGCCGGCGCACGCCGGAGGTGGTCCCGGCCAGGCGGGCGAGCAGCCGGCCGTCGCTCGCCAGCTCCAGCGCCACGGGCGCCTGCGGCAGCCCCAGGGCGCGGGCCGCCTCCCGCCACGGGTCCTCGGACCGGGTCTCCACTGAGACCTCGTGCAGGGGCCGGGGGAACACCTTGAACGACGCGGCGACGATCACGCCCAGCGAGCCCAGGGCACCCTGGTGCAGCTTGTTCATGTCGTAGCCGCTGACGTTCTTGACCACGCGGCCGCCGCTGCTGACCAGCCGGCCGTCGGGCAGCGCCACGCGGAGGCCGATCACGAAGTCGCGGGGCGAGCCGTAGCGCAGGCGCAGCGGGCCGCTCAGCCCGGCGGCCAGCACGCCGCCGACCGTGTGGCCGGGCGCGTTGAACGGGTCGATGGGGAGGAACTGGCCGACCTGCGCCAGCGTCGCGTTCAGCGCCTCCAGCGTCATGCCGGCCTCGACGCTGACCGTCATGTCGGCCTGGCTCAGCTCCAGCACCCGGTCCAGGGCCCGCGTCTCCAGCGCCACGTCGAACCGCTCGGGCGGGTCGCCGAGGCCGAGCGCCCGGCCGCCTCCGACCGGGACGACGGCGCGGCCGTTGGCCGCGGCGTCACGCAGCTCCTCGGCGACCTGCTCGGCGTTCTCGGGCCGGGCGACGCGGCCGGGCTCCAGCCCGTCTACCACCACTTGGCTTCGGCGCAGAAGCCGGCGCGGACGACCAGCTGGGGGGCGCGCTCCGGGTCGGGGAAGATCTTGCCGGGGTTGAGCATGCCGGCCGGGTCGAACACGTGCTTCACGCGAAGCATGGCCTCCAGGTCGTCCGGCGCGTAGATCCACGGCATGAACGCGTTCTTCTCGACGCCGATGCCGTGCTCGCCGCTCAGCGTGCCGCCGAGCTCGACGACCGCTCGCAGCATCTCCTCGCCGGCGCCGCCGACCCGATCCATGATCCCGGCCTCGCGGAGGTCGAAGAGGATGTTCGGGTGCAGGTTGCCGTCGCCCGCGTGGAACACGTTGGCGACCGGCAGCCGGTAGTGCTCGCCGATCTCCGTGACGCGCCGGAGCACCTCGGGCAGCCGGGTGCGCGGCACGACGCCGTCGTGCAGGTAGTAGTTGGGCTTGATCCGGCCCAGCGCGCCGATCGCGCCCTTGCGGCCGGCCCACAGCAGCTCGCGCTCGGCGGCGTCGGCCGCGGTCCGCAGGTTCGTCGCCTCGTTGGCGCGGAGGAGGCGCTCGACCGCCTCGGACAGCTCGCCGCAGCTCTCCTGGAGCCCGTCCACCTCGACCAGCAGCACGGCGCCGGCGTCGGTCGGGTAGCCGGCACGGTAGTGGGCCTCGACGGCCCCGATCGTGACCTGGTCCATCATCTCCAGCGCCGCCGGCACGATGCCGTGGCCGATCACGTCCGAGACGGCGTGGCTGGCGGTCTCGATCGTGGGAAACGCGGCCATCAGCGTCACGACGGACTCGGGCAGGGGCACGAGCCGGACCTTGATCCGGGTGATCGTGCCCAGCGTGCCCTCCGAGCCGACCAGCACGCCGAGCAGGTCGAGGCCGACGCGGTCGGGGGCGTCGCCACCCAGCCACTCGACGCTGCCGTCGGCGAACACGACCTCCAGCCCGATCACGTGGTTCGTCGTGACGCCGTAGTAGAGGCAGTGAGGGCCGCCGGAGTTCTCGGCCGCGTTGCCGCCGATCGTGCACGCCTTCTGGGACGAGGGGTCGGGGGCGTAGAAGAGGCCGAGCCGGCCCGCCGCCTGCTGGAGGTCGGCGTTGACGACGCCGGGCTCGACGACGGCCGTCCGGCCCACGGTGTCGATCTCCACGATCCGGCGCATCCGGCTGAGCTGGAGCGCGATGCCGCCGCGGAGCGTGATCGCGCCGCCCGAGAGGCCGGTGCCGGCGCCGCGGGGCACGACGGGGATGCCGTGGCGCGCGGCCAGCCGGACGACCTGGACCACCTCGTCGCGGTTGGCGGGCAGCACGACCGCCTCGGGGAGCGCGCCGGTGATGGAGCCGTCGCGCTCGAAGATGCGCAGGTCGTTGGCGTCGTGGACCACGTGGTGGTCGCCGACGATGCGCCGCAGGTCCGCCAGGACGGAGCGCGGCAGCGCCATCAGGGTCTGGCCGCTCCGTACCGGAGGCCGGGCACCGGCTCGAAGACCTCGAAGCGCCGGGCGTGGGCGTCGGGCAGGCCGGGGGCCTCGGCCGGCTCGCGGTCCGGCACGAGCTCGCGCAGCCAGACCTGGCACTCCGCGTCGGTGGGTCGCGCGCCCTCCCGCTCGAACACGGCCTCCAGGATGCGCCGGCGGGGAGAGAGCTGGACCGTGAACCAGACGCCGAGCCCGTCGTCGGTCACGAGGTGGTGGCGCTCGTCGATTCGGCGGTTGACCGGCAGCTGGAGCGGCCTGGCCTCCGCCTCGGCGCGCAGGCGAGCGGCCTCGGCGACGATGTCCATTCGGCCGGATCATACCGCCGGCCTGGCGGGGCTATGGAACCATAGATTGTTCCGATACATGGACCGCGATCCATCGAAGCGTCCTAAAGTGGGTTGGGATGGACGCGATCATTTACTGCAGAACCGACGACAGCGACTCCGAGGTGATGCGGGATTACCTGCGGGGGCTCAGCATCGGCTGCCGGGTCCGGCACATCGACAACGGTGATCCGGGCGCGCGGCGGGAGTGGGAGGACCTGGACGGCGAGGTCACCCCGCTGCTCGTGCTCGACCACAGCCGGATCGTGCGCGGCTTCGACCGGACGCGCCTGGACCAGCTCGTCGGCTGGATCGGCTGTTAAGGGAGTAGGGCTGCCCGCAGCGGGAGCTTAGACTCGACGCGTGGACTCCCGCGCCCGAGTTGAAGCCGCCCTGGCCGGGGGCGATGTGGACCGGCCGCCCGCGGGTGCCTGGGGGCACCGCTACCGCGACGAGTGGACGCCCGAGAAGCTCGCCCAGGCGACGGTCGACCGCGCCACCCGCTTCGGGTGGGACTTCGTCAAGTTCCAGCCGCGCGCGACGTTCTTCGCCGAGGCGTTCGGCGCGCAGTACCGGCCGGCCGGCCACGCGCTGCGCGCGCCGGTCATCGACGAGCCGCCGGTGAAGACGCTCGACGACTGGAAGGACCTGCGGCTCGTGAACCAGGAGGTGCTGGACGAGCAGGCGCGCACGCTGGGCGTGGTCGTCCGGGGCCTCGGCGACCGGGTGCCGGTGCTGCAGACGGTGTTCTCGCCGCTGTCGGTCGCGTCCTACCTGGTCGGCCGGGAGAACCGGCGGATGGTGCGCGAGATGCGGTCCAACCCGGAGATCGTGCTGCCCGCGCTGAACCGCATCGCCGACGCGCTGATCGACTTCTCGCGCACGTCGGTGGAGGCGGGCGCGGCGGGGATCTTCTACGCCATCTCGGGCTTCGCGACGCCCGACTCGATGCCGGTCGCCGTGTACGACGAGCTGGTCCTGCCGCTCGACCTCCGGGTCCTGGAGGCGCTGCCGGCCGGGGCCTGGTTCAACGTGCTGCACCTGTGTGGGTCGCACGTGAACATGGAGGTGGGCCGGAGGCTGCCGGTGCAGGCGGTGAGCTACTCGATCCACAACCAGGGCAACCCGTCGCTGGGCGAGGCGCGCCGGGTCAGCGGCAAAGCGGTGATGGGCGGCCTGGAACAGCGCAAGGTGCTGGTCGGCGGGCCCCCGGACGCGATCGTGAGCCAGGTCCGCGACGCGATGGCGGAGACGGACGGCGGCCGGGGCCTGCTGCTGGCGCCGGGCTGCTCGGTGCCGCC
>Ga0070717_10001010_pt1 | contig 18846 bp, 16 predicted proteins | sample LARL113metaG_FD_71366 | JGI IMG/M metagenome (GOLD analysis project Ga0070717, IMG submission 71366) | Corn, switchgrass and miscanthus rhizosphere microbial communities from Kellogg Biological Station, Michigan, USA - LAR L11-3 metaG | ecosystem: Host-associated > Plants > Roots > Rhizosphere ... | reverse complement strand
CCTCCGTTAAACAGGCCAAAGCTGATGCCGCGATTGTAAGTCAGCGCCAGATTAAAGAATGAGGTTACCGTCTCGGGGGCGGCAGGCTCACTCAAAGCAAAATGAGCAAGAACCGCGGCCTTGCTGAGCTGGTCAAGAATCATAACCAAGACCGCGGTAAGAAGCCCGCGTGCCAGCATCAACCGGCGCTCGCACCAGCGATGAGGAGATCGATCCGATCGACCGCGGCGGCGCAACGGCGACACAGATCGGGGTGGCCCGACACCTCACCGACCTCGGGCAGGACCCTCCAGCAGCGTTCGCAGCGATCCCCAAGCGCCGCTGAGACGCGCACGCCGACTTCCGCGACATCAGGAAGGGTGAACGCGTCCTCGGACACCGGTCCGGCTCGTACCGTTCCTGACGAGGTGATGCAGAGTTCGGCAAGATCGACATCGTGGAGCAGATCGGCCAGTCGCTCAGGAACAAAGAGCTCGACCGCGGCCTGCAAGCTGGACCCCAGGCGTTTTGCGCCGCGCTCGAGCTCGAGTGCGCCGGTAACGACGCGCCGGAGATCGCGCAATTCGGCCCAGCGCTCGCCGAGCACCACGTCGCGCCAATTGGCCGGAACATCGGGGAAGAGCTCGAGATGGATGCTCCGTCCCGGCACATCGCCGTGTCGGGCGAGCCAAGCCTCCTCCGCCGTGAAGCAGATGATCGGGGCGAGCCAACGGACGAGACAATCGAAACAGCGATCGAGCACGGTCCGCACCGCCCGGCGCCGGATGTCGTCGGGCGCGTCGCAATAGAGCCGGTCCTTTCGGATGTCGAAATAAAAAGCCGACAAATCGGTCGCGCAGAAATTATGCAGCGCTGTGAACATCTCGTGGAAATCGAATGCGTCGATCGATCGCCGGACCAGCTCGTCGAGCTCCACCAGCCGGTGCAGGACCCAGCGTTCGAGTTCCGGCATCGCCTCGACGGTGACTTTCTCGGCCGCGGAATAGCCGTCAAGGGCACCCAACAGATAGCGCAGTGTGTTGCGCAGGCGGCGATAGGCATCGCTGTGCCGCTTGAGGATCTCAGGGCCGATACGGACATCCTCGGAATAGTCCGAGCCGACGACCCACAGGCGAAGGATGTCGGCGCCGCTCTGCTGCATGACTTGTTGCGGCGCGATCACATTGCCGAGCGATTTCGACATCTTGCGCCCCTCTTCGTCGAGCACGAAGCCGTGGGTCAGCACGGCTTCGTAGGGGGCGCGGCCACGGGTCCCGCAGGCCTCGATCAACGAGGACTGAAACCAGCCACGATGCTGGTCCGACCCTTCGAGATAGAGATCGGCGGGCCATCTGAGCTCCGGCCGTTGTTCCAGTACAAAGGAATGGGTCGAGCCCGAATCGAACCACACCTCGACGATGTCGGTGACCTTCTCCCACTCGTCGGCGTCGTAGGTATTGCCGAGGAACTCCGTAGGGTCGGCAGTGAACCAGACATCTGCCCCCGCCCGTTCGACCGCATCCGCGATGCGCTCGACGACGACCGGATCGCGCAATGGCTCACCGGTTTCGCGATGCGTGAAGACCGCGATCGGCACGCCCCAAGCACGCTGGCGCGAGACGCACCAATCCGGCCGATTCTCGACCATCGCCTCGATCCGGTTGCGACCCTGCGGCGGGACCCAACGTGTCTGCGCGATTGCAGTCAAGGCCTTCTGCCGGAGACCCTCCTTCTCCATGCTGATGAACCATTGCGGCGTGGCGCGAAAGATCAGCGGCGCCTTTGATCGCCATGAATGGGGATAGGAATGCACAAGGGTGCCACGGGCAAGCAGCCCGCCGGCGGCCTCGATCGACGAAATCACTGCCTCGTTCGCATCGCCCGGCTTGCCATTTGATCGATAAATCAAGCGGCCGGCAAACAGCGGCACATTCGGCAGATAGATCCCATCGGGCGCTACCGTGTCCGGAACCGGCAACCCGTTGGCTTGGCCGAGCTCGAAATCGTCGGCGCCGTGTCCGGGTGCAATGTGCACCAGGCCCGTCCCCTGGCCGGCCTCCACAAAGCCGGCGGACAGTAGCGGTACGTCGAAATCGTAGCCCTGCCCGCGCAGCGGATGGGCAGCGATCGTCCCGGCGAGGGCCTCGCCCAGCAAGCGATCGAGGACCGAATGCGCCTCGATCCCCGCGCGCGTCGTGAGTTCCTCGACCAGCGATTCGGCAACGAGCAAAGTCTCGCCGAGCCGGGCGCGGCTTCCTTCGGCCACTTGATCGACCCGGATCACCAGATAATCGAGGCTGGGACTAAAGGCGATCGCCCGATTGCCGGGCAATGTCCACGGTGTCGTCGTCCAAATCAGGGCCGCAGCGCCAACGAGTGTCGAGCGCGGAGCGTGCAGGATCGGAAACCGCACCCAGACGGTCGTCGATTTATGGTCGTGATACTCGACCTCGGCCTCGGCGAGCGCGGTCTGCTCGACGACCGACCACAGGACCGGTTTCGACCCCTTGTAGAGCCCGCCATTGACGAGGAACTTGCCGATTTCACGGACGATCTGGGCCTCCGCCGAATAGGCCATCGTCGTATAGGGGTTGTCCCAGTCGCCGACCACGCCCAGCCGTTTGAAGTCGCGCTTCTGCACTTCGATCCAATGGGCGGCGAACTCCCGGCATTCACGGCGAAACTGATCGATCGGCACGCTGTCCTTCGATCGCTTGGCCGCGCGGTATTTCTCCTCGACGATCCATTCGATCGGCAGGCCGTGACAATCCCAACCAGGTACGTAAGGCGCGTCCTTGCCGAGCATTTGATAGGCGCGGTTGACCACGTCCTTAAGGATCTTGTTCAGCGCCGTGCCGAGGTGAATCTCGCCATTGGCGTAAGGGGGCCCGTCATGAAGCACAAACTTCTCGCGCCCGCGCGATGTCTCGCGCAGCCGTCGATAAAGATCGATCTCCTCCCAGCGCGCGAGGATCAGCGGCTCCCGCTTGGGCAAATCGCCCCGCATCGGGAAGTCGGTCTTGGGCAGGAATACGGTCGGACGATAATCCGTCGGCATTTGCGCGGCGCTTTCGGGAAAGAACGGCAAATATGGGGAAGGCCGTCAACCCCGTCAACGAAAGCGCCGCAGTGATAGTGCCTCGATCTGCGAGGCTTTAGCGCTCAGGAGCGGAGCTGAAGGCGCGACGCTAAACTAACGGAGAGGAGTGCCCGCAAGGATCTCGCGCGCGCGGCTGGCATCTGCGGCAATCTGCGCCTTTAGCTCATCGAGACCAGCGAACTTCCGCTCGGGGCGAATGAAATCGACAAGTGCGACCCGCAGATGGCGGCCATAGAGATCGACATCGGTGTCGAACAGATGCGCTTCCAGCCGCGGCGCAAGAGTGCCCACGGTCGGACGCAGACCGATATTGGCGACCCCGTCCACGGTGCGGCCGGCGAGCGCGTCGTCGGGGCCGTCGCCAGAAACCCGCACGGCGTAAACGCCAAAGGCTGGATGCAGATAGTCGTCGAGCCCGAGATTGGCGGTCGGAAAGCCGATCGTCCGGCCGCGCCGGTCGCCGATGGCCACCCGCCCGTCAATTTCCCAAAAGCGGCCGAGGAGCGCCGCCGCCTCGCGCGGCTTCCCCGCTTTGAGCAGCTCGCGGATATGGGTTGCAGAAAAGACGGTCGCATCGTCGCCGCGAACCGGGTCGAGCACGGTGACGCTGAAGCCGTGCTGTTGGCCGGCGGCGCGCAGGAGGTCGGGATTGCCGCGGCGTCGGTTGCCAAACGTACAGTCCCAGCCGACAACGATGTGGGAGGCGCCGATCGCGCCGACAATGACTTCGGAGACGAAGTCCTCGGCGCTCATCGCCGCGAATCCGAGATCGAAATGCTGCACGAAGAGGAGGTCAGTGCCGAGGCGGGCCAATTCGCGCTCCTTGACGCGGAACGGCGTCAACCGAAAGGGCGCGGTGGTCGGGACGAAGACGCTGCGGGGATGCGGCTCAAAGGTCAGGACTCCGGCCGGCCGACCCTGCGTATGGGCGAGCTCACGAGCCTGGCCGATCAGCACCGCGTGGCCACGGTGCAGGCCGTCGAAATTGCCCATCGCTAGGACGGACCCGGTCGGGTGATTCGACCGAGGGCCAGGATGTCGGATGACTCGGATCACGATAGTAAGGCGCAGTGCAGCTTCATCTTCAACCAATTGCCGCGAAAATAGCCTGAGCGAGGGGTCGGAGGATAGCGGTTCGCATGCATGAGGCAGCGAGCCTCTCAAACAAGAGTATAGTGAGCACATCTGCCACCGGGAAAACGATGGCAACTAAAGAATGACAGCCATCGACGACGCTGCCTCACCCTTACGCGAGGCTTGGTATTACGCGGTTCCGAGCCGGCGCTTGCGGCGCGCGGGCATACTGACGAAGGTCATGCTCGGCGAGCCGATCCTGATCGGCCGCGACGCAGCAGGCGCGCCCTTCGCTCTGCGCGACCCGTGTCCGCATCGCGGCATGCCGCTCAGCGCTGGTCGTTTTGACGGGCACGAGGTCGAGTGCTGCTACCACGGTTGGCGGTTCGATACCAGTGGGCGCTGCACTGCGATCCCGTCACTGGTGGCTGGCCAAGCCTTTACTCCGGGCCGCATCCATACCCGCAGCTACCCCACTAGGGAGGTGCAAGGGAACATCTGGGTGTTCTTCGGCGAGAACCCGGCCGCGGCGCCCGAGATCCCACTGCTCGAAGGGTTCGACGGATGTTCCCCTAATCTCGTCGAGCGCGTCGATTTCGCCGCCGCGATCGATCACGCCGTCGTCGGGCTGATGGACCCGGCACATGGGCCCTTCGTCCATCGCGCCTGGTGGTGGCGCTCGCGCCGGTCGATCCATCCAAAAGCCAAGGCATTTGCCCCGTCGCCGTTCGGCTTCACGATGAGCCGCCACAGGCCTTCGCAGAATTCGCGCGGCTACCGCCTTCTAGGCGGCGTTCCGGAAACGGAAATCGTCTTCCGGCTGCCGAGCATCCGGGTCGAGCACATTCGCGCCGGACGGCACCGCGTCTGCAACCTGACCGCGATCACCCCGATCGACGAGCGGCTAACCGAGATCAATCACTGCATCTACTGGACATCGCCCTGGCTGGGCGCGCTGAAGCCCATCCTGCGCCGCTACGTTCGGGCCTTCTTGCGCCAGGACCGCGATATCATGGTTCGCCAGCAGCAAGGGCTGCGCTTCAATCCACCGCTCACGCTGATCGACGACGCCGACACCCAGGCGAAATGGTATTACCGGCTGAAGCGCGAGTACCGCCGCGCCCATGCCGAAGACCGACCCTTCCGAAACCCGGTTGAGCCCCGCACCCTCGAGTGGCGCAGCTGAGCTGAAGCGATCGCAGCCGGTTTTATTTGGGCTTTAAGCAAATGATTACCGTCGTGGCGCTCCATAGGGCGGGCTGTTTGGAGCACACCGTTTGTTCACCTCCTACGCCGGCGATCTGCGACACCATGCCAGGGCTCTGACGCGCGGGATCATCATAGTCGGCTCGTTGATCATCCTGGCCATGTGGGCAGTGGTCATCGCGTCGATTTTCGCGGCGAGAGAAACAGCGATCGAGCGCACGCGATCGGAGGGTCGCAATCTTGCGATCGCCTTCGCCACTGAGGTGAACCACTTCCTTAGCGGCGTTGCCGGCGGAATGGAGATCATTGCTGAACGCGTGCGCGCCGCGCCCCGCCAATTCGACATACATAGCTGGGCCCGCGACATTCCGTTGCCGCTGAGCGCGACGATCCTAGGCGCGATTATCGGGCCCGACGGCAGGCTCGTCTCGACCACACTCGATCCCAAGCCGGACCCGATCGATCTCAGCGATCGCCAGGAATTCCGCGTCCATCTCGACGGCAAATTTCGCGGTATTTTCATCGGAAGGCCGGTAACCAGCCCGGTCTCGCATCAGACTACCATCAGCATGTCGCGGCGAGTCGATGCCGAGGACGGCACATTTCTCGGCGTTGTGACATTCGCGGTTTCTCCGGCACATTTAACCACTCTCCACCGGTCGATCGATCTGGGTCCCCGCGGCTGCATCGCGCTCGTCGGTCTCGACAACGTCATTCGGGCTCGTTTTACCCAGGAGCACCCAGACGGGCTCGCCGGCATCGGGAATTCGATCCCGAGCGGTTCGACCCTCACCGCCGATGCCGCGAGCTCGTCGATCGGAGAGAGCGTTACCGATCACGTTACGCGGCTCTACAGCAATCGCCGCGTCGCGGATTATCCACTAGTGGCAAGTGTTGGCTTGGAGCTCGACGAGGCACTCGCAACCCCCCGTGCGCACGCCATCACAGTGACCGCAATCGCTGGAGTCGCGACGCTGCTGCTAATGGGCCTCGCCGCTTATCTTATTCGTGAGATCAGCCGCCGCACGGCGCGCGAGATCGAGCTGGCCGATGAACGGTTGAAGCTGCGCGACGCCAATCATCGTTTGGAAGACGACATTGCCCTGCGCCGGGAAGTCGAGCAGCAGCTACGTGCGGCGCAGCAGACGTTGCGCGATGCCGTAGACAGTATTTCGGAGGGTTTCGTCATCTACGACCGTGACGACTGCTTTGTCATGTGCAATGAACCCTATCGCCGACTGTATCCGCAAGCGGCAGACTTAATGGTCCTGGGAACATCCTTCGAGGAAATTATGTGGGCCGGTCTCGATGCCGGTTGGTATGCCGAGGCCATCGGATGCGAAACGGAATGGCTTGCCGACCGGATGCACAGACACGATCATTCATCCGGACCGGTCGAGCAGCGGCTCGCGGACGGCCGCTGCCTGATGATTTGCGAGCGGCGCATGCAGAATGGCGGCAATGCCGGGCTGCATATCGACATCACCAAGATGAAGGCGACCGAAGACCAGCTTCGGCAAAGCCGGGACAATCTCAATCGCGCCCAACGGCTCGCCAAGATCGGAAGCTTTGAGCGCGATCTCCGTACCGGGGAGGTGGTCTGCTCGGACGAGCACTATCGAATATTCGGGTGGGATCGCAATGCACCGCCACCGTCGAGACTGGAATTTCTCGCTCTCATCCATCCGGACGATCGCGCAAGCTACGACGCGTCGATGGCGGCTTCCGACAAAGGGCTTCCAACACCCCCGCAGACGTATCGCGTACGGTGTCACGACGGCTCGATCAAATGGATTTACGCGGAGCTGGATACAATCTTCGATGGCGAAGGCAACCCGGTCCGACGCATCGGGACGATCAGGGATGTGACTGAAGTGAGGGCCAGCGAAGAGCGCCAAAGGGAGCTGGAGCGCCAGCTGCTTCATTCACAAAAACTCGAAGCGCTCGGAACCTTGGCCGGGGGCATTGCACATGATCTGAACAATACTCTTCTGCCAATCCTTGCTCTATCCGAGCTAATGATGCAGCAATTGCCGGAAGGAAGCAGTGAGCGGGACGATCTGGAAACTGTCGTGAAGGCGAGCCGGCACGGGCGCGATCTCGTGCAGCGCATCCTCGCCTTCAGCCGAAGCCAGGATGGGGTGAGGACTAGAGTGGATCTCGCGGCGACTGCCCGCCAGTCTCTGCGGATGCTGCGCCCGACTATTCCCGCGACGGTGCAGGTTGACGAAGAAATCGAGAACGTTCCCCTTACCTTCGCCGATGCCGGTCAGCTCCAACAGGTAATCGTTAATCTCATCACCAATAGCCTGCAAGCGATCGGCAGCAACATGGGGGTAATCACCATTCGCCTTTCGCCAACCAAACGGCGAGAAGATACCGGTCGCAGCCGCAGCGCCGATTGGATCTGCCTCGAGGTCGCGGACACCGGATGTGGGATGGAAGCCGCGACCATCGAGCGGATCTTCGAACCCTTCTTCACGACGAAGGCCGTCGGCGAAGGTACCGGCCTCGGGCTTTCTGTCGTGCACGGCATCGTCACCGACCATGGCGGGCAGATCGAAGTCACTAGCCAGCCCGGCAATGGAACGCGGTTCACCATTTTGCTTCCGGTGCGCAAATCCGCGGTGTCACTGATCGAAACCGCAGCTGCATGACGGCACGAGATTGCTCGCGCTGGCTGCCATCGGCGGCGGAAGCCCACGTTAACATCATCGTTACGAGGTGGCCGCTAAATATGACGCACACGCGTCAGTCAGGCCGGTGCGAAAAACGAGAAGAATCATGAAGATCCTGGTAATCGATGACAACCATCTCGTCCGCTACGCGATCTCGAAGATTCTGCAGCGCAATGGATATGATGTGGTGACCGCTGCGGACGGCAAGCGCGCGATGGCGATCCTCCGCGTCGAACTTCCCGATGTCGTGATCACCGACATCATCATGCCCGAGCAAGAGGGCATCGAGACGATCGAAAAGCTTCGGCACGAGTATCCGCAGGTCAAGATCATCGCCATCTCCGGCGGTGGCCGCATTCGTAACGTCGATTTTTTGGAGATGGCCCGGTCCTTCGGGGCGGACGAGGTGATCGCGAAGCCGTTCGAGGCAGAGGAGTTGCTCTGCCGATTGCGCCGCTTGACCGCCACCGAAGTGGGGAGCGTATTTAATAAGTCGTGTTGAGTTTGAGATAGCGATAGCGGTCGGCGGTCTTCACCGCAATTTCGCCTTCCGTGCCTTGCCGGGTTAAGCTCAGCCTTATTGTGACACCCGCCTCGCCGCGACCCCATAATGCACGGTAAAAATCGGCGAGGTCGTGCACGGGAGAGCCGTCGATAGCGGTCACTTGGTCGCCGCGGCGAAGACCCGCCGTATCCGCTGGGCCCTCGGGCGCAACGCGCTGCACGGCGAGAGTGCCGTCGACATCCTGAAGATTGGCGCCGAGCCACGGGCGGGCCGCCGAGGATGGGCGGCCGAACGCAATCAGATCGCCCATGATCGGCCGCAATTTATCGATCGGCACGAACATATTGCCGGGAAACCCGGCGGCCGCGTCGCCGACGATCAGCGAGCCGACCCCGGCGAGCTTGCCGTCGGGTGCGATCAACGCGGCGCCGCTCCAAGCCGAATAGGGCGGGGCGGTGAAAATCGCGTCTTCGAGCAGGTATTCCCAATAGCCCGCGAAGGCCCGGCGTGAAACCACGACGGCCGGCTGCGCCGTCTCGGCCCCGGCGTTACCCGCGACGATGACCGGGGTCTGCTCGGCGAGCCCGTTCGCTGTGCCGAGCGGCAGCGGCTTCACCTCCAAGGGATCGGCCGCGCGCAGCAAACCGAGCCCGGACCCGATGTCGAAGCCGACGATTTCCGCCCGGCTAACCTTACCGGCGGGGGTCGCGACTTCGGCCGCCATCGCCTCCGTGATCAGATAGCCGATCGTCACGATCAGCCCGGCATTATCAATCAACACACCCGAACCTTCGCGCTTCGTGCCGAGAAAGCTCGCCGTCCTCGCCCCGGCAGGAATTTCGGCACGAACGCGCACGACTGCGTCGAGCCGATGCGCCGGGTCGGCGGCAAGAGAGGGCCCAGCTGAAAGCAACAACGCGGTGACGAGAAAGGAAATTTTCGCGAGGGGTTTAGTTGCGGCCGGAGCGGCTTCGGGCGACGGACGGGAAGGCTTTCGACGATCGGTGACAAAACCAGCGATGACGCCGACGATGCCGCGCCGGAAGAGCAGCACGCAAAAGACGAAAATGACGCCCTGGACCACGGTGACCCAGGAACCTAGCTGCGCCAGATAGTGCTGCATCGCGGTCAGGAAAAACGCCCCGACCAGCGGGCCAAGAACGGTGCCCAGTCCTCCGACCAATGTCATCAGCACGACCTCGCCCGATGTCGTCCATTGCACGTCGGTCAATGAAGCGAGCTGGAAGACCAGCGACTTCACCGACCCGGCCAGGCCGGACAGGCTAGCCGACAGAATGAAGGCGAGGAGCTTGTAGCGATCGGCGTCATAGCCGAGCGACACCGCGCGAGGCTCGTTCTCGCGGATCGCCTTGATCACCTGGCCGAACGGTGAGTGGATGGTCCTGACGATGATTGCAAAGCCGATCAGAAAGACGGCCAGCACGAAGTAGTACATCGTCAGGGTGTCGTTGAGATCGATAAAACCGAACAGGTACCCACGCGGTATCGCCTGAATGCCGTCCTCGCCCCCGGTGAAGCGCACCTGCAGCGCGACGAAATAGATCATCTGCGCTAGCGCCAAGGTTATCATCGCGAAATAGATACCCTGGCGGCGGATCGCCAGCCAGCCGAATACGGTCCCGAGAAGGGCCGCCACGGCGGTACCGGCGAGGATACCGAGCTCTGGCGGCAGGCCCCACACCTTAACGGTATGCGCCGTGATGTAAGAGGCGCTGCCGAGAAAGGCCGCGTGACCGAACGACAGCAGCCCGACATAGCCGATCAGCAGGTTGAAGGCGCAGGCAAAGAGAGCAAAGCAGAATGCCTGCATCAGAAACACGGGGTAGAGGACAAACGGGGCGACGAGCGCAATACCAATGAGGACCACTGTCAGGAGCCGCTCCCACCTCCCGCCTTCCGTCACGTCAGTGCGCCCGCCCGAAGAAACCGGCGGGCTTCACGAGCAATACCAGGGCCATAATGACAAAGATCACGGTGCTCGACGCCTCGGGGTAAAAGACTTTGGTCAGGCCTTCGACCAATCCCAATGAAAAGCCGCTGACGATCGCCCCGAGGATCGAGCCCATGCCGCCGATCACGACGACGGCGAAGACGGTGATGATGATGTTCGACCCCATCAACGGGCTGACCTGGTAAATCGGGGCCGCCATGACCCCGGCAAGGGCAGCCAGGGCAACACCCGCGCCATAGGTCAAAGTGATCATCCGCGGCACATTGATGCCAAAGGCCTGGACGAGAACCGGGTTCTCGGTCGCCGCCCGCAAATAGGCGCCGAGCCGTGTGCGCTCGATCGTGAACCAGGTTCCGAGGCAGACGACCAGCGAGGCGACGATGACCCAGGCACGGTAGTTCGGGAGGAACATAAACCCCAGCCTTTGTCCACCCTGCAGCTCGGGCGGGATTGCATAGGGTTGGCCGGAGGAGCCGTATTGCTGTCGGAACACCCCCTCGATGATCAGCGCCAGGCCAAACGTCAGCAGGAGCCCGTAAAGGTGGTCGAGCCCGTAGATGTGGCGCAGCAGGAGGCGCTCGATAACAATGCCCAAAGCGCCGACGATAATCGGCGCCAGGATCAATGCCGGCCAATAACCGAGCCCGAGCGTGTTCAACAAAAACGACGCGCAAAATGCACCCAACATGTATTGCGCGCCGTGTGCGAAGTTGATGATGTTCAGCAGTCCAAAGATCACCGCCAGCCCGAGGCTCAACATCGCGTAAAACGCGCCATTGATCAGCCCGACGAGGAGCTGCGCAAACATCGCCGGCGCCGGCGGGATCGAGAGGTGGATAAAGTCGAGCATCAGCAGTCCCCTTCACCCTCGGGATCGGTCCGAAGCGGGCGCTTTTTGCTCGTGGGTCTGGTCCCCCGTCCGCTCGCAAGGGAATCCAGGACGGACACTCGTTCCTTGGTCATAGGCGGGCGAACGACACTGTCTCGGCTTGCCCCGGCTACAACCTCAAACTGCACAAATTCCTCCAAACCGCTGCACCTGCAGCAAATCAGCACCAAAACTCGCTGTCAGATTGCAGAACCGCAACTGCCCAATTCGGCGCACTCCGCCCCATCTACCGCATCCTACATGCTGTACAACAAGACTACCCGATTGCCCATCTCCCGCACGCCCCGACACCCCATCTCCGAAAACCACGTGCCACAGCATAAGATGTGAATTTGGCAATTTTACCGGCACCGTACTGGGTAAGGGAGGTACCATCCCGCCCTCTGGTGTCGATCCCCTGTACCAGGATTCGGGCAAGGGCATTAGCCGCTTGCGGATGGTCGACCGTTTTGGAGAAATTCAGCGCTGCGCGGCCATGAAGTCGCCCAAAGGTCTAGAGTTTTTGCGGGCATTGCAGGAGAGACAGGCGGTCACGAGATTGTCGGAACTATTGCCGCCGCCCTCTGCGACGGGATGCACATGGTCAAGCGTAGCCGTAAAGCGGGTGAGTTGTTTTCCACAGGGACGACATTTGTAGTTATCGCGCTCGTAAATTTTTACACGGTTCTCCCGTACATTGTAAAAAATCGGCCTCTGCTTCGGTCGCGGCAATAGAAGTATTCTTCACCGTCTCTGCACGGTGCTTCCCGCAGACCTCGATTTCTTCGGGCAACAGGACTCGATATAGAGTGCCATCACGATTCGGTTCGCCCTCCTGACGAATCGCGGCAATCTTTATCAGTCCCGCCAGTGCGTTTCTCATCGCTGCGTAGCTAGACGCGCCGTCTTTGGATTGGGCTGCGTAGGCAGACTTGAATACACCGGTTTGAAGGTTCCGAATGCTCACTCTGACATAAGGAGAACCTGTCTCAATAATAGAGTGCCGCAAAAGGTACATGTAGAGTACGAGTTCATAGGGCTTTAGCTCGGGAAATAGCAGATCAACCACGTCACAAATAATATCTGGTAGTTCTAACCGGACAGGGCGCGAAAGTCGGCGGCGTTTTCTGAGTGGTCGGCTTGGCCCTCCAGCTGGGAAAGTAACTCGCGAATTTCGGCGATAGTTTCTTTCATGTTCAACTAAACTCCTCAGCGCCTGGGAGCATGATCTCATCGCACTTGGACGGTTAGGATTAAGGACCGCACCTCGGCGCGATCATCCCTTGACTAGCGGGCACTGATTGGGTCCGGGGAGCTTGAAGGCCTCTTCGCCGGGAATGACCGAGATCAGCTTGTAGTAATCCCACGCACCCTTCGATTCCGACGGCTTCTTGACCTCGAACAAATACATGTCGCGGACGAGGGTGCCGTCTTCGCGGATCTTGCCGTTCTTGGTCATGAAGTCGTTGACCGGGGTGGCCTTCATTTGCTTGACGACGGTCAAGCCGTCGTCGCTGTTGGTCACCTTGACCGCGCCGAGGTAGTGCATGATCGCGCCATAGACCCCGGCCTGAACCATCGTCGGCTCGCGCTTGGTCTTGTCAAAGAAACGCTTGGACCAGGAGCGCGTTTCGTCGTTCTGATCCCAATAGAACGCCGAGGTCAATTGCAGACCGTGCGCGGCCTGCAGGCCGAGACTGTGGATGTCGGAGATGAAGACGAGGAGCCCCGCGAGTTTCTGCCCGCCCTCGACAATACCAAATTCGCCCGCTTGCTTGATCGAGTTGATCGTGTCGCCGCCGGCATTGGCGAGGCCGATGATCTTTGCCTTCGAGTTTTGCGCCTGTAGCAGGAAGGAGGAGAAATCGGCGGTATTGAGCGGCGCCCGGACCTTCCCAAGAACCTTGCCGCCGCTATCCTCGACGACCTTTGCGGTGTCGCGCTCGAGGGCGTGGCCGAAGGCGTAGTCCGCGGTAATGAAGAACCAGGTGTCGCCGCCAGTCTTAACGACGGCGGCGCCGGTGCCGTTTGCCAATGCGACAGTGTCGTAGGTCCAATGCACCGAGGTCGGCGAGCAGGCCTTGCCGGTCAGGTCGGAAGCGGCGGCGCCGGAAATCAGGAACACCTTATTCTTGTTGCGCGCGACCTCCTGAACGGCGAGCGCCACACTCGAGGTCGGCACGTCGACAATCGCATCGACACCGTCATTGCCGAACCACTGAGTGGCGACCGCCGACCCTATATCGGGCTTGTTCTGATGGTCGGCGCTGATCAGCTCGATTTTCTTGTCATTGACCATGCCGCCAAAATCGGCAATTGCCATCCGCGCCGCCTCGACCGACCCCTGCCCGCCGAGATCGGCGTAGAGACCCGACATGTCGTTGAGGACGCCGATCTTGACGACATCGCCTGAAATCTCAGCAGAGGCCGTCGTCGTTAGCGCCAGGACGGCGACGACACCGTATATGATGGCAAGTCTCATCGGATTTCCTTTAGGTACGTCTCCGTTTCCAAGTACTCACACGCCGAGATAGTCGTGCAGCTTGTCCATGTTCCGGGCAAGATCCTCGTTGCGGATCATGTCGATGACGCGGCCGTGCTCGACGACATAATGACGGTCGGCCAGGGTCGCGGCGAAGTGGAAATTCTGCTCGACCAGGAGGATCGTGAAGCCGTTCTCTTTCAGCCGGCGGATCACTCCGCCGATCTGCTGCACGACCACCGGTGCCAGGCCTTCGGTTGGCTCGTCGAGCAACAACAAGGTGGCACCGGTGCGCAGCATCCGGCCGATCGCCAGCATCTGCTGCTCGCCGCCCGACAGCTTGGTGCCCTGGCTGCGTCGGCGCTCCCTGAGGTTGGGGAAGATCGCATAGATTTCCTCGACACTCATGCCGCCCGGCAATACTGCCGGCGGAAGGAGCAGATTTTCTTCAACATCGAGACTGGAGAAGATGCCCCGCTCTTCCGGGCAATAGGCGATTCCCAGCCGGGCGATCCGATTTGAGGTGAGGCCGATGAGCTCTTTGCCGCGCAAGACGACGGAGCCTTGCCTCTGCTTTGCGATCCCCATGATCGCCCGCAATGTCGTCGTCTTGCCGGCGCCATTACGGCCGAGCAAGGTGACCACCTCACCTTCGCCGACCGCAAAACTCACTCCGTGGAGGATGTGCGACTCGCCGTACCAGGCGTGCAAATCCTCGACCCCCAACAACTGATCAGGCATGGCCGGTCCCTAGATAGGCTTCCACCACCTCGGGGTTCTTGGAGACAGCGGCATAATCACCTTCGGCGAGAATGCGGCCGCGGGTCAGCACCGTGATCACATCGGAGAGGTCGGCCACCACAGAGAGATTGTGCTCGACCATCAGTACCGTTCGTTCTACCGCTACCTGGCGGATCAGCGCCGAAATCCGCCCGATATCCTCTTGGCCGAGCCCGGCCATCGGCTCGTCGAGCAGCAGCATCACCGGATCGAGCGCGAGCGTCGTGGCAATTTCGAGCGCTCGCTTGCGCCCGTAGGGCAGTTCGCTCGCCAGCGCCTCGCCAAACCCCGTCAAGCCGACGGCGTCGAGCAATGCATCGGCGCGTGGGTTGAGGCTGTCGAGGACGCGCTGCGAGCGCCAGAAGTGAAACGAGCTGCCGAGTTTGCGCTGCAGCGCAATACGGACGTTGTCGCGCACTGTCAGATGGGGGAACACCGCGGAGATCTGAAACGAGCGCACCATCCCGCGGCGCGCGATGTCGGATGGCCGCTCGGCGGTGATGTCATCGCCTGCATAGATGATTTCTCCGGCGGTCGGCTCGAGAAACTTGGTCAAGAGATTGAATACCGTCGTCTTGCCGGCGCCGTTTGGACCGATCAGCGCGTGGATGGTGCCGCGGCGGATCTGCAAATCGACTGCGTGCACGGCCGTGAAGCCGCGGAATTCCTTTGTCAAGCCGCGGGTCTCGAGGATCAAATCGTCTGAGCGCAAAGTCACCCGACCGGCCGTAACCGGTATTGTTTTGGTTGCACGGCTACCCTAATCCGGGGAGGCGACAGCAGCAATCGAAAGAAGGACGACAGCGGTGGAGGATCCGATCGAGCGCACTCTAGCCGAGATCAAGTTCGGCGCCGACGGTCTCGTGCCGGCGATCGCGCAACAGCACGACACCGGCGAGGTCCTGATGATGGCGTGGATGAGCCGCGACGCCGTCCGTGCGAGCCTCGTCGAGGGGCGTGCTTGTTACTGGTCACGGTCGCGCCGGAAGCTGTGGCGAAAGGGTGAAACCTCGGGACAGGTGCAGTGGCTGCGCGAACTGCGCCTCGATTGCGACGGCGACACAGTGCTGCTGCTTGTCGACCAGCGGGGTGTCGCTTGTCACACCGGCCGCCGCAACTGCTTTTTCCGGGCCTGGCGAGGCGGTGATTGGGCCACAATCGCCGAGCCCCAGGTGCCAGCCGAAACTCTTTACCCTGGGGGTTCAGGCCGCTAGTCCTCAACCCGCCTCGGTCCGCTCGGCATCTTTCCCGCATTGCGGGACAGGGGAGATCCAGTCGCAAGGCTGGGTGGCTGGAAGCAGTCCAGCCCCATCCTCACTGCAGCTGCGGGCATACGAGATTCACCTGCGCTGCCGCCACCAGCGCCGAGTTGAAGGGGCGGTTCGCGCAGCGCGCATTGTATTCGTTGACGCGGGCGTTGTAGCGGGCGGTGGCCTGGGTTGCATCCGTATGGACCGAGCCTATGGATTGGCGGTAGGCGGCGTCGCGTTGCTCGAGGAGTGCTTTGTAGCGAGCGACCGATTCAGGATTGCCGACATTGACCCCCGGCTTCTCGCGGGCAAGTTGGGAATCCAGATCAGCGAGGCTACGGGTGATTGCATCCAGTGCCCGATTCTTCGTGCTCATGTCCGCCGACAGGACCCCAACCGCCTGCTGAAGGCATAAGCAAGCGCTGATCTCGGCAGCTTCGGGAGGCACTTGTGCCGGAGCGGCGCCTGCGGTCCACGCGATCAGACCCAAGCCCAAAATTGCAGCGCGTCCAACGCCGATCACGGCAGCCATCATCTGTTCCTTGCTTGTCGCCCCAGCTGACGAGACTAGCGAAAAGTGATCTGGAACCTGCGGGTTTAGGGTGGTGGCTAGGTCCTCGTCGTGGATTCGGCCAGATCACGGAGGCGTTCGGCGGCCTCGTGACCGAGCTTGGATGCCTTGCTCCGCAGCTCGTCCTGCGCTTTCCCGAGCAAGTGCTGCTCTGCTCGTGTGGGTGGCAGCATGGCTGCCAGCAGCGCACCCGCAACAAACCCGGCGACGCCGATCAGCCAAGGGTCGCGCTCGAGCTTGTCGGCCAGCTGACCGCCGGCACGCTTGGCCAGATCGCCCGCATCGCTCGCATAGCTCGTTATGCCGGTGGTGGCGCGGTCGAGCACGGCATTGCCAGCGTCGTGAACCGAGCTGATGGCGCCGCGCGCCACTCCTGCCGCCTGGTGAACCCAGCCATTGCTGCCGCTTGTATCGCCGGCACCGAGCGCCGGCTCACCGTTCGGCCCTAGGATCTGCCCTATGCGCTGCGGCTCTGAGGCACCGCCAGCGCCGATTTGGCCGGCCATCTCGCCAATGCGGCGGCGTGCAGTTCGGACGTGCTCGTTCTCCGCAACACGCTCCGCCAACCCGGTGCTGCTGGCGAGCAGCCACGCGGTGCCGACACCAATCAGAGCAATCGGGATCCGATTTATCTGTAAGAACTCGCCGAGGCTGCTGGCCTTCGATGATTGTGGCATCATCTCGATCCCTCTTTGGATGTCATGGAAGCTGGTCTCGGATCCACGCCTTCTCCTCGCGCAGCGAGCCCAAGCTGCGGCGCGGGACGAGATCGAGCCGATTCTTCCCGAAAAGGACTAGTCCTGCACCGAGTACGAGAACGACCAGCCCGACGATCAGCGCGGCAAGCCACGGCGCGACGATTTGGCTGAGGCCGAGAACCGCCGCTGCGAGGACGGCGAGCCAACCGCTAAAGGCGATCAGTCCCCCGGCGGCGAGCGCACCAACGCCTTGGCCCAAACGGGCTAGCTTTTCATTGATCTCGGCCCTGAAGAGCGCGACCTCCTGGCGCACCAACATGCCGGCTTCGGTTGCTAAATCGGAAAGCAGTGTGGCAACCGAACGATCGGGATTGGGTTCGACAGCCGCTGCATCGGGCTCGAGGCGGCTCTCGTCGGAGAGCATTACGGGACCTCCGTCGCTCCGGGTAACGCAGCCGCGTCGCCGATCGCCTCCCCTGCCCCGGCGCCGCTTGCGCTCGATACGGCTGCCCTAACTGTACTGGCCGTTTCGCCTTGCGAGAACTCTCGAGTCGTCTCACTCGCTTGGCGCGGCTCACCTGCCGTGGCCCATAGGAAGCGCTCGACGAGAAACCCGGCCGCCACCGCCCCTAGCACGAAGAGCGCCGGTTGGCGCCGCGCGAAATCTTCGGTGTCGGTGACGAGCTCGCTCCAGCGCCGCTCGCGCACTGTCCGGGAGATGTCTTCGACCTGGTCGGCGGCCTCTTCGACATAACGGGCGATCAGCCTGTTTTGCGAATGATCGAGCGAGTGGGCGGCGCTGTGCAGCGCCTGGGCTATGCCCCCGACTCTGTCAGCGATCTGCCGCTTCTGATCTTCGAGCAGCGATTCGGCGGCCGTTCGGGCGGCATCCACGAATTCGGCGACGACGCTCGTGGAACGTTCTCGGCGCGCACCGGCCTTTCCGCGCGCTTCGTCATCGCCAATCATCCCCGAGGCATCATCATTACCTTGCGCCATCTGTGTTTCTCCGAATAGGCCGCGCCTCGCGGTGCTCCTGCGACAACGGCTGATTTCGACCTCTGGTTCCTGCGGCACAACGGGAATGCCTCCAAATTCGCTGTCGAACCGCTGCCACAGTTTGCCTGATAATTGAGCGCGTTGTCGCTGCCGGCAATGGGGCGGGTGCGGACGACACGGGGGCGGGGGTGCCACGAAGAGCGAACATAATGGCGCTGGCCGATGGCTGAGCCGAGGCTGCGGCTCGACCCGGCCGATCGCATCCGGCCGCCACCGAAGCAGCGGATACCGCGGCGGCGGCCTCCCGCCAGAGGAGTTTTGGCTCGCGCCGCCAAGATCGCGGTCTTGCTGGTGCTGTGGGGCTTGATCGGTGGCAGCGTCGTTCTCGGCTATTACGCTCTCACGCTTCCCGAAACCGGCGAGCTGACGCGGGCCGAGAGGCGCCCGAGCGTCACGATATTGGCGGCAGACGGCAGCTTGCTGACCACTTTTGGCGAACTCTTCGGCCAACCCCTGACCTTGAAAGAGATGTCGCCATACCTGCCAAAGGCCGTCATCGCGACCGAGGACCGCCGGTTCTACAGTCATTTCGGAGTCGATCCGATTGGGCTTGCTAGAGCATTGTTCGCCAATATCTCCGCCGGCCGCGTCGTCCAAGGCGGCAGCACGATCACGCAGCAGCTC
>Ga0070717_10001008_pt1 | contig 18861 bp, 30 predicted proteins | sample LARL113metaG_FD_71366 | JGI IMG/M metagenome (GOLD analysis project Ga0070717, IMG submission 71366) | Corn, switchgrass and miscanthus rhizosphere microbial communities from Kellogg Biological Station, Michigan, USA - LAR L11-3 metaG | ecosystem: Host-associated > Plants > Roots > Rhizosphere ... | reverse complement strand
GAGGTTCCACGGGTACGGGTCGGCGGCGAGCCGCTGCACGGTGTAGGCGACGAGCCCCTCGATCGCGCGGATACCGGGGCCCGGCTCGTTGCGCGACCCGATGCAGCGGACGCGTAGGTGCGCGGTGAACAGGCACCCGATCGAACGCACCCCGGACGAGACCTGCACCCAGGGGTCGCTCCACTCGAGCATGATCGCCGGCGGGAACAGCGCGTCGACGACGTCGACGTGCACCGGCGGGTCGTCCTCGAGCTCGGGGGCGAGCGCCGCCGCGGCGAGATCCCGCAGCTCGGTGAGCGCGATCGTCCCGACGACGCTCACGCCACGCCCCACTGCTCTTTGAGGACGACGAGCGTGGCGGCATGCCGCGCGAACGTGTTCTTGGGTGCCTGCAGCGCGCCGGTCTCGGCGAACCCGATCACGCCGAACGCGGCGTCGTTGGACTTGAACCATTCGACGCCGCGCAGCACGTTGACCCGGTTGGCGAGCGCGTCGCCGTCGGCGATCGGGTCGACGCGGTCGGTGGCGTGGTCGATCTCCGCGGCCGCGGCGTCCAGGCACGCCTTGAGCGTGGCCTGGTTCGCCGCGGTGACGGTGACCCGCAGGGCGGCGGCGAGCTCGTCGATGGTGGCGTAGGCCACCTTTTAGCTCTCCTCCTCGTCCTCCCCGCGGCGTTTGCGTCGGCGGGGCGTTTCAGCCGGTGCCGACTCGTCGGGCTTGTCCTGCTCGGGCTCGGGCTGGGGCTGGGGCTGCGGCTCGGGCTCGGGCTGGGGCTGGGGCGGTGTCTGCGGCTGATCGCCGCCGCTGCCGCCCTCGCCCTCCTGTGATGGGTGCGACGCGTCCGGGCGGACGACCTGCTGGTTGGGCGCGTCGTACTGTTGGCCGGCGCCCTCGGTGGTGCCTGTGTCGGGCTCGTTGTATTGCATGCTCATCCCTCCCTTATGGCGTCTTGACGATCTTGGAGAGACCGCCGGAATGGATCACCAGCGAGGCGAAATAGCCGGCGTAGGCGACCTGGACGCCGAGGACGCTCGGCTCGACGACCTGCAGGCTGCCGATCCGGTCCTCATACACCTCGGCCGCGGCCGTGGACAGAACCAGGATCGTGTCATTGGCCATCCCGTTCGACACGTACACCGGGATCCCGGCGATGCTGCCGGCGAGCCCCGACGCCATCGACCCGATGTTGAACCCCGACGAGACCGCGTTGGTGGGGTTGACGGGCGGGAAGAGCGGTCCGAGCACTCCCATCAGCTCGGGCGGCGCGCACGCGATGATGCTCCCCTGCCCGCCGGTAGCGGGAATGACCGTGGCCGCCGCGCCCCAGAGCGCCCCCGAGACATCGGCGGCATCCGGCGTGCCGGTCGGTAGCGTCGGCCCGGCCGGCGCGGCCGCCGTCAGCGTGTTGCACGTGTCGTTCTCGGTGTCCAGCGCGTACTGGCCGGCGAGATCGTTGATGATCAGGTCCATGATCGACGGCTGTGACCAGTCAACGTCCTGGCGGCTGACGTTGACGTAACCGCCATATGTGCTGGCGGACACGGGCAGCTTGTCGATCGTCATTTTCTGGCTGGTGAGCTCGGTTTTCTCGCCGACCTGCGCGGCCGTCGCGGTGTGCTGCGTGACCACCGGACGCGACCACGACCCCGACGGCAGTTGCCTGGCGCCGAGCGCGTTGGTCAGTGGCCGGTTGACGTCAATGAAATTGACGACCGGCCCCAGGATCTGCTCGGGCAGCAGCCCGGGGTTATCGCCGGTGGTCTGGTGTGCCGCGGCGCGGTTGTACAGGTCGAGGCGCTCGGCGATCTCCTGATTGCCCAGCCGCGCCCGCCACACATCGACGATGTACTCGCCGGCTGACCGGTACTCCATCGGCTTGGCCGCCTCGGGGTCGCGCGCCCGCTCGAACTGTTTGGCGATTTCAGCGGTGCGGTTGCGCGAGGTGTGCGCGATCTCGAGCCCCTGCTGCAGCGGCTGAACCTGATTGTCGATCTCTTTGAGCCGGTCGCGAGCCCGGGCCAGCAGGCTCATTTCCTGCTCGGTCAGATCGCGCTCGTCCTTCTCGGCGGCCTCGACGAGACCGTCCATGAACTTCGTTCGCTCCTCAGCCTCACCTTGCAGGCGGGCGACGAGAGCATCAGCAGCACCCATAGCGGGGGTCCTTTCAAGCGTCGGTTATGACGCTCTGCCTGCATCCCCCGCAACTGCCGGCCCACCCAGTGGTCTACAACGGCAGGTAGTTCAGCGATTCAGAGCCGGATCAGACGCTATCAGCGCGTCAAGTCGCCACGCCCGAACCTGATCGAGATTCGGCGTTTTCGACGCGGTGAGCTGCTGCTGGTGGCGGACGGCGAGCACCGCCGCATCCTCATACGCGGGCTCTGAGGTCATGGCGATATGCCCGAGCCACGCTTTGGTGACCCGGTAGCGCGACCGCTCCTCCCAGACCATGCCTCCGGGGAACGGCAGAAATCCCGCTGACGCGTCCAGGCAGCCATCCTCGGCCAAATCCAGGGTCTCATCCCCCAGCGGCGTCCGGGCGACCTTGATCTCGGCGCAGAGGCCCTCAGAACGCGTCGGGTGCAGCGCGACGGCGCGACCGAACGTCAGTTCGCGCTTGTGTTCGCGGTTGGCGCGGATCCGGTTCGCGCGCCGCTCGATCCCGTCGAACGAGCCGCGGCTGATGGTCTCGCGGCACATTCGCCCCTCATAGGGGACGACCGCCTCGCGTTCGTAGGGGATGACGATCAGTTCGATGATTCGGTCGGCGTGGCGGACGTCGACGAGCTCGGCGGCGCGATGCCACAATTCGCCCGGTGGCTGCTCGGTCGGCTGGTCAGTCATTCGGTCACTCCCACGGTTGGGGTCAAACCGGCGGCGCCCGCGACCGCCAGCCGCTCGGCGGCGCGAATCTCGTCCACGCTCATCGCGGGACCTTCGGGCCCCTGAATACCGTTCAGGATTTGATACGTCCGCGCCCGCGACTCGGGCTCGGGCTGCACGTAGCTGTCGCGGTTGAGCTCGACCGACGTGCCCCGCGGCAGCAGCCACCCCGACAAAGCGGACATGACCGCCTGCGCCATCGGCCGCAGCCCCGCCCGCCAGTGATAGTCGAACAGCGCCGTAACGTTCTGGTAGGTCATTGAATCGCCGCCGCTGGGCAGGCCGACCAGGAACGGGGGGACGCGGAGCAGCACGGCGATCCTCGAGCCGGTCAGGTTCGACAGGTCGACGAGCGCCATGTCGCGCGGGTTGGCCTGGATGGTGTTGAACCCCACGCCACCGGACAGGACAGCGGGCTCACCGACCCCGGATTGGCGCGCGGCGACCCATTGCGCTTTGAGCTCGGCGGCCTGCTCGGCGTTCAGCGCCTCCGGGTGTGTCAGCACGCTGGTCGGGATCCCGCCGGCGGCAGCGAACCCCGACACGTACCGGTTGAGCACCCGGTCGACGACCATGCGCGCCGCGCCGGCCTCGAGCGGGCCATGACCGCGCGCGTCGTCGACCGTCGATTTGTAGCGGACGTGCAAAAGGTCGCCGGTGACGTCCACATCCCCGATCGCGTAGGTGCGCACGCCCTGACTGATCTCCACTTGCACCGCCCACGGCGGCACGACGTGAAACCGCGCCGGGTAGCCGCTGGCGTACCGCGCGGTCGACAGGACGAACGCCTCGCCGAGCATGAAATCCCAGAACAGCGCCTTGACGAACTCCTCCCAGGACGCGTACACGTCGGGGTTGGGGTTCGCGAGCCAGCCGATATCAGCGGCGGGGTCGACCGGGATCGTGTACGGCGGCATCGACGCGAGCACCGACGCGTTCAGGTCCAGGCACGCCCACGCCGTGTCGGTCAGGTCCGAGAGCTGACCGTTGCTCCACGCCGGCCACCAGTCCGCGGGCCACCCCGACCATGCCGATGGCATGATTCGGGGTGGCGGTGGCGCTGGGGGCGCGGACACGTCCAGGGTGACGCCGTGCGGGTCGCCGGGCTGCGCGTCGGGCGGGCCGACTGATGCGGGCGGGACCCCCGGCGGATTCGGGTTGGGGGTTACGTCATCCGGCGGCTGAATCGCCCGGCTAAACCAGCCCACGCCCGGCACAGTAGCGCCCGGCTGTGCGGATAGCGAACAAAAGTCAGTGAACAGCTGGAATTTTCGCGGGACGGTGCGCCGCCGCGACCGCCCACACCACCGCCCTGACCAGGTGCGTCGGTCCCTTGGCCAGCAGGAACAGCCCCGACGGCGCCTCCCTGACCCTGGCCGTCGCCAGCGCCATGTCGAGCTCGCCGGTCGTGACGTCGTGCGCCAGCTGCCCGCCGGCGGCGAGATCCCGCAGCAGCGCCAGCCCCATCCGCGTCTGGGTGCTGCCTCGAGGCTGCGCCCGCAGGTCCGGCGTCAGCCGGTCCATGAGGCTCGCGCCGGCCAGCAGCTCCCGGACCTGGTAGCCGACCCGGAGCCGGCGCACGTCGGCGACCGCCGAATCCCAGTCCAGCCGCAGCCACCCGTCCAATTCGATCCGCGCGTCGGTGGTCCGTCGCGCGCAGGCGACCGCCGCGCCGAGCCCGTAGTCGTCCTCGACTGCCACCCAGATCGGCCCGTCGGCCGGGATGCTCGCGTCGCGCGCCGCGTCCCACGCCCCATCGGGTAGCAGCGGCTCGGTGGGGCCCGACGGCTCCGACAGCCGCCGAGGCCACTGGTTCAGGTATTGCGCTCGGAACGATTCGACGGGGTCGGGCTCGTCGGGATCGTCGAGCTCGCCGGCCAGCATCTTCTCGTGCGCCCTCGCGACGAGCCGCTCGCGGCGCGGCGTCCAGTGCGGGCTCGCGACGCGCCACGCTGCCCGGTCGTCCAGCTCGCACCCCGCCGGCGCCGACCATTCGATCAGCAGGTCCCCCGCGCCGTCCTCGAGGTGATCCAGCGCCATCCGCCGCCGCTCGAGCATCAGCGCCGTCGCCTTCCGGTGCGCCGTGGAGACCAGCAGCAGCTGCGGCTGCTCGCGCTCAGCCATCGTCGGCACCAGCCCCTCGTCGACCGAGCTCGCACGCACTTTCCAGCCCTCGTCGACGGCGCCCAGCGCGACGCTGTACCCGTACACCGCCTCTTTGGCTCGCAGCATCCACCGCGACCCGTCCTGCAGCCGCTCGATCTCCTCCTGGCCGTTGACCTCCCGCACCCGGTACAGATCCGAGCGGGCTTTCGCCCAGATCCTGGCGGGACGCTGCACCTCCTTGCACACCGCCAGGTCCTTGCCGGTGTGCAGGACGTCCTGAGGCTCGCCGAACCGGTCGCCCTGATGAATCCGCCATAGGACGAGCTCGCGCAGCAGCCACGACTTCCCGACCTGCCTGGCCGTCGACACGACCGCCGACTCCCAGACGAGCAGACCGGCGGCGTCGACCTCGAGCAATCGCACGGCAACCAGCCGCTGCCACCAGCGCAACCCCACGCCCGACCTCTCCTCAGACCAGGCGATGAACTCCTCGCCGAGCGACCCAACCGCGGCCGGATGCGGGACCGTCATCAATCTGGGCCACGTCGCCGACGCGGGCACCTCGAGCAGTTCGGTCAGCCACGGCGCCCGCCACCGCCGATCCGCGCGGGCCAGCCCGTCGCGCTCCGGCTCGACGTCCAGGCCCGCGACCTCCGCGCCCGGCCGCCACAACCCCGCCGCGACCAGACTGCCGCCCGACCGGTTGCACTCCGCGCAGCTCGGGATCAGCCGACAGCACCCCGACCCCTCCCGGTGCACGTGCGTCGCCAGCGGCGGATCGTGGTCGAGCTCGACGGCGCGCCGGCGCTGACAGTGCGCGCAGACGACGCCATCGCCGAGCAAAAGGCCCCGCATCCGCCGATGCCGGCTGCCGTATGCCTGACTCGCGTTCATCTAAGCCAGGGGGGAAAGATCATCAACGAGAGACGTCAGCTGGGGGGTACGGCAGAAAAAACCGGGGGATGGTCACGGTGTGAATCGTGGCGCAGACAGCGGGGTAGCAGGCGGGGGGTACCCCCGGGGGTGGGGGTGGGGTGGGGGTGGCGAGCAGGCACCCCGCCCCCCGCCCCCTGCCCTGCCTGGGCTGGGCTGGGTGGTCAGGCACGCCAGCTCCGGTGCTGGTCGGGCAGCCATAGCACGTACTCCCAGTCACCCCCGGCGGGATGCCCGACCAGTGCGACCAGGCTGACGGTCAGCGGGCGCGCCATCGCACGGTGCAGAGGTCGGGGCAGGCGAGCACGGCGCGCAGGTTGGCGTTGAGATCGAAGGTGCGCCCGGTGATGTAGGGCCCGTGGTCGGCCATGGTCGCGGTGACGCACCGGGCGCCGTGGCAGAACCGGACGCGGGTGCCGCACGCCAGGATGAGGGAGGCGAACCGGTAGCCGGACTGGACGTCGTCGACGCCGCATGCGCCGGTGCCGTGCTCGGCGTACCAGGATGCGAGCGCGGTGCTCATCGGCTGGGGCTTGGGCTTGGGCTTGGGGTCGCCGGCGATGAGGTCGAGCTGCCCGGCGAACGTGAGCACGGCGGCGAGCAGGGCGGCGGTCATGCCGCCCGCCTCGACCCGGCTACAACCCGGCTACGTCCCGAGCTCCATGTTTCGGCGCATCCCGCCGCCTCGGCCCCCCGACCGGTGAATGTCCTGCAAACGGCGGGGTTCGTCTGTCGATACTGGTCGGGGTTGGTCTTGCTTGATTGCGCCCTGGTCGGCTTGGGAAGCCGACGCTCTACCAACTGAGCTACGTCCGCAAGTGCCTGCATAGCCTAGCCTTTCGCCTCGTTGGGCGCTGCTGCTGCCCCAGCTATAACCCGGCTACGTTCGGCGAGCAGCGCATAGGCGCCCGCCATTGAGTCTTTGGCGACGTGCCCGTAGTGGAGTTCGAGGACGTCGGTGCTGTTGCCCATCCATTTGGCGAGGACGATCAGCGGGACGCCGGCGGCGAGCGCCTCGGTGGCGAACGTGTGGCGTAGGTGGTAGGGCCCGCGCTTGGCGACGCCGGCGGCCTCGAGCGCGGGGTGCCAGACGCGGTTGCGCCAGTTGTTGAGGTTGAGGTGCCCTCCTTTGTCGCCGGGGAACAGCAGCGGCGTGTCGATCCGGGCGGGCAGCCGGTCGATCGCGTCGAGCGCGCGGGGTGTGAGCGGCACGACCCGCCGCGCGGTCTTGGGGTACGGGGTCAGGGTGCCGCCGGCGTAGCGGCGTGCGACGGCGATGGTCGGCGGGCTGGTGCGGCTGACGTCGCGGCGTTCGGAGGCGGGCCATTCGTTGGTGCGCAGCCCGGTCTCGGCGGCGACGGTGACGATCGCCTGGTCGGCGGGCGAGATCTCCTCGAGGATGGCGGCGAGCTCGTCGGGTGTGAATGGTCGGATCTCCTCGGCGCGCGGCTGGGGGTTGCGCCCGGCGGTGACGGCGGGGTTGGTGTCGAGGTAGCGCCAGCGCACGGCGGCGGCGAGGACTTGGCGCAGCGCGCGGGTCGCCTTGTGTTTGCGGTCGTCGCTGCCGAGCCGGGCGCGCCATCCGGCGATATCGTCGGCGGCGTGCTCGAGCTCGGCGAGCGTGAACGCCCCGAACTTAGTGCGCGCCGGCGCCAGCCACTCCTCCACGGTGGTCTTGGTGCGGGCGGTGACGTCGCTGCCCCACCGCTCGAGGTAGAGGTCGGCGAACGCGTCGAAGGTGATGGTGGCCGACGGGCCGCCGCGGCGCAGCCGGGCGCGAACGTTCTGGTGAAACCAGTCGCGCGCCTCGGTGCGGGTGCGGAATCCGGCCTGGCGCTGCTCGCGGCCGTCCTCGGGCCAGCGGATGCCGAAACCATCGGTTCGGGTCGTGTAGATGCTGCCGGTGACTGCTCGCGGCATAGCTATCGCCTCTCGTCTTCGGTTGCGGGTGACGGGACGGACGATAGCCTGCCCTGACGGGCGGCGTCCTGGGTTGCGGGTGACATCGCTTCTCTTGACGTCGCCCGCTCCTCGAGCCACTGGTCGAGGTCGGTGTCGCGGATACGGATGGCGCCGCCGGGCAGCCGGAAGGCGGGGAGGTCGCCCTTGCGGATCCAGGCGAGGACGGTCTCTGTGCACAGCCCGAGCTGGTCGGCGACGACGCGAGCGGTGAGCAGCCGGCCGGTCATCAGTCGGATCGCCCCCAAGGCGTACCCTCAGGTTCGTCCGCGCCAACGGGCCAGGGCGAGCCGATGGCCTCCCAGCCGTGCTCGCCTTGGCGGACGTTTACCTGCATCTGCGGGTTCGGGCGCTCTGGGCATTGCAGCTTGCGCTCGTTCGTGAGGCCGCATACCGGGCAGACGCTCAGGCCCACCCCGGTCATGAGTGGCAGTCCTCCCCATCCGGCCCGCAGGCGCGGTCAAAGCCACACCGCGCACACGGGTAGACCCGGACCACGTCGCCATCAGGGCATGTGCAGATCAGATGCCCGCCCGGCGCGTCAATCCAGCAGCGATCACAGACGAGCAGGTAGTCGCGGCCTTCGACATCTGGCGTTTCGCTTTGGCCCATCAGCGGTCGTCCCACCAAATGCGGCATCTCGCGCAGCGCAGTCGCACCACGCCTTTCGACCAGTCACCGAACCAAGCCAGAATCCAGTGGTGGCGTCGGCACGCGCTCAGGGCCATGCTGGTCATGCCTGCTCCCGGTGAGCGATCAGGGTCAGCAGCTCGTCGAGCTCGGTGATCGCGAGCCATGACCCCTGGTTCCAGCGGGTCGCGATGACCGGCAGGACGCCGAGCCCCGCGCGCCACGCATCCCGCTCCACCTGCGTCCACGCCTCCCGCAAGCGGAGGCGTTCGGTGCGTTTGACCTCGAGCAGCACGTCGGCGGGCCCGTGCGCTATGTCCGAATTGCCGCGGGCGCCGGATGCGAAGTTGCGGGTGGCGCGGGGCCAGCCGTGCGCGCGGACGAGCTCGAGCACCTCGAGTTCGCCGCGGCCGCCCTTGTCGCGGGATCGGTGACCGCCGGCGCTCATCGCGCGCCTCCGGCGAATCTCCCACCCTCCCGCCCAATCCCTACGGAGTACGCGCGCGTGAACAACGAGCCAATGTCTCTCACACGCGAGGCGGAGAACGGGTGGGAGGGTGGGAGATTCGTCATTGGGCGCCTCCGAGTGGCTCGGGGAGCTCGTAGAGGTTGCGTTTGGGGTGAGGTGGGCGGTAGTCCTCGAACTTGCGGCCGATCACCCCGACCTCGTTTAGCCGGGCTTTGAGCGTGGCCGGCGAGATCGGCTCGACGCCGACCACCCAGCGGATGAACGCGGCGGTCTCCCCGGCGCGCACCCATTGCTGCCCGGTCTGGCTGTCGATGAACCGGACAGGACGCTGCTGGTAGCCCTCAGCGTCGCCGGGGCGGATCATGCTGAGCGCGTCGGCCTTGACAAACTCGGGCTCGGTCTTAAGCGCCATCAGCGCGGCGTGCCGTCCGTCGGGGACCAGGGTGTGCCCGGTCATTGGCCGGCTGGCGCGGACGAGTTGTTCGATCCATTTGCGGGTCTCGTCGCGCTCGTCCCATTCTGTGAGCACCTTCCCCAAGTGGCAGAGCGCCGCCCATACGTCCTCGATCTCCCCGCCGGTGAGGTGCGGGACGCGTAGCCAGTGGTCGGTCGCGCCGACGACGGTGGTTCGCATCCCGGCGAGCAGGTCCCCCTGCCGGCTGAACCGGTAGACGCGGCTATCGCGGCCGTTACGGACCATCAGCAGGCACGGGTCCCCCTTGTCGCGGCCGGTGCGCTCAAACCCGGTGACGCGCCAGCCCGTCGGCGGGCGGAACGCCAGCGTCAACCAGTCGCGCAGCACCTCCGGGTCGTCGAGGTCATCGGGCAGGTAGGGCAGCTTCCCCTTAGGTCGCGGTTTCACGGTGGGCGGCTGGTCGAGATCGCCGGCGTGAATCGGGGTCATGGCGTGACCGCCTGTCTGAGCGCGGCGGCGATCTCCGGTTCGGTGCAGCCGTGCGAGCAGCGCAGGGTGGCGCCGGGCTCGGGGTGGCGCACTAGGCGGATGCTCATGGTTCCGTCCAGGCACGCGGGGCAGTAGCTCGCGAGCCGTAGCCGCCCCATGTAGTGGGGGTGCTGCCCGGTGGCCAGGTCGATGCCGTCGCAGAGCCGGTCGACGAACCGGGTCATGGGGTCGGACGGCCGGCGCTTAGAAGGGAATGTCCTCATCGCCAAACAGGTCTTGGGCGGCATAGTCCGCAGTGGTCACGGCGGGCGACTCGGCGGGCAGTCCGCGCGTGTCGACCGGCACGTCCGGTTCGACGGGGACAGCGGGCCCGTCGACGTAGGTGTTCGTGAACCATCGGTCACCGTTGCGTCCCTGCTTGGACTGGGTGCGCACCCGGTAATGGCGCCCCTCGACGGCGGCGAGCTCCTGCGCCAGCTGCGCGTCATCCATGACGCTCTGGCGGTCGACGCCGAGCCCGTCGAGCAGCTCCTGGGTGTATTTGAGCCCTTGACCGTCAAACCGGTTCCAGGACGTCCACATCAGGTTGCGCTCGTCAGACCATTCGGTGATGAGCTGGGTTCCGCGGTCGCCGTCGTGCAGGACGGCGCGCTCGAGGCGGGCGGCGTGGTCGCCGTCGGTGGGGACGCCGGCGGTCGCGGCGTCGTCCTCGCCGCGCAGCGCGGCAAAGTCAATCGGCACTTGGGGACTCCTTTTCTGGGCTAGTCGCCGGGGCGGCGGCCGGGCGGGTACACGTCAGCGGCGGTGACGCCCTGGTAGCCGCCCTGACCGGTTGGGGGTGGCGCGTTCTCGGGGGGTTCGCTGGGCTGCGCGCGCGCGGCGGTGATGAGCCGGTGCAGTCCGCGGAGCATGGTGACGCAGACGGCGGGGACGCCGTTGAGGTACTGGCCCATGGCGAGGATGAACTGTTCGGCGTCGACGGGGGTGGCGGCGATGGTGCGGACGAGCTCGGCGGCCTGTTCGAGCTGCTCGTTGCTGGCCTCGACGGCCCACGGGTGCGCGGCCGGCTCGGGGGTGGTGCCGTCCATTTCTTCGGCGGACACCTCCCCGAACCCGATCAGGTTGCTGACCGCCCGATTGGACGCCCTGGTGTACGCGGTCGCCAGCAGGTCATGCTCGAGCTTCTGGCGGCCGCGGTCGCTCGCGAACCGGCGTTCGGTGACCGCGCACGCGCCGTCACCCTCGGCGTAGCGGCCGTTGGGGTGCGTGGCGCGCACGAGGCAGCGGGCGCGGAGGATCTGCCCGTCGTCGTCGCGGTCGATCTCGCGGGCGCGCAGCTCCGTGCTGACGCCGTAGAAGGTCGCGAGTTTCGCCCAGCCTGACCGTTTGACGAACGATTCGTCGCGGCCGGGGAGTCCCTGCCAGTCCTCGGCGGTCAGCAGTCGGCCGGTGAGGTCCTGGTAGGCGATCATCGCGCCGGCGGCGTCGTCGGCGGCCATCGGCAGCAGCGGCTCGACTGTGACGCGTTCTAGGGCCTCTGTAGTCATGCGAATAGCTCCATGGGGTCTAGGCTGGATTTCCGCTCCAATGGCCGCGGTGGGCTTGCGGCGGGCTCTGGGAGGGCGATTGACCGGGTGACGGTCACTGGGCCGGGGCGTTCTTTCCACGCCCAGGTCTGGTCAACGAGGCTGAGCGCGTCGCCGGTGAGCCGCGACCGGAGTGCGAGCGCGGCCTTGCCGGCGACGACCGGCTCGCGGGTGATGACGTCGGCGACGTCGCCGGCGCGCACGACGCCGTCGTCGACGAGGCGGCGCAGCACGCCCTCGAGGTCGTCGGCGTCCCAGGCTCGCGAGCGGGTGACGGGCGCCTCGATCTCCCAGTCGCCGAACACTGCGCGTTTGGTCTGTCGGAGTTTGAGGCGGTTGCGGAGCTCGGCGGCGAGCGCGTCGACCCAGCGTTTCGCCTCCGCTTCACGCTGTTGCGCGAGGTGCAGCGCCTCGGCGAGCGTTTCGGGTGGCTGCTCGTCGAGGCGTTCGAGGATTTCGCCGGTGCCGAGGTGAACGGGCGCGACGCTGGTGGTCATCGTGACGCTTCCTCATCGTCGCGGGGGTGGTGGCCGTTCATCGGGAATCGTGGCGGTGGGCCGTACAGGAACTCGCGCACCCATTCGTCGTCGGATCCCAGTCCGCCGCGGCGGTCACCCCATCGCGCGCCGCTGATCGCGATGAGCGCGCCGACGGCGACCGCGGCGAGCAGCAGCCCGGCGAACACGAGGATGGCGAGCAGGTTCATCGGTCCTCGAGCTCGGGGTGCTCGTCGTAGAACCAGCCGCGGGTTCGCCCGAGCGCGGCGGCGATCGCGCGAGTGGTGTGCAGGCTGGGGAGGCGGTGCCCGTTCTCCCAGCGCGACACGTCCTGAACGGCGAACTTGCTCCCGAGCCGCTGGTTGACGCGGCGGACGAGCTCGCGTTGGGATACGTTGCCGGCGAGCTCGCGGGCGAGGCGAATGTTGCTGCCGATGAGCTGCCGGTCGTCGGTGGTGGGCGCGTTCATGGCGTCTGACCTTGACGCCGAATCCCCTCGCCCACAATTAGCCTGACCGGATAAGTTGGCCTGACAGGCTAAGTCTTTTCCCGCACTTTGCGAACTATTCCGGGGGTCCCGGGCCGACATATTTAGAAACCCCTTACCCTCGGCCCGCTCTAGAATAACCTCCTACCAGATCCCCGCCGTTTCAATAGCCTTGCGTTTCCCAGCCGGACGCCTAGTGTCCTCAACGATGAGGACGCGCGATACAGAGACCGCGTTTCGCCGCTGGTTCGGCAGTCAGATCCGCGCGGCGCGCACCGCGCGCGGCCTGTCGCAAAGCGAGCTCGCGCGGATGCTGCCACCGCCGATCGAGAGCCGCACCGTGCGCGGCTGGGAGCACGGCGAGGTGTTCCCACGCCCGGCGAACATCGCGGCGCTCGTCGACGCGCTCGACACGACGCCGCAAGCCCTGTTCTGCGAGCCGGACGGGCTACCGGCTATGAGCGATTGAACGCGCCGAGCAGCCACATCACCAGGAACACCAGCGCCAGCAGCGTCAGCAGCGCCAGCAGCTGCTCGCGACCCGGCGGGCGCACTTACTTGCCGGGCTTGCCGAGCTCTTCCCAGGCAAACTCGTTGTTCTCGCGGCGTTTCCAGCCGGGCGCGCCGGGCCCCTCGGTCACCTTGTAGAGCGTTTTGACGACGCCGGATTCGAGGTGGACGACGATCTGATCGCGGCCGTTGGCGTTGACGTAGGCGGCTATGGCCATGGTGTCCTCTGGTAGTTGGGGGGTGTCGCCGCGCGCCATGTCGAGCACGCGGTCGATGGGGAATCCGCCGCCGCAGTCCCAGTGTCCGCCGCCGCCGGCGCCGAGGTCGGCGTGCTGGCAGACGCCGCGTCCGGATCCCTGCGCCTGCGCTGGGGATAGTCGGGTGATGGGGATGCCGTAGTGCGCGGCCTCCTCGGCGATCCACGCCGCGGCGTTGGCGAGCATGTTGGGGTGCTGGTCCCATTCCTGGGTGGTCCAGGCGGCGAACCCGCACAGCTCGATCTGGACGGCGGCGGGGTTGTAGTCAGCGGCCGTCCACGCTTTGTTTTCGCGGCGGACGTACTCGCCGATGGTGTTGGGCTTGTCATCGGCGCCGGTGTGCGAGCTCGCTGACACGTTGCCTTGGAAGTAGCCGCCGAGGGATTCGATGGTGCGGGCGCCCTCGGCGGTGTGCAGGACGATGAGCCGGACGCCGGCGCCGCCGCGGCTCGAGTAGTTCGGCGATGGGATCCAGACCCGGTTAAGCATCGTCGTCGGTGAACGGGCGGCCGCGCCGGCGTTCGGCGTCGAGGCGGCGCGGGTCGACCGGGTCGAGGTAGCGCGCGTCCTCGGGCTCGTCCAATGGGGGGAGGTGCGCGTCGAACGGTTCGCGCGCCGGCTCGGGGCGCGGCTCAGCCATCGTCGCCGCGCTCTGCGCCCGGGTCTGGTGCGCCGCTGCCGAGCGCGGCCTGGGAGTCCTCGACGCTGGTGACGAGCTCGCTGGTGACGTCGGCGAGCGCGTTGTGGAGGTTGGTGAGCTGCTCGTCGGTGATCTGCCCGGCCTCGAGCGCGAGGACCTGGTCGGTCAGCGCGCTGATCTGGGTGGCGGCGGCGGCGCTGGCGTTCTGTAGGGCGGCGACGTCGGTTTTGATCTGGTCGATGGTGGCCTGGTCGGTCATGGGTCATCCCCTCGGTTGTGGTTGCGGCGTTTGACGATGCGGTAGAAGCTGGCGAGCCATAGGCCGATGAGCACGCCGAGCAGGAACGCGAGCGGCGCGTATTCGGCGAGCGTGCGAATGTCGGCGAGCGCGGTCATGCATCGGGCGCCCGCTCGTTTTGCTGTTCGACGGTCTCGGCGGTGTTCTCGATCCGCTCGCCCTCCGGGGCCTCGTGCGCGTCCTGGTAGTGGGCGTAGGCGTTGGCGTAGTCGAGCTCGAACTGGGCGGGTGGTGAGAGTCCGCCGGCGGGGAGGTCGTCGGGCTGGTCGCGCAGGCTGGCGTCGCGCATGGCGGCGATCTCGTCGTGTTCGCCGGCCTCGAGGTGATCCCAGATCTGCTGCTCCTGGGTGGTGTGGTCGTGCTCGACGGTCATGGTCATGCCGCCACTCCCGCCATGAACGCGAACGCGCTGTCGGCGCCGAGGCTGACGGCGGCGCCGTCCGTCGTCCAACCGGTGACCGTCGGGGTGCCGGCGGCGCCGGTGACGGTTAGCGCTTGTAGGCGCCGGCCGGAGAGCGTGAGCGTGTACGCGCCGGCGCCGGTCTTGCGTGACGTGAATCCGGTTCCCGCCGCCGGGGTGCCGTCGGCGTTGACGCGACCGACGATCGTGTGGACTGTGACCGTTCTCATACGACGACTCCCAAGTCGATGGTGTGTTGGGATTCGAGCGCGTCGGCGATGAACAGGACGCTGGCGGCGTCCAAACGCTCGACATGATCGCCGGCGTTCTTGGGTGACCCGCCGAGATCCTGCGCGCCTTTGGCGTACTGGTTGAGGATCTCGGTGGCGCCCATCGCGTAGCCGGTGACGAACGCGCCGTCGACCTGCCCGGCGAGCGGCCAACCTGCGCTCGGCAGCGCGCCGACCCGAAAGGCGTTGGCGCCGGCGAGTGTAATCGGGCTCAGGACGGTCGAGCCGCCGACGAGCCGCCCGTCAAGGTAGAGCTTGCGTTTGACGCCGTCGCCGGCGGCGTTGTCCTCGGTCGTGACGGCGTGGTGCCATTGGCCGTCAGCGACGAACGGGCCATTGATGCCGTCGGTGCCGCTGCTGCTGTTCAGCGTTCCCGGCGGGCTGCTGAGAATGGTCATAAAGGCGCACGCGGCTGGGTACGTGCCCCAGCTAATCAGGGCGCCCAGGCTTTGCGTGGTCGTTTTGAACCAGCAGCCGTAGGACCGGGCGGTGAGCCCGCCCGGCAGTCCCGTATCGGTTGAGCTCAGTGACTGGTTGCTGGCGGCGTTGAAGTTGAACGCGCCGTTGGGGGTGCCGTCGGCGCCGGCGACGGGCACGGCGGCCCCGTTGTTCGTGAGCGCGACGCTGCCGGATCCCTGGTCAGTCAAGGCGCCGCCGGTGAAGTTGTGCAGGCGGACGGGCTGGGTGGTGAAGTCGGCGACGGCGAGCGCTGAACCTTTGCGGCGGCGGTGCACCTTCAATCGGGCAGCGGTGGGGATCGCGCCGAGCGTGTGCGACAGTTTCGCGGCGTAGAGCAGTCGGATCTGGTCGGGGGTGAGGACGTCGTTGGTGATAAACGCCTCATCCACGCGGCCGTAGTGCGGATTGGTGGCGGCGGTGGAAGCGTCCGCGCCAAACCCGCCGATGTTCAATGGCCCCGAGCCCCCAAACAGTATTGGCGATGCGCCCGTCACCTCTAAGACTCCGTCCACGTAAGCGCGCAGAGTTGTCCCGTCGCAAGTGGCCACCCCAAAGTGCCAGCGGTCATCGGCAACGTCGCTTGTCCCGGCGATAGACGGGACGTCGGCCCCGGTTGTGGAGGCGGTGACGTAAAAGGCATTGCCACTGATGCCGAGAAAGTAACTGTATTGCCCAGCCGCCGCCGCCTTGGTGAACATATAAATCGGCACTCCCCGTTTCGCCGTCCGAAACCAGCACCCCCAGGACCCGGTCCTGATTCGGAAGGGATCCGAGCCGCCGGTGTCGCTGATGTAGAGCGCCTGGCCGGTCGACCCGGCGAACACCGCGCAGCTGGCAGCCAGCCCGTTGATCCCGACGCCGAACGGGACAGCGCCGAGGTTCACCAATGGCCGCCCGTCCGACCCCTGGTTCGTGAGGTCCGACAGCGACCACAAGCCAAGGGGTGCGGACAATCCGAGCGACGTGAAGTCAGCGGCGGAGAGCTGCCGGCCGGCGCGGATCTGGTTCGGGATCCCGACGTCGAGCACGGGCGCCGCGGCCAGGGGCAGCGCGCCGCTGCCACCGCCGCCCGAGCCGCCACCCAGCAGCGCGTCGAGGGTGACCGCGAGCGCCTCAATGTCGCGGGGGACGTCGGCGGTGTCAGACAGCTCGGGGTACGGCAGCCCCAGGTTGGGGGTGTTTTGTGTCATGGCGCGACGCTCCCTATGCAGAGGATCATGTCTTTGGTGGCCAGCAGGTACGCGGCGGCGCCCTGAGTGTCAGTGACACCCCTGAGCATCGGCACCCGCAGCGACTGCCCCTGAATGACAATGTTGCAGTAGGCGTTGGATGGGTCGCTGGCGCCGAACTGCGCGACCAGGAGGGTGACGCCGGGGGTGGGGTCGAGCAGTCCGCGCAGGACGGCGGTGAGACTGCGGGTGACGGGAATGGTCGTCATGCCGTGGCGAGCTCCCGCCATGCCTGGTGGCCGTAGAACAGCCGGTCGTGTCGGCCGGTGCCGGCGGCGCCGGGCGTGACGTGTATGCGGGTGACGATGGCTTGTCCGCCGGTGCCGAGATCGGTGGTGACGGCGTCGACGAGGTGCGTTTCGGAGCGGCCGTCGGGGAAGTCGATGCGGATGGTGTCGCCGGCCTCGAGCGCGGGGTTGGGCGCGATCGTCAGCTCCACCGAGCGGGTCTGTTTGAGTCGCAGTCGCAGCAGCGCCTGGGCGGTGGCGGCGGCCTGCTCGACGTTCTGAACGCTGGTGGACTGGGATAACAGGGCGACCTTCCCGAATGGCCCGCCCCACCGGATCGGGCTGCTCGGATCGTCGAACGTCGCGAGCGCCGATATGGGCGGCTGCGTGGCGTCGGGCTGCCCTTCCACCAGGGCGCCGTTGTAGATGCCGGTGCGGTCGAGGTTCTCCTGGGCGTTGACCATGACGCCGGTCGCGCCGGCGTCGACGGTCCACACGACGGGCTCGGTGTCGCCCGGCGCGCGCGCGAATACGAAATCGCCGTTGGCGTCAAAGTAGGTTTCGCCGCCGCAGGACTGCTCGAGCTCTGATAGCGCGTCTGACCGGGCGCCGGAGTAGTACACGTCGGCCATCACGTCGGTCGGCTGGTAGGGCGTCAGGTAGCTGATGGTTGACCCGAACACGGCGCCGACGATCTCGACGGCGGCCTGGCTGGCGGTCTTGCCGCCCGCGGCGTAGGGGGTGGTGAACGGCTCGTCGCGAACCTGCGCCATCCGGTCGGCGAGCTCGAGACTGGCGCTGGCGTCGAGCGTGTCCCAGGACACGGATTCGACGCGCAGCCGCCCCAGTTGAATGAGCTCGGTGGATCCGTCGGCGAACCGGATCCCGCGCGACACGGTGGCGTACCCGCCGAGCGGCAGGCCGCGCAGGTCGACGCCGAGGTCGGCACCGGCGGCTAGTGACCAGGGGATCTGGATGCTGCCGGCGCGCCGCGACTGCGCAGTGCGGTCGTTGCGGATGCTGCCGCCCTGCACCGGCACGTCCGCCGTCGACCCGTCCGGGAACGTCAGGGTGCAGGCGGCGGCGATGACGTGCGACTGCCGGACGAGCTCGAGAAACTTGGCGCTGGCGGGTCTCATACGTCGTCAGGCGGCCAGGGGACGATGTCTGACGGCTCGAGCCCGGTCCAGCCGTACAAGAGCGCGTCATAGGTCGCGCGGTCGGCGCGGAGCTCCTGATAGGTGCTGTAGCCGGCGCGGACGTTCTCATAGAGCACCGCCGACAACGGGGCGTAGAGGTCGGGGTCAGGGCGCGCGACTTGCCGCCCGGAGATCACGAACCGGCGGTCGGGGACGGTGCCGCTGGTGACGATCCGCTGCTCTTTGAACTCGAGGACGGACAGGTACATGTTGCCGATCCCGTCCTCCGGTGGGGTGCGCAGCAGCACCGGCACGCCGTTACCGAGCAGGGCGCGGGCGCGGTGGCGCTGATCGTCGGAGTCGGTGAGGACTGACACCTCGAGCGCGGGGGTGTGCGCGACGTCTGAGGTGACGATCGGCGACCGGCGGGTGATGACCTCGTGGACGCTGGTGGGGACCTGGTAGTCGAGCTCGGGGACCTGCTCGAGCGTGACCTTGATCGTGTTGCCGACCCGGGCGAGATCGTTTAGCCACGTGTCGGAGCAGCCGGCGGACGGGATGGTGATCGCGGTTGTCTGCTCGTCGAGCTGCGCGCCGTTCCCGTCGACGCAAACGACTGTGTAGGTCAGGGGGACGCCGATCGGCGCCTCATAGTCGCGGGCGACGACCCGGAGATTGGGGCTGACGGGCGCGGCTGCCCAGCCGCGGACGGTCGCGGCGACGCCGGACGGGCCGGTGCGGCTGAACGTGACCGCCCCGGCGGACACCGGTGTGTCATAGGTCAGCGCGACGTTCTGGTAGCCGGGCTCAACGGCGGCGGTGAACATCAGGACGCCCCGGCCAGCAGCGTCCGCGCGATGCCGGTGTCATGGTCGACGATCTCGGCCCTGACGAGTTGTGTCAGCTCGCGGTCGCCGATGTAGACGTGGATCTCGGGGGCGGTGTCGCGCATGATCTG
>Ga0070717_10001006_pt1 | contig 18895 bp, 17 predicted proteins | sample LARL113metaG_FD_71366 | JGI IMG/M metagenome (GOLD analysis project Ga0070717, IMG submission 71366) | Corn, switchgrass and miscanthus rhizosphere microbial communities from Kellogg Biological Station, Michigan, USA - LAR L11-3 metaG | ecosystem: Host-associated > Plants > Roots > Rhizosphere ... | reverse complement strand
TAGATGAAGGCGGTGAGGAAAGGAGGGAATTTGAGCGTGAAATGGACGATGGTGGACATCTGTAGACGGACAATGCCGGTGGAGAGACTCGAACCCTCTCTTGCCTACTCTCTTCCCTCGATTGGCTTTACTCCTGGCTTCACACCATCCACTCCTCCTTCCTGGTGGGCTTTGACAGGGAAGTTGACAGGAAATGCGCACCTAGCCCCCAAGCGCTTCATCGATCTTACGCATCGCCTCCTCCTGCATCGTCGGTAGGACGTGCGAGTAGATGTCCAGGGTGATGGAAATCTGGCTGTGCCCTAAAATCTCCTGCACAATCTTCGGATGGACTTTCATGCCTAACAGCATGGTTGCAGAGCTATGGCGAAGATCGTGGAAGCGGATGTCTGGCAGACCCGCTTTTTCCAGGAAGGACTTGAGCACATCGAGGACGTCCCTCGTCGGATTGAGGTGCGTCCCGATCGAGGTACAGAACACGTAGTCGTGGTCCTGCCAGGCCGGGCCAGCTGTGAGCATTGCCCCTAGCTGTCTGAGCCGGTGCTGCTTGAGCGCTTCCACGGTAAAAGAGGGAAGCACAATGCTGCGTCGCCCTCTGTCCGTCTTTGGCTCTGCTTCCTCAAATCCCCTCCCTGGGAGCTTAGTCGGAATCCTCGTGAGAATGCGGCGTACCTGCACGTTCCCCTGCTCCAGATCGAGATCTTGCCACTTGAGCGCCAGCAGCTCTCCTCGTCGCATACCGGTTGCCAGTGCGAGGATGAACAGCGCTTCCATCCGATGTCCACGAGTGGCCGCCAGGAGCTGGTGGATCTGCTGCATGTTCAACGGCTGAATTTCGAAACGCCTTCTCCTGGGGGGCGAGACAAGATCACAGGGGTTGCGCGCGATCAGATTCCAACGCACAGCAGTTTCCAGGGCTTTGTGCAACAGGCTGTGAAAGCTAATCACTGTCGTGGTCGAAAGGCCCTCCTCGAGTTTCTGTGTGTAAAACGACTGAAGATGTTGCGGTGAAAGTTTTTGGAGCTGGTGATGCCCGATTCCAGGTACAAGATGCAATCGTACAATCTCCTCGTAGCGCTCGTAGGTCCGAGAACGAATGCTTTGTTTATGCCCGTCCTCTAACCAACGGGTAAGAAACGGTCCGACTTTTTGTTGTGGCCCGGTGACCAGCATACCCTGCTGTTGCTCATACAATGCTGTCTTGAGCTTTTCTTGAACCTCCTTTCTTGTTTTTCCGTAGAGGAATTTGCTCTTTCCTCCTTCCAGCGAGATTTCTGCTGTCCACCGACCGTCTTTACGACAATAGATGGAGCCCTCGCCATGTCCGCGTTTTGCCATAAGGGCACTCCTTTTGTATCATGTGCCCAGCTATCGATCTAGCAGACACGTGTATCGTATCATATGGTGCGGAATCTTGAAACAGAAGTACTTTTGGAAAGGGACCGACCCACAGCTATGGATGGGGTGATCGTGTTGTTCTCTCATCTCCCTCTTCGCTTGACAGTTGTCCGTCTGCTGGCTCTTCCTGCATGCCGTTCTTCCTCTTTCTGAGCCAGGAGCTCACATGGTGAAGTGGCTCCTGGTGGCAACGCAGGGAGTGCTTCACGCGTCACGAGTGATCGCGCTTGCATCTGGCGATCGTGTTCCTCGTAGCATTGCGCAATGAGCTGTCTTGCCCGTGTTGGTCCCCTCACGATGTGGTGAACAAGACGAGCACTTTCTTTCACAACTTGATTGAGCATTAGCCGGTTGCCCATCTCTCTTGCCACCCGTGGATCAACAAAAATCTCCAGTCCTTGGGTGATAGAGGCAACATACTTCTGCTCCATGCTATGAGGAGTCATTGCCAGGATGATAAATCGTTCAAACCACGCGAGATCGGCCTCGGCTGAAAGGGCACGGTAGCGAGTTGTGTGTTCATGAAGCAACCGTGTCTTGTCTTGTCCGGCCAGATGTTCTCCTCTCTCCGTTTGTTGATACCTGTGCTCTTGCTGGTTGATGCTGGCGAGAACCTTCTTCCTCGTTCTGCTATCGTAATTGTCACTTCCGCGCATGGTGCTTGTTTTTCCTTCCACTGTGAGAATCTCAAGGGCAGGAACAAGGCCAATGATCTTGAGGCTATCGGTAAAGGCGGTGCCTCGCATAACGCTGAGTGCCCATCGTTCCGCATGTTTTTCTAAAGGTAGCAACCGCTGAGCATCAGCAATGGATGACGTAGACATTGTTTCTCTCTTTCATCAGGGATGATCTGTAGGTTCTGGTTCGGAAATGCGTATGGGTGTCGCCATATACCTCTGGAATGCGCTTGTGGAGGCATGCATAGAGGCACAAGGTGCAATGAGATCACGTCGCCAACATGCGCATGAGCCATGACGAAGCAAAAACCTCAGGGTTACGCTCAGACTGACCTCTGTTCGTGTTCCTGCTCTTCAATCCACTTCCGCAGGGAATCAACTGACACACGAACAGATCTGCCTAAGCGGATGACCGGGAATCCTTTTCTCTTGGCAATAAGGGTATACACCATGGCGCGAGAAATGCCTAAGCTTTTGGCAGCCTGCGGGATGGTAAACAATAACTGTTGAGATGTTTCTTCTGAATCGCGCTGCATAGGTAGAGTCCTTTCTTGCACGTGCTGCTTCTTGAAAGAAGCATGCTCAGTGAAGAGAGGGCGCTCCAGTTTAAGGAACGCCGTTGTAGTGCTTGACACCGGCCGTATAGCTCGCGGTCGCATTCCCATATTCAGAGCCGCCAGCCAGCTGAATATCGATAGAGGCAGAGGTAGGAGCAGCCGGCGCGTAGATCAATGGCGAGTAGAGTTCCTGCTGGGTCAAATCGCTTCCCGCCACCGGCCCGGTCTGCTGGAAGTGGTGCACGGCTGGCGCGAGGTCGGTGACGTTCTGGAACCACTGCACAAAGTTGCTGTCGCTTTCCGTCTGGATCCAGATGGATGCCTGCGTCACCTGGTTGAGCGGGAACAAGAAGGAGACGGTTCCGAAGTAGGAGAAGCAGGTCGGTAGCCAGAAAATCTGCATGTTTCCGACGTCATGTCCACGCGTGTCCGCTATCACCTGGTTTTCGACGATTGCGCTGTGCTTATCAATGCAGGCTCCTGCCCCGTTCTGGACGGCCAGCGCAGGGGAGACGTGTGGTGGTGAAACAGGTAACTTGCCGCTGCAGGTTGCATCCGATGGGTGCTGCACGCATGGCCGGGTATCGTAGTTCGCCGGATCTTCAAGCCTGTTGGGGTCCAACCCCAGTCGCTGGTTCGCGTTCTGCGCAGAAAAAGGAAGCGCTCGCGCTGCCTCTGCTCCGTGTGCGCGCATAACAAGGAGCGAAAGGGCTGTAATCAGAGAAAAGCAAAGAAGAAGAGTAGCCAGAGCCACCCGGTACCACCTCCGACGTGATTTTTTGTGTGCCAATTGCATCGCATGTTTCATCCTCTCTTGTGTGGGTTTTCGCTACCGCTGCACCCGGCAACCCCCACGCACATGCTTTTGGCGCTGTTTGCTGGGCTAAAGGTCGTCAGTGTAGTCAGTACCCAAGCGCTCATTGCGCTCGGATGAGCACTACTGTAGCCGAGGTGAACGGGGTATACCTGGATGCGAGGCGGGAGATCGGCGGCAGGCTGGCGGGAGTCTTGCAGGAGTGTTCACCTCTGCTAAACGCCTATCAGCCCAGGACGGAGGCTGCTTTTTCGGTGGGGAAGGAAGAGTCACCATTTGCGGAGGGCCGAGCAGACGGCGTGAACAATCCTCACAAAGACTATTGGCTTCCTTCCTTCAAGACTTCACAGTGGCACGCTTTGGCAGCATGAGCCTCAGACGGTTAAAGCGTGTCAAGTCCAGGCGAAAGAAAGACAGCAAGAACCGTGAGAAAGCATGCAAAGTGAATAGAGAAAACGCATGCTCGTATTGCCGATATCTACCCACAGACCTGGTTAGGACTTCTGACAGAGATGTGAAAGAGCTTCTTATGGCTCTGGTTAGACTCCTCGGTAAAACATCCACTAGCTTTGTAAAAGAGTAGTAGATTGTTCGTCTGTGTTCGTCTCTCATCGTCTGAAATCATCGATGTTGCTACCAGAATTGCTACCATTGGTTCATTGTGGAACTGATTTAACTACCGTATTAGGGATGGGAAGGGGTGTTTCCCACCATCCCCATTTTTCGCGATTTTTCGTCCCTGCCCTGCTTTTCTCATCTTTTTCCCCGCGCTCCTGTGCTGGTCTGATTCGTGCTTGTTGTTCGTAGATGTTTGTTCTCATTCGCGCGCGTTGATGTCAACTTTGCTGTCAGAGAAGGCACTCCATCAAATCTGCCGATTCGGATGACTTTTGATCGAGCGGATTTTCGTTTATCCGCTTTCTCGGCGATTCCACATCGATACCACAACTGTAAAGAAACAAAAATAAACAAGAGTAATGAGGGCATTTCATAACTCAAAAGCCCTCCCAGGTATGAGCCAAGACACGCTTAGGTGAACGAATAAGGTCAGGGCGTCCGGCCTCTTGAGCAGCCAGAGCAACGATGATGGTAGCGGTGTAGGTCAAAGCGACTTGCGAGACGATGGTCGACCAGCCGCAAAGAGGAGGACGTTGGAGCCGAAAGAAGAGGAAGACGCGTCCGAAAAAGCGTTCGATACTGGTGCGTTTGCCCAATTCGTCAGCCGTCCAGGTGGGCGGGAGGCAGGAGCGGTTCTTCTGGCGTTTGGGATTCCACTGGATGACAGCGACGGCTCCCAGGGCGGAGTGGATCCAGGCGATGAGGCGTAAACCCCAATAGCCTGCGTCCAAGCGGATCACGCGAGGACGCAGGTGATAGAGGCGCACCGCGATGTCCAAGAGCGGGCGTGCAAAGGGCGAGTCATGAACATTGGCTGGGGAGACGAGAAAATGGACGGGCAAACCAGAGCCACGACAGAGCAAGGTATGCACGCGATAGCCGCGTAAGAGCGGACGGGGATGATGAGCCGGAGCGTGACCAACCGCCGCATCGGGATCGCCTTTGCGCCAGGCCAGGATGGGCGCACTATCAATGATGAGATCGCGGGCACGCATGAGTCCAGTGTGCAAGGCCTGCTGCACACTGAGCACGAAGAGCACTTCATGCGCTGGGGCTCCTGCCGCATGGCGGCGTTTGCACTGTTGAGAGGGACTGGGAATGCGGAGCCCTCCGTGGCGATCAGAGGGTAAGCCACAGGCGAGAGCCAGAGCAGGCCAGTCGTGCAACCAGTCATGCATATCTTGGTAGGAGAGCCGCCACAAGGTGCGCAACAGGGCGATCAGTAAGAGCGTTTCGTCGCTATAGGTGCGTAGTGCGCCCCCAGGGCCTGCGGGCAGCGGAGGGGGACAACGACGATGAGCGAGACGAACAGCCAAACGGCACAGTACCAACAAGTGCAACGTGGTAACCAAGGTGAGGGCATCAATATGCAATGCTGGACGCTGCCGCACTTGCGCTCGGTGATATGCTGGTGGCGGGACTGCTGCCTGATCGTTGTAAAGGGCAGGTACCATATGCTAACCTCCTGGACGAGGGAACTGGCCTCGTCCAGAGCCAGTTTACGCGATTTCTCAGCATGGAAACTGTCTTCGTAAGGTGAGCTCATTGTTGAGAGGAGCCGAGTATCAAGGAGGTCTGTATGGAGAGTGAGTATTTAGACGCACCGACGGCGGTCGAATTGCTTCGTCGTCAAGAGGCATTGCAAGCTGAGGCGCATCAACTGATCACTCACCTTGATCTGTTCACCGTGCTTTCTCATGCTGGAAAGCCAGAGCAGATTGGCAGTTCTGTCTCAGGTTTGATGGTATGGCGCGATATCGATTTCAATGTCTTATGCTCACATCGTAGTCTACGTGGTGTCTTTGAGACGATGCAACCCCTTCTGACCAATCCACGGGTTACCAAGCTCCACTACTTTAATGAGAGTGAAAGACATACTCCTGCCGAACTCCTTGGGGATGAGCGCTATTACTTTGTGACGTATTATGAGACGGAGGAAGGCCACCAATGGAAGATCGATATTTCTTTCTGGCTTTCAGAGAAACCCCGCACCCAACTTGCCCATCTGGAGTACCTCTCTGAACGCCTCACAGAGGAAACCAGACTTGCCATTCTGTGGATCAAAGATACCTGGCAGCATCTCCCAAGTTATCCTTATCAAGTAGGCGGGACAGATATTTATGATGCCGTGCTTGAACACGGTGTGCGTACTCCAGCCCAATTCAAGGTGTATCTCTTCGAGAGAGGCATGCCCATTCCGAGTTAGGAAATGCCCTCAGTAATGTAAAACCTCAAATAGTTCATAGGTACTTTTAACGTTAGTATTCAATAAAGATGGGGATTGAAGGGGGGACTCCCGCCTAATACCCACCCGGTATTACCTCTGCATCGTCTCCTCGCCTTGCTTGAACAGGTACATCTCTCTTTATGAGAGGTCAAGTGACAGTTCTTTTGACAGTTAATGTGTTGGAGTGCCCCAAAAAAGTCCAGACCACCAGGAGGTTAACACATCACGTATTTCGACTCAAACTCATCAGGAAGCACGTCGTCCAACGATGAGTGGAGGCGTTTGGCATTGTAGACCTCTTCCAGAAAGGTCTGCAAGTGTGCTTGTGCCTCCTCAAAGGTGTGATACTGGTGCAGATACACTGCTTCTCACAGAGAGCGTCTTGATAAAGTTTTCTCACGCGAAACCATGTGCCTGCCGGACAGGAACCGCCTCATCTCACGCCGAAGCCCGCGCACCTTGCCCAATGAGACGTTCCGGTAGCAGGCTCACAGTCGTCATCCCCGTGTTCCCGAGAAGAGCGCGCCTTTACCCGCCAACGCTGGTTTCCTCGAACGCCCCTAAGGCGCGCAGCGACGCCTGTTGTGCCTCGGTGAGACCCCGGATGCCCGTGATAGTGAGTCGCTCGTAGAGTCGATCCCGTCGCAGCGTGTGCAGCGGCTCGCCGCTCTCGAGGTCCCAGAGCCGGATGGCTCCGTCATCCCCGCAACTGGCCAGCATGCTCCCATCGGGACTCACCTTGAGCGCTTGCACCGTTCCCTGATGGGCTTCTTGCACTCGCACGCACTCGCCACGCTGCACCTCCCACCAACGCAGCATGCCGTCACCGCCTCCGCTAATCAGTAGCTCCCCACTCGGACCCCAGGCCACCGCACAGGCCATCCCGGACTGGCCCACCAGGGTGTGCGTACGCTCCCCGCTGTGTGCCTCCCACACGAAGAGCTCTCCGCTCTCTCTCCCGCTGCCAACAGAGGCCAGCCGCCTTCCATCGGGGCTCCAGGCCACGCTCGTGACGGCTCCTTGATGTCCCGCCAGCTGCTGCTGCTGCGTGCCAGCGGTCGCATCCCACACATAGACGGAGCCATCATCACCCCCGCCGGCCACCCGAGAGCCATCCGGGCTCCAGGCCACGCGCCGGAACCAGGTCGCGTGCGCACGATCTACCCAATGCAGGGAGTGTGCGGCCACATCCCACACCTGCACTCCACGCTGATAGGTGCCGCAGACCAGAAGCTTTCCGTCAGGACTCCACGCCACGCCAAAGTAGATGGTGTCAGCGGAGTCAGAGTCCCCAATGATCTGGATACAGGAGCCCAAGGTTGGGTCCCACAGCCGGATGGCAATATCCGACCCGGAACTCACCAGCCTGCTCCCATCAGGACTCCATCCCACGCCGTAGACATTCCTGCGATGGCCGCGCAACACCCTGGGTGGCCTCCCACCGGCCACATCCCAGATGGTGACCAGCGTATCCGTGCCGCCACTGACCAGCTGCCTGCTGTCTGGACTCCAGTCGAGGTCGTAGAGGGAGGGCAAGGAGCCCTGCATCACACGCACGCACTGCGCACGTTCGACCTCCCACAGTCGCAGTGTGCCATCGTCACTGCCACTGAGCAGGTGGCGGCTATCTGGGGTGAAAGCCAGGCCATACACAATGGCGTTATGTCCTTGCAGCACCGCCCGCCAGTGGCCGAGCTTTCCATCCCACAGCCGGATGGTGTGGTCAAAGCTGCCACTGGCCAGCATGCCTCCATCGGGACTCCAGGCCAGGGCTTGCACCCGCTCCGTATGTCCTACAAGTGTCTGCCGACAGCGTCCGCTGGCGAGTTCCCAGAGCTTGACGGTGCTATCCCAGCTCGCGCTGGCGAGAACGCTGCCGTCGGGGGCAAAGGCCAGGCCGCGCACCAGGTTGGTATGCCCAGAGAGCGTCTGCCAGAGCCGAGCCGGTCCGGTCTGCTGCCTCTGCCACAGCCGGGTCGTGCCCGCGAAGTCACCACTGGCGAGCAGGCGCCCATCCGGGCTCCAGGCCAGCGAGAAGACCGGACCGGAATGCGGTATGTCCTCCAAAGGCCTGCCCAGCTTCGCATCCCAGATCCGCACGGCGGCATCAGAGCCCCCACTGGCGAGCAGGTTTCCATCAGCGGAAAAAGCCAGGCACCATGTGCCCTGCGTGTGCCAGCCCGACCAGAGCAAGACACCACTCTCGACGTCCCATAGCTTGACACTGCCATCCACGCTCCCACTGGCGAGCGAGTGTTCATCCGGGCTCAAGGCGAGGGCTAACGTCATGTCGGTATGGGCCTGCCAGGCCAGGTGTAGGAGCTTGCCTTCCTCGCGCCACACCCGCACTTCTCCCCGCCTGCTGATTGCCGCCCAGTACTGTCCGCTCTCGCTTATGGCCACTGCGGTGATGGTATCGAAGGCCTCCGTAAAGACGCACTCGCGCATCAGCGCCGCGGACAGATTCGCGTCTTGCATCTCGACCCCTTGCAAGTACGCCCCACGAATGGCGAGCCGGGAGAGGTCCAGGCCGCGCAGGTGGCCGCGCAGCTCCTTGAGCAGGCTGAGGACGTTGGCGGGCCCATAGCCCTGGGTGGCCGCGTCCTCGGAGCGGAACTGCGCGAGCAGGCCCAGCAAGTGGGCTTCGACCTGCGCGTCTGCCCCCAGTTCGGTGCGCAACCGAAGGGTGAGGGGACGGACCAGCAAACGCACCTGGATTTCTCGCACATAGTCTTTGGCCCGCGCCTGCTCCAGGGCCAGGCGGCGCAACTGCTCTGTGTTTCCCAGCACGATTTCCTCGGCCAGGCGTTCGCCCAGCACATCGGTGAGGAACTCCATCACCACCGATTGCAGGCTAAAGCTCGCCTGCTGCCCTCGTTCCAGCAGCGAGCGGCGTCTGAGCGCCTCCAGCGCCTCGAGCAGTTGCGCGCGCAGCACCTGGGGATGTAGGACCTGCGCCAGGGTGTTAAGCTCCGTCCACTCGCGCAGCACGGCCAGCCACGTGAGCAGCAGGGATTCCAGCGTAGACAAACGCCCCACCTGCTGGCGCAGCACCGGCCGGACGCCGTCGAAGACCAGTTCCCCCTCTTGCAGGAAGCGGTCGAGATCGCCAGCAAAGAGGTCGACGACCGCCTGCGCCACGATCTTGAGGGCCAGGGGATTGCCCGCGTAGCCGGCTACGAGTCGCTGCCAGGCAACAGGTGTGCCGCCGAGTCCCTTGTCGGCGAGCAGGACACGAGCGGCCTGTTCGTTCAGTCCCACCAGGCGCAGCGAGCGCACCGAGGAGCGCGCCCCTTCCAGCGGTTCGATCTCCCGGGGCCTCTCGCGGGAGGTCAGCAGCACACAGCTCTGGTGGGCCGACTCGGCTAGGCGCTGAATGAACCGCCCGTAGCCCTCGTAGCCCGACAGGTAGGAGCCCTCAGGGTCCCCGCTCAACAGCAAGGTCTCCAGGTTGTCGAGCACCAGCAGGCAGCGGCTCGCCTGCAAGCGGGCCACGAGCTGGTTGATGCGCTGCTCCAGCGACGCGGGGAAGGAGGTGGGCGGCGTCTCGGAGAAGAAGGTGAGGCAGTCGGCCACCAGTTCCTCGCACGAGGGGGCGTCCCGCAGCGAGCGCCAGAGCACCGCCTCGAAGTGGGGAGCCAGGCGGCTCCCCAAGAGAGAGGCTAGCATACTCTTGCCGATGCCGCCCATGCCGAGGAGGGCGATCAGGTGGCAGCGCTCCTCGAGGATCCACTGCGAGAGCTCGGCCACTTCCACCTCACGGCCTGAGAAGTGACTCACGTCGAGTGCTCCGACCCAGTCCACACGGGAGGAGGCGGCAAGCCCCGCGAATGCCGGGGCAACCGGCTTCTCGTCCAGTGGGGAAAGCTGAACGGGCAGAGAAGAAGCCTGCCCCACAGCAGTGGCGTCGGCCTCTGCGATCGGGGTCTGTGCGGCAGGCGACCGGGTCAGCAAAGCCGAGAGCCAGAACTCGTCGAGGAGCACCCGCTGATGCGCCGTTTTCCACAACGTGCGGATCTCCTCTTCCTCCCGCCCTGGCTCATAGACATGCTGCTGGACACACAGCTCAAGCACGTGTTGCAGATGCTCGGCTTTGGGATAGTTGCTGCCTCCCTCCCACTCGGCGACCGCGCGTCGAGAGACCCCCAGCAAGGCGGCCAGGCCGGTTTGCGTCAGGCCGATGCTGCTGCGCAGCGTCAGCATCGCCTGCCCAAAGGTATAGTCTCGCTCACGATAGGAGTGCCGCGGCATCGGCGTGCTCTTTGCCTTCCCCGTGACCCGCCAGCACCTGGCCAGCATTGTGAAGCAATTTGGAAGCAACATGTCACCTGGTGGCGGCTGACTTCCCCAAGCACTCCCGGTATACTGGTAGGTGTTGGATACGCCCGAGGCGGGTCCTCGCTCTCGTGGAGGGTCTGGGGATTGGTGTTACGCTCCAGACTCTCCTGTTTCACTTCATCCTCGTAGCATAACACATTGCGGGCGAAACGTCTTCGCGGAAAGGTGACAGGTATGATGAGGAACGGGACGAGCACGTCCTTCAGTGCACTGAAACAGATCGATGCTGGTCTGCTGAATGTCGGCTACGCTGAAGCTGGCAAGAGCGATGGTCCGGCGGTCGTGCTGCTGCACGGCTGGCCCTACGACATTCACAGCTTTGTCGACGTTGCCCCGAGGCTGGCGCAGGCGGGCTACCGGGTGATCGTGCCCTATCTGCGTGGCTATGGCACGACGCACTTTCTTTCGAGCATAACGCCCCGCAATGGCCAGCAAGCGGTGGTCGCTGTCGATATCATCGTTCTGATGGATGTACTTAGGATCGAGCAGGCAATCCTCGGCGGTTTTGATTGGGGCGCGCGCACGGCCGACATCATCGCGGCTATCTTCCCGGAACGCTGCAAGGGTCTCGTCTCGGTGAGCGGGTACCTGATCGGCAGCCAGCAAGCCGGCCAGGTGCCGTTGCCGCCACAGGCTGAGTACCAGTGGTGGTACCAGTATTACTTCGCCACCGAGCGCGGGCGGGCAGGCTACGATACATACCGGCGCGACTTTGCGAAGCTCATCTGGCAGCTCGCTTCGCCGAAATGGAACTTCGACGAGGCCACCTTCGCGCGCAGCGCCTCGGCCTTCGACAACCCGGATCACGTCAGCATCGTGATCCACAATTACCGCTGGCGGCTCGGGCTGGCTGAAGGCGAGCCGCACTACGATGAGCTGGAACAGCGGCTCGCTACAGCTCCGGACATCACCGTGCCTACGATTACCCTGGAAGGCGATGCCAATGGCGCACCGCACCCGGAGGCCAGTGCCTATGTCAGCAAATTCTCGGGCCGCTATGCGCACCGCCTCATCACGGGCGGTGTCGGGCACAATCTGCCGCAAGAAGCACCTGGGGACTTTGCCCAGGCGATCGTCGATGTCGACGCGTACGAGTCGTCGGCATAGAAGCCGTGTGAGGGAGCCGTACTCGGCTTGCGAGCTGCTCCCTCATGCGGCCAATCTGTCATCTACCAACACAAAGGAGACCTGGTATGGAAACCCAAAACCAAACAACCACAGCAACCGCAGTCCGTCCTTTCCGCGTCGACATGCCCGACGAAGCGATCGCCGACCTGCGCCGGCGCATCGACGCCACGCGCTTTCCCGACAAGGAGACCGTCGCCGATGCGTCACAGGGCGTGCAGTTGGCGATGCTTCAGGCACTCGCTCGCTATTGGAGCACTGACTATGACTTCCAGAGGCTTGCGGAGAGGCTGAACGCCCTCCCGCAGTTCATGACGAAGATCGACGGGCTCGATATCTACTTCATCCACGTGAAGTCGCGCCACGAGAACGCGCTGCCGCTCGTCATCACGCACGGGTGGCCCGGTTCGATCATCGAGATGCTCGAGGTCGTCGGCCCGCTCACCGACCCGACCGCGCACGGCGGACGCGCCGAAGACGCATTCGACCTTGTGCTGCCGTCCCTGCCCGGCTACGGCTTCTCGAACAGGCCGACGGAGGTTGGCTGGGGCGCCGGTCGCATCGCGCAAGCGTGGGCGGAGCTGATGAAGCGCCTTGGCTACACCCGCTACGTCGCTCAGGGAGGTGACCAAGGCGCCTCCGTCACCGACGCGATGGCGCGGCAGGCGCCGAACGGGCTGGTCGGCATTCACCTCAACCTCCTCAGCGCCTTCCCGACCGAGGTGCTGGCGGCGGTCTTCGGTGGCGAGTTCGCGCAGGGACTGTTCAAGCGGGTCGCGGTAGCCGTCGTCGCTTCCCGGGCCGAGAAGGAACGCGCGGCATTGGATGCGGTCGCTGCCCTCTTCATGAAGGGCTACATCGCAGAGATGAACACGCGGCCGCAAACGCTCGGCTCCGGCTTGACGGATACACCCGTCGGGCTGGCGGCCTGGATGCTCGACCATGACACCGACAGCTACGAGAAGATCTCGCACGCATTCCTCGACGGACGGCCTTCGGGAGGCCTGACGCGGGACAGGATCGTCGACAACCTCACGCTGTACTGGCTGACGAACACCGCCACCTCGTCCGCGCGGCTGTACTGGGAGAACGCACAAAGCATTGTTGCTGCCATTGCGTCCGGGCAGAAGCCCCCCGAACTCTCGCTCCCGGTGGCCTTCACGGTGTTCCCCGACGAGATCTTCCAGGCACCGCGCAGCTGGGCCGAGAAGGTCTACCCCAACCTCGTCTACTTCAACGAGGCCGACAAGGGCGGGCACTTCGCCGCCTGGGAAGAGCCGGAGCTGTTCGCCAAAGAAATGCGAGCGGCATTCAAATCGTTACGCTAAGGCATGTCGTCATGAGTGGCACCGTCGTAACCGTGCCCGCCTCATTCTGAACTGAAAGGAGTCAAAATCATGAACAGAACCCACTCACGCCTTCACCCGCTAGCGGCTCTTTTCGCCGCCCTGATCACCTTGACCCTCTCGACAGCCGGCGCCACCGCTGTCGACCCCGGCGTCGCCGCCGCGGCTCCGGGCTCCGACCGCGCCCCAATAGTGCACATCGACACCGGCGTCGTCCGCGGTATCGCCGGGAGCACCGTCGACGAGTTTCTCGGGCTGCCCTACGCTGCTCCCCCCACCGGCAACCTGCGGTGGCGCCCCCCCAGCCCGCCAGCCGATTGGCAGGGCGTCCGCGACGCGACCCAGTTCGCGCCGAGTTGCCCGCAGGCTCCGGGTTCTTTAACGGCTGGCCCCACAAACGAGGACTGCCTGTACCTCAATGTCTACACACCCCAACTGGGTAGAAATCCTGGAGGGGGCCTGCCGGTGCTCGTATGGATCCATGGCGGCGGCTTTACACAGGGCGCCGGTCGGGATTACGACCCCACCAAACTGGCGGCGGACGGCATCGTGGTTGTCACCATCAACTACCGGCTCGGCGCTCTCGGCTTCCTATCGCATCCCGCGCTGGCGTCGCGGCCCGGTGGGCCGTCTGGCAACTACGGGCTGATGGACCAGCAGGCAGCCTTGCGCTGGGTGCAGCGCAACATCGACCGGTTCGGCGGCGACCCTGACGTCGTCACCATCGCGGGCGAGTCGGCCGGTGGCCTTTCAGTGCTCATGCACCTCGTCTCCCCTAGTTCCCGCGGGCTCTTCCAGCGGGCGATCGTGGAAAGTGGATCGTTCGCGCTGACGCAACAATCCCTCGCCGCGGGCGAGGCGTTCGGCCAGACCTTCGCCACGAGTGCGGGCTGTCCGGATCAGACTGCGGAGTGCTTGCGCAGCCTGCCGATCGCTACCCTCGTGAACAACTTCCATCCTAACGTTGCGAGCGCCGCGATCCCCGGCATCATCGACGGTAAGGTCCTCAAGGAATCGATCGGGACGGCGCTGGCCGGTGGGCGGTTCGCTCACGTACCGATCCTCAACGGGATGAATCACGAGGAGGAGCGGATATTCTTCCTCCTGGGTTTAGCCGTCGTCGGCGGCACCTATGTGCTAGTGCCCCCGGTGACCGCAGCGAGCTACCAGCAGGCGATCGCGTCCGTGTTGGGCGTGACAGATACGCGGGCCGCGGCGATCGCGGCCGAGTATCCGCTTACCGCCTACGCGTCGCCGACCCTGGCCCTCAGCGCGCTGGTCGGGGACGCCAACTTCGCCTGCACGGCGCTCCAGCAGGATGAGTGGACCGCCCAGGAGACTTCGACGTTCGCCTATGAGTTCAATGACGATGCGGCGGTGAACCCCTACGCTGACGGCGCGATCAACCCGCCCGTGGCGACGCACACGTCCGAGCTCTCGTACATCTTCGACCTGCCGGACGCGCCGTTCCACGGACTCACCCCCGACCAGGAGGCCCTCGCGGCCCACATGCGAGCGGCCTGGGCGAACTTCGCAGCGAGTGGCAACCCATCGACGACAGCAGTGCCCTGGCCATCATTCGACCAAACGCACATAATGTCGCTTGTGCCGCCGCAGCCACAGGTCGAGTCTAATTTCGTCTCGAAACACCACTGCTCGTTCTGGGCCGCCGGGTAACGACACCTCGGCGCTGCACGCCCTACCGACTACCGCCATGTTGCGGGCCACTGCCCGGCGGTAGTCGGGCAGTGGCCCGCAACATGGCGAATCTCGACCAGGAGACATGAGGGCACACATCCGTGAACCGCAGGACAGGCGGAACCGCAGCGCGACAGACGGTGGCGAGCATGGCGCAGAAGACGAAGACGGAACCGGTCGTCAGCGAGGCGAACAGTGTCCGTCGCCCCATTGATGATCGCCAGTTCGAGATCGAGTTTCTCGATGCGGGCGTGGAGGCGTTTGTGTTCACCTTCGGCTAATCGGCGGCTGAGGCTCTTCACCCAATCACCGCACCTTGGCGGTGGTCGGGATTCATCTCCCAGGTGGAGGAAAGTAGAAAATGAAAGCGATCCGTATTCATGCCCGTGGCGGTCCCGATCATCTCGTGTATGAAGACGTGCCACAACCTCATCCAGGTTCGGGGGAGGTGCTGGTGCGGGTCACTGCGACGGCGGTCATTGCCAACGAGTTGCGATGGAACGAGACCTACGAAACGAAAGACGGCATCAAGCGTGTCCTGCCTATTCCCGGGCGTGATCTCTCTGGAGTAGTGGTAGAGCTAGGCCCTGGCGTGACCACCCTGTCCAAAGGTGCAGAAGTCTACGCCATGTTAGGCTATGGTCGAGACGGCGCAGAAGCGGACTACACCATTGCCCGACCCTTCGAACTGGCGCCCAAACCTCGCACGCTCGATCATGAGCAGGCCGCGGCAGTTCCGCTGTCCGCTCTGACTTCCTGGCAAGGCCTCTTCGAGCAAGCGAGCCTGGTCGCGGGGCAAAGCGTCCTGATCCATGGAGGCGTAGGCGGTGTGGGCGTCTTCGCCGTCCAACTGGCTCATTGGGCAGGCGCACAGGTCATCGCGATCGCATCGGCTCGCAATCGCGGCTTGCTGCGTGAACTTGGGGCGAACGAGATCATCGACTACACCACCACGCGCTTCGAGGAAGTGATTCACGACGTCGACCTCGTCTTCGATACGGTTGGCGGCGATACCTTACAGCGCTCCTGGCAGGTGATCAAACCAGGAGGAGTGCTGGTCTCCATTGTCAGTCCCCCACCTCCTGCTGATGTGACACAGGGACATGACGTGCGCTTTGTCTGGTTTGTGGTCGAACCTAACCGCGATGAACTGGTTCACATTGGTGCATTGATTGATGCCGGACGACTCAGGCCCATCATCGACACAGTATTCCCCCTTGCCAAGGCACGGCAGGCGTACGAGCAAGCAGCAAAAGGACATACGCGAGGCAAGATTGTCCTGCGCGTGGCGGGCTAAGACATCGCGCTTTTGTAAACACGACCACTTCTTCACATTGGTTCAGGCAAGTGTTTGTTGAGTCTCGGTATGTCGTACCCACCTCTTTTCGGTGAAGTCTCAGAAAGTCGTGCCGGTCAAGTGGTTAGCAGATCGTTGTTTGTCTAATACTTTGGTTCTCGGATCGTTTTGGTGAGAAGAAATAGTACTGGATCAGCCAGGGAACGAGCAATACTGACACTGGTTAGAGCAAATGCGCGAGCCGCGTGCTGCAAGAGCCCGTGGGTTGTCTCGAATGCATCATCCGCAACATCAAACCAATCCGAGAACTAAGAAATGTGGTATACTTGCTTACAAAACGAAAACGAGCAGAGGGCGTTATCACACTTCCAACATTGAGAGTCTTGTGTGTCACCAGGAAGGAACTACGAAATGAACACTCTCCCGAACATCGTGCTTGTCCACGGCGCCTGGGCCGACGGCTCCAGTTGGAGCGCCGTCATCGAGCGCCTGCAAGCTGACGGCTACACCGTCACCGCACCTCAGTTTCCGATGACCGCGCTAGCCGCTGACGTCGCTCGGCTGCGCCAGGTGCTGGCCCGTCAGACCGGCCCGACCCTCGTCGCCGGCCACTCCTACGGCGGCCAGATCATCACCGCGCTGGGCACCGACGCACCCAACGTCGTCGGTCTCGTCTACATCGCGGGCTTCGGACTTGATCAGGGCGAATCGATTGGTGCACTGCTCGCGCAGGGACCGCCGACCCCGGCCCTGGCGCACCTCGACATCGACCAGCAAGGCTTCGCCTGGCTGCCCGAGGACGACTTCGTGCACCACTTCGCCGCTGACGTGGATCCAGTGAAGGCCAAGGTGATGTACGCGGTGCAGCAGCCGCTGTCCGCGGCCGCCCTCGGGGACGTGATGGGGGTGCCGGCCTGGAAAGCGCTGCCGACCTGGTTCTTGGTCGCCGATGGAGATCAGGCGATTCCGCCGGATGCCGAGCGGCTGTTCGCCAAGCGCATGGGGGCCACCACCGTCGAAATCACCACGAACCACGTGGCGATGGTCTCCCACCCCGATGACGTGGTGAAGCTCATCGAGACGGCGGCCCAGGCTGTGCCGGCCGCACACTAAGCGCCTCGCCCATGCAAGAGACTCCGGCGTTCAAGGTGCTTCGCGTGCTTAGGCGCGACAGGGGTCGATGAGTCCAGAAACGCTAGGTCCTGCGAACCCGAAAGCCTCCAGGATGTCGAGCCTCGTACCCTCGTACCTCGTCTCCTTCCCCTGTGCGCTCTGCTCTTCTTGAGAGGAACGATAGGCAAGCGGGGAAGGAGGCCAGTCGCACATCTTCGCTCGCCTACCGGAAAACCCCCATAGCTGTGTACAGGAGTAGTGAGCTCTCCGTTCTGGAAAGCATGAAAGCTTCTTTACCAGATGTGCAGCAGCCAGCGCAAAGCCCTTGATGAACACTCGAGCGCGGACGCAGATCGGGAGCACGGCAGCACCATTCTTCCTCACACATCGCCTTCAGAAACCGTCTCCACGTCCTGCACCCCTATGAGACTGCCCGGACTCGGGCTCCCTTCATAAAAGGTGAAGGCCCAGTAGATCCACAGGCAACTGCACAGGCCCAGACTCACATAGGGATTCCAGAACGCGAGCAGGGTTGCAAGCCCGTACACCGGCAATCCCAGCAGAATGTGGCGGGTCAGCCGCTTGACCTGGCGAGGCGTTACGGTTGGGTACAGCAGGTGGCGCTGACGCGCAGCTGTCCACCAGAGCAGGTTGTAGGTCACATTGATCACGACAAAGATCCCGGCATAGACAGCACACACCAGCGCCGCAGCAGGCGTGCTGAAGTACTGGGCCACCAGGGAGGTGGAGAAGGGCACTACGGTTACAAGCAACAGCAGCAGGCCATTGGCGAACAGAAAGGGGGTGTCTGCCCGGTACACTAATTTAAAAATGCTATGGTGGCTTGCCCACATGACCAAGATCGTGGCAAAACTCGTCATGAACGTGAGGTAAGACGGCCACTGCGCAAACAGCGCACTACCCAAGGCGGGGACGGAAATCGCGCCCGTCGGCAGATGTGGCACCTGCAAATTGAACACCAGCAACGTCATGGCGACGGCAAAGACGCCGTCGCTGAAAGATTCCAGGCGACCGGTCTGTTTTTCGACGGTCCCTGCTCGCAGTTCACTGCTCATTGCCTCGCTCCTTCCAGACACGATAGGCCGCTCCTGCCGGGTGGGGGAATGTTTCCACCTGCACAGCAGAGAGATGCTTGCATACTTACAAGCCAAGCGTCCCCCTCCTCAAAGCGAGATTCCCTTTGGAGGACATCTCCCTTGCGCGCGCGTCTCCTGCATCAAAAAACGACAGAGAGGCCGAGACTGCTCTCTCGCTCCATTTGACGACTCCAGCTGTGTTCGCCTCTCATCGTTTGTTGCGGCATCTGCCTCTCCACTGCCTACCGCCTCTCAGGAACACCTGTATGGGGAAAGGACGAGAGAACGGTGATCAGCAGGGGTGAGTCAGTGCTGCATCCACAGGTGCGAAGGAGCCATCAGGAAGGACCAACCCAAGAGCATCCTGGGCCATGAGCACTGCCAATGCCTGGGCAATAGTCTCCCACGCACATCTGGAGAAGAGGCTTTCATGTCTTTAGTGTATCACGGCTCAATCCTTCTGTACATCGCTCTAGAGGCTGTACGAGAAGGCCTGGGGAGGCAGTTGGAGGGAATACCCCAGGCAGAGAAAGTGTTAAGCAATAGAGGTAGATAAAGAAAAAAGAGGCGGAAAGTGAGGAGGAATTCCC
>Ga0070717_10001005_pt1 | contig 18898 bp, 15 predicted proteins | sample LARL113metaG_FD_71366 | JGI IMG/M metagenome (GOLD analysis project Ga0070717, IMG submission 71366) | Corn, switchgrass and miscanthus rhizosphere microbial communities from Kellogg Biological Station, Michigan, USA - LAR L11-3 metaG | ecosystem: Host-associated > Plants > Roots > Rhizosphere ... | reverse complement strand
CACGAGGCTCGAGGTCGACGATCCCTACATTGGAGCGCAGTCGCAGGAGTTGGACTACCCATTGCTTGGCGTCACGTTCGATCCCATCGATGATCGCGTGGAGATCATGCTCGGTGAGCTCGGCGTTGGAGAGCCTCACCTGTCGCGAAGCATCGGCGACGTCGAGTCACTCGACGTGATGACGAACGGGGATGCGCAAGACGTAGCGTTACGGCTGCGTCACGGCACGGGACAGACCATACTCACGCTGCTTCGCTGAAGGTGGTCCGTCTTCTGGTGGGCCGCTACGCACCGTGATGGATAGACCAGGACAGCGCACTCGGCCAGCCGGAGCACTTTCGACGACACGCTTCCGAGTAGCACGCGCTGCCAGAAATTGTATCCATGGCTGCCTAACGCGATGATGTCGGCTTTGGTTTGCGTGGCCACTTCCAGCAGTGTGCGCGCGGCGTCTCCACCGAAGACCCTCGTCAACAGCTGAACGCCATCTGGTAGCGTCACCTGCGCGGCGAATTCCTCCATACGATGTTCGGCCTCGGCTCTCGGCACCGGACCGAGGGCCACGGAACCTATCTGCATCGCGGCCGTCACGTGCGCCAGCTCGAGTGTACCGCCCGTAGTGAGGAGTGACGCCGCAAGGCGAGCGGCGGCCAGGCTTGACGGGCTGAAATCGACCGCGACGAGAATACGCCGCGCCAGTCTGCGCATGCGCGCCGGGACAGCCAGCACAGGCGTCGCTGCGCGCTGCGCCAGATGCAGCGCGGTCTCACCGCCAAGTGTGCGATCGGCGAATTCGTGCGGCCCCATGCCCACCACAATGAGATCGCCGCTGCACGCGGCTGCGGCGTCGAGAAGGCTCGACGTCCGCTGGCCCTCCAGCACCGTCAGCTTTGCCCCATCGAGATCGCAGCGCGCGAGCTGCCTCATCGCGTCGACGCGCAACTGTTCTTCGAGCTCGGCTTCGGTGCTGGGGTCTGGGACATACACCGGTCCATACCCGTAATCGACGACGGTCGGCGGCTGGAGTACCGCCACCGCTTCGATCGACGCTCCAATCTGCGATGCCAGCTGACGGGCAATGTGGACCGCGCCATCAGCGCTCGCGCCGCCGTGCAATCCAAGCAGGATCTTCTTCATCGTGTCCTCCGGCCGATGGCGTCGTGATCGCGTCTCCCGTCGAACACGTAGGTCTTTGTCGTGAGCTTGTGCTCGGCGACAGCACGCGCCAGATCCAGCGTGCTCAGTATGCCCACGAGCGTATTGTCATCGACGACGAGCACGCGGTGAATCGAATGGCCGCGCATGACCTCCGCCGCCGCGACTACTGTATCGTTAGGCGAGAGCGCGATCGCGTTGTGTGTCATCACCTCGTCTACGGTATGGGCGTCGAGCATGCTCGCTTCACTGGGGCCATCGATACGGTTGGCGACATCGCCGGCTTCGCCCGTGAACAGGTCGGTGTAATACGATCCGGGAATCGCATCGACAGGCTCCTCGTCGGCTTCATTCGCCGCGTTGCTCCACGACGCGGGCTCCGAGGACTCCTTCCGGACTTCGGGCGTGGAGGCGGCAAACTCCAGAATGTCGCTCGCCGAGACGACGCCCACGACCTCACGGCCGGATACGACGGGCGCCCCACTGATATTCTTTGCGGTGAAGAGCTCCACCGCCTCGCGGAGTGTCGTCTCTGGCGTCACCGTGGCCACATCCCGAGTCATGATCTCTGACAGCTTGAGCATTGCGCACCTCCATTTCGCCTGCCGTTGTCCCGCTTTTCGACCTTACGTAAGTCTGGCCCATCCGAAACCACCTGGCAGTCCGAGATTTTCAGGTGCGTTGTGGGTGATTCGCTGATATGCCCCCGTCCTGCGTGCATTGGAGGGGTTCGGGGAGGCAGAAGGGGGTTGCCGACTTCTGCATCGGGACGGGTATCTTGTTCGGCACGAATGACCCTACTTCGATTCCGAACTCGAATGCGCGCTCTGGTGCTCTTCCTCCTGGCGGGAACGGCGTGCGCCCGCGACGCGGCCCGAACGGGGCCACGCGTCGTCTGCGTCTCGAAACAGATCAACGAGTACCTCTACGAGATCCATGCGGAGAGCGCACTCGTCGCTCGCGACCTCACATCGATCTACCCGCCACAAATCACGAAGCTGCCGTCTGTCGGCTACCATCGGGCGCTCAGCGCCGAGGGGATCATCTCCCTGCGGCCAACAATGCTGCTCACCGATGGAAACCTCGGTCCCGCCACGGTGGTCGATCAGGTGAAGAAGGTCGGGATTCCGGTTGTCATCATGAGTCCGGGGTCGAGCCCGGACAGCGCCAAGGCGTTGATGACCCAACTCGGCAAGGAATTCCACCACGAGCACGCCGCGGACAGCGTGATCGCAAAGTGGAATAGCGACATGGCGGCCGCCCTCGGCGACTCGGCGGCCTGGAGCAATGGGCCGAAGCCTCGGGTTCTCGTTATGCACTTCGGTCAGATCGCCAACGACTATCTCGCGATCAGGCGTGGCACGCCCGCCGATCAGATCATCCGTTGGGCAGGCGGTGAGAACGCGATCGATTCCGCTGGCGGCATGCTGCGTCTGACGCCGGAGCTCATCGCGAAGGCGGCCCCCGACATCATCATTGCGACGGACGTTGGCTACGATCGAGTCGGGGGTGTGGAGAAGTTCGCGGCGCTCCCGGGCGTGTCGCTCACGCCCGCCGGGCGCGCGAAGCGCATCTATCGTGTCGACGAGACGGAAGTGATGTACTACGGTCCGCGCACGCCGGCGTCGCTCGAGAAGATCGTGAAATGGCTGCACCCGCCGCGCGAGTGACAGTTCGTGGCAAGTACGCGACGACGTACGTCGCGCTGGGTCTCTTGCTTTTCGTCGCGCTCATTGCATCGGCGGGAGTTGGCGCGTTCTCGTTCACGCCGGCGACGATGGCCCGGTATATCGCGCAGGGACTGGGCTGGTCGAGAGCGGCCGACGCCGACGCCCTTGCTCGCAACGTCTTTCTGCAGTTGCGGCTCCCGCGGGTGTTCGTTGGCGCGCTCACGGGCGCGGTGCTCGGCGTCAGCGGCGCGCTCATGCAGGGGCTGTTCAGGAATCCGATCGTCGAGCCGGGACTCGCCGGAACGTCGGCGGGTGCCGCGCTCGGCGCGTCGCTTGTCTTCGTGCTCGGCGGCGGCAGCGTGCTCGCCTTCACTCGACCACTGGGTACCCTCGCCGTGCCGGTGCTCGCGTTCATCGGCGGATTCGGCGCGACGCTGATCGTGTATCGGGTATCGACGTCGTTCGGCAAGGTGAACGTCTTCACGCTGCTACTCGCGGGAATCGCCGTGAACGCCGTCTGCACGGCAGGCACCGGCTTTCTATCGTACATCGCCCGCGACCCACAGGCGCGGAACATCATCTTCTGGAATCTGGGCACCTTCACGACCGCGGACTGGCGCGGCGTGGAGCTCATTGGCGTCGTGTTCGCCATCTGCTTCGCCGGGGTGATGCGCTATGAAAAGGCACTCAACTCGCTCATGCTCGGCGAGGACGCCGCGGCAATGCTGGGCTTCGATCCGGCGAGACTGATCCTGCGGCTGCTCGTGCTCAACACATTGATGGTCGCGGTGGCGACAGCGATGGTCGGGGTGATTGCGTTCGTCGGCCTCGTGGTGCCGCACATTCTCCGGATGTGGCGCTCCAGTGACTACCGCTTTCTCATTCCCGCCTCGGCGCTGCTCGGCGCGGCGCTGATGGAGATCGTGGATGTGATCGCGCGAATCGTCATCGCGCCGGCGGAGCTGCCGATCGGGATCATCACCGCGGTCGTCGGGGCGCCGATCTTCCTGTGGATTTTGCTGCGAGAGCGCTGGCAGGGCAGCGCCGCCTTCTATGGTTGAGCTGCGCGACGTCAGCTATCGCGTGGGAGACGCGACGATCCTGCGTGATGTGCGGGTGCGATTCGAGGCAGGACGGATGAACGTCGTGCTGGGACCTAACGGCGCCGGCAAATCTACTTTGCTGCGCATCGCGACGGGGCTCGCGCATCCATCGAGCGGGAAGGTGATGTACGACGACCGGACGCTCGCGTCGTTCGACCACCAGGCACTCGCCCGCCGGCGCGCGGTGCTGTCGCAGCATGTCGAGTTGGCGTTTCCACTCGAGGTCGCGGACGTCGTGATGATGGGACGCTATCCGCATTTCGGGCGCGTGCCGACGGCGCGCGATCGGGACGTCGTGCACGAGGCGCTGGCACTGGTCGGGATGCTGGAGAGGGCGGCACAGCCGTACCCGACGCTTTCGGGCGGGGAGCAGCAGAAGGTGCAACTGGCGCGAGTGCTGGCGCAGATCTGGTCAACCGATGCGAATGAAGCTCAGCCGCCGCGGTACCTGTTCCTCGACGAGCCGACGACGAATCTCGATGTGCACTATCAACTTCACGTGTTGAGCATTGCGCGAACGCTCGTCAATCAGCACACGACGTTGATCGCGATCCTGCATGACCTGAACATCGCCTTTCAGTTCGGTGATCATTTCGTGCTGCTGGACCGCGGCGGCGTGGCGTTCGAGGCAGGGAGCGCCCGCGAAATGCCTATGGATGTGCTGGAGCGGGTATTCGATGTTCGGGCTCGGGCGATAACTGACGCGGTGAGTGGTGAGGTGCTCTGGCGGTTCGAGCTGCGTCGCTAGCTACCCCTAGCGCAAGAAGAGCCACTCCTTTGGCACTTCACGCTTGCTGATACTGGGCGAAGAGACCGACAGATGCAGCGCAGCACCGCCTCCCGCCTGGAAGTACACCAGATCGAAGCTGTGGTAGCCCGCACGAAGGGCCACCTGGTCCGCCTTCTCGGTCGCGTCGTGCTGACCATCGTGGTCGACGACGAGCTCATTATCGATGCGCAGCTTGCCGCCGTCGTCGCAGGTGAGGTAGAACGTATAGAGTTGGTCGTCGGGCACCCGCAGATAACCCGTCAGATGTACTCCGTATTTCTCGGGAGCCTCGTCGCCGCGAAGGGCTGCCAGAGGCACGATACCAGTGCGGGTCGGCGTCACCGTCGGGACGTCGTCCGCGGCTGCAAACACGCCTTCGGCGTAGGCGTATCGCAGACCAGGCTGGAGAGAGTCGCCGCGAACACTCAGCGCATCGTGCCATGCGGCGCGCTCGATATGCTCACGCACGACCGATCCCGATCGGCCGTTAGGCAAAAAGAGCCGCGCGCTCACCGTCGCCGGCCCGGCGGCGACGTCCACCTTTATTGGCGCGGTGTAGACAGGGGACGATGCGGACGGCTCGCTGCCGTCGGTGGTGTATCGGATGACGGAGCCGGGCACGAAGCTGCTCATCGCCACCTCGGCGTTGCTGCCGAGGACTTTGCGCTGGGCAATCAGCCCGAGCGGATCGGGGATCCGGTAGTTCACGCCTAACGCGTCGAGGCGCGTGAGCTGCGTTGGCACGCGGGCGAGGAACGAGCTCCAGCTGCGGAGCTCCTTCGGCGACCAGAAGACCTCCGAGAGGGCGAGCATCCGCGGAAAGAGCATGTACTCGGCGTGCGTCGACGTGGGGACGTGCTCGCTCCACAGGTTTCCCTGAGCGCCGATGATGTGGGACGCCTGGCTGGCGGTCAGCGCGTTAGGCACCGGCTCCCACGCATACACCGAGTCGAGCGGAAGGAATCCGCCGATGGCGCGCGGCTCCGATTCCGGATCGCCCTGATAATAATCGAGGTACGCGTGGTCGGTCGGGCTCATGATGACGTCGTGGCCCTGCTGCGCCGCGGCGATTCCACCGTCGATGCCGCGCCACGACATCACCGTTGCCTCTGGCGCGATGCCGCCTTCGAGTATCTCGTCCCAGCCGATCAACCGTCGCCCATGCGCGCTCAAAAAGCGCTCGATGCGCTTGATGAAGTAGCTCTGCAGCTCCTCTTCGTTCTTCAATCCCTCACGGTGCATCAGCTCCTGAGCGAGCGGACTTGCTTTCCACCGTGTCTTCGGGACTTCGTCGCCGCCGACGTGGATGTACTCGCTCGGAAACAGCTGCATCACTTCCGTGAGCACATCCTCGAGGAACGCGAAGGTCCGCTCGCTCGGGCAGAAGATATCTTCGTGAACACCCCACTTCGTGGACACCTCGAACGGGCCACTCGTGCAGGCGAGCTCGGGATACGCGGCCAGCGCTGCACCAGCGTGACCGGGCATCTCGATCTCGGGGACGATCGTTACGTGACGCGCTGCGGCATACCGCACGAGGTCGCGAATCTGCTCCTGGGTGTAGAAGCCACCGTGGCGCGTTCCGTCGCCGACATACTGCTCGCCGTCGCGCACGGTCATCGATTCCTTGCGCCACGCCCCGACCTGCGTGAGCAGTGGATACTTCCTGATCTCGATCCGCCAGCCCTGATCATCAGTCAGGTGCAGCTGCAAGACGTCGAATTTGTACACCGCCATCAAGTCCACGAGCTTCGTGAGAAACTCGGGCGGGAAGTAATAGCGCGCGACGTCGAGGAGGATACCGCGGTAGCGAAAGCGGGGCGCGTCAGAGACCTCGACTGCCGGCACCGACCAGTGCGTCGGCGCGCCTGCAAGAGCGACCTGAGATGTTCCCGTCGCGTTCCACGAGCTGATCGCCCGCAGACCGCCCCCGAGGGCTGGCGGTAGGAGCTGTCGCAGCGTGGCGACGCCATCGATGATCCCCGCCGGCGTCGCGGCAGTGAGCAACGCACCGCTGTCATTCACGACGAGATGATAGTGTTCCTCTTCGCCGGGTGCGCTCGCGTCGCGCGAGTCCAGCCGGATGATGATTGCATTCGAAGTAGCGCCGCCCGTCGCGAGAGACGCGATCGGCAGCGGCAAACCCGATGCAGCACGCAGCGGGAGCGCGAGAAGATCGGCCGCGGACCGGAGTGACGCATCCGCCGAGTCCGCGATCAGGATTCGTGTCTTTGAATCGAGTTGAAACTCGCCCGTCTTCGGTACCAGCTGCCTGGGCAAGGGCACAATTGGATAGCGTGCGCTCGATGCACGGACTGGCTCAGGCGCCGTTCGCGATGCGGCACAACCGCCGAGCATCGCGAGGCAGAGGAGAAGAGCACCACGTGTGGCCATTGGGCTGCGGATAGAATGTGGGCACAAATCTTAGCATCATGTACGCCGCCATGCTCGAGCATCACAAGCCGTTCCACAAAGCGAAACGCAGATGACGCGGAAACCATGGACATCATCATTTCGGTCGGGAAGGATCTGCAATTCGTCGCTCGTACCGAGGACGAGCGCTGCCCAAGGAGCTGTGCGGCGTTCGCCGGCGCTCTTCCTTTCGCTGCGCGTCTCATCCAGGCGCGATGGAGCGGCGAAGCCGGGTGGGTGCAACTCACCGGAAGCGGGCTGGATGGCGCCGTGACCTGGTTCGAGAATCCAACCAGTCACCCCGCACCAGGCGAGCTCCTGCTGTATCCCGGCGGTCTGAGTGAGCCAGAACTGCTCGTTCCATATGGGCCAACGACGTTCTCGAGCAAGGTCGGCCAACTGGCGGGAAATCACTTCCTCACGATCATTCGCGGTCAGGAGCAGCTGGGTGAGCTCGGTCGCAGAGTGCTCTGGGAGGGCGCGCAGGAGATTCGAATGCGATTGGCTTAACGGATCAGCTCGAGCCGCGAGACGACGCCGAGATTAGAATCCGGGTGCGCTTGACAGACACCGTGCCTGCGGCAAATCTGCGTCAACACCCGAGCAGCTTCGATGTTCCTATCGTCCCTTCGAAACGCGGTCCTGATCTCGAGTGCCTGGGCAAGTCTTGCACTGGCTCAGGCCGCTCCGCCCGTAGCCGCCTCTGATTCAGCGGCCAGGGCGCGCGCCCGCACCGATAGTGCTCGACTTCCTTATACGGCGGCGGACATCGAATTCATGACGCACATGATCTCGCATCATGCGCAGGCCATTGTCATGGCGACGATGGCACCGACCCATGGAGCGAGTGCCGCGGTGCAGACGCTTTGTGGCCGCATCATCAATGCGCAGCACGACGAGATTGTGCTGATGCAGAACTGGTTGCGCGATCGCAATCAGCCGGTGCCCGAGGCCAAGCCGATGCCCATGAAGATGGTGATGAACGGGCAGGTGATGGAGATGCTCATGCCGGGAATGCTCAGCGACGAGCAGATGAAGCAACTCGACGCGGCGCACGGCACCGACTTCGACAAGCTCTTCCTTCGCGGCATGATCCAGCACCATCAGGGCGCGATCGCGATGGTCCAGCAACTCCTCGGCACGCCCGGCGCCGCGCAGGATGAAGCGGTCTTCAAGTTCGCCAACAATGTCAACGTGGATCAGAACACCGAAATCCACCGCATGCAGCAGATGTTGTTGGTCACCGAGCTCGAGACTCACACCGCTGGATCTCCAAACTCTAAACCGTAGATATCATCAGCATGCCAAAGCTCCGTCTTTCCGTTCTCGCCGTCGCGGCAGCGCTGCTCAGCGGCTGTGCGCATCGCAGCAGCGTCTCGCTCGCCGGTGGTCCCATTCCGCAAAGCACCTTCAACATCGCGCCGATGGCGCAGGCGGAGGCGCCGAAGCCAGATCCGCGTATCGGTTTGAAGGCGGGCATGACCGACGCCGGCGAGGCGACGTGGAACATGCGACTGCTGTCGAACACGCCGACCCCTTCTCAGTTCAGGAGCGTCAACTCCGATCTCGGCTTCTTTGGCAAGTACGCGATTCAGGGGACGTTCGACGGCTGGCTCGTGTGGGATCTGTCGAATCCCTCGCATCCCACACTGCGCAAAGGCTATTTCTGCCCGGCGTCGCAGAACGACGTCTCGATTTACAAGAACTTGCTATTCATGTCGGCGGAGTCGGAGTCATCGCGGCTCGATTGCAAGGAGGGCGGCATCAAGGATCCGGTGAGCAGCGAGCGGATTCGCGGATTGCGCATCTTCGACATCAGCGACCTGGATAATCCGAAGTACATAACGAGCGTGCAGACGTGTCGCGGATCCCACACGCACACGCTGGTGGCCGATCCCAAGGACCCTAACGATGTCTATGTCTACATCTCGGGTTCCTCGGCCATTCGTCCTTCTGCCGAGCTTGCCGGCTGCACCAATAACCCGAACGATCCAAATTCGGCGCTCTTTCGCATCGAAGTGATCAAGGTGCCGCTGGCGCATCCCGAGCAGGCGGCAATCGTGAGCAGCCCCAGAATCTTCAACGATCTCACCGCGCCAGCGCATCACGGGCTCGCACCTGGAGATGTCGAAGAGCAGAATGCCGCGGCGGCGCAGGGCAAGTTCACGATCAACGTGATCGGCATGAACCTCGAGATCCCGAAGGAAGTCGTGCAGCCGCTCCTCGACAGCACGGCCAAGGCGAACCACGGCGGCGGTCCGGCGACCGCCACCGATTCCGCGGCGTTGCGTGCCGTCCTCCCTAATATGCTGCTCCAGAAATACGGCATGAGCGCCGGCCCAGATCGTGGTCCGACGCAGTGCCACGACATTACCGTCTATCCCGCGATCGGGTACGCGGGGGGCGCATGCGAAGGCTATGGCATGCTGCTCGACATCCACGATCCAACGCATCCGGTGCGCCTCGACGCCGCGTCGGACTCGAACTTCTCCTACTGGCACTCGGCGACATTCAACAACGACGGCACCAAGCTCCTGTTCTCGGACGAGTGGGGCGGTGGCAGCGCGCCCAAGTGCCGCGCAACGGATCCACGTGATTGGGGCGCCGACGCGATTTTCGATATTGTAAACAACAAGCTGGTCTTTCAGGGCTATTACAAGCTTCCCGCGCCGCAAAGCGACCAGGAAAACTGCGTCGCGCATAACGGCTCGATCGTACCGGTGCCGGGGCGCGACATCATGGTCCAGGCGTGGTACCAGGGCGGGATATCGGTGTTCGACTTTACTGATCCCGCACACGCGGTGGAGATCGCGTACTTCGATCGTGGACCGATCGATCCGAATCGCATGGTGGAGGGCGGCTCCTGGTCCTCTTACTGGTATAACGGTGTGATCGTGAGCTCGGAGATCGCCCGCGGATTGGATGTACTGGAGTTGACGGCGAATCCATTGCTGACGCAGAACGAGCTGGACGCGGCGAAGACCGCGCACCTGGACTATCTCAACGTCCAGGGCCAGCCGCAGTACACCTGGCCGGCCACCTTTGCGCTGGCGCGTGCGTACGTGGACCAGCTCGAGCGATCGAAGGGCTTGAGTGCGGCACGGATCGCCGCGGTTCGGCAGGCTCTGACGAGTGCGGAAAGCGCGACAGGATCCGCGCGCAGCAGCGCGCTGACGCAGCTCGCGGGTCAGCTCGATGACGACGCCCGCAATTCGAGCGATGCGGCAAGAGTGAGGTTGCTTGCCGCGACGGCGAGAAAGCTCTAGAGGTTGGGGCAGAGGGTAGGGTTGGAACAAGGAAGGCCGACGGCATCAGCCGTCGGCCTTTTCCGTTTTCGCCCTCTGCCGCTGCCCTCCGCCATTAAGCATTAAGACCCTTCAGTGCAGCGTGACTTCGCCCGACGGCCGCCCGTCGTTGATGAGACTGATCAGTGCTGTCTCCTTCTTTGACCGGAGGTTGACGATGTCGTCGTCCATTCAGCGAGTGGCGACTCTGTCCGGAATCCTCTTCCTTACCGTGAGCGCAGTCGGCTTTGCGGCTGGTGCAGGCGGACACCCGATGTTGGGCATGAACACGGGCATGCTGCTCGGACTCTTCCCAGTAAACGTCTTGCACAACGTCGTGCACATGCTCTTTGGCATATGGGGCATTTGGTCCGGTTGGAGCGCCCGTCGCTCTATCGCCTATGCCCTGGGCAGCGGCGCGGCCTACCTCGTCCTCGCCATCCTGGGCATGCTGACGCCCACGCTGCTCGGCATGGTGCCCATCGGCGGCTATGACGTGGTGCTCCACCTCGTGCTTGCGGTGGCCCTCGCCGGCGCTGGATTCTGGGCCATGTGGTTCGCTTCCGCTCCCGCTCAGCAGCCCGTCGCGCAGCCGCGCCGCGCGGCGTGACTGCAGTCGTAGAACCTCCGAACGTGGCGGTGGACTCCACTCCTGTGGGGCCGCGGTCCATGTCGGAGGCGTTGCAGAGCTTTCTCCATAGATCCAACGTTCAGCAGAAGCTCCGCCTGCTGCCCACCGTGGCCGCGGCGGCGCTTCTGCTCATTCTCGCACTCACCGTCGCTTTCGGCCTCGTCACCGAAGCGCGCATGGCGCACCTCGATGGCCCCAGGGCGCTCGAGCGTGTGCGCATGCTGCAGCGGGCCTCATGGCTTCTCATCGCACTCATCACGCTTGGCGCGATCGGCGCGCTCGCCATGCTCGCCAACGCCATGAGTCTCTCGATTACCGAACCTATCCGGGTCGCCGCACTCACGGCCGACCAGCTCGCGCGCGGTGAAGGTGGGCTGGCCATTCCTGAAGCGAGCGACGACGAGATCGGCCAGCTTCTTCGCGCGATGGCGCGACTGTCGTCCTACATGGACGAGATGGCGCTCCATGCCACCGCCATCGCCACTGGTGACGTCGCCGTCCGCGTGACGCCACGTTCACCAGGCGACCGGTTCGGCAACGCGTTCACTGGCATGGTGAGCTACCTCGCCGACATGGCCGCGGCCGCAGATCGCATCGCCGCCGGCGATCTCACGCAGCGGATATCGCCACGCTCCGAGCGTGACAGCTTCGCGCTCGCTTTTGACGCCATGAGCGACGCGCTCTCGCGGTTGATGCGCGAGCTTCAGTCCACTGCCGATATCGTTGCGCAGGCGTCCGCGGCAGTGTCGGCGTCGGCGCAGAAGCTCTCCGACAGCACGGGCTCCGCTGCGTCGGCGGTGAGTGAGACGACTGCCATCGTCGAGCAGGTGCAGGAGTACATCGCCGGCACGGTGGAGGAGAGCCGGGCAATGGAGGCCCTGGCCGCGGAGAGTGCGAGGAATGCTGATGCAGCCGGTGACGCCATGCGCGAGGCGGTGGGCGTCCTCGAGAGCATCGGAAAGAAGGCAGCCGAAATCGATAAGATCGTCGACTGGACTGATTTGCTGGCACTCAATGCGAGCATCGAAGCGGCGCGTGCCCGTGAGGCAGGACGTGGCTTCGCTGTCGTCGCCGACGAGGTGCGTCGCCTGGCAACTCATGTGCGGAAGGTGCTCCAGGAAGTGATCGGGTTCGCCGAGTCCGGGGGCGTCGTCACAACCACTGCTGGGGAAGTTCTGTCGCGTCTTGGTCCTTCCATTCGGCGCACGTCGCAAATGGTGGAGCGCACCGTGGCCGCGTCGGGCGAGCAGACAACGGATCTCGGTGAGGTGTGCCGGGCCGTGAGCGAGGTGGAGCTCGGCGCACGCGAGAACGCGCGCTCGGCCGAGGAGCTCGCCGCGACGTCCCAGCAGCTCGCGGCCCAGGCGGAGGCGCTACGCGAGCTGGTTTCAAGGTTCACATCTCGCGCGTAGGCTCTCCGCAGCGGAGAGCTCGATTCCGCTGAGCCCAGCGAAAGCCTTCCTATTGACATCCGATACGAGCCCCTTCGATATTCGTATCGAACGACGATAGGAAGACCGATGGCTCGCCATACGCCGCTCCTGCAGGGCACTCTCGACCTGCTCATTCTCAAAGCGCTGAGCCTTCAGCCGCTGCACGGACTCGGCGTCTCGCGCCGCATCGAGCAGATGACGAAGGGTGCGTACGTGGTGAGACCCGGTTCCCTGTTCCCGGCGCTGCATCGGCTGGAGGAGCAGGGATGGCTTGCGGCGGCGTGGGGCGACTCCGAGAACAACCGCCGCGCGAAGTTCTATCGGCTCACGGCCGCAGGGAAGCGCCAGTTGAGCGCCGAGACCGACGAATGGCACCGCGTCAGCCTCGCGATGCGGGCTGCGCTCGAGTCGACCTGATATGCGCTTTCTCAATTGGCTGCGGAGTCTCTGGGCGAATCTCGCGCACCGCGGGCGCGTCGAGGAGTCGCTCGACGACGAGCTGCGGGCTTACCGCGACCTACTCGCCGCCGACTACGAGCGCCGTGGACTCTCGCCTTCCGAGGCAGGGCGCGCGGCCTTGATCGACATCGGCGGCCTGGCGCAGGTGAAGGAGAATACGCGCGAGGCATGGGCGGGTAACGCCATCCTCTCGGCGAACCGCGAGCTTCGATATTCATGGCGCAGCTTGCTCCGCTCGCCGGCATTTCTGATCACCGTCGTACTCATCATCGCCCTCGGCATCAGCGCGAACGCGACGATCTTCGGTGTGATCGACGATCTGCTCTTTCGCCCGCCGGTGCACGTTCGCGATCCGGAACGCGTCGTGCTCCTGTCGATGGCGGCCCCCAAGGATCGCGTCGGGCAGCAAACGCTCAACTTTCCGGTCTACCGCACGCTTCGCGGTGAGTGGCGCTCTGCCGAATTCGTTGCGATCGCCGCGTTTTCCACGATGGAAGTTCCCGTCGGCCGCGGGCTCGCCGCCGAAAATGTCCTGGCGTTTCCCGTCAGCGCGAGCTACTTCCGGATGCTCGGTGTCGAGCCGGAACGCGGTCGTTTCTTCACCGACGACGAAGACGCCGAGCCTAACGGTGTACCCGTCGCGGTCATCAGCGACGGCTTCTGGACGCGTCACTTTGCGCGCGACGCCGAAGTCCTCGGCAAGTCGCTCGAGATCGGCAACCGGCGTTTCACGGTGGTTGGCGTCGCGCCGAATGGTTTCACCGGTACGGAGCTCGGCCGAGTGGACCTCTGGTTGCCGATGACCGCGGCGATGCGCCCCTTTGTGTCCGACAACCCGAATTGGCAGCGCGAAGCCATGGGGACGTATGCGCACCTGTTCGCGCGCGTGCGGCCGGGGATTCCCCTCGCCGATGCCGCCCGAGAAGCCGAGCGCATTCTCGCCGCTGCGTACTCGGACGCCTGGTGGGGCGCTCGCAATGGTCGCACCCCGAAGCTCATCCCGTTGCGCGTGGCGCGCTCGATGAATCTCGGGACGGAGAACGAGTTGCTGACGCTCCTCGCGGCGATGGCACTCATCGTCCTCTTGATCGTGATCGCCAACGTCGCCAGCCTGCTGCTCGCGCGCGCCCTGCGCCGTCGCCGCGAGATCGCGGTCCGCCTCGCGCTCGGAGCGTCCCGCGCACAGCTCGTCAGGCTGCTGTTGGTTGAGAGTTTACTGCTGTCGGTTGGCAGCGGCGTCGTGGCAGTGTTTGTCACGTACTGGTGCAGCCAGGCGATCCGTGGACTGCTCTTCGGGGACGTGTCCTGGACGTCGACGATCGTGAACTACCGCCTGCTCGGCTTTTCGGCGCTCGCGGTCCTCGTCGTGGCGATCTTCGCGGGCCTCCTGCCGGCGCTCGAGTCCACCCGTGCCGAGCTGACGACCGCGCTCAAGGCCGGTGCTCGCGAGGGTGGGGGGCAGCGGAGGCGGTCACGACGAACGCTCATCGTCGCGCAAGTGGCGCTGACGACAATGCTCCTTGCTGGCGCGGGTCTCTTCCTGCGCTCGCTGCGGAATGTGTCCGCGCTGAAGTTGGGTGTCGACACTGGCCGCGTGCTCTACGGCTCGATGTATCTCGGCGCGTTCGACAAACGGCCAGACGAAGTGGAGCGCGTCACGCGCGTGCAGCTGGCGCAGGTGCGGGCTCTCCCCGGCATTGCGTACGCCGCGGTCGCGCTGACGATTCCCTTCGGCCCTTCGTGGGGCGCCGACGTGCGTCTGCCTGGGGGCGATTCGCTGCCACGAGGGGATGGTCCATACCTCAATCTCGTTGGCTCGGGCTACTTCGCTTCGCTTGGCGCCCGGATGCTCGAGGGTCGGGAGTTCACTGACGCCGACGACAATCGCTCGTCTGCCCGGGTAGTGGTCGTGAGCGCCTCGCTCGCGCGCCGCGTCTCGCCTTATCGCTCCGCGCTAGGCAGATGTATCATCGTCGGTGAGAAGGGGGCGCCGTGCGCGAGCATCATCGGCGTGGTGGAGGACGTCCGCCGGCAGGACCTCCTGGACGAAGCGCCGCCGATGGTTTATCTGCCCCTCGCGCAGGCGCAGGTGCTGCCCGCGAGCTGGCGTAGCGAGTTGTATCTGATCGCGCGGCCGGCGGGCGATGCTCGGGCCATGATCGAGCCAATGCGTCGCGCGATGCAGAGCGCTGTTCCCGGTCTGCCCCGCGCGACGGTGCAGAGGATCGCCGACATGCCGTCTGTCGTTATGCAGCTCCGCCAGTGGCGGCTCGGCACGGTCCTGTTCGGCAGCTTCGGCGTGCTGGCGCTGGTGCTCGCCGCGGTCGGGCTCTTCGGGCTCATCTCGTACGACGTGGCGAGCCGCGTTCACGAGATCGGCGTGCGGATGGCCCTCGGCGCGCGAGGAACTGAAGTGGCCGGGATGGTCGTTAGGCAGGCACTTACCGTGGACGCGATCGGCGTCGTGGCCGGCGCCGCCGTGGCGATCATCGCGGAACGGCTCATCGCGTCGCTGCTCTACGGCGTGTCGGGACACGACCCCATGGTGTTCGGCGGTGTGATCGCAACGATGCTCATCGTAGGCGTCGCCGCCAGCGTTGTCCCGGTAATCCAGGCGCTGTCGATCGATGCGCTCGAGGCGCTGAGAAGCGACTAGGGGTAGGGTGCTTAGGGACTAGCGAATCTCTCCGCGGCCACTGAGGAGCCGTTATCGTCTCCCACGGATTTCGATTCGGCAATGTGTCGGTGGTCCCGCAGCGCACGTGACGACAACAACTTACGGCAAATTGTCCGATCAGGCTGCCTCGGTGAACGGCGGGTCGCAGAAACCTAACGACGAGGCGGGTTGCATCGCCCGCACTTCCGGGATATTCTCGCGCCAACTCAGCGTCAGGGGGCAGGCATGGGGAGCAGCACGCCGCTCGAGGCATTGCGATTCGGCCCCGGCCAACCGTTATCGGTCGATCACGGCGCGGTCACGACGCTCGGTCGGGTCGCCAGCCACGCCGTCTGGCTACTCTTGCTTGGCGTCGCGTACGCTTTCACGGCTCGGCTGAGCCAGCAAGCGCTCTTTCAGCGGTCGCCTATTGGGCTTTTCTGGGTGCCTAACGCGCTGACGCTGTCGGCGCTCCTGCTGACGTCGAAGCGCTGGTGGTTTCGGATTGTTGTGGTCTGCGCGAGCGCGCACTTGTTATCCATGAGCGCCGCCAATCCCACCTGGAGAATGGCGTGGCAGATCGGGGCCAACGGCTTCTTCGTCGTAATGACCGCGGAGCTTCTACGACGTCGCAGGTTACCGCGGCGTTTCGCCAGTCGACACGGGGCGTTCGGCTACTTCGGAGTGGTGTTCCTGACGCCGATTATCCTCGCGGCTACCTCTCCTGGCTTCGTGCGCTCCGTCATTGGAGTCGAGACCCTCTACAGTCCTCCGATCGCATTCGTACGGTTCATTCTCTCGAGTCTCTCGCCGATGCTGCTGGTGACACCGGCCATTCTGCTCAGTGCCGACCTCGATGCGGAGCGGCTGAAAACGCTCCGGAAACGCGACCTCCGAGAAGGGGCGCTCATTCTCGGCACGGTGATCGTGGTTGGCGTGATCGCGTTCGATGCGAACCGGTGGCTCGCGGAATTGCCCTGGCTTCTCGTCTTGACCATTCCGCCACTCGTCTTGGCAGCGATACGTCTTGGCCCGACAGGTGCCAGCATTTCGCTCCTGTGCATCGGAGCGCTATCTCTTGTTGGCGCTATGCGTGAGCATGGTCCGTTCGTCCTCGCCCACGACCCCGTACTCTCCTTGCACATCTACTGGATCATCGTTGCGCCGTCGGTTCTGTTGTTGGCCGCGGTGATCCGGGAGCGCGAACAGGTCGCCGCGACGTTGGGGGAACAACGCATCCGCATGGTCCACGCGAGACATGGCGAGGAGCTGCGTGAGCTGGTCGGCACACTCGCGCACAACCTGCGTCAGCCGCTCGCAGCGATTCTCGCCAATACGCAGGTCGTCGACCTCATGCTGTCGCGCCAGCCTGTCGACCACTCCTTAGCGCGCGAGATCCTTCACGACATCGAGGAGCAGAATCGTCATGCAGCGGGGGTCGTCACTCGGCTGCAGCACTCAGCGGGTGAAGCGCAGAGCAGCGTCAATTCGTCGATCGCTGTGCGCGCGGATTCTGATGTTGTTTCGTTAGGTGCCCTGCCTTCCCGAACATCAGTGCGTGAGCGTCCACTCATCGGCATTCTCGACGATGACCGGTCCGTGCGCGTCGCCCTGGCTCGGCTCTGCCGCGTGCATGGTCTGGATACTTGCGAGTTTTCGAATGAGCGGGAGTTCTTCGCCTCGCTGGAGCGCGCACGTCCAGACTGCCTAGTGGTCGACGCTCAGATGCCGACGATCAATGGACTCGACGTACATCGCCAACTGCGCGATCAGAAGATTGATATGCCTGTCATTCTCGTGACCGGCCGGGAGGACGATGACACTCGAGCACAGGCGACTGCCGCCGGCGTGTCCGCCTATTTCTGTAAACCAGTCGACGGCGATGCGCTGATTGCCGCGATTGCAAGTGCACTGCGGACGAGAGGCACGGATCGCACAACAGATCCGTAGGCCAGGAACGACCACCCGATACTGTTTCAGAGCACCAGGATCGGCGCGCTCCAGCGGAAGGTGCCCCACTCGAGGACGAGCGTGCCATGTCGGGCGTCGGTGGGCGCGATGGAGATGGTGAACTCCTCGACCGGCGGTGTGAGGCTTTTCGTATCGAGGGCGGCCCGGCCAAGGTCGGAAGATGCGTGGTACTCCGTGCCCCACTGGCCAACCTGCTTGTTCACGATCAGCTCCGCGCCATTGTCGCGTGGTATGGTCCAGAGCGTGTAGGTCCCTTTCGCCAGGCGGAGTCCGCCGAGCGTGATTGGCGCCGAGGTCGTGAATTGTGTGGCGGCATTGGCGCCGGTGCGCCACACTCGATCGATTGGAATGACATTGCCCAGCAAGACGCGACCGCGCGCGAGCGGGCGGCCATAATCCACCGCAAACGACGCGCTCCCGATCGTGGCCCGCGCCGTATCACGAACGCTCAACTGCTTCACGCCGCCGTTGTTCGCCTCCAGCGTCGCAAAGCGCGCGGCGATGGGGCCAACGTCTGGGGGCGTCGAGAGACGTGTGACCTCGACCTTGTACGTCGAGCGCGCGCCAGAGTAGGAGAGCATGTGGTACGCGGAATCGAAGCTCGCCTCGCCGACGCCCGACAGCCAGTCATGCCACAGCTCCGCCTTGTGGCCGGGGAGGGGACGAACGAATCCCTCATGCAGCCCGAAATTGTCGAACTCGCGGTCGATATAGAACTGCAAAACCCTCACGCTGTCGCCCGGCGGGAGCTTCGTCGAATCGGCACGCCGGAGCGCGCCGGCGAAATACAGGTCGATGAGACTGTACATCTGCGGTATGTGCGCCATGGTGAGTCCGTGGGCGACGCGGAGCTCTTTGCGCTTGGTGCCGGTGCTGTCCTGCTTGGTGACGAAGACTGAATCACCCGTGTTGACCGCGACGACATGCCGTACGCGCTCACCCGGCGGCTCACTCGGCGTCGTGATGTCCATGACGAGATGTTTGATACTGCCGTCGGGAGCGAGCTCGATCTCGGAGTGCCGCTGACGGACGCGCGGAAATCGATCGACCTCGTCACTCAGGAGGGTGTTGCCGTTGCGGGTGACGCTCTCGATGGAAATCGTGTCGACACCAAGCCGAGCGATGTAACCGTAACGTTCAGTCGGATGATTGGCGGCGCAGGCCTGGACGGCGAGGCAGAGCAGGGCGAGTCGCTTCATGGCTCGAGCAGGTCAGGGAAGGCTCCAGCGTACGGTGCGGAGCTAACGTCGCGCAACACGCATGAGAGACTCTGATGAGATCCTGACGGGTTCCATACTTTCGAGGTGCGGCGCGCGGGGCGCGGGGCGCGTGGTGCGTGGCGCGTGGCGCGTGGT
>Ga0070717_10001004_pt1 | contig 18902 bp, 19 predicted proteins | sample LARL113metaG_FD_71366 | JGI IMG/M metagenome (GOLD analysis project Ga0070717, IMG submission 71366) | Corn, switchgrass and miscanthus rhizosphere microbial communities from Kellogg Biological Station, Michigan, USA - LAR L11-3 metaG | ecosystem: Host-associated > Plants > Roots > Rhizosphere ... | reverse complement strand
GGCCCTCGGCGGCCTGCCGCTCGGCCGACCGTAGGGGACTGGGGACCATCCGGGCGCAAAACTCCTCAGCGAAGGCGTCCGCCAGCGCATGGGCGATCTGCGCGGCCTCAAAGTCGCCCACCTCGCCCAGGCCGGCGACGCCGTCGTCGAGACGCCCTGGCGGGCCGTCGGGGAGCCGCAGACAGGCGAGGAGCCGGTCGGTCCGGGGCTCGATCAAGATGCTGCCGTGCTGCAGGATGGCCGTCGCCCGACGCACCTGGGCGCTGCCAACCAGCTTGCGGCCGTCGAGCAGGATCTCGTGCGCGGACGGCCGGTCGAAGCAGGCCGGACCATGATCCGGCGCCGCTGGCGCCGCGGTCTCAGGGGCTAACACCACCGGCGCATCGAGCCGCTTGAGTCCACGTTCCAACGCCAGGCTCAGGCGGTGGTAGGACGGCAGGACCCCGCCGTCGAGGCCCAGCAGGCTCAGCGGCAGCGCCACACTATAAGTCAGCTCGCGATCGTGCAGGATGGCGCGGCCGCCAGTCGGCCGGCGGACCACGTCGACGCCGAGGCTGCGGCATCCGGCGACGTCCACCACCTCGAAGGCTTGAAAGTAGCCGAGCGAGAGGCAGGGCGGCGCCCATTCGTAAAAGCGAAGGGTGGGCGGGGTATCGCCCGCAGCCACGCCATCGAGCAGGACCTCGTCGACCGCCATATTCCAGGCGCCCGTCGCCGGTGGATCGAGCAGCAGACGCCAGGTGACGTCAGACGTTGAAGCGGAAGAGGGAGACATCCCCGTCCTTCATGACATAGTCGCGCCCTTCGAGCCGCACCTTGCCTCGGTCCCGGGCGGCCGCGTACGATCCGGCCGCCAGCAGGTCGTCGTAGGCGACGATCTCCGCCTTGATGAAGCCACGTTCGATGTCGCTGTGGATCACACCGGCGGCCTCGGGCGCCTTGGCCCCCTGACGAACCGTCCAGGCTCGCACCTCCGGATCGCCGGCCGTGAGGAAGGTGACCAGGTTCAACAATCGGTAAGCCGCGTGGATGAAGGTCGGGAGCGCCGCCTCCTTCAGACCCGCGTCTTCGAGAAAGACGGCGGCCTCGTCGTCGGGTAGTTCACGAATCTCGGCTTCCAGCCGCGCCGATAGGGCGATCACGTCGGCATGCTCCGCCATGGCCTCGGCCCGAAGAGCCTGCAGCTCGGGGGTCTCCTTGCCTATCTGGTCTTCTCCGATGTTGGCGACGTAGAGCACCGGCTTGGCGGTAAGGAAGGAAAAGCTTTTGAGAAGTTTCGCCTGCTCTGGCTCGAAGCTCAGGGTGCGAATTGGTTTCCCCTCGTCCAGGTGGGCCGCCAGCCGGTCAAGGAGCTCGAGCTCCTCCTTCTCCTTGGCGCCGGGCTTGAGTCGCGCGGTAGAGCCGATCCTCTCCCGCCGCTTGTTGACCACATCGAGGTCGGCCAGCGCCAGCTCGAGGTTGACCATCGCCATGTCCCGGCGTGGGTCGAGTTTGCTATCGACGTGTTGAACGTTCGGATCCTGGAAGGAGCGGACCACCATCGCCAGCGCGTCGAGCTCGCGGATATTCGACAGAAATTGGTTGCCCATTCCCTCGCCGCGGCTGGCTCCTGCCACCAGGCCGGCGACGTCGACAAACTTCATCATGGTCGGCGTGACCTTCTTCGGCTTGTACATCTGCGCCAGCACGTCGAGCCGCTTGTCCGGCACTTCGACCATGGCGGTATTCGGTTCGACCGTGCTGAAGGCGTAGGAGGCAACCCCGGCGCCAGCGCGGGTGAGCGCGTTGAACAGTGTGGTCTTGCCAACGTTGGGCAGGCCAACGATGCCGACGCCGAGGGTAATCAGCCACCTCCTGAAACTTGAGCAGACGCCCACGCCGGAGCGTCCGGTGTGGGCAAATGCTATCGGGTCGCGAGCGATGAACGCCGGCGATCAGTAGTTGGATGGATCGTCGAGGCTCACGAGGTCGTAGGGATTCGAGCGGTCCGGGAAGAGGTAGGCGAGCTCATCCGTGGCGTCGTCATAGGTTGGGTCGTCCGGATCATATGGATGCGGTTCGGGAATCATCGCAAGACGTACTCCTTATGCGCCGACCCGTTCGGCCAGCGGCTGACTGTTCTCGACGGGGCTCTCCGTTTTCGGGCTGAGCATCTTCATCTGGTCCATGACCACCTCGGTGGTGTAGCGGCGCAAGCCGTCCTTGCCATCCCACTCGTGACTGCGCAGCCTGCCTTCGGCATAGATCAGCTTGCCGCGGGTCAGGAATTCCTGGCAGATCGATGCCAGCCGGTCGAACGCCACGAGCGAGTGGTACTGGACGTCCTCCTGTCGATTGCCGTCGTCGTCTTTCGAGTAGCTGTTGGTCGCCAGCCGAAGCTTGGCGATCGTCAGCCCTTTCGGACTCGTCACGATCTCCGGATCACGCGTGAGGCGACCGACCAAAATAACTCTGTTGACCATGTCGTTCTCCCTTCCAAGCGATTGCGGGCAGTAGTCCGAAATCAACCTCTAGCGACCACCTCCTGTTGACTCGAGTAATGGGAGTGGGTCGACAGGAATGCCTGCAATGCGCACCTCGAAATGAAGGTGCGGTCCGGTGCTGTTGCCGGTCGATCCCATCAGCGCGATCGGCTGCCCGGCGGCAACCACGTCGCCCGGTTGGACGAGCGGCCAGTCGAGATGCCCGTACAGCGTGCTGAGCTGTGGATCTCGCACCACCACGATGTAGAGGCCGTAGCCGCCGCGCTCGCGGTGCATCGTCACCAACCCGCCGGTCGCGGCATGGATCGGGGTATCGAGCGGCGCCGCCAGGTCGATGCCGCTGTGGAAGTGACCGCCGGCGCATGCCGCTGACCAGGGCTCGATCTCGAGGGTCGTACAGCCAAACGGTTGGGTCAGGGTGGCGTGGTTCACAGGCATCTGCAGCGAGCCCACGTGCCCCTGCTGCGCCTGCACCACGATGCCGGCCATCAGGAGCGGTACGCCGACGAGGGCGGCAGTCATCACGAGTAGCGGCCGGCGCCAGGACCAGGCGAACAGGGCGACACGAGTCGTGGTCAGCACCGCTATGCGCTGGACGCCCGCGTGGCGGCTCCCATCGCGCCTTTGACCGCCTTCTTGGCCAGCCCCTCGGCCAGGTGCTGCGCCTTCGTCTCGAGGTGTGATGAGGCGTTCATCAGCCCCGGGACCTTGATCATGAGATAGAGCACGGCGACCCCATAGAGCGCCTCAAGCGGACGGACGCCAACTTGATCGGCGAAGAGGCTGGCGAAGCGCAACACCAGCACCTGACCAAACTGCATGAAGACCGTGAGCAAGAAGAGGCGCAGCCACGACTGTGCGTAACGCTTGGTCTCCGGCAGGATCATGCAGATGGCTGCCAGCGGCGCCACCGCCAGCAGTACGGCTAGCAGGGCGAAGCGCACCACATAGGTGAAGGCGACGATGACCAGCATCACAACGATCGCCAGCCGGATCGCGATCTCGAACAGCGGCAGCCCAAAACCGTTGTTCAAGGCGAACGTCCAGGGCAGCCGGGGGGCGCCTCCGGGGAGCGGCTGCGTCCAGACCGCGTGGACCATCGCGTTGTTGAGGTCGATCGCCATCTGGCCGAAGAGGAGCGCGAAGTGCCCCATCGCCAGCGCCGCCATCGCTCGCGGCAGGATCACCTTGAGGGTGTAGTGGGCGCGGAAACTCCGTTCCCACTGGCTGCGCAGAAAGGCCCAGGTGAAGATCAGCAGCAGTAAGAGGTCGGCCATGGCGAGCGTCAGGTGGAACATCCCCTGCAGCGCCGGTTCCTCGGTCAGGGGTCGCGGCGTGAATGTCGAAAGGTCGTGGGTGCTGAGCAGATAGGTCTCGACCGCGCCGGCGATCGAGTCGCGAACGTCGTTGATCAGGTTGTTGAAGAATCCGGTGAGCAGCCCGGAGAAGATCTCTAACACCGACCACCATCAGAACCGCAGCCTTCAACCCGACTAGTGATTGACCGAATCCACCAGCACGCGGACGAGCAGACCGGCCATCTCGACGCCGATGGTGCCGAAGACGATCCGGCCGATCCACCGCTTGGCCTCCATCACGCTGCGCGGCTCGATCGCGATCATCTTCCAGATAAACGCGCAGACGAAGGCCAGGGCGCCGATGCTGCCGGTCAGTCCCTGCGCATACCCGGTCCAGACCTCGATGACATGCTTCAGTTGGTCCATCAGGGCTTTCTTCCCAACTGCTCGTGGATGCGTGCCTCGACATAGGACTCGATGGCGGCGGTGAGTCGCTGCAGGATGCCCCATTGCTCGACCATGAGGTTGCGGTCTTCGCGGCCGAATTTTTGAAAGAGCTCGGGCGCCAGCCCTGGCCTAGCGGGGGATGGCGCCACCGCCGCCGGTGGTCGAAGCGGCGTCACCAGCGTCGGGATGACCGGCGGTTGGAAGCTGGGCAGTACTAGTGGCGGCGGACGAAAAGCGGCGCGATGCGGCTGGATGGCCAGGTGGATGCCAACGCCGGTAAAGGCGGCGAGCACGGTGACCTCGCCACCGATGAGGGCGAGCTTCCAGGATGGGCGCATGGAGGACTCCTCGAGAGGGTCGTCGGGCGGCAACGCTGCCCATCCTTACACAATTCCGTGTATTTGTCAAGACGAAATCCGAGAGGTCAGCGGCGGTGGCGGATCTCCTCCAGGGCCTGCCGGAGCCCACCGAATTGGAACCGGTAGCCCGCGGCTTTCGCCTTGTCCGCGACGGCTCTCCTACCATCGAGCAGCAACTGCGACTGCGTGCCGAGCGCCAGGCGAAGCAGAAGAGCCGGTGCGGGAAACCAGGTCGGGCGATGCCAGACCCGGCCGATCTCGTTCGCCACCTCAACCTGCCGACGGATATCCGGGGCCACGGCATTAACGGCGCCGCTCAGCCGCTCATTCTCGAGCCCGAACCGATAGAGCCCGATGATGTCGTCGACGTGGATCCAGGTGAACCACTGACGGCCGCTGCCCAGCGGACCGCCGACGAATAACCGAACGGGAAGGGTCAGGAGATTGAATGCCGGCGCGCCCCGACCAAAGACCATTGACGTTCGCATCCGAACGACGCGGAGACCAAGCGGCTCGGCCTTCAGGGCGGCGCTTTCCCACTGCTGGCTCATCCGCGCGAGGAAGGAATCGCCGAGTTCGCCGTCCTCGGTGATGATGTCGTCGCCTCGGTTGCCGTAGTAGTCGATACCGGAGGCGTTGAGGAGGACCGACGGCCGGCGATCCGCCGGCGTCGCTTCGATCGCCTGCACGATGGCGGACGTCGCAGCGAGGCGGCTGGAGAGGATTTGCGCCATGCGCCGCCGTGTCCATCGACCGCTCCCAACGTTTGCGCCGGCGAGATTGATAATGCCCTGCGCACCCGCGAGCTCGTCGACCCAGTCGCCGCTCGCGGTGCGGGCATCCCAGGTGACGTAGCGCAGGCCCCCACCCTGTCCCTCCCCCGCAAGCGGGGGAGGGAAAGCGCGACGCTGGCCACGGGTGAGGATGACTACTTCGTGCCCCTCATTGACCAAGCTCGCCGAAAGCTGGCGGCCGATGTAGCCCGATCCGCCCGGGATCAGGATCTTCATCTACTTACTATCGCAAGATCGGCGTTAGGGGTTGAAGCTGCGGGTTCGCCGTTCGGCGCGAGACTGCGCGAGGCGTTGCATCGCCTGGGCGAGCACCGCCGCCCGGTCGTCCTTGCCGTGCTCGCTGGCAGCGACCCCGGTATCGACGGCGATCCGAACAATGTCGCCGTTCGGTGTGGCCGCGTAAGGGTGCTCCTCGAGCGCGGGTCGCAGGCGATCTGCCTGCCGCACGGCGACCGCCCGATCGGCTTCGGGAATCACCAGGCAGAATTGGCCGTCGCGAATGCGCGCGAGCGTGTTCACGCGCCGCGTCTTCGCCCGGATGACCGCGACAAATTCACGCAGGATACGACCGAGACCCGCCTCGCCGTATTTGCCGCGAAGCACCTCGAACGCCTCAATCTCGAAGGTAACGACGGCCAGGTCGTTGCTGTATCGCGACGCCCGGCTGATCTCCTTGTCGAGCAGGTCGCCCAGGTAGCGAGTGCTGTAGGCGCCGGACTGGAGGTCGAGGAGCGCGAGTTGCTCCGCCTGCATCAGCTTGCGGCCCATGACCAGGGCGTACAGCCCTTCGGCGACGAAGCTCTCCATCGCCGCCAGCGGTTCCTGGAGATCGTCGCGCGAGCGGTCGAAGCCCACCACGATCGCGCCGAAGGTCGCGCCGGCCTTCTGGTCCGGAATCGGCACGCCGACGACGCTCCCTACCTTAACGGTGTCGTCGGTGAGGTAGCGTGACCAGGCGCTCTTGGCAATGTCGGGCACGGTGACGGTCCGGTCGGCATGCTTGACCCATTCCGCGATGCCTTCGACGAGGCGGCGCTTCGCCGCCACCAGCTGATCGGGCGACGTCTGATCGTACGCCGAGGCCAAATCGGAACCGCTGTCGTCGATCATCAGCACCAGGGCGTAATCGGCGCGGGTGAGGTAGAGCACCGCGTCGACGACATGCTGGGTCAACATCTGCGCGTTCGACTCGGCGATCTCGGCCTGCAGGCGCCGCAGCGCATGACCGACGCGCTCCTTCGCTTGCATCTCAGCGAGCAGGTTCAGCCCCACCGAGACCAGTTCGCCGGCGCCGAGGAGGTTCTCGGCATCGTGTTCCTGGACAGCGTCGGCCGCCTGGATCAAGTCGTCGGGAAAGATCTTGAGACGGAAGGCGAGCTCGGCAAATTCTTCGACCGAGTTGGGAGCGAACCTCACGGCGGGACCGAGGACGGCCCCCATCTGGACTTCCTTTTCATTGCGCACCGGGGCGATGAAGTGTCCGACCCCGGACTTGCAGACACCAATGGTTTCCTCGCCACGCTTGAGAAAATCGGGATCGTTGTAGAGCGGGCACGCCTTGCGCTCCTGCAGTAGACGGCAGTAGCGTGGGTAGTCTTCAACCGCCGTCAGCGGATGCGCGTCGAGGTCGAAGACCTGCAGCTTGAGTCCGGTCGACGCCGCAAAGCGGTCCACCATCCGGGCGAACTCCGGACTGCTGACCAGCGCGCCAAGCTCCCCTTCTTGCGGTTCTACCTCCATCAATGCTGTCCGGCCTTTGAAGGCATGGCTCGACCTTCAAGGCAACAACGCTGTAACGGCGGAAACCTGTCGCGACGCCGGCGTTCGCGGCTGAATTCGGGCTGTATTCGGGCGATCCCTCGCGCAGAGGCCCATTCTAGACCCTGTTTTTGGCGCTCCATCGGTAGACTTGGCACGGTGCTGTCCACCCGCCTCCTGACCAAGCGCTATGGCAGCCTCACGGCGGTGGAGGACCTCGACCTGGAGGTGCGCGCCGGGGAGCTGTTCGGCTTCCTCGGTCCCAATGGCGCCGGTAAGACCACCACCATCAAGATGCTCGTCGGGCTGCTGCGGCCGACCAGCGGCAATGCCAAGGTGGCCGGTATCGACATCGCGGCCGAGCCGGAGAAGGCCAAGGCGCTGATCGGCTACGTGCCCGACGCCGCCACCCTCTACGACAAGCTGAGCGCCCGAGAGTTTCTCGAATTCTCTGGCGATCTCTACCACGTCGAGCGGAAACTTCGCGATCGCCGGATCGCGGCACTGCTCAAGCTCTTCGATCTCCAGGAGCGCGGCGATGACTTCCTGTCGGGCTATTCGCGCGGCATGCGGCAGAAGGTCTCGCTGGCGGCGGCGCTGTTGCACGACCCGCAGGTCCTCTTCCTCGATGAGCCGACCGTCGGCCTCGATCCCCAGAGCGCCCGCCAGATGAAAGACATCCTGCAGGACTTCTGCCGCGAAGGGAAGACGGTCTTCTTTTCGACCCACATCCTGGAAATCGCCGAGCGAATGTGCACCCGGCTGGCCATCATCAACCACGGCCGGCTGGTGGCGATGGGGAGCCTGCAAGACCTCCGGCACATGGTCGGACAGGACGGGCAGTCACTGGAGCAGATCTTCCTCGAACTGACCGGTAGCCGCGAGGACGACGTGAGCGCGGTGTTGCGTGGCCTCGAAAGCTAGACCCGGCGCGGGCGCGTTGGATGGGCTCGCGCTTGGCCTGCTGCTCTGGCGCGTCCAGCTCCAGATGTTCATCAACCAGACCATTCGTAGCCGCAACGCTGGTCGGATCGCGGGCACCATCGCGGGCGCCGTCGTGATCCTGCTCGCCTGGTCATGGGAGGGGTTTGTCACCTGGCTCGGCGTGGAGGCCTCACACCGGATGCAGGTGCACGTCGACTCCGTCCACCTGCTGAGCCTGGCATTTCTCGCCTACACCGGCGTCCTGGTCTTCAGCAGCCTGGTCTTCAGCCTTAACACGCTGCTGCTCAATCCCGACCTGGAGCTGCTGCTCGCCGCGCCACGATCGGTGGAAAGTGTGCTCGCCAGCCGGATGGTGGTACAGGTGCTCCGCCTCTTCCTACTGAGCCTGCTGTTCACCGCACCGGCTCTCGTGCTGCTTGGGGTCGTTAATCAAACCCCGCTGATCCCACTCGCCTTCGCGGTGCTCTTCCTTCTCTACCCGGTGTTCGTGGTCGTGATCATCTCCCTGATGAGCCTGCTGCTGGTGCGCATCATCCCGGTTGGACGGGGCCGCGAGGTCCTCACGCTGTTTGGTATCGCACTCGCCATCGGCATCAACCTGGCCAACTTTCTGCTCAATCCCGCCCTACGTGATCCAGGATTCGCCCGCCACCCTGGCGTGGCACCGTCCTTGCCGGACGTCCCGGCGGCCAGCTCGGCGTGGCTCCCATCAGGCTGGGCGGGGCGCAGCGCGGCGGCCATCCTCAGCGGCGACTGGGTGACCGCCGGCCAGTGGCTGTTGCTGCTGCTGGCCGCCTCGGCCGCCATCTTCGCCGCGGGCAGCGTCCTGAACGGCCGGCTCTACATGGCGGGATGGATCCAGGCGGTCCCACCACGACGGCGCCATGCGGCAGCGAGAGTCCGTCGGTCGAAGGGTGCGCTGCCACTGCTGAGTCCGGTTATGGCCGCGGTCGTGATCAAGGACTGGCGGATGCGCACCCGCGATCTGGCCCAGCTCGTCCGCTTCATCATGCCGGTTGTGTTCCTCTTCATCATCTTTGGTCTTCGTTTTCCTCGCGAGCTGGGCGCGGTGCGAAGCCTCGGCGGTGGGCCGCCCGCCGCCATGATCGGCCTGATCCCGGCGTGGATCCTGCTTTTTTCGCTGAGCATCTCGCTCGGCCTATCGGCGGTCAGCCTGGAGGGGAAAAGCATCTGGGTCTACGTGGCCTCGCCCAACAGCACGATGCGCTTCTTACAGGCAAAATGCTGGTCCACAGCCCTGCCGACCGCATCGCTGGTGGCGTTGGCGGCGCTCGCCGCAGAAATCATCATCCGGCCCGGATGGCTGTGGGCGGTAACCGCGGTGGTACTGGCCGTCGCTGAGGCGATCGCGGTGACGACCCTGATGGTCGGGATCGGCGCCGTGTTTGCCCGCTTCGACTGGACCGATGCGCGGCGGATGATGCACCCGGTTGGCGTTTTCATTGGCATGGGGTTGTTCTCCATCATCAGCGTCGCCAGCGCGCTGCTGCTGGTGATTTCGATGGCGCTGGCCGCGGTGACGCGCTTCCCGCTCTTCACCACCTGGCTGGCCGCGATGACCATCGCGGTAGGGGGCGCGATCGCGGTCGCGGCGCTGGGCATCCTCTTCGGCAACCAGCACTTGCGCGGGTTAGAGGTCGGCTGACTCCTCCGCGACCCGGACGGGCTCGGGCTCCGATCGTAGCGACGTCCCGATGCGGTGATGATGCCGGCAGCGAGCCTGGTAGGTGGCGGCTCCGCCGATCACGACCAGCGGACCATCCGCCGGGGCCGGGACGCCGTCCAGCAGCCGTTGCGTGCGACTCGCCTGGTGCGATCCGCAGCCGGGATATTGGCACGAGGCCTGCAGCTTGGTGAGCCGGTCGGCGTAGGCGGCGAGCAGCGGCATCGGGCCGAAGGGACGGGCGAGGAAGTCAAGGTCGAGCCCAGCGACGATCACGTGCCGGCCGCGGTTGGCCAGCTCCTCCGCAAGTTCCACGATCTCGTGCCCGAAGAATTGCGCCTCGTCGATGCCGATCACCCTCGTCTCGTCGCGCACCTGCGCCGCCAGCGCCGCCACGTCGGGCACCGCAATCGCCGGGAAGCGGACCTCTCGATGGGAGGCCACCGCCGCGATCGCGTAGCGGTCGTCGAGCGCGGGCTTGAACGCCTGGATGGAGGACCCGGCGTAGCGAGCCTGGTCGAGCCGGCGGATCAACTCCTGCGTCTTACCGCTGAACATGCAGCCGCTGATCAGGTCCAGGCTACCCGACGGCTCATCGAACCAGACTTCCTGGAAGGTCTGCGCCCGCGGCTCCGCGCTGTGGTGGCGGCGGCAGACCGGGAGAAAGCGTTCGGGTGTGCCATTGACGGCGATGAAACGCTGAGTCCGACTGGCCAGGTTGCGGCAACCCGGCTGCGCGCAGACGCCGTCGTCGAGCTTGAGAGCCACATCGGCGGCGCACATCAACTCGGGCATCGGGCCAGCGGGTCGCCCGCTGTAGTCGAGCTCCCAGCCGGCGACCACGACATCGACCCGGTGGACGGTGGCCAGGTCGTTCAGCACCTCGACCAGGCGGTCGTCGTGGAGCTGCGCGTCGTCGACCGTCACCAGCTCAGTGGCCGGGTCGAGCTGATCAAGCAACTGATTGGCATCTGATGGGGCCGCGAGCCGCTGCATCCGGCGCCCCTGGCGCTGGGCGCGTTCGGCCTCAGCCTCGAGCTTCTTGGTCTTGCCCGAGTGCGTCGGGCCGCAATAGACCGTCAGGCTGCCGAGCCGCTGGTGCTCGCGATCCTCGCGATACCGCTCGTTGATCATGGCCTCAACTCCGGCGAAACTCGACCTTGGCCTGTTCCACCAGCGCCTGGTCGGCAAGGAGATCCGCGCCCGTCATCGCTAGGGCTTTCGCCGCGTCCACCATCGCCTGGTAGCCGCGCAACGAGCCCGCGGCTTCAAGAAAGGCCTGCGAGTGACCCGGCACCTCGGCCGGCGCGATACCAATCGTTGGATGAAGGGCGGGGACAACGTGACTGACGTTGCCCATGTCCGTTGACCCAGCACCCTCCCAGGGCACGCCCACGACGGGGTCGACCCCGAGTCGGCGCAGGTTCCCCTCGAAGAGTTTGGCCAGCACGCCATTGTTGCGAAGGTCCGCGTATGGATCCTCGTCGAAGCTGAGTCGCACTTCGCAGCCAGTCGCGAGCGCGGCAGCCTGGAAAATGTTCTTGACCTTCTGCACCAGCTCAAGCATGTAGGCCTCGTCGCGCGCCCGGACCAGAAATTCGCCGCTGGTTCGCTCCGGGATGATATTGGGCGCCGTGCCGCCCTCCTTGAGAAAGCCGTGCAGCCGAGCGCCTTCCTTCACTTGCTGGCGCAGCAGGCTGATGCCGTTGTAGGCGAGGACGAAGGCATCGAGCGCGTTGATGCCTTTCTCGGGGTCGCCCGAGGCATGCGCCGCGCGGCCGATGAACTCGAAGTACATGTGGGTGACCGCCAGCGCCCAGTGGAGCACCTGCGTGCGTGTGTCGGGATGGAACATCATCGCGGCGTCGACTTCCTGGAAGATGCCGGCGCGGATCAGGCGGATCTTCCCTCCCCCACCTTCTTCGGCCGGGGTACCGATGACGAGCACCCGACCCGGCAACCGGTCGAGGGCATCGGCCAGCGCGATCCCGGCTCCGGCGGACGCGGTCGCGATCAGGTTGTGGCCGCAACCGTGACCTAGACCGCGGAGCGCGTCGTACTCGGACAAGAACGCGATCGTCGGGCCATTTCCCTTCCGCCGGCTGGCGACGAAGGCGGTCGGAGTGTTGGCAACCCCGAGCTCGACGCTGAACCCATGTTTCTTGAGCAGCTCCGCCAGCCATGCCACGGCCTTGTGCTCCTGATAGGCGATCTCCGGATGGGCGTGAATGTCACGCCCGATCCGTTCCAGCTCCGGCCGAAGGGCGTCGATCCGGGTGCTGATCTCATCCTTCAGCTGGCTGATCGGCGCCTGGGCTACTGACACGCTGGCCAATAATTGTATGGCGATGGCAGAGCCCCTGAACCTCGGACAGGCGTCAGACGACGAGCTCGCCCGCCGCGTGCGGGAAATCATGGCCGAGATGACCCCGCTGGAGGAGGCCCTCGGCCGGTTGCGCGCGCAGATCCAGCAGCTCGTCAGCGAGCAGAAGAAACGCGAGCGCTCGCTGCACCTGAAGGCCCGGATGCAAGTCCGGACCACCGTGGCGCAGGGTCAGATGCCGACGCTTCAACAGGTGGCGGAGAGTTCCAATGACCTCGTCCCGCCCGAGGCGTCGTTGGCGGCCCTGCGTTTTTTCCGCGACAGCGGCACGGAGATCGGACTCGGCTACGCGACTGGACGCGAACCGACCGTGTGGATGACCAACGGTTCGAGCACCGCCGCGGTCAAGACCGTCGCCGAGATCCGCTCGCGCTTCCTCGAGGGTTGGGATTTCGGGACGGCGGCGCATCCTGGCGTGCGCATCCACATCCCGAATAGCAGAACAGAAAAGATTTTGCAGCCGTCGGAGGTTTTTGTTCGGTTGAAGGGCGGCGACTAGCGAGGGAGGGGTGCCTGGGGTCGCGACGACACACCGAGGGCGAGGAATCCGATGGCTGCGGATCGGACTCGGCTTGATGGCCGGCCTGCTCTTGGCAGTTGTCGTGCTGGCCGGAAACGTGTGGAGCGCGCTCACGACCATTGCTCCCCGCAGCGAGATCAGTGACCTGGTGGCCCTCGTCACCAACGGCGCCGGCGCCAGCACCCTCGATTCGAAGACGCGATCCGACCGACCAATCAACCTGCTCTTCCTCGGTTACGGTGGCCCAGGCCACGGCGGGCCCTATCTCACCGATTCCATGCTGCTTCTATCGATCAAGCCGGTGAGCCAGAAAGCCGTGATGATCTCAATCCCACGCGATCTCGTAGCCCCGATCCCCGCGCTTCCAGCCAACGGGACCATCCCAGCCCGGATCAACCTGGCCTACGCCATCGGCGTGGACAAACAAAGCTTCCCAAACGTCCGGGATAGCTGGAGAACTCCAACGGGAGGAGGCGACCTGGCCGCGGCCACGGTAGCCGAAGTAACCGGCCTGCCGATCGACTACTGGGTCGCAGTCGATTTCAGGGCCTTTCGGCAAGTGGTAGACGCGCTTGATGGCATCGATGTCACCATCCCGGAGCCGCTCGACGATCCGTACTTTCCGGCCGGGGAGACCGCCGCGTACACGTACGTCCACTTCGATGCCGGCCGGCAACATCTGAATGGTGAGCGGGCCCTCGAGTACGCACGGTCGAGGCAAACGACCTCGGACTTCGACCGATCGCGGCGGCAGCGGCTCTTGCTGTTGGCGATCCAGCAACGCATCCACGGCCTCACCAGCGTGCCGCAGCTCGTTGGTCTGGTAGCGGCGCTCAGGGATAATGCGCGCACGAATCTGCGGCCGGTCGAGCTGCGCGAGCTGGCGCATCTGCTCGCGGGTATTCCTCAAGACGGCATTCGACAGATTGGCCTCGACGACAGCAACGTCCTGATCAAGCACAGCCTGCCGGACGGGACCTACGTGCTGAGCCCTCGGGACGGAAGCTTCGCCGCGCTTCAGCGCTACCTGTCCTTGGCGATAGGCTCCCCGCCGGCGGGCGGTTAGCAAAAGGCCCGGCGCGAGCCGGGCCTTTGTCGCGGGTCTAGATCTTGATCGCGAAGCTCGCCGGACCCGCACTGTCGCAGCTTGCTCCGAAATACGAGAACGAGCATACCTGGCCGCTGAACGTGGCGTCGGCGGGCCCGTTATGGAGCGCGGCAGTAAATGGGTCGGTGAAAGTGTCGGGGCTGACCGTAATCGCGCCTGTGTTAATGGTTGTCCCGTCACACGTCAGGACCATGAAGGTGCCCGGCCCCCCGCCGCCTCCCTTGCCACCACCTGTGGACCCGTTGAGGAACCAGAACACGTCGCCGGCACCCACGGCTGCCTTACCGGACGGGGTGGCCTGCACCAGGCTCAGATGTCCATTTCCGAAGGTGCCGAAGAAGGCCGGTGGTAGGGGGCTGCAGACAACCTGGATCGGGACGGTTACGACCACCCCGATGCGGTTGTTGGGTCCAGGAAACGTCACGGACAAACCCGGACCGGAGACCGTGGCCGGCCCGGCTGCGGCGGACGCCGACGTCGCAAAAAGCGGAATGGCGAGTAGCGGCACGGCTATGGCGAGCCTTGCGTATTTCGTCCACACGTTCATATCAATTTCCTTTGGAAAAACGTGGCCTAAATGATCGATCGATCGCTCCAACGCGACCTGACTACGCCATGTGCGCTCGCCTCCCTTGACCGCAAAACGTGGGGCCCATGGATCGGAACGCGACCGGGGGCCAGATGGTATCGCCTGGCTTTGCTCCCTGAGTCGGCGCCTCGCAGAGCTAGCTCAAATTGACGGTTTGTCCGAGACGACCTTCCACCGGTGGCCCATCGGGCCGGTGCAGGCGAACGGTAGCCACGTAGTCGAGCGGGCCTCCCTCAAGTCGGAGATGCTCGCGCTCGACCTTCATCGTGAAATGGAGTTGGCGGTGGTCGTCGGCCAGCTCGATTTCGGTCGTGCCCTCGCTACCTGGGTAAACCTCGAAGCTCAGCGGGTCCCATGCCCGCTCGTTGGCATATCGGAGCTCTGGACCTATGGGCAGGACGGCACCGGCGCGCACGAACAGCGGCAGCGTTTCCAATTCGGCGTCATACGTTATCCAGCGCCCGCCGTCGAGTCGCTGATCCCTCCAGAAGTCGTACCAGCCGCCGGGAGGCAGATAAATATTGCGCCGGCCTCGTGGCTCGAACATGGGGGCGACCAGCAGATCCGGGCCGAGGAGGTATTCGTCGTCGATGCGCCAGGTCGTCGGATCTGACGGATGGTCGTAGACCAGCGGCCGCGCCAGTGGTACGCCTTCCGTCACGCGGCGCGCCGCTGCATATAAGTAAGGAAGCAATCGGTAGCGAAGCTGGGCGTAACGGCGAAAGATCGACAGCGCGGGCTCGCCGTACGCCCAGGGCTCCCGCGGCGCGGTGTGGCCATGGGCGCGCGCGTGGGAGAACAGCAGCCCCATCTGCGACCAGCGCACGTACAGTTCGGGGCTCGGGGGATCGATCAGGGTCGGAATCCCAAAGAAGCCGCCCATATCGAAGCTGGCAAAGGCCGCGCCCGACAGGGTCCAGCTCAGCGCACCGCGCAAGCTGGCCGCCATGTCCTCGAACGTGCATCCCGGGTCGCCGCCCCAGTGCACCGGGTACCGCTGCGACCCGGCGTAGCCGGAGCGGCCCCAGATGAGGCCGTAACCGTGCACCTCCTTGACGGTTTCGAACACGGCTCGCTGGTAGAGCAGGGGATACAGATTGTGCAACTGCTCGGCGGGGGTGCCGTCGTGGGACACGGCGTCGTCGGGCATGTCCTCGGCAAAGTCGGTCTTGATCACGGCCACGCCCATCTCGAGCAACTTGCGGTTCTTGGCTTTGAACCACTCGACCGCCGCGGGGTTGGTGAAGTCGACCGCGGCACTCGGTTTGGCGAAGCCATGGACGAGGGCCAGGCCCCCACCCTGCCCTCCCCCTAAGGGGGAGGGTGAAATATCCTTGGTCTTCATCAGGAACCCTTTGCGCTCGCCCTCGGCGCACATCTCGGAGTCGAGCGGTACGTACGGGCTTTCCCACAGCGACAGCCTGAAGCCCAGCGCCTTGAGCTCCGCGATCATGCCTTTGGGATCGGGGAAGGCCGACTCGTCCCATTCGAGGTCGCCATGGTGCCCCTCGTGGTAACGCATCCAGTAGGGGTCGATGTGAATGACATCGCACGGGACTTGTTCCTCTCGCATGCGGCGGGCGACCGTCATCACCTCGTCGCGGTTGCGATAGCCCCAGCGGCTGATCCAGAACCCAAACGACCAGTCGGGGGGCACCGCCGGCTGACCGGTCAGGCGATGGTAGGCCCGCATGATTGGCGCAATGCCATCGCCCACGATCAAGTACGCGCGCAGATGATCGGCGCGGGCGGTGGCCTGCCACGCCGTCGCCGATGCCTGACCGAGGTCGTAGTAGAGAGGCCCGGTCATGTCGAAGAAGACGCCATAGCCTTCAGAGCTGACCAGCAGTGGCACGTTCTTGTAGGCGCGGTCGCTGCGGACGCCAAAGGCGTCGACCGTCCACGATGCGAACGCCTGGCCGCGGCGATTGAGGGCCCCAAAATGCTCGCCGAGGCCGAAGAGCGCCTCGTCGGGCTTTAGCCGGGCGGTTAACCAGCGCAAGCCACGGGCATGCCCGGTCGGAAAATGGTGGAAGCCGCCGCGAATGTCGCGATCGTTTGGCTCGTCGGCAAAGCGCACAGTGCCCATCGCGTCCTTGAGACGTAACCGGAAGGGCGTGCGATCGACCTCGACGGTCAGCGCCGAGGTGGAGATCGACCAACCCTGGTCCTTTTGACCCATCTTGCAATCCGAGGCCGACGGCGCATCGTCGACCAGCAGCCGGGACGGCCTGCTCGCCCCGGCGCCGAAATGGAGGCGCACGATGTTGGGCGCCACCGGTCGAATCTCGATTGGGACTCGCGAGCCGCGTTCGTCCTCCGCGGTCAGCTCGATGCGATTGTCACGGGCGCGAACGCTGCGGACAAGCGCGATGGATCGGGGATCGCGAGCAACAAAATCACCGGCCGGGCGCGCCGGTTGGGCCGCTACCAGCCGCGCTGGATCCACTCGTCCAGGTGCGGCCGCTCCCGGCCGATTGTGGTGGGCTTGCCGTGGCCTGGCAGGACCTGGGTCTCGTCCGCGAGGGTGAGGAGCCTGCCTCGGATGCTCTCGATGATGGTCGGAAAACTCGCGTAGGGGTTGGCGGTATTGCCCGGCCCGCCGGGAAAGAGGGTGTCGCCCGAAAACAGGTGCTCACCGCCCAGGAAGCAAACGCTGCCGGGAGTGTGGCCGGGCGTGTGAATCGCGACGAGTTCGTACTCGCCGAAGCGAAAACGCTCGCCATCTTGAACGCGGTGGTCGGCCTTGATCGGCATCATCGACTCGTCCGCCTCGTGACAGGTGAATTGCGCATGGGTTTGCTCGCGCACCGGCTTCAGAGCTTGCACGTGGTCGGCATGGCCATGCGTCGTCAGGATATGGCTGACCCGCAGGCCCTCGAGTTCCTTGATGATGCGTGGTGCGTCGTTGGCGGCGTCGATCAAGAGCGCCTCTTTGCTCTTCGGATCGCTCAATACGTAGACGTTGTTGTCGTACGGGCCCACGGAGAATGTGACGAGCCGGTACATCGCAAGTCAGTCTACTGACAGGGCCTTCATACAATGGGATCGGTGGCCCAGGAACGACGAATCGGCATGCACATGCGCACCGGCCGCGGCCTCGATAAGGCCGCCGAGATGATCAAAGCGCTGCAGCTGCAGGCCGTACAGATCTTTACCGGCAATCCGAGCGCCTGGCGCTCGGCGTCAGTCGACCCCAAGGCCACCGCGTTGTTCAAAGAGGCGCTCGCAGAGATGGAGGTCCGCCCGGCACTGTCACACGCCATGTACCTGATCAACCTGGCCTCGCCCAACCCCAATTTTCAAAAGAAATCGCGGGAGGCGCTGAAGGCGGAACTAGAGCGCGCCGAGGCGTACGGCTTGCAGTACGTCGTGACGCACGTCGGCAGCCACATGGGCGACGGCGCCCAGGCCGGCATCGATCGCGTGGTTTCCCAGCTGGATATGGTGCTGGGCACGGCCGCTGGCTCGGCCACCTGTTTGCTCGAAACCTCGGCCGGGGGCGGCGCCTACGTTGGTGCGAAGTTCGATGACCTGGCGCAGATCCTTTCTCGGTTGCCGCAACACGCGGAGCGGCTGGGCGTCTGCTTCGATACCGCCCACGCCTACGCGTCGGGCTACGACGTGGCCGGTGCGGAGGGCATGACCACGACGCTGGAGCAGCTCACCGCCATCATTCCGGCAGAGCGGATCCGCGCCTGCCACTGCAACGACACCACCGTGACCCTGGGCGGGAAGGCGGACCGGCACGTCAACATCGGCCAGGGCAATGTGGGCCTCGAGGGCTTCAGAGCATTGCTTCACTTCGATCCCCTGGCGCACTGCGCCTTCGTGCTGGAGACGCCGGGCGAGGAGATGCTCGAAGGACTCGAGAACCTCAATACGCTACGGTCGCTGCGATGAGCGCGCCGATCGAAGCGGTCCTCTTGGACTACGGTCACACGCTGATCTATTTCGACGAGCGGCCGCACTCGGCGCTGCTCGGCGCCTACGAAAACGTCAACCGGTTGCTAGCAGACACGTTGGAGCGTGAGGTGCCGGTCGCGCAGGTCATGATTGAGAAGGTCTCGCAACGAGTCGACGCGGAGATTCAGCGTGACTATGCCGCCGGCCGGGAGGAGGAAGTCGAGATCGCCGCCATCTATGACGCCGCCTTGCGTGACATCGGGCTGGAGCTGGAGCCGGCGCTGATCGAGCGAGTCATGGAACTCGAACAGGAGGGCTGGCTGAAGAGCGTGCACGTCGGCCCCGACGTGGTTTCCACGCTGGAGGAGCTCCGGCGCCGGGGTCTCCGCCTCGGCATTGTCTCCAACGCGGCCTACCTGCCCCGCCTGATGAACGCGCAGCTGGCCGCGCTGGGCCTGGCGAAGTATTTCAGCGGCGTCACGTTCTCCTCCGAGGTCGGCGTGCGTAAACCGCACCCCGCGATCTACCGGGACGCGCTCGCCAAGGTCGGCGTCGAGCCCTCGAGGACGCTCTTCGTCGGCGACCGTGTCCGGGAGGATGTGCAGGGACCAAAATCGCTGGGCATGCG
>Ga0070717_10001002_pt1 | contig 18922 bp, 12 predicted proteins | sample LARL113metaG_FD_71366 | JGI IMG/M metagenome (GOLD analysis project Ga0070717, IMG submission 71366) | Corn, switchgrass and miscanthus rhizosphere microbial communities from Kellogg Biological Station, Michigan, USA - LAR L11-3 metaG | ecosystem: Host-associated > Plants > Roots > Rhizosphere ... | reverse complement strand
TCGACGCTTCTAGGCGCGGCCGCAGCCCTCATCGTGTACGATCTGGGCGGAACCACTATTCAGCCCGCACATCTTCTGCTCGGGTTCTTATCTATAAAGTTGATCAGCAGTCGCGATATTCGCGAGGGCGCGCTCAGATCAATCAACTTCGGACAGCCTGGCTTTTGGCTGCTCCTTACGGTTGTCTATGGTGCCATAACAGCTTACCTTTTGCCGCGCTTCTTCTTCGGCGAGACGATGACTTTTATCGTACGAATGCGCGGCGAAAGCTCCGCCATGCCGTTGGTGCCCTCAACGTCCAATCTAACTCAATCCGTCTATTTCATCGGTGATTTTATTGCCTTCGTTGTCGTGTCTGGATTTGGAAGCAGTGCCTCAGGACAGAAAACTTTGGCGCGCGCGGCATTGGGTTGCGTAATCCTGAACCTGTTTTTTGTGGCGGCCGATCTGATTACTTATTTCACCAACACGACTGACATAATGCAGTATATTCGCAATTCGACGTACTCGAACTTGTCCGATGCCGAGTTGGTCGGCTTCAAGAGAATTGTGGGTTCGTTCGTAGAGGCATCGAGTTTCGGCTATTGGACACTGGGATATTTTGCATTTTCGCTCACGCTTTGGCTGAACGGAATAGCTAGGCAGCTGACATTGTCCCTCAGCTTCCTTTCGCTCATCGCGCTACTATTTTCGACATCGACCACAGCCTATGTAGGCTTGTTTGGTTTCCTGGTTTGCCAATACGTCGCGACCGGCTTCCAGCTCTTTCGCTCGGCGAGACCTCAGGTGGCGAGCTTTGTGCTTGCGTTCCCCTTTATAACCGGCCTGATCGTGGTTCTTATTACTCTTAACGATGCGACCGCTGCTTACTTCGGCAACATTCTCGATACGATCGTGTTCAACAAGTTGTCTACCTCATCAGGCATCGAGAGATCCACCTGGAACAGCCAGGCGATGGTCAATTTCGCCGATACGTTCGGATTTGGAGTTGGCAATGGGAGTCTGCGAACGTCCAGCTTTCCCATTGCTGTGCTGGCCAGTCTCGGCATCATCGGCACTGTCTTCTACGGGCTTTTCCTGGCCAAGATCTGGTTTGACCGGAATAGACCAGCCGATCCAGCCTTCATTGCAATTCAGACGGCAGCGAGAGCCGCATGTTTGGGTTGGCTGATCGGGGTGACTGTGTCAGGCAGTTTTGTCGACCTCGGACTGCCCTTCTTCGCCTTTGCTGCACTTGCATGCGCGTCGCTTCCAGCGTCGCGAACGGTCCTTGCGCCTCTGCGGACGGATCATGGGATCAATTTCCTCCGCTAGCGAGAATGGCTAGCATGAGATAACAGCTGGTCAATTTTCGATCCAGCTTCCATACGACCTTCTAGCAAGGTTGATTGGAGAAGCTGGCCGTCGCTTCGATGAAACGTCGGTGATGGGCTCCACATCTCTGGCTACCGCAAGATGGAATCCGCGATTGGCGGCTTGACCGATTTGACGGGCGTTATTGCTAACACGGTAAAGCCGCGGGCTTTTGGCCCCTACGATTACATGCTAAACAGACGCGGAGTGTCTGTCAGTTGGGGAAGTGATTAAGTGCCTGAATGGATGTCCAAGATCAGATGATAGGCGAGTGAGCTAGTGCATCTATTTTTTGCAACCCATCCGGCAACATCGGTCGCATATTCAAGTTGGACACCTTCTCGCGCGGTGATGGGCTTGATGACGATTGTTCTGTCGATTTGCCTTTTGTACGGCTCGGCTATGGCTGAGGAACGGAAGGTTATGCGATCGTCTGACGTCATTCGAATGATCGGCGTCACCACGCATATGGGCTATACCGATGGCGCCTACGCTAGAGTCAATAACGTCATTCAAGATCTCAAATTTCTCGGCGTCAGCTACATTCGCGACATGCTTCCAGGCAGCGACAGTGGGCCGGGGCTGGTCGGCCGCGATGCCCTGCGGCGGATGATCTACGAGCAAATCAAGCTGAACATCGTTTTCCCGTCGGGCTGGAATGCTGCATCCATCAGTTGGCTACGCACGCTCGAGGCGGCGGTGCCGGGCGCCGTTGCTTCGATCGAGGGGTACAACGAGATCAATAATTTTCCGGTGAAATATGAGGGCCGGAACGGACCCGATGCAGCCAAGAACGGGCAGAGGGCGCTCTATGCCACCGTAAAATCCGATCCCGTTTTGGGGCACGTTCCCGTTTTTGATATGACGGGATTCGAGCTGATCCAGGATCCAGCGTTCTCGTATGCCACGACGCTGGACGGGTTCGCGGACGTAATGAATATACACGCCTACAGCCAGAATGGTGCCCAACCACGATACTGGATCGATCCGACGCGTCCGGATGCGTATAAGAATCTAGGGGCCGAACTGCCGAAAGTGATCACCGAATTCGGCTATTCATCGAGACCGGAAAGTGGCTGGGGGTTTATTGGAGTTGATGAGATCACGCAGGCAAAAGGCATTTTAAACGGCCTCTTCGACGCCGCCCGATCGGGCTACGACAAGCTATATATTTACGAGCTGCTCGACGAGAAGCCAGATTCGGATATGAAGGAATTGGAATTCCACTTTGGTCTGTTTACGTTCGATAACGCTCCAAAGCCAGCTGCAAAGGCGATCAGAAATCTGACGACCATTCTTGCTGACACCAGCGATCTCGGCAGGGAAGCGACCAATGCACCTTCATCAGATACATCGATCCGGCTCCACGTCGATGTTCCCAACCCCAAAATTCCGATTTATTCATTGGTCCTGACGAAGGGAAATGGCGCCCGGCTACTTGCCCTTTGGCGCGAACCGACATTTTGGGACCGCGCAAATGGTCACGCCGTGGAAGAGCAACCGGTTCAGCTTGACGTGAGTTTCGGGAGAAGCTGCGGATCGATACGATTATACGATGCTCTTCTATCAGGCAGCCCGATTTCTACCAGTTCAGGTGATTCTGTTTCTGTTGCTCTCGGCGATCATTTGCAGCTCGTCGAATGTACATCATGATCTGATGCATGGGCGGTCGCGTTTACTCCATCGATTCCCTGCGGGCAATTGCCATGACGATGGTCATTGCTCAGCACAGCGGTTTACTTCCATTTGGATGGACCGGTGTGTGGCTGTTCTATGTAATTTCCGGATTTGTGATCTCGAGAAATTTCATTGAGGAGAATGCTACCGCCGATTTGCGACCGAGTGCTCACTACCTTTCGTTCCTCGTGCGCAGAACCTTTCGCATCATACCGCCCTACGTCGCGTACATCCTTTTGTGCATGATCGCAGCGCTCATCATCAATCTGCCCCCGCAGGCGCGCGAGATCCCGTATTTGGCTACTTTCACTTACAATTGGCGCATGATTTTTAGCCTGCAGGAACAATCGCCTATCTTCGGGCACCTCTGGACCATTAGTGTTGAGGAGCAGTTCTACCTCTTCTTTCCCTGGGTAATATTACTCCTGAGGCGTGATGTTACAATTCGGGCGCTGCTTGCAATAGTGGCATTGGGACCGATTTTTCGCTTCCTTCTGGCGCAATATCTTTCGGCGAGCTTTCCGTCGGATCCCGGACGCATCTCCTTTGGTGTCTATGCCTCCTCGCTGGGCCAGTTCGACGCGTTTGCACTGGGTTCCCTGCTCGCCCACTTCGAAAGCAACATTCGCAAGTCACCTCATATAGCTCGCAGGATGATGTGGCTCGCAATTGTAGTCGGAACTTTCTATGCAATAACCTATGCGTGTCTGAATGCCTTAGCCGGCGCGCGTGGAATTGACGTTATTCGAAACATCATTTCCGGCATCGCGTTTGGTGAAAAGAGGGAAGTCTTCGTCTACATCGCTGTCGATTTGGGCGCGGCCGCCATCGTGGCGGGCGCGATCGCTGGATGGAAGGTTTTCAAGTTTCTTGAGCATCCAAAGCTGGTCTCCGTTGGACAGGCCTCTTACTCCGGCTACCTTCTGCACCCATTGACCCTAATTGTCATACACAAGATCACCCCTTCAACGGGCATCGCGGGGTCCATTGCATTCAAACTCATCATATTCTGTGTAGCTTGGATCTGCACCGTAGCCGTTGCACGTGCCTCCTACACAATGTTTGAACGCCATTTCATTCGATATGGACACTTGATCAGCAATCGTATCTTAGCAAAGTCTAGACACGGCCAACCCGCTGCCTCGACGGCTGCCGTGGTCGCATCTGGGCGGAGCAGCGAGTCAGTTTGAAATCCCGGCGACCGAGCTTTTCCCGGACGCATGGGCATCCAAACGGCCAGAAAGCAAAGCGCCTACCGCTCGGCGAGCTGGATTGGCGCCGTTCGCCGTCGGCGGACAAATCGACTAGATAATCGCGCCAGCCACCTACGAAGGGTGGACTAGGATGGTGTTCGCTTCAGCTCCTGCGACGGATCCATTGGGCTCAGTCTGCTAAGTTCAGAAGAGCGGCGATAATTCAAACCGCAACACCAACCCTGCTTCGACTCGTCAGAATGGCCGCAACAGGACGTTCGAAAAAGCGATATACGCAAATCCCAATGATCGCGACCACAAACAGCGTAACCACACCCAATGCCGCGCGCGGTCCGCGCCCGAGGTCGATGTAATTTGCGAAGCCGATCATCGCAGCAACGACAAAGAAGTGCGTTAGGTAAATTGAGTAACTTGCATCGCCAATGCGTGCCAAAAGCTGCGTCGCCTTGCTTTTTCCTCTTCCATTTTCGAGCACGACTGCAGCCATCACGATTAGCGCTGACGGTATCCCGAAATTCAGAAAGGTGTGGGTCGGTGGAGCAAAAATGTTCGGCGTGGCGGGAAAAATGGCGCCCCGAAAGGAAAGCCCAGTGATGCCGACGGCCAATATCAGCAGGGGCACCACTTTGGAGTTACCTAACATATTCACTATCTGTTTGCGGAATGCCGCGATCAGCATTCCCAGAACAAAGTCCAGCATAATAGGTTGAGTGTAGAAATAGAATACTGGGTTATCGGTGGTCGTGACAAACGATCCGACAAGAACAAGAACGCAAATCGCCGCCGAGCAAATGTGTACACGCCAATCATAGGCAAGCGCTAGGCTTGCTGCGAAGATCAAGTAGAAAAACATCTCGTAATTGAGCGTCCATCCCAAGTAGTAAATGGGGTAAATGCGACCGGGCGTCTTTTCGAAGGGCACAAACAACAGCGATTTTAATAGCGCGATTGTATGCGGCGACGTACTGGTCAAGAGAGAAGGAATGATAAGCGCAACGCAAAAGACGAAAAGCGTGGCGGCATAGTAGAGAGGCGTTATGCGTTTCAGACGATTCAGAAAAAATGTGGTGGGTCCCATAGGCTTCTCAGTCGTGGTGTAGACCATGATGAAGCCGCTGATGACAAAAAATAAATCGACGCCGCTATAGCCCTTGTCTCGCAGCAGGGAGGTCAGTGGTGTGTTGGGTACGAGATCATACAAGTGAACAAAAACCACCAGGTAGGCAGCCACGGCTCGGAGGATCTGAAGGTTGAGGAGCATCTAATAGCCTAATCATGCGACCGCTAAGAGTTGAGTAATAAGCTGCGGTTTGATTCTTTTTTCACGATGGTCAACACCATAACGGGAAAGCTTGGCCTGATCGATAGATTTCATCGCGGATTTGCGTTTGCTCTTCTGGTTTCGCCAGGCTTTTCTGGCGCACGCACGGAGGCAAATGGAGCCGGCGCGCACGAAAGCGTTGGTAAATTAGACCGTGAAGCCCGCCGGTTGTCCGGCACGATCTTGTTTACTTGCGCAGCAAGCGCGACAAGTAACGCATACCCTTGGCCATCATGGCCTCACGCAATCTTCTTAGCAAGAGGATGGTGGCGACCTTGGTCGGTCGCGGGGGGCGAGCTGATTTCCAAAAAGCTCCTGCGATCGACTGCTACGGGAAGACCTAAATCCGTGCCGGATCACCTGGCTCTTGAACGATTGCTGCGACTTTCGGTGAGTCGCCAACCGCTACAACAAACTCTTTCAATGACATGACCAGCATTCCCTTTTTCAGACGCCTCCATGGTACTTGAGTCGTAACACGTTCGTCTCCCAGCGCATTTTCCGCAGAGATCCTGATAGGATGAGCAGGTCGGCTTTTGCCACGGTGGTTACGAGGGAAACCCCAGCACGTTGTCCTCTCGCTGAAAGAACGCTAGAGAACATTTTTGCTTGGATGGTATTGGGCTATGAATGATTTTGTGCCAACACGGATCAGCGAACCCGCTTGGTTTCCACGGACTGGTTGGCAATGGCTGCTGACGGTTGCGTCTGTCGGTTTCCTTATTCCCACGCTTATTCTGACTTACTACATCCTGAACCCGAGTGATTTCGGCTTGAGGCCGAGTCTGGCGGCATGGATCGCGCTCCTATTTCCGTCGAGGCTGCTCGCGGCAACCGCGATATCCGCGGTGCTTGCGGTGATCGGACTGTGGAGCCGCGCGCGCCTGGCAAAATTCATCTTCGCCTGCGCGACAGTCATTTTGGCCTTTCTGACGATCTGGCCCGCCAGTGTAATGTGGAACCTGGCACGTAACGACAATGTTCCCGTTTCATTGCTGTCTCATTTCGTGACCCTTCGTCGGCCGAAAGACCCTCCTGTTCCGATCGCCTCAGTCGTCTACGGCAAAGCGCCGGACGGGACTGACCTACTGCTCGATATCTGGCCCGCAACGCCGGCAGAAGACGCGGCCTTGAGGCCGGCCTTTATCAAGATTCACGGTGGCGGATGGGTCAGCGGTTCGCGGAGCGAACTGCCGTTCTGGAACGTCTGGCTCAACGAGCTTGGCTATACGGTCTTCGACATCGAGTATCGGACGCCCCCTCCGGAGCGATGGAAAGATGAAGTCGCAGACGTCAAATGCGCCTTGCAATGGGTCGTGGCGAATACGGACAAATACAAGATCGATCCAGACCGCATCAGCCTCTTTGGACATTCGGCCGGAGGCAACCTGGCGATGCTGGCCGCTTACAGCCTGAAGACAAATGAACTGCCGTCGACATGCGGTAGCCCGATCGTGAAAATCAAATCAATCGTCAACCTCTACGGACCGGCAAATTTATCGGTATTCTATCATTCGACGCCGAGCCCTGACTTTGTCCAGAATGCGTTGCGGGAGTACGTCGGAGGGCCGCCGGATCAATACCCCGATCGCTACAAGATCATATCCCCGACTTCTTACATCGGGCCCGAGACGCCTCCGACGATAACCATTCTCGGCACCAGCGATCGCATGGTTCCGACCGAACAGGCTACGGCATTAGCCCACGCCCTAACGGCGGCCGGCGTGGCTAACGATCTCTACCTGCTCCCTGGGGCAGATCACGGCTTCGATCAAAACTCCGGCAGCCTGGCTGCGCAGTACACGCGTGCGAGAGTTCGGTCGTTTCTAGCTAAGAATCGATGACCGCGCTGAGCTTGTTACCGCGATAACAGATGAACTGTTACATGGGAGCGAAACGACGCGGTGCTCAGAAACGGAAGTCGCATCGTAGGCGAGCTGGCAGGAGACAAGAGAGGCTCGCTCATTGGCTACTGGGTGGAATCGCAAGGACAATTGGATGGTCGCTGAGCGCAAGCTCAAGCGAACTGACGTTGTTTGGTGTTTGGACAGGCTCAACGCCAATTGTTGGATCGTAGATCTTTACCGACGCGTGTGTGACGCCAAAATGGATCGTCACGTGGTCTTCGCCGCTCAACCGCTCATCCCACACGACCAGTTGGAATGTACCGTCGCTGCGCTGCAGGAGCAGGTCATGAACGGTCTTGGGTTGGTTCACGATCGCGAATTCGAGCTGGCCGGGAGCGGCGAGGGCACTTTTGTCCGCCAAAATGGTCGTAAGGTTGTGAAGGTAGATCGCGGCCTTACGGGGTGAATAGTCGGCCTGGTAGAAGCCGAAAGATTGGTTGCCGCCTTCGTCGGTACGGTCCCGCAATAGATACACCGACGTATGGGCGTAGCCACGCTTGAATTGTGCGAGGTACAAGTTCATCAGATTCAAGCCTTGAATCTCTTCCGTGACCGGTCCTTCGATGTTGGTACCAGTCTCTGTCGTGACACGCGGCAGCGTATTGAGCTGTTCTTGGGTGTATCCCCGAAACCGTCTCGCCCATGTCACGCCGAAGTTGCCGTATAACCCGTCTACTTTGGATGCGGCAGTTGGATCGGCAGCGTCCCAGGTCTTGTTGTCCGCCGGATACGGCGAATGCGGGTGATAGACGTAATTGTGCACATTAGCGTAGTCGGCGTATTGCGTGCCGTCGGGCACCAGCGTTTGGGCGCCGGGCGGGATCGTAAGAAACTGAAGGCCGACGTTATCTCGCTGCGCGCCGGATTCCGAGATCGACCAGACGGGATATTTCGCAAGCGCCGGATCGCTCTTGACGGCCGTGTACAAATCGCGCTGAAGCTTTGCGACGGCCATCCACGAGGGCTCGCGACCACCACCCTTCTCGCCCTGATAGGTGACGCCAAAGTTGTTCGGCTCGTTGTTGCCCTCAAAGGCGAGTAGCGCACCGGCTTCAGCGAGCACCTTGCCCGTTTCCACCAGCTTTTTCACGTCGGTCCCACCACTGACCAATCCCCAGCTCAGCCGAACGCCTGTTTCGCGATGTAGATCGAGATAGGTCTGGATCGTTGTGGGGCCCTTCTCGCTTAGTCCTTCTATTCCCGCTCTCACCCATCGAAAACCGCAATAGCGAACCATCTCGATCGTTCTAGCCAGGGGCTGGCCTCGATCGGGGAGAGTGGTAACGACGCCGATGCTATTGAGAAGATCGTCCGTCGCGACGGCGGCGATGGGTGCTGCAAGCGAAAGGCAGGGCCATATAGACAATGCCACGGCAAGCACGCAGCGCGCGCCGACGGCGCGAAGTATTTCGAAAAGGCTGATCGCCGGACGAGATTTCGAACAGCAGCTACGTTTATCAATACTCATGATAGTCCTTGCCACGAGAACTCACGCCATCGTTCGACTTGTGGGTTGATGGCCCGTCCGCTGTCTTTCATCCTAGCATACACAATGATGATAGCGACGGCGGAGCTATGGTTTTCGGAACTCGAACAGCGCCTCTTCCTGAAGGGAACGATGTTTGCGACAAATCGTCCCGGACCTCTCGCGGCGTTGCAGAATCTATATTCGATCGCGTCGCGCTACCCGGGGACACAAACCCGATCGTTAACACATGGATCGTCATATTAACTTAGCCGGTCACATCAGACGCAAACCAAGGGGTCGGTTAGCCCGCAACCGATCGTGCATTTGGATTGGAAGCTCTAGACGCCGTTCGCGCCGTGGCCGTACCGGTTGCGCCCCTATGGGTTGCCGTGTAGCCTTGACATGTGGGGCATGTTTCAAGCGAAAAGCGAATTCCTCAGCTTGACGGGATCCGTGGGATCGCCGTCAGCATGGTCGTGCTGTTCCACTATTCCCGCTTTGATGATCTCTCGATTTTTCCTAACAAGGCCGTCCAATTGCTTTTTAGTCGCGGCTTTAGCGGGGTTGATCTCTTCTTTATCCTGTCGGGATTCTTGATCGGAGGCATCTTACTCGATAACAAGATCGACCGACGTTTTGCCCACGTTTTTTACTATCGACGCTTTTTACGTATTTTCCCGCTCTACTATGCACTTCTAGTAGTCGCGTGGTTCGCTGCCGGAAGACTTCCGGATGGATGGTGGGTTTATCCGCTCTATCTGCAAAATCTGACGACGGCATTTGGTTATCCAGTGACACTTGATTATCCAAGCTCCAACATGCTGTTTCCTACATGGTCTCTTGCGATCGAAGAGCACTTCTACTTGCTGCTGCCCGCGCTTATAGCGATGTTGTCACGGCGGCAACTGGCTCGCGCGATTGCTGCCTTCGTTTTGTTCGCAATGGTTCTTCGCGTTAGCGCTTTCCTGACGGGGTGGATACAGGCGGAGAATTTTGCATATTTTTTCACGTTATGCCGAGTGGACGAATTGATGCTAGGGGTCGCGGCAGCTCTCGCCGTAAGAACACCATTCGTCAGCAGCATTCTCGATAAATCGAAAACGCGTCTTTATATCGTGCTTATCCTCTGTGTGGCTCTTTTGCCGCTGATAGGTAACCGTGGGATCAATTTGACGGTTGGACTGACGGTATATGCAGTCCTTTACCTCTGCGTGCTATTCCTCGCGGTGTGCCATCCCGGTTCTATGGTCGCGCGAATCACCAAGTTGCGGATTTTGCGATGGCTCGGACGGCGTGCCTATTCGATCTATCTTTTTCACCCTACGATGCTTGTTCTGGCGAAATGGCTAGTTCCAGCGACATCGGTATCAGCTACATATGCAGACCGAATGATCGCGCTATGGGCTGTGCTTCTCCTGGCATGGTTTCTTTGGGCCTTCGTAGAGGCGCCGCTAATTGCGCTAGGACACCGCACAAAATATTAGACCATAGAGCGAGGCGGGTGAATAGTCCGGCTCGATGGCAATAGAGCCGCGCCACATTCATCACCTCGCAGGCGCACTAGCCGTCAATGTCAGACCGGCGGCTATCATGGCCCCACGCGATGCTGCAGCCGCGGGCTTTTGGGCCGTCCAAATGCATGGTAAACGAATCGCGGATCGTTTTACGTTCCCTTGCGTTCGGACGATATTTGGTAGAGATCTGGGTCAGATAACAGATGAGTGGCTTCTTGTATCTAATTCAAGCAATTCATCCAGCAAAATTAGGCACGTGTTTAAGCGGGGCACCTTGGACCTACTGTCTGCGTGCACGCTTGCAGGCCTTGACGAGCAGACCTTTCGTCGATGAATGCGGATCTCAAGGGCTTGGAAGCGGTACGGCCTGCCCGGAGGCATCTCTTCCACGAACTTTTGTCGTCGCATGAAATTCAAGGGGGCCGCGGCCTTTCGACGGCTGGCCGTTAACGGCAAATTTCTGGGTGCTGGCTTTACCGGCGTCCATCGCGTCGCAGCCGAACTTGTTCGGGAACTTACTCGTCGTCCTCGCGAGCTAGCCGAGTTGTTTCCGGATCGACCTTGCTTCGTTGTGCCCAGAAATGTTCGATCGGACGGACGCAGTTCACTCGAGATCGAGCGGGGAGGTCTTTTCCGCGGGCAACTGTGGGAACAGCTGGATCTTCCGCGACTGGCGAGATCTGACCTGCTTCTCAATCTCTGCAATCTCGCACCGATGGCGAGCACCGCCGCGATCACCATGATCCACGATGCCCAGGTTTTCATTACACCGGCCTCATATTCCTGGGGCTTTGCAAACTGGTACCGGCAGGTGCTGCCCATAGTCGGTCACAGGCATGCACGAATACTGACTGTGTCGGAGTTTACGGCAGCGCAGCTGGTTCGGTTCGGCATTGCGCCATCCGAACGCATCTCGGTCATCCCGAACGGTGTCGATCATATCTTGATGCATGAATCGCGCCCTGAAATCTTGGGCCGACTTCAACTGAAAGAGCGCAAGTTTGTCGTCGCCCTCTCTACCACTCAGGCCCATAAGAATATCGGTCTGCTGTTAAAGGCGTTTTCCGATCCCGCACTGAGTGCGTTAAGACTCGTCTTGGTGGGAGCAGAGGATCAAAGCCGGTTTGAGGCAAAAGGTTATTCAATCCCAGCAAACGTTTCCTTCGCGGGGAGGGTCGATGATGGGGAACTGCGGGCACTTTTGGAATCTGCCCTTTCTGTTGCGTTTCCGTCGACCACTGAGGGATTTGGTCTTCCGCCTCTTGAAGGCATGCTGCTCGGCTGCCCAGCGGTGATGGCCCCGTGCGGCGCTTTGCCAGAGGTTGGAGGCGATGCGGCGCTGTTCGCAGCTCCAGATGATCCCAGTCAATGGGTGAGTGTCCTTTCGAAGCTGGCGATGGATCTCGGCACCTGGCAACGATATTCTGCGGCTGGTCGGCAGAGGGCCTCTGCATTCACTTGGAGTCGTGCAGGGGGAAAGCTCATGGAAGTAATAGAATCGGTAGTTTCTTCGGATAACCATTTGCGCTAATGGTGCCGCCGGCAAGTAAGCCCAAGCATCTGGGAAAACGGAATAGACCGGTTACGTGCTCGTCAATCTGCACCCGTCGCAATGGAGTCACTATGGGCTAAGTGAGCTCAAAAATGCCATCGGCTTACCGCAAGCATTCGGTGCTGGCTTCGAACAGCATTCTCTGCGTAGTTGCTTATGTCGAGGTTGATAAGGATCTTTCGCGAGAGCGCTTGCGCTCATTGGGACCATTTCGACTTCGTCACTCGCATGGGCAGAACATACACTGAAGTTCACTCTCCCGTGATCAACTGCGAAGCTCTGGGAAAATGCGGTTGCAAAGAGGTCATTCCTAAGTCGGATAGTAAGCAAACTGTATTGGTGCGTGACTAACGTTGCGCTCTCGGGAAATGTCTCCTGACGGGTTGACGCTAGCTTCAAAGAAATCGTTGATATGGTCACCTCAGGCGAGAAGTTGGATTGCGAATTTACGCTGGCGCTTAATAATTTCACCGGCAAATACTTTTTTTGCAAAGATATGATCGATGCCTCGATTGATTTGATCAACTCGGTTTACTATTGGAGATTGCCTGCCAACGCGCCTCCCCAGCGGATGATCTCACGAATTTTGGGACGCCTTGCCTTGATGGAGGTGAGCACGCGCGCGCGATGGCCGTCATCGTACAGGGTCTGGAGGCCGATTCTCCATCCGCGTGCCATGCTGTTTACTGACCCCCGGGAATGCGTTCTGTACAACGTCAAAGGCTGCGACATAGTTCTGTGTCACGATATGGGTCCGTTGACACATCCAGAATTCTATAGTGAAGGCGTCGAACAAGTGTATCGACGAGCCTTCGATAGAATCGCCGCGGCTAAGCCGCTTATGTTGTTCGTGAGTGAAGCCTCGCGTCGGGACTTTGTAAGGCTGTATGGCTCCGATTTTCCGCTCCTGGAGGTTATTCACATTCCGCTTCGCCAAGGTCTGCATACGTCCGAAGAACAGGCCGTCGATAATCTTCCAGGAAAATTCTTGCTAACGGTGGGAAGCCTCGGTGCTCGAAAAAATCAAGCCAGGTCGATCGCTGCTTTTCACGCATCAGGACTCGCCTCCGAGGGCTATAGATATGTTGTATGTGGAGGGCCAGAACCCGGTGTCGAAGAAGTCATTTCGCTTGCAAAGAAAACGGCCGGGGTCATTCTGTTAGGATATGTCAATGATGGTCAATTGAGTTGGCTCTACAACAATGCTCAAGGATTTGTTTTAGCGAGTTTGTTGGAGGGCTTCGGCTTACCTGCCGCTGAAGCGGTCAGTTATGGGCAATTGCCGCTGCTAAGCGCGGGAGGTGCCCTGGAAGAGGTTGCAGGTGATGCAGCGCTCTACGTCAACCCTCTGGACATCTCGGATATAGCGGCCGGAATGCGCAGAATGGCGAGCATGACGGCTGGCGAGCGCGCAGATCGCCTTGCAAGACTGAACCGGAGTGTTGGTCGATTTTCATTCGACGCGGCCGTGTCCGCGTGGCGCTCGGCGCTGGCCCTTGCCATCCAATGCGCGCGATCCTCCGGCTCGTAGTGATCCGCGGCAAAAGCGATCGCGGTCTAGCCTTCAGAAACCGAAAACCTTACTCGAATACGTGCTCAGCAGCGCGATCGCCTTCGCTTCGGGCCCAGCAGGACGGCCGGCAAGAACCCACAGGAGAAACACAGAAACGAAATAGACAGCTCCCGCCAGGCTAACGACGACCGCCAGACCAAGCGCTAGCGAAAGTGGGGCGTTCAAACTGACAAGCCAGCCTCGACAGTATTCAATCAGCAAAGCGATCGCAGCCACACTGAGGATCGATCGCCAGGGACTGATCAACTGCGAGATCACAGATAGCCCTATCGCGCTGCGAACTGCAAACATCGTATAGATCGCTATGACAACGCCCATCACAAGCCGCAGCACAACGACACCTGTTATTCCAAACCAAACGACTGCTGGCAAAATCAATATAAACTTCAGAATGAATTCCGCGGTCGAGAGTATAAGAAACATCCTTGTTCGGTTCATCGCCATGAACAATGGTGGCATGGGAGCGATAAAGAAATAAGGAACCAAAGCGATCGATAGCCACTGTAATATTGGCGCCGTCTCCAGCCATTGTTTTCCTAGCACCAACCGAACCACTGGTTCGGCAAGCATGCTTAAACCCACCATCGCAGGAACCCCGACGGCGACTATTGAAGCGACACTGTTCAGGTAAGCCCTCGCCATTCGTTGCGCATCTTCCCTGATGTGGGAGAAAGCTACCACCAGCGGGCTCGCCACCTGCGTTATGATTACTTGGTTGGGGACGTTGGCCAAATTGTCCGCCATTGAGAACCGGCCAAGCTGCGTGGGATTGATGAACCGTGCAAGGACTAGCCGATCCATTTGCCAGTTAGCGGCCTCGACCAACTGCGAAGCCATCGTCCAGCCGAAAAAGCTTGAGAAGTCGTGCCACCCTGCGAGCGAGAGTCTTGGCCGATAGGGGGCGATATAATAGGAGATGGCGGTCATGCTTGCGGGCGCTACAATGGTACCCGCCAATATGGACCAATAACTCCCCGTGAACCACGCCAGGCTGACCGAGGTCACAAGGGCTAAGGATTTTCCTACGAGTTCGGTTGCTAAGACAGGGCGAAAATCAAATCTCCGGAAGAAATCGACAATGACAGGGCTGCCGAGGCTGCGGCTCGCCGGTGCTATCCATGATGCACACAAAAGTCCTGTTAACCGGGGATCGCCATAGAGCTGAGCGATCGGCCAAGCCAACGCACTCAGCGCAATTGCCAAGGCTAGGGCGCGCAAAATCGCAAAAGTGAACCCGGTATCGTAATGTGCCTTGCTCAACACTGGCACGCGCATGAGCGCCTGCATTGTCGGCAGCTCCGACACAGCCTCGACGATCATCATGACGGACATCGCAATCGCAACGAGCCCGAAATCGGCCGGTGACAAAAGCCGCCCGAGTATCACCAAGGTTGCGAAATCGATGCTGCGCGTCCCCAGTCGCGAAACAATCATGAGGGTTGCGCCGGCCGCTGTTCGTCCACTGACTCCCTCTGTAGAGGCGCCGCTCAACGCAAATTTCCCTCTGAGTCAGAACACGCAAATCGACGTGCGGTTGAATACCTCAAACAGGGTGAACAGGCAAACTTCATGGCGCGACTTGCGTGTCGGACAAGTACAATTTTTGTCGCGGCGTCTCCGTCACCCGCCACAAGCGTTGATTGTTTGATCCATATCTTGGCGCACCGGAGACAGGGCGGTGACAAATCCCAATTCTTGACAGCTGTCCTTGAAACCGTCGGCATCGATGTCCTATTCGGCCAACCTTGGGGTGCTCAAAGAGGCGACGCTTCATAAAAACTAAGAACCCGCGCTAATCGGAAATCGAAACGACATCCGAATACAGCGGTTCGGTATTCACAGCAACCATGCTGATTTCCACACCGCTGCCCTTTACCGTCTGCAAGATATGCCAGACGTTAGGCAGAGCGACGCCAAGGGCACCAGTGAATTCGAAGGGAAGAACCTGCGTAACCATGCGATCGTCGATCCGGCCATAGAAGTGATCGCGCCATTGCAAATCACGCCCGCCGAGCGAAAGGTCCCAACTGAGGAAATCGAAAGGCGTCCAACCCTTTTCTTCGAGCCAGACCTCGGCCCAATAATGGTTCGTTGGGGCACGACGATAGAGCACATGCCCCCCGATTACGCGAGCTGGAATGCCGCGCGCTCGACACAGCGCAACGAATAAGGCCGACCCAATTTGGCAATCGTACCAGCCGGTTTGCAAAATCCAATCGCACGGCCCCTCCGCCGGGATTTGATCGTAGTGCACGGCGCCACATATCAGCTCATCCATCATATAGTTCCAGACCGCTCTCACCACTGAGTTTCGGTCTGCGCTTGGACCTGCCAAGGAATGAGCAAGCGCATTCACCTGGTCTGAAACACAAACCAAGCCTTCGTGCGACTTTAGGTAAGGAGAGAACGGTGGCACGACAGCGGGCGGAGACGTCGCGGCACTCGAAAAGGCTAGCTTTGCGCCTAGCGTCACAGTGCCCTCGGTCAGCGCCGTTAGGCGTGCTTCCAGCCTCCCGTCGCTGACCCGCAGCTGCGCTTCGGGTGAACCATCTACGAAAGCCTCAACTTCTAGGCTTTCGCCATAAACGCTTCTGAGGGGAAGGGGGGCGCGCAGACGCAAACCCTTGCCGATCAGGTTGGCCCCAAGGTTGAACGTCCGTCTGAAGTCGACTCGAAAGCCTTGTTTCGTATTGGCCATAAGGTCCGTGACCAAACGGCGCCCCGTACCGACATATCTGTCGGCCCAGAAGTGATCGCGGCCCTCGAGGCCGAGCTTTTTGAGAACGTTTAGCACCTCGACGGGGTCGAACAGACGTTCGCCCGTCGGGCCCAGTCGTACCCCAAGCCCCATATCGATCCATCGGTCGAGTGCCTGACGCGTCGCCGTGATCGCTTCGGGCTTATCTTGCTCGTAGGCCCAACCTCCGAGAAGCAGCGTGTCGAGGATGCGGCTTTCGGCAACCGTGCGATACTGGTCCGAGAAGCGGACGCCGAGGGCGGAGCTTCTCATGTCGAGATGTCCGCAAAATCCTGCATCATTCTGGCAGGCTCGCGGTCTGGCGTAGGGCCGACCACATGCGTCGAATGGGAAGTAAATCTTCTGCTTTTCGCGATCACACGCGATACCAGCTTCTTCTGGCTATCTGAGCTGCGATCAACGCAATAACTAGAGAACGAAGGCAGGACCATTGCTCCCCAAGAGTGTAGTTGTCTTCGAGGCGAAGCTATACGGCGCTAAACCTTCTCTGATCAGGGCTTCTCGCTTTTTAAGCAGACCCTTTGATATCGAAAGCTCATTGGTCAGCATCCTATGATGATCATCATTCCACGAATTCGCTCCGTGGCTGACATAAACAAACAGATGCGCCATATCCGCGACGTAGCCGACGCGGCCGCGTTCCTTGAGAGCAAGTGCCTGCGCCAGATCCTCGCCTAGCTTGGCAGAACCACCCTCGGTCGGATACCGCAACACGGCCGAACGACGTGCCATGAGAGTCCCTGGATGCCCGCCAGCCGGCGTAGCGCGCCAATTGGTCCAATAGAGCGTACCAGCTGACGGGAAGTATTGCATGAGATCCTGAAAGTAGACCGCATCCAGTCGCATCGTTTGCAAGACTTTGACCTGAGCCTCAAGTCGTTCTGGATGAGATCGGTCGTCGTCATCCCATTGACAGATGATCTCAGCGGTGGCGGTATCCACGCTCAGGTTGCGCAACTCTCCGAGATTTAGCTTTTTTTCCGGTGAGATGATCCTGATGTCGTCACGCCGCAGCGAAGTGACGTGGTCGCAAAGGGTTTGCCGAGCGGTTTCGCTGCCATGATCGAGCACTAACGTTAGTTTCTTGTTCGGATAGGTTTGACGGCAATAATCATCAATGCTTCTTTGCGCAAAGTTAAAGCGTCCCGGTGCTGGTAGAGTGACCATTAAACATTCAATTGTTGGAAACGCCACAGGGTCCGTACATTGTTGCGTCATCTGCAGATTCCCGTCAAAATGGTCCACAATTCTATATCGCGTCGGGCGTCATAATCCAATCGGGATGTCTTATGGTTTACGAATTCAGGTTACCTCGCATCGTGCCCCAAATGAGCGGAGCGACTATCGAATGCGTACATGCCAAGGTTGGCGACGCTCTAAAAATGGGCAGCAAGCTTGTCGATATGAGCGTCGATCTGACCAGCGCTTTTGCGCAGGAGTGTCCACCTATATCGTTTTTTCGCGTCGTGTTGCGTGAGACGGCTTGGCTCAGGAAGTTCGACGTCGAGCCCGGACGATTTTGTCAGCTGGATGGTGCGATCGCGGTTTTTAGCACGGATCAAAACGAGGACATTAACCAGTCCGCCGCGCGTCAGATCCGCACGACTGTTGCGGGCATTGCTCACCACGAATCCATGTGGACAGGGGGCCATCGTTGACTTCGATTGAGCTGAGGCTGGGTCCGCTGGAAGCGCCCGGTTTTAACATCTGCCGATCCGGCGTGCGTTGGCTTTGCGACACCGGGCAGCATTTACGTCCGAATCAGGTCTTTGCTTATTGCAACGTTAACCTTGAGCCAGCCACCGGTCGGCTCAGCGGCGCGCCGCCTTTCGCTGACGAACTCGAACTGCAGATCGCCTTCGCCGCCCGCGTAGGGGGCCGAATCTCGATGAATTCGTCGGCTGCCCGCGGGGGCTATCTCAGTGTCCGCGGTGTCGATCAATGGGATCCCGATTCCGTAATAGCCAGCATCGATCCAGATAATGACGTTGGCGATGAGGCGGACGCGTCGCGGCTACGTTTGTTGGCTCTCGCTGGGCGGCGGATGACCGCGCTCGCGGATGTCCATTCTGGGCTGTTGCCAGGTTGGCATGGCCGTAGTCGTGCGTGGTGGTGCGAGATGGGTGAAATGCCCCCGACGCTGCTCAGTCTCGGAATTTGCGACGCTACCGGCGTGGTCGTCGGTGAGCAGTGCGCATTTTTTGAAATGTTCGAGGCATCGCGCATTCCTGCCCAGATGGTTTTTATTCCCGATCATCCTCTAGCACCGGCTACTCCTGTTCTGCTTGAACAGCTTCGGCGCAGTCCAGAACAATTTGAGTCGATCGCAGCGGATCTGAGGGCCTTTCTTGCTCGGTCAACACCTGCACCATCGCCGGACGACTGGGTGTTCGGTGGTACTCTGCTGTCGGTCATGCAACGCAACCCGATCCGGGATAGCTATAATGTCTTCTCGGCCGATGGCTTGGGCCACCTTGGTCCGGCCGAGGCTATTTTATTGTCGCTGAATGCCGAGCCGCAATCGATCCTCCGGCACCGCAAATTGGGCTATCACGTACATATCATGCGTCACCACCAAGCGGCTG
>Ga0070717_10001000_pt1 | contig 18925 bp, 15 predicted proteins | sample LARL113metaG_FD_71366 | JGI IMG/M metagenome (GOLD analysis project Ga0070717, IMG submission 71366) | Corn, switchgrass and miscanthus rhizosphere microbial communities from Kellogg Biological Station, Michigan, USA - LAR L11-3 metaG | ecosystem: Host-associated > Plants > Roots > Rhizosphere ... | reverse complement strand
CGGATCTCGCACCCTGCAAGAGCTCCGGCCATCTCCCGCCCGGAACGGACATTTGGCGTGAAGTCCGAAACAGTATAGCGTCCAGGCGTGGTGAAGCCCTTTTGACGATAGTCGAACGCGGGCTCGACTTCGGGCGCGGCGTACGATGTTTTTGGACCAAAGCAATTAAAGCAATTCTCATCGTGACAGATTAATGACGATTTCCGAACGAGCTGCCGGGCCACCCCTCGCGGGCGCAGCGGATACGATCGCGCATCACGCCGCGCCGGCAGCGATCGTGGTTTCGCGTCCCGCCGGCCGCGTGCGCGAATTGCGGCTCGATCTGTTTCGCGGCCTGGCGCTGTGGCTGATCTTCATCGATCACGTCTCGCCCGACGTGCTGAGCTGGTTCACGATCCGCAGCTACGGATTCAGCGATGCCGCCGAAATCTTCATCTTCATATCGGGCTACACCGCTGCGTTCGTTTACGGCCGTGCGATGTTCGAATCCGGCTTCGTGATTGCGACCGCGCGCATCCTGCGCAGGGTCTGGCAGATTTATGCCGCGCATGTGTTGCTGTTTGCGATCCTGGTCGCGGAAGTTTCCTACGTTGCCGTCAGCCTGGAGAAGCCGTTCTACGCCGAAGAGATGGAGATCGTCTATTTCCTCAAGGACCCCGGCGTCGCCATGTCCCAGGCGCTGCTGTTGATGTATCGCCCGCTGAACATGGACGTCTTGCCGCTCTACATCGTGCTGATGCTGTTTCTGCCGCTGATCCTGCAGCTGATAAACTGGCGCGCCAATCTCACGCTGGCGTCTTCGGTCGTGCTTTACATGCTTTCCTGGAAATTCGATCTGCATCTCGTGGCCTATCCGAAGGGTTTTTGGTCCTTCAATCCCTTTGCCTGGCAATTACTGTTCGTATTCGGCGCCTGGTGCGCGCTGGGGGGCACCAGGCAGATGTCGCGGCTGCTGGCTTCGCCAGTCACGCTGTGGATTTCGGTTTCCTATCTGGTCGCGGCGTTCGGCGTGACCATGACCTGGTACTTCCCGCAGCTCGACCATGTGATGCCGCAATGGCTCGAGCAATGGATCTATCCGATCGACAAGACCGACCTCGACGTGCTCAGATTCGCGCACTTTCTCGCGCTGGCGGCGATTGCCGTGCGGTTCGTACCGGGAGGATGGCCGGGCTTGAACTCGCGCTGGCTGTGGCCCATGATCCTGTGCGGGCAGCGTTCGCTGGAGATTTTCTGCCTCGGCGTGGTCTTGGGGTTCACGGGGTATTTCGTGCTGACGGAACTGTCGGCGGGGCTTGGCCTGCATATCCTGGTCGGCATTTGCGGAATCCTGTTGATGTCCGCCGCCGCGTGGCTGTTGTCATGGTACAAGCACTATGTCGACGCGACTGGCTCGCGAAGCAAAAGCGCCGGCAAAGCCGGGTTGGCCGGAGGAGGCCCGTGAGCTCCGACCGGGAGCCGTCCCGGGTCTGCGCCGAGTCGCGGCGATTGATGCAGTGCAAGAGGCGATAGCCTGTGGCTATCGTTGGGGGACCAGAACCGAGCTGATTTTTTCCATCCGTCCTATCGTCCGCGCGCCGAACCGATGATTCTGGCGCCGGCTGATCCGGATAATCTTTTGCGGGGGATTTTTCGATTTTGCGCTATTTGACGGGTTCGCTATTTTTGCGAAACTGTAAAAGACTTCGATTTCGACCTTTTCAGCGTAACGTCCGGCCCTGGAGTGGTGAGGCGCGATCACCATGCCGTGGCCGCGCGGTGTATTGAGCAGCATCAGGCTGGACTAAAGACGCGACGGCCAACCGAACCAGACGGACAAGCAGTATGGCAGACCAGGATATTGCACCTCTCTCGCTTAAGGTCGAGCGTGACCTCAGGCTCGATCTGTTCCGCGGCATCGGGCTGTGGATGATCTTCCTTGATCACATTCCGGACGATTTCGTTGCCTGGTTGACGCTGCGCAATTACGGCTTCAGCGACGCCGCCGAGTTCTTCGTGTTCATTTCCGGGTATCTCGCCGGTTACATCTACGGTCCGATCATACGCGCCGGGAATTTTCTCGCCGCCATCAAGCGGTTGTGGACGCGCGTCTGGCAGATGTACGTTGCCCATATCATGCTGTTCCTGCTGTTCACGGCGCAGATCGCGCGCACGGTCAGGAAATGGGACAACCCGATGTATGAAGACGAATTCAATGTTCACAATTTTCTTCAGCACCCCGACGTTCTGATCGGGCAGGCGCTCACGCTGCGCTACAAGCCGGTCGACCTCGACGTGCTGCCGCTCTACATATCGCTGATCGCCGCTTCACCGCTGATCCTGTGGTGCCTGCTGCGCCGCCCGAACTGGACCCTGCTTGCCTCGATCCTTTTGTACATCGGGGCGCGCTGGTTCGATTGGAATCTGGCTTCCTACCCGCCCGGAACGCACTGGTATTTCAATCCATTCGCCTGGCAATTGATGTTTGTCTTCGCGGCGTGGTGCGGCGTCGGCGGCGTTCTCAAGCTGGAGTTCCTGATCCGGTCGCGCGTGGCGCTGGCCGTGGCCCTTGCGTGGATGGCCTTCGCATTCCTGATCGTCATGACCTGGCACATGCCGTTCCTGGATGCCATGGTGCCGAAATGGATGATCAAGGCGATCTATCCGATCGACAAGACCGACCTCGATATGCTGCGCTTCACGCACTTTCTCGCTTTGGCGCTGGTGGTTGCCCGATTTTTCCCGCGCAAAGCGGAGATACTCAGCTCGAAGTGGCTGCGTCCGATGGTACTGTGTGGTCAGCATTCGCTTCCGCTGTTTTGCTTCGGCGTATTCCTGTCCTTTGGTGCGCATTGGATCCTGGTGCAGCACGCCGCCGGCGGCGCCCGCGCGCTCTGGATGCAACTGCTCGTCAGCGTCGGCGGCATCCTGATCATGGTTGGGATCGCATGGGTTCTGGATCGGGCGCAGAAGGTCCCCAACCTGTTCGTCGATGTGAGCGCCGTCGACCTGCCGGAGGCGGTCACCAAACCGGGCACCGCGTAATGCCGGGTGCGATCATTCGTCGGAGGAGCGAACTTATGTCCTTACGCCCGATCAAACGTCTGATCATTGCCGGCAGCGTGCTTCTGCTATCCGTTGGCGTGGCGCGTGCGCAAACCCCATCGCCCGAAGCCATGGCGGCGGCGCGCGAGCTCGTCACCACGCTGAAGGTGTCCGATCAGTACAAGGCGCTGCTGCCGGTGATTCTCTTGGGTCTAAAGCCCGCTTTGACTCAGGACCGGCCGGAAATCGAACGCGACTATGACGCGATGATGTCCACGATCGCGGATGCGTACACGCCCTATTACAACGCGATGATCGACAGCATCGCGACCGTCTATGCGAACACCTTTTCAGTGGACGAACTGCGCCAGATAGAGGCCTTCTATCGTCAGCCGGTGGGCCAGAAATATCTCGAAAAGTCGCCAGCTATTCTACAGCAGAGCGCGCAGATCGGCCAGGATACCGGCCGAAAGGCGACCGAGGCTTTGCGTGCACGCTTGACCGAGCTGCTTCGTCAGAAGGGGCACAAGCTGTAACGGCACGGCCGTCGCGCGGGATCGGCGCGGCGAAGAAGATGGCTCACGAGCCGTCACGGGACGATCGGCGCGTCGCGGTTGCCACCGGCCGCGTCAACGCCCGGCGGTCCTTGACGTAGGCGATGACCACGCCGAGCCGCTCCACCGTGCCGACGATCTCGCCGTCGAGATCTCGATCGCAATTGAGATGCGTTGGCGCGATGAAGAATTGGGACTGGTTCCATTGCGGCATGAAATCCCAATGCAGTTGCGGCAGCGTGACCGCCTTTTCGAATTCGAGGCGCTCGCCGCACACCGCGACGGAATAGACCTCGGTTGGCCAGTTGGCATCGCCGGGCGCGGTGCGGCGCAGATAAGTCTCCAGCTGACTGATCGCCTCGGGCATGCTGCCGAACCAATAGTCGAGGTCGTAGCGCCGTGAGGCTCCCTCGAGACCTCCGACCAGGGAGTTGTAGAACAAATATTCGTAAGGATGCAGCCTCACCAGCGTCCCCGCGTCCCAGAGGAAGCATGCCGTCATGATCGCGATCGCGCCGGCGGTGACCGCGCGACCGCGCGTCTCGATCGCCGCAAGCGCCCTGTCGAGACCGATACCTGCCAGTACCGCGAGCAGAGGAATCAGAAAGAGGAAATGACGCAACCCGGTGAAGGCCGGGCCGTGCCAGATCACTTGGCAAGCCAGCGGAAAAATCACCATCAGCGAGAGCAACGTGGTCTCCGCCCGCCGCTCGCGATTGAGGCCCGATGCGCGATCCAGTAACTGTGCGGACAGGATCGCCAGCGCGGCGCCGAACAGCATCAGCAACGGTACCCGCACCGCGATGTAGATCGGCACATAAAACCGCGGCACATCCGCCATCTCGTAGGTCTGGCCGGCGAGGGTCGTCCGGATCGAATAATTGAACTCGGAGAATGCGAGCAGGCCGCGCAGCGGATTGAGCGGCGCCAGCGCCGCCCAGGGCCAGGCGAGGATCATGATGACATACGCGAGTGTCAGCGCCGGCAGCATCCACGCCAGCGATTTGACCGCGAAGCGCAGCCGCGCGCGGCCGTGGCCGAGCCAGGGCCGCGGTAGATAGAGGAGCAGCGCAAAGCCGACATAGATCACCAGCAGCAAGCCGAGCACCCGCACGCCGAGCGCCGCGCCGGCAAGCAGTCCGAAAGCCGCAATGTCACTGGGGCGAGGCGACGGCAGGCGTCGCGCGATGCGTAGCAGAAACAGCGTCGCCCCCATCATCGCGGCGGCGAACGGAATATCCTTGGTGTGGTTGAACATCGCGCCATACCAGGCGCCGCACAACGTCAGGCTGATCGCGGCGATCAGGCCGGCGCGGGGACCTGCGATCAGCCGCGCCGTTGCCGCAGCCGCCGCAATCCCGCCGATACCGATCAGCGCGCACAATATATGGCGCAAATCGTAAGGGTCGACCGGGGCCACATGGCTAAGCGCGACCGCAATGATGTCGAACAGGCCGCCATAGAGATAGAGGTTCTGGAAACCGAAGACGCTCTGGTCCGTAAAGCCGCTTCGATAATAGGCGATGATCAATTCGGCGTAATGATGCTGCACGCCTTCATCATTGGAGATCGCATAGTCCTTGCAGGTGAACAGTGCGACGACCATGAGGGCGGCCAACAGCACAACGGTGGCGATATCATGGGGGTCGTAGCGCGCGATCCTTCGTCGCACGTCGCGCAACGGCGAAGCTTTGTTCGCACCACCCGGAATCCGCTCCTCAGCTGACTTCACCTCGGTCACTGTGCTCTCGGATCCGGTTCTCGTTACAACGCGGTACTCGCGCGCCCCCTTCAAATACCCGCCCTACAACGCGATTTGCGTCGTTGCCGGCAAATGAAATGGTGCCAGTTACGTTAGTTGTCCTGCGAGAAGTGTGTCAATCGTCTGGTGCGAATGGCGGCTAATTCACGCCATTACCGGCATCCTGCCGAACAGGCAATCGAGCGCCGCGCGCAAGGCTTCCAGCGGATTCGGGGCACCTTGACGGCTGCGCCACGCGACATGGCCGTCCGGCCGAACCAGTACCGCGCCATCCGTTTCGAGGCCGTAGGTCTTGTGCCAGTTGCCGTCGTCGTCGCCGAGATCCCCATCCTTTCCGACCATATGGACAAGGAGCGGCGGCCATGACGGGCCGATCGCTGGCGCAGCCCGTCGCCATGCGTCGCCGTCGGGGCCGGTCAAGAGCACAAAGTGCGGGCCGAACAGGTCGATGGTCGAGATTTGCTCGTCGCCGCGCGTGAGCCAGACATGGGGCGCGCGGCTTCCGGGCCGGGCCGAGGGCACATATTCGGTGACCGGATCGTCGACGGCGACCGGTGGCGTGCCGTCCGGCACCACCGCCATCGATTGATAGCAGGCCCCGAAGATCAGCCCCTGTTCGTTCAAAAATTCCCGTCGCGGCAGGACTTTGCTTTGCCGCGCGTTGCGCCCCATCGACAGCGCGTTGGCGAGCGCGTTGTGGGTGACAATCCGGCCGAAAGGCTGGCGTTCGGCGTGGTAGCTGTCGAGCAGCTTTTCGTCGGCCTTTCCGTGCAGCACGGCGGCGATCTTCCATGCCAGATTGTGAACGTCCTGCACCCCGGTATTGAGGCCGAAGCCACCGGTCGGCGGCATCTCATGCGCCGCATCGCCGGCCAGGAAAACATCGCCGACGCGATAGGTGTCGGCAACGACGGCAGAGGCTTCCCACGGGCTGACGCCGAGTACCGACACTTCGAGGTCGGGTACGCCGACGCCTTTGCGGATCAGCGCCGCACAAAATTCGGGGGTAAAGTCTTCCGGCTGCCAGCCGAATTTCCCGGCGCTGTGGATCAAAAAACCCCAACGATCCCTGCCGTTGATCGTGAGGAACGTGGCGCGCAAGTCTTCCTGCTCGACAAAATAGAGCGCGGCAGGCCGATGTTCGACCCATTGGGTGAGATCGGCGTGGAACAGGATATTGACGCTGTCGTAGACTTTCTCCTCGCCGGTCATCTTTACCCCGAGCGTGCGACGCACGCGGCTTTGCGCGCCCTCGGCGGCGATCAGATAACGCGCCGTGAAAGGCGTCTCCGCGTCCGTGGTGTGATCGGTCAGGGTACCCGTGACCGCGCGTTGCCCCTGGCTGAACGAGGTCAGCTCGGTGTTGAAGCGCAGCGCTCCCGGTCCTCCAGCTTCCTCCGCAAATCGGCGAATCACCGGTTCAAGATCATCCTGCGCGCAGAGGCAATTCCGCACGGGCGTCGCTGCCATGTTCTTCGCGGTCGCGCGACCGGGTACGCGACGCTCGATCTCCTTGCCGGCAAGGGATTCGGCCCAGACGATCAACCCCAACCGTCCCTCCGCCAGACCTGCGTCCCGGATCGCGGCATCGATGCCGTATTGCCGGAAGATTTCCATCGTGCGGGCATTGATCCCGCGTGCCTTCGGCGTGAGTGCGGTGCCCGGGTGGCGCTCGACAAGCAGCGAGCGCACGCCGTGCCGGGAGAGCAGCAATGAAGCGGTGAGCCCGACCGGACCGCCGCCGGAAATGAGAACGGGGATGTCGAGCATCTCTTCTCCTTGTTTGAATTCCACGTTGTGTGAATTAGCCAAGATCCATCGGCTTGCCGTGAGGCTCCTTGCGATAGGCGTAGATGGCGATCAGCGCCGCAAGTTCGCAGGCGGCCAGGAACAGGAAGGCCGGCGCGATGGCATCGGCGGTCGCTTTGGGCGAAACCACGTCGTTGCTTCCAGCGATCAACGCCAGACAAACCGGTCCCAGAATCTTGCCTATTCCGTTGGAAGCCTGCGCCAGTCCAAACGCCCGGGCGCCCAGCGAGACCGGAAACACTTCGACGACATAGGGTGTCATGTTGGAGAAAGAGCCACTGTAAAAGGCGGCGCCAAAAACCAACAGCAGCGCAAACACCGACCAGCCTGCGACGAATTCGCGATAGAACGCGAAAATCGCCAGCATGACCAGGACTGAGATGAACGTTCCGGCCAAAGCGGCGCGGCGGCGTCCGAGATAGAGCGGCAGAAACGAAAACAACACCCGGCCGAGGATGGAGGCGAGGCTGACATAGACGAAGTATTGCGCAGCCTCGTGCGCCGTGATCTTCAGGAGCTGGGACAGGATGGTGGGGCCCCACAGTTGCAGGCCGTAGGTGCCGGTCGATATCCCGGTCCAGATCACGACGACCCACCAGAATCGCTTCTGGTCCTTCAACAACTCCGAGAATGCCGCCGGCTTTTTGGCCGGCGCGATCGCGGTCGGCAACGCGACACTGGTCTCGGCAACGCCAAGCAGTTTTGCCGCCTCACGCCGTGCGTCGGCGTTGCGGCCGTGCGACAGCAGCCAGCGCACGGATTCCGGCGCAATCCAGGCGATCAGCAGCGAGGTGACGATCGGCATCGCACCGGTGGCGGCGACGCCGCGCCAGCCGATCACCGGCAGCAGGTTCGCCGAAATCATGGCGGCGAACATGGTGCCGAGCGCGACCGGCACCACCATCATGCTGGAAACGAAGGTACGGTATCTGGTCGGCGTGATTTCGACGACCAGCGGATTCTGGGCGCTCAACGCGGCGATCGATCCAAAGCCCACGACGAAACGCAATATTGAAAACAGAATCCAGGCGCCGTCGGGTATCAGCGCACATCCGGCGGCGCCGAGTGAAAAGATCAAGCCGCCGCCCCAAATCATCTTCTTGCGCCCGATCGTATCGGCGATCCGCCCGCCGACGAGTGAGCCGAAGATCGCGCCGACGCCTGACGACAGCAGCATCATCGCGCCCTGGCCGTAGGTGAGATGCCAGCCTGGCGCGAGCACCGAGACGAGATACCCGACCAGAAAGAAATCGTAGAATTCGAACATCTCCTGGAACACGAGCAGCGCGATCGTCAGATAGTAGCGCGGTGTGAGATTGGACTTCTCGATTCCGCTGAGCCAGTCCTGCGCATCCCCTTTGGGATAGGCCTGGCCCGCGCTCTGGCCTTCGTCCGCAATGCGACCCTGGACGGCGCCTTGGGCGTCGAGCGAAACGTCGGCCATTTCTCTCCTCGAGCGCCCGACTGCCCGCCGTCCTGCGCGGCGGTTTAAGAATGCCGAGACGATCAACGGTAAAATTAGCATCCGTCACTGAAAAGACAATCGAGAGGCACACTCCTTCCGGAAAGGTGCAGCCAGTTGGCGAGCCATGTCGCCTGGAGGCGCCAGAATCGGACGTCCTCTCCGCACGCTTGGTCCGGAAATGCCCAAATAAGCTGCTTGCCGCCGCGTTGCATACGGGCAACACTTTTTGGGAAAGACTGTTGATCTGCATTTTTCGCTATTGCGTAGTCGTATCGTGACCCGAAAAATCGGCCCATCGCATGCTTGGCTCTGCAAGCTGGCTCAGGTGGAGCGTTTGGAGGCTGGGATCATGAACCCGCTATTTGCGTCAGTGGCGGCGGTGTTGTGCGAAACGGCGTTTGTCGCTTGCCTTGCCAGCTTCGGTTCGACTGGTACCGAGAACACCGCAGCACCGACCCTGGACCGCCTCGCACCATTTCTCACCGCCGACGTCGAGCTCGCGGACGCGCCGCAGCCGACGGCAATAGGCAACGTCGTGATCAGCAACATCGACGTTGCGAAGGCCGCCGAACCCGTGAGGGAAACGGCCGCCGAACCAGTGAGGGAGACGGCCACCGACAAGCCGGCGGCCTCGGACGAGCCGAAGCCGATCGTTGAGGCCGCGTTGACCGATTCGTCGCAGATGCTGCCGCCGGAAACACCGCCCGTGCAGATGGCGACACCGAGCGCGCCCAATGCGGTGCCTAAAGACACCAAGGATGCTCTGGACTCCATCGAAATTCTCGACGAATGCCTGGTAGCTGAGATCTGCATCGACAGATATCTGTGGGCGCTCTACGAACGGACGCCCAAGGAGGACACCATCAAGGTGCAGGAGCAGAGGAAAGTGACGGTCAAGAAGAAGCGCAAGACGGTGACCGTCACGAAAAGCTTTACCACGCTCGTCGACGAGAATTTCACGTGGAAGGATCCCAAGGCGGCGGAAAAAGCCGGCATGCCAATGATGGACTACGTGATCGGAGGCATGGATCGGAGCTTCAAACTGAAGCTCTTTCACATGCTTCACGCAGCCGAGGAGGCCGGGCTGTCGCCTGGCATAACCAGCGCGTTCCGCGATGACTACCGTCAATCGATCGCAAGCGGCCTGAAGGCGGCGACTGACAGGTCATATCATGGCGGCAGCTTCCGCGGCGGCTATGGCCACGGGCTCGCGGCCGATGTCGTGAGCGTCAATGGCAGGACGCGGACGCAGCGATCGATTTCCACTGACAACCTTTGGAAATGGATCGATGCACATGAGAGGGAGTTTGGAATCGGGCGACCTTATCTCGATAGAGATCCGCCGCACGTGGCACCGATCGACGGCAAGGAATATGTCGCTCACCGCGGAACGAAAACTCTTCCCGCGGCATCAGACGTGAAGCAGCGCAAGGCTGCGCGGGATGATGAGAGCGTGGTGAAACGTCCAAGAACGGCAAGATCGCCGAAGGTGGGAACGACCTAACCCGGTGCAATCACGTAGCGATCTTGCTGGCGCTCGCCGATGCTGTGCGGCCGGCTGGCTCGAGCGGACGCCGCACGATGACGTTGTCACCCGGCAACCGCGATTTGACCACCGTATTTGGCGCGAAGCTCGGTTTTGAGCAGCTTGCCGGTCGCGGTATGCGGCAGCGATTCCACAAAAATCACATCCTCCGGCATCCACCATTTTGCGATGCGCGTGGACAGGAATTCCAGGATCGATTGCTTGGTCGGATGGGCGCCGGGCTTGGGATGCACCAACAGCAGCGGCCGCTCCTGCCATTTCGGATGCGGGATGGCGATGACCGCCGCCTCGAACACCTCAGGATGCGAGACCACGAGATTCTCGATCTCGATCGATGAAATCCATTCGCCGCCGGACTTGATGACGTCCTTCAGACGGTCGGTCAATTGCACATAGCCATCGGGGTTGATGGTCGCGACGTCGCCGGTGCCGAACCAGCCGTCGTCGTCGACGACCTTGCCGCCCTCGTCCTTGAAATAGCCTGAGATCACCCAGTTGCCCCGCACCTTGAGCTGGCCGATCGACTTGCCGTCATGAGGCAAACTCTCGCCATCTTCGCCGACCAGGCGCAGCTCGACGCCTAAGACCTGGCGCCCCTGCTTGACCTGCATATCGACGATCTCGCTCTGCGTCGCGCCGTCGTGCCTGGCGAGCGGCGAGCCGAGCGTCACCAGCGGGCTCGTTTCCGTCATGCCCCAGGCGTGCAGCAGAAACACGCCGAGCAGGTCGCGGAATTTCTCGATGGTGGCGCGCGGTGCCGCGGTGCCGCCGCTAAAGACCAGCTTCAATTTCAGCTTCGATAGATCGAGCTTGGCGCGATTGTTCTCGATATAGGCGAGGAAGTTGAGCCAGATCGTCGGAATGCCGCCGGCCTTGGTGCAGCCTTCCTGCTCGAGCAGCAGGTAGATGCTTTCAGGATCAAGCCGCGGCCCGGGCAGCACCAGCTTGGCGCCGCACATCGCCGCCGAAAACGGCAGGCTCCACGCGTTGGCGTGGAACAGTGGCACGATCACCAGGATCGAATCCTTCGCCGAGAGCGCGAAGCCGTCGGCGGCGCAAGCGGCGAAGGCATGCAATACGGTCGAGCGATGGCTGTAGAGAACGCCCTTCGGATTACCTGTCGTGCCGGAAGTGTAGCAGAGCGTGCAGGCGGTGTTCTCGTCGAGTTGCGGCCAGGCGTAATCGGGCGAAGCGTTCGCCAGCAGCGTCTCGTAGCACAGCAGGTTGCCGACCTTGACCGAAGGCATGTCCTTTTCATCGCACAGCGCGATCCAGCCGCGCACCAGCGGCAAGTGTGGCGCGAGTTGCTCGACCAGCGCCTTGAAATCGGGATCAAAGAACACGTAGCCGTTTTCGGCGTGGTTGATGATGTAGACGAGTTGCTCGTGGAACAGGCGCGGATTGACCGTGTGCAGCACGCACCCGGAGCAGGTCACCCCGTAATAAAGTTCGAGATGCAGCCACGAATTCCAGGCGAGCGTCGCAACGCGATCGCCTTGACTGACGCCGAGCGCTGTGAGCGCACCTGCGACGCGCTTGGCGCGTGCCACGACCTGCCCGTAATTGGAGCGGTGCATGACGCCCGCCGGATCGCGCGAGACGATCTCGGTTTCCGCGTGCCAGGTCGCGACATAATCGACCAGGTTCGAAATCAGCAGCGGCCGGTTCTGCATCATTCCAAGCATGAGTCCCCCCCGTTTCGAACTAATCCTCCGTGGATGAAAAGCGGTCCCGCATTCCTGGCAGGGTTTGACGCTCGGCATCATGGCATCATTACGCCTCGGGAAGCGGCCCAAGTCTAGCCTATTAAGTCCGCCTATTGCGGGAGCCGCCGACAGCCGTCCCGACCCGCCAACTCTATTGCTGCATCTTGAGCCGATATCGATGGGCAGCCTGTTTCGCGCGGTTGCCGCAGATCGCCATGCTGCACCATCTGCGCGCACGGCCTCGCGTGTGGTCGGCGAACAGCAGCGTGCAGGCCGGCCTCTCGCACGCCTTCACGTGTGAGAAATCTTCCTCGCAAACGAATTTCGCCAGCGCTTCCCCGATCGGCAGAAGCAACGCCTCCGGCGACCTCCATCGGCGCGCCGCTCGAAACTCAAGACCAGAGGCATGGCCGTGGCCGTGGGCCACTATCCGGGCGAACCCCTCATCGCGTTCGAGCAGCCGGTTCAGCGGCTCCAACTCGTTCAGGTCTTCTGAGGTGAGTGGCCGCCCTTTGCGCTGCCGAACGAACCCTCTGAACCATTCGCGAAGGCTTCGCGCCTGAGCCGCGACATTGTCGAACTCTCCGGGCGTCGCCTGTGCGCGCAAAGTTTCAAGCGCATCGGTTGGTACGAGTTGCGCCTGCTCCAGCCAGGCCAACAGACCGTCGCCGTCATCGATCCAGTCGATTTCCGTGTCCACCGGCGTGGCGACCGAATTCAGGAAATCCAGACCGAGCGCGTCGGCGAGGAACATGGCCGGTGGCCGGCGGGAGCCCGTCTCTGTGATCTCTCGGTGCGGAACCCTGGTCATCTGCGGCGCGTTGGTCACCTTTCAGTGACAGATAACCTCTCCGTGGCCTCTTGACAAGTTATTCTCTTCGAAAGTAACCTCTAAACAGCATTTATACAGGTTACGTGCTTGATCTGAAGAGAACCGGCAAGGAGTGAGAGATGTCCGTCAATAATGTGAGCGTCGTGCTTGTCCATGGAGCCTGGGCTGATGGATCGAGCTGGAGCAAGGTCATCGGCCCCCTGAGCGCTGAAGGCGCCCGGGTCGTTGCGGCACCGCTGCCGCTGACCTCTCTGGCCGACGACGTGGCAGCCCTTGACCGGACCCTGGAGCGGATCGAAGGCCCGGTCGTGTTGGTCGGCCATGCCTATGCCGGGGCGGTGATTGCCGGAACGCGCGACGAGAAAGTCAGGGGGCTGGTCTACGTCGCGGCACTTGCCCCCGACGAAGGGGAAACGGTCGCGGAGGTGTTCTATCGCGCCGAGCCGCATCCACAGGCGTCGAAGCTCGCCCCCGACAATCATGGCGCGATCTGGCTTCCCGACAACGCCTTCGCGGAGGCTTTCGCTCAACATGCTTCCACCGACGAGCAGTCAGTGCTGGCCGCTGTTCAGCGGCCGATCGCTGCTGCCTGCATCAGCGTCAAGGTGGGTCGGCCGCTTTGGAAGGATCGTCCGAGCTGGTTCCTGGTGGCCGAGCAGGACCGCATGATCAACCCCGACACACAGCGTTTCATGGCGGAACGGATGAAGGCAAAGGTGCGGTCACATCAGGTCGATCATACGCCGATCGTAACGGCGCCCGGCGTCGTCGTGGACATCATCCGCGACGCCATGCGCGCCGCAACGGCGCTCCGCACTGAAGGCCGATGAGATAGCTCGCGAACATTCAGGCCGGGAGCAGGCCATGCTCGCCGGAGCCCACCAGCATGGTTGCAAACCAGGAGAACTCCAATGACTGCCATCAAATATCGCTCCGCCGATGTGGACGGCTTGAAGATCTTTTATCGCGAGGCCGGGGCCGAAGGTGCGCCGGCGCTGCTGTTGCTTCATGGCTTTCCGAGCGCGAGCCACATGTTCCGGGATCTCATCCCGCGTCTCGCCGATCGTTACCACATCGTCGCGCCCGATCTGCCGGGCTTCGGCCAATCAGACATGCCGGCGCGGAGCAGCTTCACCTACACATTCGACCACATCGCCGGCGTCATCGATCGATTTACCGAAGTGATCGGCATCAAGCGCTTTGCGATCTATGTCTTCGACTATGGCGCGCCGACAGGCTTCCGGATCGCCGCAAAACATCCCGACCGCATCACCGCGATCATCTCGCAGAACGGCAACGCCTACGAAGAGGGGCTGAGCGAGGGCTGGAACCCGATCAGGGCTTACTGGCAAGAGCCGTCGCAGGCCAATCGCGAGGCGCTGCGCGCCTTCCTCGCGCCTGAAACGACGCGCTGGCAATACACCCACGGCGTGGCGGACGAGGCGACAGTCTCTCCCGACGGCTTGTCGCTGGACAACTTCTATCTGGCGCGCTCCGGCGCCGACGAGATCCAGCTGGACCTGTTCGGCGACTACAAGAGCAACATCGCGCTCTATCCGACTTTCCAAAACTACTTCCGCACACACAAGCCGCCGTTCCTGGCGGTGTGGGGCAAGAACGATCCGTTCTTTCTGCCGCCCGGCGCCGAAGCCTTCAGGCGCGACATTCCCGGTGCGGTCGTTCGCTTCTTCGACACCGGCCATTTCGCGCTGGAGACGCATGCCGAAGAGATCGCCGCAGCCATGCGCGAATTCCTCGCCCGCAACGTCTAGAGCGTGATCTTTTTCGGAAAACCGGTACCCACTTTTCCGGATCATGCTCTAAGACCAGGAGACATCACATGTCGAAATCAGTCGCGATCGTCACGGGCGCGAGCCAGGGCATCGGCCGTTCCACCGCCGTCCGTCTCGCACGGGACTTTTCGTCGATCGTGCTTGCCGCGCGCGACCGTCCCAATCTTACGAAGACGGCAGACGCGGTGAGGGCGGCCGGCGCCGAACCGCTGGTCATCGATATCGACCTTTCCGTGACATCGGCGGCGAAAAGCGTGGTCGACCGGACGCTCTCCGCATTCGGCCGGATCGATGCACTGCTCAACATCGCCGGCGCGGTGCCGCAGATCGACCTTTTCGAGATGACCGACGCGCAATGGGACGGCGGCCTTGCCCTCAAGCTCCACGGCGCCCGCCGGCTGACAATCGCGGCCTGGCCGGCGTTGAAAGAAGCCAAAGGCGCAGTCGTGCTGATGTCGGGCAATTCCGCGCTATTCCCCAAGGCGCCCTACGCGGCTGTAGGGACGATCAACGCGGCGATCGTGGCGCTCGCCAAGGCTTTTTCGGATCGCGGCATCGCCGACGGCGTCCAGGTCAACAGTGTTCTGCCCGGCCCGGTGATGACCGGCCGGCGCCGTTCCTACCTCGCTCATTGGGCGCCGCTGCACAACATGAGTGTGGAGGAGGCGACCGCGAAATTCCCGCAGGAGGCCGGCATCGCGCGCTATGGTGAGCCGGAGGAGATCGCCGAACTGATGGCCTTTCTGGTATCGCCGGGCGCCCGCTGGATGACGGGCTCGACGCTGCGGATGGATGGCGGCGAGGTGAAATCGGTTTGAGAGTTGGACTACCTGTACTTTATTAAACGTGAAAAAGTTCAGCGTCCGCTTTGCGCGCCCAACAACCGTCATTCTCTGTACCTTCTTGCCGAGCCGCAGGCCGGCGAGCATACTTTCGTGAATGACGCCAGCAGGGATTCGAGTCCCGTCGTTTACTGGAACGCGACCTCGGCAAAGCTCCTCAGCTTGCGCGAATGCAGCCGTTCTCGTTCTTGGGACTTGAGCTTTTCCAGCGCTCGAAGCCCGATCTCAAGATGCTGGCCGACGCGGCGGCGGTAGAAGTCCCCGGCCATGCCGGCTAATTTGATCTCGCCATGCAGCGGCTTGTCCGAGACGCACAGCAACGTTCCGTAAGGCACGCGGAAGCGGAATCCATTGGCGGCCACGGCGGCCGATTCCATGTCGAGGGCGATGGCACGTGACTGCGACAGGCGGCGGATGGTCGTCACGTGGTCACCGAGCTCCCAGTTCCGGTTGTCGACGCTCGCTACCGTGCCGGTCCTCATCACCCGTTTGAGCTCAAACCCGCTCAGCCCGGTCACTTCGCCGACTGCTTGCTCGAGCGCGACTTGCATCTCGGCTAGTGCCGGAACCGGCACCCACAGCGGCAGCTCCTCGTCCAGTACGTGATCCTCGCGGACGTACCCGTGAGCAAGGACATAATCGCCGAGCTTCTGCGTGTTCCGCAGCCCGGCACAATGGCCGAGCATCAACCAGGCATGGGGACGAAGCACTGCGACGTGGTCGGTGATGTTGCGCGCGTTCGACGGGCCGGTGCCAATGTTGATCATGGTGATGCCGCCGGAAGCCTGTTGAACCAGATGAAAAGCCGGCATCTGCGGCAGCCGCTCCGGTGGCGCATGCGTGGGGCCCAGGGCGTCGAAGCCCGCTTTGGCCGTAATGACGTTACCCGGCTCGACGAAAGCATCCGCCACCGGATCACCGTCCGCCATGCGCTCGCGGCAGATGCGCGCGAAGGCGTCGACGTAGAACTGGTAGTTGGTAAAGATGACAAAGTTCTGAAAGTGCTCCGGATCCGTTCCGGTGTAGTGGTAGAGTCGGTGCAGTGAATAATCCACGCGAGCCGCACGGAACATGGCGAGCGGCTGTCGCGGGCCGGCCGGCAGCGTGCCGTTGACGATCGCGTCGTCGATGGTGGCGAGATCTGGTGTGTCGAACAGATCGCGCAGCGGCCGGTCGCGAGCTGGTACGCTTGCTGCGACGTTAATGTCGCGTCGATAGGCAAAGTGAATCGGGATCGGTTCGTCCGACTCGCCGATCTCGACCGGCACACCGTGGTTCTGCATGAGAAGCCCGATCTGCTCAGTAAAATACCCGCGAAAAATATCCGGCCGCGTCACCGACGTCTCGTACACGCCGGGGCCGGAGACGAAGCCATAAGAGAGGCGCGAGTCGAGGCGGGCGTGAGTGCCCGTGGTGATCCTGACAAATGGATAGGCGGCACGCACGCGTGCGTCGAGCGGTTCGCCGCGGGCATAAGCTTCAAAAGCCATGCGCAAGAAGCTGACATTTCGTTCGTAGATTTCGGCGAGACGGGCGACCGCCGCGGCCGCGTCGGTGAAGGCTTCGGCGGTGATCGGCTTCGGCGACCGGATGTTGTCGGGCATCGGTGTGATCTCGTGGGTTGCCGATACATATAATCCAGCCGGACACACATCGTCGAGACCGCTACACGGCAGTCATGTTAGCTATTGTCGTTTGATCAACCGTGAGCGATTGCAAGCAAGGTCGGATTCAGCAATGGGTGGTTGCCGCCCAGGCGCGAGATGCGCATGCCTACGAGGAAAGCGAGCACCGTCGCCCGCTCTCCAGAATCGGTTTGTCGGCGAGACCCGAGAATGTCGGAGTTCCGTATTCGAATGTAACCGCGAAGCCGAGCACGTCGCGGTAGTGCTCAGTGCTCTTGGCTATATCCGTCACGACGAATACTGTGGCAGCACCAACCATCATTGGATCTTCTGCAATCACCTTGTGCCTCCAGGAATGGGCGCGCAGATCCAGGCTTAGCAGGAATGCCGATATGCAGCTTCCATATCATGATCGCTATGCTTATTCGCCGATCGTTGACCGTCCGCACTACTCCTGGCCGGACGGAAAGCGGCTGGCGGTCTATCTCGGTCTCAACATCGAACACTTCGCCTTCGGCGCGGGCGAAGGTCATCTCTTGACCGTAGCGGGAGCGGCTCCAGACCCCCGGACCTTCGCCTGGCGCGATTACGGCAACCGGGTTGGCGTTTGGCGCTGTCTCGAACTGTTCGATGAAATGAACCTCCCGGCGGCTCACCTGATCAACACGGCGGTGTTCGACTATGCGCCCCGTATCGTCGACGCATTGAAAGCGCGCGGCGATGAATTCATTGGGCACGGCCGCACCAACGCGGAGCGTCATAACCACATGTGGGAAGCTGACGAGAGGCGATTCCTGCTGGAGGTTCGCGACGCGATCGAGCGGGCATCCGGAAAGCCGCCGAGAGGCTGGATGGCGCCATGGATGGCGTCCACGCACCACACGCCCGACCTCTTGAAGGAGGTCGGGTTCGATTTCCTGATGGACTGGCCGGCCGACGATCAGCCGCTCTGGATGAAGACGCGCGCCGGTCCAATCATGAGCGTCCCGTACCCGATCGAGATCAACGACAGCCCGCAGATTCTGGTGAGGCATCACTCGCCGGAAGAATTCCGTGACTTCATCATTGGTCAATTCGAGGAACTGCTGCGCCAGTCGGCAAAACAGCCGCTCGTATGCGGCATCGCATTGCACACGATGATCGTAGGTCAGCCCTACAGGCTCCGCATGCTCCGCGAGGCGTTGCAGCACATCGTCAGCCATCCAGAGAAGGAAAAGGTGTGGTTCACCCGGCCGTCGGCCATCTACGACCATTGCGCCGCGTTACCCGCGGACAAATTTCCGCCTGCCTAGCCGATGCGATTGCCGACGATCTACGCACGGCGCGCCGTCGTGGCAGGCAACGCTATCGGCGAATGTCCGCTTCGCGCCGGAACCGGATGTTCCACCATCGGAGCTTTTGACCCGTCCCGGACATTAATGGCTCCGCCCCTTCGTCCAACTGACTTGAACCGATAGTATCTGCTGGGGACTGATAGACGCCAGAAAGAGGGAGCACATCATGACCATCCGCAAGACCGTCACTCTCGTCGAAGAGATCAATAGCGAGTACGGCGCCCCCGCCAGCCCCCCACTGCGACGCGTCGCGATTGCCGCGGTGTTCGAGAACCCGCTCGCCGGCAAGGCGGCCGGCGCCGACCTTAAGCCTTTGATCGAATATTCGCTCGAGCTCGGGGCTTCGCTCACCAAGACGGCGCTGGCGACGCTTGGCGCGAGCCCGGCGCAGCTGCGCGCCTACACCAAGGCGGCGCTGGTCGGCATCGGAGGCGACCTCGAGCATGGCGCTGCGATGATACATCCGAGACTCGGCATGGCGATGCGCCGCGCGATCAAACGCGGTCGCGTTATCATTCCGGGCCACGCCAAGGTGGGTCCGCCAGGCACGACCGTCGATCTGATCTATGGGCCCCTCGACGAGGGTTGGGATCTCGATGCCTTTGATTCGACCCCGGTGCTGATCCACGACGC
>Ga0070717_10000999_pt1 | contig 18928 bp, 18 predicted proteins | sample LARL113metaG_FD_71366 | JGI IMG/M metagenome (GOLD analysis project Ga0070717, IMG submission 71366) | Corn, switchgrass and miscanthus rhizosphere microbial communities from Kellogg Biological Station, Michigan, USA - LAR L11-3 metaG | ecosystem: Host-associated > Plants > Roots > Rhizosphere ... | reverse complement strand
GGTTTCAAGAAAGGAGCGATAAGGAGATAGCAGAGGTAAAGAGCGACTGTTATCAGTCCCAGTAAGAAAACGAGGGCAGCTCGATTATTCGTCCTGTTATTTCGTCTGGAGCCGAACAGCTTTGTTGGCGCGTGTGCCACATCAGCCTCGAATGGTCAAAACTGGGCATTTTGCCTTGGCAATTACGCGATGTGCAACAGTCCACGGAATGTGCGTTGCTGCTCGACTCAATTCGCCGCCGCTGCGAATACCCATGACTATTGCGTCCGCTTTGCGGGCAGTCGCGAACGCCGTAATGGCCTTTACCGGATGATCAAACTCGACATGTATTTGTTTGATGTGCTTACGGAGGCGGGGCGGAATGGCTGCTTCAACTTTCAATCGTGTTTCCATTCTGATTCTGCTCCGCTCCGAACGAGACGTGACGTCGGGGTGAACGGCCCGCATGACTAGGACCTCGAACGAGAGACTATTCTTGAATTTGAAGATCTGCGGGGCCGCTGCCAGGGAATGAGGTTCGAGATCTGTTGCAAATACAAGCCGTAACAATTTTGGCCTTTTGAACAGACGTGCGTTAGGCCCAAGCACCACGACAGGGCAAGCAACTCCCCTGAAAATCTCCTCCGCTACTGCTCCGAGCATCAGACGGGCAGCATGGGCGCGTGCTGATGTGGCGAGCACAATGAGGTCTGCGCCCTTGACGGCCGCAAAGTTGATAATCGCCGGAGCAGGTTCCCCTTCAATGACAATACTGTCGCAGGCGGAGAACTTGCCTTCCTGCAGCCAGCGAGCCATGGATTCTTGGGCAAGCACCCACGCTTGCCGGCACTTCAGTTGTCTCGATTGTTGCGGCCCCAACCTGTATGGGAATGGATCTACAGCATGCGCGGCGGTGACTCTCCGTCCACGCTCAGACACTGCTAGAGCAAACTTCATTGCGCGCGACGAACCGGGAGAAAAGTCCGTGGGGACCAGGATCTGATGGACTCCAGGAGTCTTCTTCCGGGGAATCATTGGACGATGCCTCCATGCAACACCAATCATCGCGCACTGTCTTGATCGGGACTGTGACTTCAGTCACGGAGGGCTGTAAACCTCGGCACAACAGGATCCACATCAGAATGAGGCTATATCAAAGACGGTTTCAAGGCTGGACAAAGCAGAATCGCTCGCCCTCGCTTGAAAAGGAGAGTACCGATTGTGGACAGCGCGATGAACGTGCCGAACGGCACAACAAAGAGATTTCCGACGAATAGGAACAACGCGAGCCTTCCGAACCAAGCCGACAGCTTCAGTAAGCCCACCCCCGCAACTATAGTGGCGAGGGAGAAGCCAAGAAGAACATAAACAACCCATCCGCCGAGATGACCAAGTACGGGAACAAATTCTTCGAGTCCGATGCCGTCGATCCCGCCTTTTCCACCGTACACAACCAGAATGAACAGAAATAAGAAGGCATTCAGTCCACCGATCACGATGTACATGCCACCGAGAATTCGCAGCCATATCTTCATCGCATCCTCATACGCGGTCAGCGATGTAATTCATCACTCTTAATCCAGGAGATAGCGGTCAACTCTGTGAGCCTGGCCGCCATCTCCTATCCTCAGGAGTTGTTACGCAATATGTCTGCGGACAATCCTTAGTCCTGCGTAAAGTGTCATGAACAAAAAACCAAGCAGTCCTGCTAACGGCACAAGACTGGCAGTGTTGGGGAGTTCTTCGGCCGGCGGTTGCTCGACAGCGGCTGTGACGGCTGGGGCCTCCCTAGTTGGTTCAATAAGCATCGGGCCTTCAAATGTCACCTCTGGCCGTGGTGGCGCTTGGCCAGTCACAACAGTGTGCGTGCGGACAGATTGCACCGGCTCAACCTTTAACACGGTTGCTGAAATGTTCATTCCTTTGCGAAGATCGAATACCGTCTTGTCTTCACCGTCGATGTGGAACACGATTCCATCCGGTACCGTGTAGGCTTTGTTCTCACCCCCTGGGAAGGACAAGATCAAATGTGGGGCGTTGACATGCCACACCTTTCCATTCACAGTTCTCACTGTTGTAACCTCTTGCGGGGTGGTGATCGTGTGAATCTCCTGGGTTAGTTTCATTCCAGGTGTTAGTTCATGCACGGTCAAGTTCCTGCCATCAACTTGGAACCTGAAGTCCGGACCCAGATTCAACAGCTCAAGTTTGCCGTTTTCAAGTTCGAGAACAATTTCATGGCCTGAAACGTGGATGACTTCCGCATTCTGGACATGAGTCGTTTGGACCTGGTGAGTCGGTGGTTCTATGGTTTTCGTGGTTGAGGGGTGCGTGATGTCCTGGGCGGCGAGGCCCACGGTCATAACGCAAAGAAACGCCAGTACGACAAACGCTAAACTAACGATAGTGCTCTTTGATTGCTTCATTGTTTTTCTCCTTCTAGCAAAAGTGATCTTCCTTGTTGTTCTTCATCTTGCTCGGCTTGTCCCTTCAAAGACGCTTCGACGATGTAGCGACTTGGAGCGGGGCCAACAAAATAAAATGGGTAGCACGTCACCAGGGTCAGTGAACGCTTTGCTCTGGGTCGCAAGACACTGACGTCGCTTGGGTTTGTAATTCGGATCTGGTCGACGACGAAAACATCTCTTCCAGAAGTTGTGACCAACTCAATCGCGTCTCCGGTCCGAATGTCTTTCAATTTGCGAAAGAACCCGTCCCGGTGTCCGGCGATGCCGATGTTGCCGCTCTGTCCTGGTAGTGATGTTCCGACAATTCGGCCGACACCGCGGTTCAATGTGACCTTATCCGTGCCATCTAGTACCGGGACCTCCAAATGCAACGTAGGAATCCGTAACACAGCAAGCAATTCAACAGGCTTGCCCATATTCGCGTGATATGACTTAGCGCGCTGATTCCCCCAAGGCGGAATGGCATGATGCATCGCTTCTATTTCCGCAGCGCCTTCCTTGCGGTCCTCAACGTGCCTAGCTTCGAATTTCACCATTTCTGCGCGGAACATAATGAACCTATGAATGTGGGCGACTGCGAACACCGCCAGTAGCAGTAAACCCAAAACAAGCAATCCGCCCTGAACGATTCGTAGCGCGTTTGAGTCGGCCTTCATTCGGCTTGGTCCTTATTCTGGTCCCGCGTCTCCGTCGGAAGCGTAATGTTGGCGTCTGCGGGACCAGTGTTCGATGTCTTCACCCTAGCTATTTCGCGAATACGCTTCAGTATGGGAAATCACTATTCGCGGTGATAAGGCTCACACTGGTCAAGAAACTTTCGGCTGCCAGTTTTTCGGGAGGATGCCCTTAAAGTGGAAGTGAGCTGTGTCACCAGATTTCGTGATCCGGAACACGGAAATGTGTTCTTGCGGGTGCAATGATAGCGTCGCGCGGTTATCCCTTCTTAACCGGAGCTGAGACCATGCTTTCCAAGTGCGGCAATCCCTCGTGCGGCGCGAAGTTTCAATATCTCAGCGTGGGAAAATTATTCCTCGTCGAGTACAGAGGCGACATACGAAGAAATACATCAGCAACCGATTCCGAGTTCGTAATAGTTCGTGACGGTCTTCGGTATTTCTGGCTCTGCCCCGTTTGTTCTCGATCGATGACGATTCAAGCCAGTAGCGACGGAGGAGTGCGCTTAGCAATGGCACCAAGAGCCTTCCACACTGATGAGTGTCGAAGCGCAGCTAGTCTCCCTGCTCGCTCAGAAGAGTTGATATCGACTCCGGATACAGTTTGGGGGTGCAACATGGTAGGGACCAAAAGTAGGATCGAGACTTTGCGGAAAGAATTAGAGTTCTTGGACAATGGCGGGTATCGTCAGGCGATGGGATGGAGGTCGCCGCTGGTTTTTGAAGACTCCCCGACCTGCCCTAAGCCTCCATCTTCTGCCTGCCCCGATGTCCAGTGTGTGCTGTTGGATTTTGTTCCCAAGAAGCAGCGGGACGAGAGCATACCGTGCCGCCACATTCCCCTTAATGAAGCGGGAGAAACCCTTCACACGCTTTACAACACAGCCGGCATCGAGGAAATTGAAAACGTGCTGCGTGAGTGGTTGAAGAGGAAGATTGCGGAACTCGAACAGGTTATTCGGTCAGAACCACTTCTGTTGGAAAGGAAGGCCGGATAGGGTTGCGGCAGGCTGACGATGCTCGGCCGCCCTGGAAACGCTCGGGTCGGACTCGGCACCGTTGCCATACGTCACCTCAACGCGCTTACCTTTGTGCTGCGAGTGAGGATGCCGGCTGTGACATATATCACGTGGATCGCTGACTGCGAGCAGGGAGCGTGCCACGCATCAGAAGATGGTGGACTTGCTCGCGTTATAAATTATGAACAGTTGCAGGATCCCATCAATGGATTGTGTCGCTGCCGGGTCCAGCACGGAGCATTGCCACTGCATTTTCGAGTGTTAAATGGTCAGGAACTCGCCGCAATCCTGAGGCCAGCTTATTCACATGGATGTTTATCGATTTGAATAGTAATTTGCTTCCGGTGAGGTTCACTTTGATGGTTGTTATCCGCCAGACACCGGGGCTGACCTCTGTCTGCTCAAGTGAAAAATAGCCTCCCGCATCCAAATAGCCCAAGAAGCCCCACCCGAAATTCACATTATGGACCAGCTTGCCCTCGGCTTTCAAAAAGTTCCCACTGTGTGCGTCGATCCGAAGCGTGCCCTGCAAGCCGCGGCAGATCTGGGCTTCACGCGATGCCGGTTTAAAGGCGGGATTAGCGGTGAAATGCAATCGAATCTGGCGGCCCATGTCCTCTTCCGCTTCGATCTGGTACAGGAACGCCTGTGGCAACACCCTAATAATCTTCTCCCGGCGTTCTGTTTCTTGGCGCTCCTCCTGCTGTGCTTTGCGCATGATGTCGTGATTGGCAAGCAGTTGGTCGAGCCACGCGGATTCGCGGAGGCGCTGAGCCTCGGTAAGGGGACGGTCGTTCTGTGCAACCAGCCATTCCACAGTCCCGGCATCACTCTCGATGAGTTCATATGTCCGTGAGCCTCGCTGATCCGTCCGCCGTTCGTAATAGCGGAAGCGGGCAGAGTCTTGGTCATTCCTGAGTTGGTTCTGCATTGCCACTTTCACCAGCTCACGCGCAGCCGGGGAATTGCTCTGCCCCAGTGGAGCCGAGGACACAGAAGCAACACACAGCAGAAAAAGCAATGGACGATAAAAAAAGTGCAGCGAAGAGCTAGCCATCCACGGAGAAGCTTACCTCAGCTCCGCATATCGCGACTAACACTCCGGATAAGCGATGACGCGGCGGGCGCTCGAGCTTGTGCGGCCACCACGATATCTGCACCGCTTGCGACTAATCTTTTTCGATCGCAGGGTTCTTCGGTGCCGTATAGCCGTCGCGTGCGTAAACTACAACTTTCCTTGATTGGCCTTTCTTGTTGGTTACTTTCAGAGGAGAGCCGTCTCGTCCAACTACCTCTACTTTAAGCCTGTGATATTTCCCATCGCGCAAGTCTCTAGGCGGCGCGAAGCTCAATGCGTACTGGTTGCGCAGGGTTCCACCGACACTCCGGAAGACGGTAGGGAGTTCGCCTTCGAAACGCGGAAACCAGGCGAATCCGCCCGTCAGGTTCGCGAACGTCTGCAACTGATTCTTCATCTGTTGATAGCCAATACTGCCGCCTCCGCGGAGATTCGCATTCAGAAACTCGCTTTCAGCAACACCGACGGAGAAGATTGTGACGCTGGTTTGCCTTAACCGGTCTAAGACATCGTCAAGGGTATTCTTGCTGAAAGTGTCCGCACCGGTGCCTATGAGCAAAATTGATTTCTTCCCCTCCACTGGTTCGAGCTGGTCAAGGGTTTCGATCAACGCGTCAAACAGATTGGCTTCCCGGAATTGCGGGTAAGAGAGACTGCGAAGGGTCTGTTCGAGTTCCGGCTTGCTGCGCGTGAAGTCCACTCGCACGGTGGGCTTCATGTCATAGGTGACAAGGGCCACCCAATCCTTTTCCTCCAGATGATTCAGGAATTGGGAGCCCCAGTAGGCAGATTTGTATGCAAAATAGTCGTAAGAGACCCCGCTGTATTCCATCAAAATAACGATGGTGATTGGCGCAGCAGCCGTAGCAAAACTGGCGATGATCTGTGGTTTGCCACCGTCTAGGATGCGGAAGTTACTTTTCTTGAGGCCGGTCAGGACATTCCCATCCTCGTCGGTGACCAAGACATCCACGGTAACCAGAGGCGATTCGACAGAGTATTCTGGCCGGGTTGTTTGTTCTTGAGCGGGATGGGGGAAGGCGGCTTTCTGTCGCGAAACCACACGTGGGTGTGATGGTCCGGGTGTTTGCTGGCCCAGACTGTTTACCGGTAATACCGCGAGCGCACACCAAATAAGACTACGAATCAACAGGCCTTTCATGCGGACATCCCCCTCTGCACCATTCGTCCTGCAGAGCCAGTAGCTTGCACCTCCGCCTTCGCCACCGGATGGCCGTGAGTTCTGGTCTTCCGAAGTTCGAATAAAGATTTCAGCCGAATAAAATCCTGATCCATCGCATTCTTCGGGTCCAATCCAAGCAGGGCAGCGACAGCGTGTCCGAGAAGGCCAGCCGGCGGGTTGTAACTCATTTCGACGTGCACGCGAGTCCGACCGTCCTTTTCTGATTCCAAGTTGAGAACTCCGTGGTTCTCGATGGTTGATCCCGGAGTGCTCCACCACTCGATCGTCTTGTCGGGTACTTGGCGAGAGATTCTCCCGGTCCAAGTGATAGGAACGCCTGCGGGCCCGAGGACTTGCCACCGAAACAGACCGTCCGCTTCACGCGTGACCCGATTCACATGCGCGAAGACCTCGGGGTAGTTCTCCGGATTTTTCCAGAACTCGTACAACTCAGAGGGAGTGGCCTTGATAGAAATTGTCTTCTGAATATGAACACCGACGGTCGGATCGGCGCCGACTATGCGCTTGAGCGGGGTATTTAGCACAGAGCGCGCTAGCAAAATGGCACCATTGACGGCAGCAGCTCTCCCGATGGATTTGCGGTGAGTCGCGCCATACAAGATAAGTCCGACACCCACAGAGCCAGCAAGAACCCGAGTTGTGGGTGACCAGCTTTCCTGTAAGAAGTCTGGTAAGTGCCTGCGCATCCGGCCTGCTTGCAATGAGGAAATATGCTCAGGGTGATCGGTCGTATTGAAAAAGGTAGACAGCTCTTTTACGCCTCTAACCGATCTGACCACCCTGTTCACCTCATCGATTTCGTCTGCCAAGATCCAGCCGCCTAGGAATACCGATCCTTCGGTGCAGCTGACCTCGATAGCACCCGAATGCGAGACCGCTCGACCGAGGGCGGTGCGGATCCGCCGCTCCAGAATGGCATCAGAGACCTGTGCCTGCGGTTGCTCAAAGAAATGGTGAGTTTCAGCGACAGCGCCCTCGATCCGATGTTCAAGATCACGCCGGAAGCGGCGGCCAAATCTTTGAAGATCGTAGCCCGAATGCACGATTGCATCTTTCAACACCGCGCGACGGCGTTTGCCGCGATTTGGATCGGCGAAGTACATGGTCAAGGCACCAGCACCAAACACTCCGGCAAGCGTGCAAGATAAGCGTTCCGTTGTCATATTCCCTCCATGCGTCAGTTAGCTCATATTGGCTGGTTGATGTCTTCCCGTTGTCATCAGCGTGCGATCTCGAAATATTGGTCGTGCGGGCGGGAGATTGCGACGTCGCATCTCCCGACCGCACCAGCTAAAACTGCGTGCCAGTAGCCAATGGTCGGATTCTCGCTTTGAGCACAAGCCCATCCTGGTTATGCTGCGACCGTTAAATCATCCTCAACCTGACATACTCCACGTGCTCCCCATGCGGCTCGTTCAGCTTCCCTGCGCTGGGCCCAGGAGGTTACAGTCTTCATGATCTTTTCTCCTTCAAGCGAAACGCTTCTTGTTGAGTTGAGGCTGGCAGATATACTTTTTATCTAAGGCTCTCGTGCAGGGAGATGCCGTGATGCGACTCACCTGTCCGTGTGATTGTTCACACATACGAGGGCAATCAGCTTCGTCATTCTCGATCAGTCCATCCCAGTTTTTTCAGTACTGAGTAGCGCAAAGGGTTCCGGTAAGGAAAGTGGGATCCGACGAGGCCTAAAGATGACCTTCTCAAAATCGAACGGATGCAGGAGGCAACCTGGCGCGTCTCTCAACAAGCTGGGCGAACCGGAAGGACGTCAGCGTACTCGGGAAGCCGCGCGGGGCGGCGTACGCATCGCCTATGACACCGCGAAGACCACCTCAAAAATACCGAGTTTTGGCGACGAAATTTGTGACGAGTTTTGGAACCGCGCAAAGGTCAATGAGTGTAATAGCGATTTTGCAACAGTTGCACTTCGCTGCAGCGTTACTCCACCGCCCGCACACCCACAGAGGTTCGCCGTGCCCACCAGCAAGATGATTTCGATCACAATATGTGGTGACTTGCGTCACTGACAGCGAACTTCCGCAGGTAGTATGCATGGTCTCACGTATATCAGGTTTGTTTGCCAAGAACGCCGGTGGATTCTGTTTGTTTTGATGGACCCCAAGTCGTCCAAAAAACACGACGACTGCGCCGCGATCACAGAATCCCACACGCCCGCGCCACAGAACGGACGGCTACCAAACGATGTTCAAGACGCATTCCGTGCGGAATCGTGTAAGCCCGAGTGCTGCCCAGATTGCGCGAGACCGGCCTTGATCACATTTCAGAACACAAAATTCGACAAAGGAGAATTCCATGAAGTTTCTACATTCGTACAAGTCCGCCGCGAGAATCACCGGCATCACCGCTCTCGCTCTGGCGACGACGCTAAGTTTCGCCTGGACGCCGACCGGCAGCATGCGCACCCCCCGCGCAAGCCACACGGCCACTGTTCTCCCTAGCGGCCTAGTGCTTGCCGCCGGAGGAGCTGGCGACAACAACAACGCCCTGGCATCGAGCGAGCTCTATAACCCGGCTTCAGGCATGTGGGCCTCTACGAGCAACATGAACGTGGCTCGCGTCAGTGCGCGCGCGGTGCTGCTATCAAACGGTACGGTGCTTACGATGGGTGGCTGCATTAACAATGACTGTCAAGGCGGGACGACGAGGAGTGCGGAAATTTACAGCCCGAGTACAGGAAAATGGGCCGTGACTGGGCCCATGGTGAAGGCACGGGCGGAATTCGTTGCCCTCCTTCTGTCGAATGGTAAGGTCTTGGTAGCTGGCGGTTGCACCTCGTATGACGTGAACGGCTGCCTTGCGGTGACCACAGCGGCCGAGCTCTACAATCCCGCGACCAAGACGTGGAGTTCCACTGGAGTGCTGAGGGCAGCGCGGATGGCAATGACCGCCACCGTATTGCCCAATGGCAAGGCCCTCATTGCCGGAGGGCAGACTGCAGCCAGCGATGCATTGGGCAGTTCCGAACTCTACAATCCCGCTACAGGAACCTTTGCTCTTACGGGCCGGCTGATCACGCCCCGTTCCGATCATAGCGCCACACTGCTGAAAAATGGGAAGGTGCTCATGGCTGGCGGAGAGAACGTAAACGGGATTAGTATCGCTAGTGCTGAGCTTTACAATCCAGCCACAGGAACGTACGCCGCCACGGGAAAAATGCCATCCAACAGGCAGGAGCATGTCGCCGTGCTGTTGTCGACCGGCCTGGTTCTAGCCTCAGGCGGGGCCAACGTCAACGCGGCCACCACAACCGTGCTCGCCAGTTGCGCCACCTATAATCCTGCGACTGGCACATGGACGACGGCGAGCAGTATGAAAAACGCTCGGGTTGATCATACTGCGACCTTGCTACACAACGGCCACATTCTCGCTGCAGGCGGCGACAACGCCAACGGTGAACTGAGCAGCGCGGAACTCTTCTGATGTTTGAAAGATACGACGGGCGAAGCGGAAGTTCGCCCGTCGTTCTTTCCATTCCGCTCCCAGCAGCTCATGACCTAACCACCCACCCGCGGCGCCCGCTCTCGCACGTCGCGCGCTTCGGCCCCGAGCCCTGGCCTTGCCCGGAAAGTCGCGTCTCCCAATATAGATACCCATCGACGTAAGGTCTGAACAGTGCACATCGCGCGGAGCCCGCATTTGACGCTGGTGAAGCACACTTCATGGGGAAGAAAGTACCCTGTTCGGCGCAGCAACACGGGGTGGGCCAGTTCTACCTCGATTTCGCAAGTAGCCGACCAAGAGGTGCAGGACTTACTCGATCAGGCTGAACAGGAGATCCGTAGTCAGGAGCACGCCTGCACAAGCCTGAATGTTCGTATCCAGCACGAGGTGAATTAAAGAAGCAAGCCTGACAATGTAGTTCTTGCCGATCCCCGTCTTAGCCGTCGACTTCATTGTGACGGGGGCATTTGCCATTGCGCCATGAACCAGTCAAACCACTTTTCCACTGGGCGCCACGTGAGCACCGGGCATTCGGCTCCCAGCACTACCCGGTAGGCAACGGTATTGCGAAAGTGAGTGGTGATGAATTCCGGTGCTTTCCGCACTCCCATAGCGATCAGATCTACGCCTCGTTGGCCTGCAAGGGAAAGGATGCGGTCTGCTGCATTGCCGAAATCGATTACAAATTCCGCCTGGCATTGGGGGCTGACATGCGGAGAGAAAACAGTTTCCATCTCCTTCCGCAGAGGCTCGGCGAGCACCCTCGCGTCGGGATTCGTTCCAGCCTCTTCCGGGAGGACGTGGATTAAGACGAGCTGGGATTTGTTTTCCAAAGCCAAGGAAGCCAGGTATGGAAATATGATTCGAGACTCTTGTGAAAGATCGGTTGGGAACAGAATTGTTTTGATCCGGCTCTTCTCAGAGAGCACTTTTGTAAAACAAGGGCCAATCGTCAACACCGGGCAGGTCAACCTACGGAAAAGTTCTTCGGCAACCGAACCCATCAGGAGATGCTTCCATCCAGCTCGTCCATGCGTACTTAGCACCACAAGGTCAATATTCTGTTCATGTACAACCCGATGGATTTCTTCCACCACATCCCCAGGTTCAACGATCAGCGTAGCCGGTAGTCCGGCGAATTCGGCGGCGCGGGAAAGCTCCCTTGCCTTCGTTTTCGCGTCTCTAGATTCCATATCCTCTATTGTGGCGAGAGATTCCGGCGTCGCCATGCTGTACGGCATAGGGGACCAAATGTTGGCGATGAAGATATGCGATCCATATTTTCGCGCAATCATTGAAACCACTGGTATTGCCGCCTGCGAGGCATCAGAAAAATCCGTTGCATACAGAATTCGCTTTACTCGAACCGCAGGGAAGTTGGGAGTAGAAATCGCGAGAGCATTCATAGCAATCACCCAAAGGTTTATTGTCGGACTGCGGGATTCTCGGTTCTGTGACCAAACTCACGATTGACGGTGAGGGTCATCACAGGCGCCGTTCACCCACGGTTTTCTGCGCGTTCACAGCGAAGGGAGGTCATTTGCCCGTGGCATTATCGGAATTATGAAGGACGATGAAACCACACAGTGAATTAACCGACGAACTGGACCGCCGTCGAGAACTAAGAACAAGAAGGAATCGTCCTACGGTCCAACAAATCCAGGCTGTCCCTTGCCCTATTTGTGGCGCACAGCCCCAACAGAAATGCGAACTCAATATCGGAGGTCCCCGCAAAGAGCCGCATCGTGACCGACGCCTAACGGCCCGAGGATTTGCTAAATAGGTAGGACCCAGTCTTCAGGCGGTTTCTCGATTCCCCAAACATTGCCCAGCTCATCGAGTGCCAGTCCTAGAAGGCAGAACTTCTCATACTGACCGAGGGAACTGCAGTTCACTATCCACGTACCCACTTGGTCAGGGATCATATCGGCCGTGATGAACTGAGCGGGAAGGATTGAAATATATCGATATGGTGCTTGTCTAGCGTTACTACATTACCGTGGCAGTGTGGAGTGTTGTAATTAGCCTGGCCACCCAGCATCATTAGATACCAGCGTGCTCGCTCTCTCTTTTTCAAATAGTTCGAGCGAGCCACATCTTTGCTAATCCGAGGAGCACGCGAGGGAGATTTTCGCCGCGTCGCGCGGCGGAAGGAGACAGCCATGGAAGTTTTTTGATCTGCGAAAAGGCTGAGTCGGTCGCGCCGCACCTTTTGGAAAGTGTCCGGCTCGTGGATAGATCACTGGTGGCAGCCAAAGCCATAACAGGCAGTGAGACGCCAAAGAAATCGGGCAGCCCTGAGAGCTGCCCGTCGGTAGTTGGGGAGGAGGAACAGGCAATTACTTTTCGGCGCTGGTTGCCGTACACATACCCAGGTCTTTGGTCATTTTGCGAATCTCGAATGTCGGCTCACTGGCTTCGTCCTTGGTCTTCCTACCAAGCAACTCTACCCGTTCTCCCGACTTCAGCGTCTCGTTTTGCGGGTTAGAGAGGCTGTAGGTCTGATTGTCCTTATCGCTGACCAGTTTATCTCCGTTCCCTTGCACGCAGCCTACGAGCTTGGCGCGATTGTGGTGCCTCCAGTAGAGGAGTCCTCCAATCACAGCGGCGCCAGCCGCAACTCCTCCAATAACTGCGCCCTTGGAGCCATAGCTGCGTTTCGTGTAGGTCGGGCCTCCGGGCATACCGCCGCCCATGCCTCCTCCACCTCCGTACTGCGCAGCAGCCAGATTGCACAGACCAATAATTAGGGTTGCTGCAATCGTCGATCTGAGAAGCATCGATCTGAGAACGTATCTGAACATAAGCTTGGACCTCCTGTTCTTATGTTTGTTCGTTCTGTCGGTTGGATTCAGATAGTGAGGGAAGGGAAGTTCCTCACAGCAGAAGTAACCGTTTCTTTACATGCCGTATAACTATCTCAGATGCATGATGATGCGTCTCTGCGAAGAGCAGCACTGTTTAACATCATTTTGACAAACCTGAATTTGGCCGTTTCTGAGCCATCTGTGAGTTCAGTGCCACTGGCTTGTCACTTAGTTTTTACATCGAACTCGATCTTCAATCGACAAGGTAGTTGTCGTAATAGCCGAGCCACCACGACCACGGAAAGATGGAACACTATTGTCGATTCAACATCGCTTATAAGATCAACAAGGGGAATTACGGCGGCACAGATCTGGCCGGAGCCAAGCTCTGGCTGAGCGGCGATCTCGGTGGTGATTTTTCCACTGGGATGATGGATTGGGCAGTCGTTACCTTCGACAAGTCTGTTACCCCGGAACAACGCCAGGGAATCAGCGAAATCCTTCCGCACGTTTTCCCGGTTAAATGGAAATCCTTTCAGGTAGCCGAGGGCAACATCGATAGGTGGACGTTCGACAAAGACCAGGCTTCCGCGACACTGAACGGCGGCGAAACCGCAGAGGTCAAGCTCAAGAGCTTCCATGGAATGACCGATGAGCCGGTAGTTCTCAAGAATGTGAAGTACTGGGGAACACCGCGCAACGATGGATTTATCATGATGCCGAACGAGGTCGAGGCTTACCGGGAAGGGCCAAAGCCGTTCGAGTACAAGGGCACGAACGGCTTCATGCTCACCTTCGATATGACCTCAAAGGATGTGGCCACCTCAACAACGGCGGCAAGGTATTGAGGGAAGCATCTCTGCTCGTTGTACCGTAGGGGGGCGGCCCGAAAAGAATAAATTTATCGGGCCGCTTACCTCACTTACAGATAAATGGCCAATCCACTCAGCGAACACTGCCGACCCAAGAATTTCTTCAGTTAGGGTTCTGAGCGGATCACGAGCTACTCGGAAACTGACCCACTACCTGAAAACAAACTACATTTTGCGCACTGCAGAAGGTACGACCGTCCTCCCCAGGCGCCGGAATGCAGTACGCTTACATCATGCTCGCGAGCGTGGCCGATTACCTGGCAGACTTCCAACGGCTTGGAAAAGAGCAGGCCTACGCCGAGCGCGTTGGATATCGACTCGTTCGCTCCACTTATCGCGACGTAGCGGCACTGGCCTTCCGGTTCGCGCGCGAACTTTCGGCGCGCGGAATCCGCAAAGGCGATCGGGTCGTGCTTTGGGGCCCGAACTCCGCGGCCTGGGTCGCCGCATTTCTTGGCTGCGCAAACCGAGGCGTTATCGCCGTCCCCATGGACGATGCCGCTTCTCCGGATTTTGCGATTCGAGTCTTTCAGCAGGTCCAGGCCCGGCTTCTGGTTTGTTCACGCGATCACGCCCTCACAGGACTGCCAACGCTTTTTTTTGACGAGATGCAGAGCTCGCTGCAATCCCGCTCATCGCATGTGCTCGATCCCGAAAAAATCAACTCCGAAGACCCGCTGCAGATTGTATTTACCTCCGGCACGACCGCCGAGCCCAAAGGTGTGGTCATAACGCACCGCAACGTGCTCAGCAATGTCACGCCGCTCGAAGCGCAGATCAGGCCTTATCTCAAATATGCACGCTTGGTGCACCCGCTGCGGTTTTTAAATTTGCTTCCGCTTAGTCACGTTTTTGGGCAATTCCTCGGCATGTATATGCCGCCCCTTTTGCGCGGAGCGGTTTTCTTCCAAGAGACGCTTAAGCCGGGTGACATCATCCGTACTCTTCGCGGCAATCGAATCTCGGTGCTGGTGGCGGTCCCGCGCATGCTGCAATCACTAAAAGAGAAAATCGAGCGTGATCTAGGCGATGCCGGCGAGCTGGATAAATTTCGCAAGCAGTACGCGGGCGCTGAAGGTAAACACTTCTTGCGGCGCTGGTGGAGATTCCGGCGCATTCATCGCCAGTTTGGATGGAAATTCTGGGCTTTCATCTCCGGTGGTGCCACTCTCGACCGCGACACTGAGGAATTTTGGGCGCGTCTTGGCTTTGCGGTGATTCAAGGCTATGGTTTGACCGAAACAACTTCTGTCATTAGCGTGAACCACCCGTTCAAAGTCGGCCGCGGCTCAATCGGCAAAGTGCTCGAGGGCCGCGAAGTGAAGCTGGCGCCGGACGGGGAAATTCTGGTGCGCGGCAGCGGGGTTGCGTCGGGTTACTGGCGCTCTGGAGAGCTCACCTCCGTGTCATCCGGCGAAGGCTGGTATCACACTGGCGACATCGGGCAACTCGATTCCGAGGGCAATCTGTTTTTCAAAGGGCGCAAGAAAGAGGTGATCGTCACTCCTGCCGGGATGAACGTCTACCCCGAAGATCTGGAGAATTCGCTGAAACGTCAGCCTGAGATAAAAGACAGCGTGGTCGTGCCGCTTGCCCTGAATGGAAATGCGGAGCCGTGCGCTGTCCTGATACTAAGAAGCGCGGAAGCCGACGCCGCGGCTATCATCGACCGCACCAACCAGAGCCTCGCCGAATACCAGCGCATCCATCGCTGGATTGTCTGGCCGAGAGAAGATTTCCCGCGCACCTCAACCCAAAAGCCACGCCGCGCCGAAATTGCAGAAGCTGCGAAGAAGATGATCGGCGGAGACGGGAAGGCAGCTCCGGACCGCTCCCCATTGTCAGACTTGATTTCACAAATAACCAAGCGCTCAGCCGCAGATCTTGCAGAAAGCGCGCGGCTCGATTCTGACCTCAACTTGAGTTCGCTCGATCGCGTGGAATTGCTCGGCACCCTCGAAGATCGGTACCAGATCGATCTCAGTGAAACCAGCTTTTCGGCGGTGAACACTATCGGGGACCTTCAGCGAGTGCTGAAGGGCGAGACGCCGCCGCGCGTGGCGTACCACTACCCTGCTTGGGTGCAGCGCTGGCCGGTGACATGGATTCGCTTCCTTGTACATTACGTGCTGCTGCTGCCATCAGTGTTTGTGCTCGGTTGGCCGCGAATCGAGGGGAGAGAAAATTTGCGAGGCGTGAAAGGTCCGGTGTTGGTGGTCTGCAACCACATTGCAGACGTGGACGTAGGATTTATTCTGGCTGCGCTGCCCGCGCACATCCGGCACAAACTTGCAACCGCTACAGGAGGTGAAGCCCTGGAAGCCCTGCGCACTCCACCCGCGAGTCGCAATGTGTTCGCCCGGATTTTCGACCGTGTGGAATGGTTCCTGGGTGTGTCTCTGCTGAACCTTTTTCCCTTACCGCGGCAGGCCGGATTTCGCGAAAGTTTTGCTTTTGCTGGGGAATCCGTCGATCGGGGTTACAGTGTCCTGGTCTTTCCCGAAGGCCATCACACAACCGACGGCAGGATGCGGCCGTTCCGCTCGGGCGTAGGACTGTTGGTGAATGATCTGAACGTCCCGGTGGTACCTATGCGCATCGATGGACTGTTCGAAGTGAAGCAGGCAGGCAAGAGGATGGCTCGCCCTTACCAGATCAAAGTGCGGATTGGTGCCCCGGTCAAATTCCCACACGGCAGGGATCCGCAGCAGATCGCCGACGAACTTAGAGCTGGAATCGTGCGATTGTGAGTACAAGTTCCACAGTTTCAACAGCTTATTCACATGCTGCCTGAAAAAAACTACAGATTCCACTGTATGGACTGCTGCCTTATCTGACCATCCACCTTTGCAGCTCACCGGTCCCCTGTTACCCCTCGCACTGACTCAATCAGCTTGGCCGAATCGTAGCCGACGCCATCCTTAAACACGATCTCGACGTTCTCAATGTCCTCGATCTTCTGCGACGGATCGCCTTTTACCACGACCAGGTCCGCCTGCTTGCCAGAGGCAATAGTCCCCACCCTCTCCGCCTCTCCCAGATACTGAGCGCCGTTGTAAGTCGCAATGTGAATCGCCTCCAAGGGTGTGAATCCAGCCTCTACTAGCAATTCAACTTCGCGCTCATCGCCAAACCCGGCCAACACTCCTCCGATGCCGGTCGGATCTTCGCCGGCGAGCAATGTCCCGCCCTGCTTCACGAACTCCTTCTCAAATTCCATTTCCTTTTTAAAAGCTGCTGTCATCGGTGATACCTCTGTCCCGTAGGCTTTCTTCAGGCGGGCGGTGTCGCCCATGCGTGTTTTATTGGCCAGAAATCTCTCGCGAGCATCCGGAGAGAGCGCATCCAGCACACGCGCCTGAATACTGGGACGCCCCGGCACTTCCACCTCAAATACGGGTAAGGTCGATGTGATCGCCACGTGACGTTTCACCAGGTCAACAATCATGTCGTGAACCGGGCCATTCTGAACATCAAGGCCCGCGAGGTAGCTCATATCTTTCGGCGTATCAGGACACTCGCCCGGCTTCTTCCAGGGAAAGAACTCTGTATCTACCAATAGCCCGTGCTCGAGATCATCGATGCCGAGTGCCGCCGCTTCGCGAAAACCGATTGAGCATAAGTGACCGGTCACTTTCGCTCCACGTTTGTGCGCCGTTTTGATCGCGGCCGAAAGCTCGTCATCAGTAATAAAGTTGTAAGCCTTGAAATTGTCCACGCCTTCATCGAGCCAGTAATTCACCGTTCGGACCGCGTCTTCAGGGCCGCTGAGTTCGAACAACTGCAGTGCAAATGTTCCTTTGCCTTCAAGGTAGGGCCCGGTGACGTGGACCTTCGGGCCGGGAGATGAACCGTCATCAATATGCCTCTTAATTTCAATATCCGTGTATGGCTCGATAGAGCCGGTGGTGCGGAGTGTGGTTACACCCGCGGCAAGGTACAGGCGCGGAAAGCTGAACGCCATTTCGCCGAATACGGCGCCGCCCATGGGATAGAACATGTGGTCATGCATCCCAACCAGACCGGGAATAACACTGTCGCCGTGAAGATCGAGCACCTGGGCATCTTTGGGTACGTTGGCCGAGGCCGCGTCACTGATGGACTGAATCTTGCCATTGGTGAGAACAATGGTCTGGTCATTGCGCGCCGGTGCGCCCGTGCCATCAATTACTCGCACGTGCTCAAGCGCGACGACCGGCGCGTCTATCTTGACGAATTGCTTTGCTTCCGGCGAGAGAGTTTGCGCATGAGCCAACGAGCACGCGACGACTAGCACAAGCAATAGAACATTTCGCATGAATCCTCCAGAGCTGTCTTGCAGAATCTGGGTCGAAGCTCACGACGGGCAGACGTCGCAACCTGAGCCCCGTTTTGATCGAGTAATGCATTAGGCTGAGACGCACATATTCTAGTGCACTTGTAAAGGTTGCGAGATATAATCCCACAGCCAGCAGCGTTCTGTCCCCTCCTCTGCGAACCCGATCGGTATGCCGGCAGACGCTTTAAGGCCGTTTGCGGATTTCACAGTACGACTTTCATTGCGTAGATGCCCACCGCCACGGGGACCAATGCGGGCCGCAAGAGTTCGGACATAAGCGAAACCTTGTCCGGAAGAATTCCTTCGCTCGATGGATTGAGAGCTATGGCCGTCCTTCTGGTGATTTTCAATCATTTAGGGGTGCCGCATGCCCCTGAGGGGCGGGGAATACTAACCTTCTTCGTGCTGAGCGGGTTTTTGATCACTTGGACATTGTTGCGAGAATCTGACAGGTGTGGCGACGTGTCTATTCGTGATTTTTACATTCGGCGCGGGCTGCGCATTTTCCCAGCTTTTTATGTCTTATGGGCACTGCATTTTACGATCACCTGGCTCATGCAAGGCAGACTTTCTGCTTCTGCCTTGGCAGATTACGCGACCGCCTTTTTTTACGTCCGCAACTACCGCCGAGCCGTGAGCGTTCACCCGCATCAATATCTCGGTCCTACCTGGGCCTTGTCCATCGAGGAACAGTTTTATTTCATATGGCCATGGTTGCTGAGGTTCTTTCAAAAAGACCTTCGCCGTTTAACCTACCTACTTATTGCGATCATCGTTGCGGCTGATATTTATCGAATAGTACTGTTCTTTAGATTTCACGTTTCCCGCGAATGGCTGACTTTCGCGTTTGATTCCCGTGTGGACCACTTGCTTGTGGGATGTCTGCTTGCGGTTTTGCTAAAGCGCGGCGTGATGCGTGAATTCTGGGCCCTCATGACCTCCCAAATTTGGATTTCCGTAATTGTGTTTGGCTTGATCGTCGCCTCAATCGCCCTCGATGGGCAGTATGGACTGGCTTATAGGTTTGCGGTTGGGTTCGTTGTCGAT
>Ga0070717_10000996_pt1 | contig 18957 bp, 12 predicted proteins | sample LARL113metaG_FD_71366 | JGI IMG/M metagenome (GOLD analysis project Ga0070717, IMG submission 71366) | Corn, switchgrass and miscanthus rhizosphere microbial communities from Kellogg Biological Station, Michigan, USA - LAR L11-3 metaG | ecosystem: Host-associated > Plants > Roots > Rhizosphere ... | reverse complement strand
AAGCCGGAAATGGTACGGGTGCTCGGACAAGTTCCCGTTCTCGGTACGCGCGCCTTCGACATGGCCAGCGATGGCAAGACCTTTACGCTGCTCGTGCCCCCCAAGAGCGTGGCCTTCAAAGGATCGAATACCCAGCCCCCCAAAGCCTCGAGCGGGCTCGAAAATATGCGTCCGACCCTGTTCTTCGATGCGATGTTTGTGCGCGGGATAGGGCCCAACGAGGCGTTCACGAAAACAGCCGATTCTGACACCGTCGAAGATCCCTCCAAAAAGCACCTGCTGATCATTCCCGAGTACATGCTCAGCGTGATGCGTCCCCAGCCAAACAGCCATGAGTTACAGCCCTTGCGCGTCATCCATATTCACCGCGAGGACCTGCTCCCCTATCAGCAGGATCTCTACGACGAGCACAACAACCTGGAGACCCAGGTCATCTACGGCCGGTACGTCGATTTCGGCGACAACAAGTATCCCTCCACCATTACCATCAAGAGGCCAATGGAACAGTACGAGGTGATTCTCACCGTGGAAAAAGTCACCGAGAACATGCCTTTGAGCGACGACCAGTTCCAGATCAAGATTCCCGAGGGCACAAAGATCCAGACCCTGCAGTGACCGTTCCTGGACCCTTTCTTTCTGTCAAGCCCCATCGGCTCGGGATATCGCGTAAGTCGTTCATTTAATTCGATCATTTTTCTAAATTAGTTTGCATATAAATACCCGTCTGACGCGCATAATGGAAATGCAAGATCAGCCCGTAGAAAAGACTCACGGTTTTGAAAGGGCAAGACTTCAGTCGTGCCGCAAAGGTCGATAACACGTCTGGGCTTTAGCCCCTGAGGGATGTTTTGCCTTAATAATTCGCGCTCGAACTCTAAGTCCAATGAATGGAGCAGCTGCTACCGGCAATAAGCCCGGCCTTGCACCGGGCCGAATTCAACAGGAGAGGGCAGCAAGCAGCACCCACCCCCTCCCCTCCCGCTTTTTAGGTGATCCGAATTTATCTAAGCGCTATAAATATCAATAATTTACAACAAACAGCCTACCCGAAAAAGACCCCAACTGACGTTTGTAACTCCTGTGCACGCAATAGTTTGCAAATGCAACAGGTCGAAACTCCATGTCCGGCGGAGAAGCTAAACAGCCTCGGCCCGCAGATCATCCGCTTCTTCGATAGCGCAGATATGGAGCAGTCCCGAATCCGGGTTCAGATAACCAGAGATCAGAACATCTTCGCCCTCGAAGGGCCATGCAAGGCCGGTGGAATCGAGCGCATAGAGGTCGCCATCGCCTTCACGCAGGGCGAACCGGCTACCGTGGCGAACCACCGTCCCGCTGAAGCTGGACAAGGCCGGACGTTCAGGCACCAAAGTGGGCAAAGGAATGGGCAGGGGAGTGGGCTCCTTTGGCAGGGGGCCGCTCACCTGGGCCGGCGAGTTCATTCGCCGCATGCCGCTTGCAAAAATCACCGGCAGCGTGAACCCGAGAGATAAACAGCGCTGGATCATATCCTTCATCGAATTCATATCTCCGGGGACCCCGAGCGTAATGTAAATAGTCGAACGCCTTGCGGTCATACCGGAGATTGCATGCGGGGGACCAAACCTGGTTGCTGAAAACATGCCACTTAGCCAAAAGATGCCCCAGAGGGCCTGAGTAGAAAATACGCTGCAATGAAAAAAAGGGGTGATGCGGCGGCCGGAAAACCTGTCCGGAGCACGTGAAGGAACTGTAATGAGACCGTTATCTCTCCGGTCGAGCACCAGCGCGGGGTAGTTTCCGGCTGTGCTAGTATCCCGCCAAGCCTGCACACGACCAAAAGGGCCTTGCCATGGAAACCAATCTCCGTCCATTGACCCTGGGTGAGATTCTCGATCGTACCGCTCAGCTTTACCGCACCCACTTCTGGCTCTTAGCGGGAATCGCGGCCGTCTATTCGGGCGCCATTCTGCTGTTGAGCCTGGTGCAGATCGGAATTCAGGAGTTCCTCCGGATGGAACACCTGGAGCGATACGTATTGCTGCTAAGTGCCATTGGGATCGTGGTGCAGCTGTTCATTTCTTTCCTGGTTGGAGGAATTGCGGTTGCGGCCAACAACCGTGCCGTGGGTTGGGTGCACCTGGGCGAGCCGGCCACCATTCGTGGAGCCTACGCCAGCATCCTGCCCCGCACCGGGCGCTACATCTGGCTGATGACCATCATCTATTTTGTGCTTTGGACACCGCTGGTGCTGGCCTATGGCGGATACATCGCCATGATCTACTTCTGGATCCGTCCCGCCCGGGGCGCCCTGAAGAACCTGGCAAACTCGACCGCCGCAGATCAGCAGGCCTTGCTAATGATGGGCCTGGCGACGTTTATGTTCGCCCTGGTATGCGTCGTGGGTCTGGCGTACGCCGTCGTGATGGGCTTGCGTTATTCCCTGGCCATTGCCGCCTGCGTCGTCGAGAATCTCAAGGCTCGCGACGGCATTCGCCGTAGCGTGGAACTCAGCAAAGGCTCGCGTGGCCGGATCTTCGCGCTGGCGCTGCTGGTGATCGTGATCCAGGTGGGCATGGTGCTCATTACGCAGATGTTCTTCATCGTGATGAGCTTCCGTCATGGGGAACTCTCCGCCGGGGCGCGCGTGCTGCAGCAGGTGGTGGCATTTGTCACCAATACCTTCATCGGTCCGATGTATGCCACCGGCCTCACGCTCTTCTACTACGATCAGCGCGTCCGCAAGGAAGGATACGACATTGAGTGGATGATGCAGGCCGCGGGCCTGACGGAAGCCGCCGACCAAGGTCAGAATACTGACTCGCCGCCTCCGGATTTGCTGGCGCTACCGTCTGAAATGGGAGCGCCTGCCGCGCAGAACTCCGTTCGTGATATCCGGAGCACGCATGATTGAAGCCCCGCGGCCATCGACGCTGGGCGAGATACTGGACCGCACAGCCCATATGTATCGATGCCGGTTCCTGGTATTTCTGGGCATCGCAGCGCTGCCCGTCGGCGTGGTGCTGTCATGCGCCGTGATCGTATTCCTGTATTTCGCCTGGCTCGGCTCCGACGGGCAAAAAGCAGGAACCGCGATCGTCGGAGCCGTTTCGATCCTCTTTTTGCTGGCAGGAATCGTCGTTCTCCTCCCGCTTTGCGCCGTGGCGGCGGGCTTGGGCGAGGGAGCGTTAAATCACGCTGCCCTGGCTGCATTCCAGGGCGAGACCGTCACCATCCGCAATGCCTACAGAGCCGCATGGCAGCGGGGCTGGCGGTATATCGGTCTCTGGCTACTCCAGGCCCTGATGATTTTCGTCGCGCCAATGATCGCGGCGACGATCCTGATTCTGATCGTCGCCGTTTTCGCAGGACTAATGGGAAAGTCCGGAGCCGAAACCGGTGGGGCGATCGGCGGGCTTACGCTGTTGCTCCTCGCCGTACTGGCCGCCTATGCAGTGTGGGCGCTGGTCATGCTCTGCCTTTCCTTTCCCGCCTGCGTGGTGGAAAACGCGGGCGCCCGGACCGCAATCAAGCGTGGTGAGTCGCTGAGCAAAGGCACGTGCGGGCGGATCCTGGTGTTTTACGCGCTAGGAATTGCCGTCCGGTGGGGGCTTTCGACTCTGCTGACCGTCCCGGCCTTCCTGATTGTCTACCTTATTCCGGGCTTGGACACGCCCCAGCATGCCCGGCTTCTCGCAACCATCCTGATGTTGGTCGTCTACTGCGGATCGTTTGCCGTGAGGGCCTTCACCAAACCGGTCTACGTGATCGCAGAAATGCTCTTCTATTACGACCAGCGCATTCGCAAAGAAGGCTTCGACATCGAGTGGATGATGCGGCAGGCAGGCATGGTGGAGGGCCCGGCTCCGGCACCCGAGGCTGCCCCGTGGATCCCGGCCCTGCCCAGAGACGCCGGCGCTCCGGAACTCGCGGTGGAATCGGGACCGGTGATCGCCGCAATCTACCCGGTTGTGGTTGAGACGCAAGCGCCGGTCAGCGCTGCTGTCGACGCGGAAGCGACGGCGGCCAGCGGAGAGGCCGTATGACGGCCAACCTGCGACCGAGATCGCTAGCACGCTTTTCTACTATGATCAGCGGATACGGCACGAGGGTTTCGACATCGAGATGATGATGAATGCGGCCGGGATGAACACGCCTGTTCGTGCGGCTGTGGCTAACGTGCAAGTCGCAGACGTTCCGGTGGCGACCGTCGAACCGGAGGAGCGTCCCGCGTGACTACTCGCGTTCCTGCTTCCGCCTGGATTCGCATTGTGTTGCTGCTGGCCTGCTCTCTAACGGCGCCCGCAGCCACGCCGGCGCGCGCCGACACCGACGAATCTTCCGGGGCGCAGCCCGTGGGCCGGTGGCAGGACGCTTCGCTGGACAACTATCGCCAACACCTCATCGCGCTCCAAGCTCTCACCCAGGCCTGTGCCAAGGGGCGCGACGTCAAGAGCTGTGATCCGACGCTCGTGGGGCCGGACGATCGCATCCCCATGAGCATGGAGCCAAAAGCCGAGCGGCGCGTCGTGCGCTACGGCTGGCTGCGCATCCTGTTTTCACATTCGGAGGAACCGGATGCCGCGCAGGAGGCGCCCGGCGAGCGCAAGCCGGCCAGCCCCACGGATGAGCCCAAGCCCTCCTCGGCGCCTTCCACTTCTCAACTGCTGAAGGACGCGGAGGCGCGGCTGGCGCGCGATCTCGACCAGGCGAAGGGCGTGCCCGCGGAACCTCCGGCGCACGGCCAGGAACGCGAGGTGATGAAGCAGGTGCTGGCGGGACGCGAATTCCGCGATCTGAAACAGCCCACCGAGAGCGACACCGCCCTGGAGCGATTTGGGAATTGGCTCAATCGGCTCTTCGCCACGGTAGATAAGCTCCGGGCACGGTCTGCCTGGGTGGGACGCGCGCTGGTTTGGGGATTCTTCCTGGCCGTGGCCATCGGGCTGGCGTGGGCGCTGGTGCAAACCGAACGCCGCTGGCGGGTTCGACTGGTCCCGGCAAGCGACCGGCCCGCTCCTGAAGCAGCTTCCGCGCGCGACTGGCAGTTGTGGCTGGCGGATGCCCGCAAAGCGGCCGCGGCAGGGTTGTGGCGGGAGGCAATCCACTTCGTCTACTGGGCCGCGATTTCGCGCCTGGAGTCGAAGCGGCTCTGGCCTGCGGATCGCGCCCGCACGCCGCGCGAGTACCTGGCCCTGATGGCGCCCGAAGATCCGCGCCGCGACGGCCTGGCCTCGCTCACGCGGAGCTTTGAACGCACGTGGTACGGTGGCCGCGAGGCCGGTGAGAGCGATTACCAAAAAGCCGAGGCGCTCGCGGCGTTATTGATCGGTGGAGAAACACCCGCGATTCAGGAAGGCGGCGCGGGATGAAGTCATTCTCGTCGTTGGCCACCCTGCGCCATTTCTGGATGCTGCTTTTGTGCCTTGGCATTATCGCGATCGTGTGGACGTTCCTGCAAGTTCGCAAATCGAGCCAGGGCGCCTGGCCGGGGCTTCCGTCGTGGTTTCTCTCCTCGCTCGATCCGAAAGACCGCCGCCTGCTGATGTGGTGCGCGGTCATCGTGATCGCTTTGGCCGTTGCCACTGGGATTCTCCTGCCAAACAGTAACAACAACGAAAACCGGCTGCCGTCGTCCTATCTCTCCGGGCAGCATGGGGCCATGGCGGCTTACGAGATGCTGGTGCGCGCGGGCTATCCGGTGGAGCGGTGGGAACGCCCGCTGGCCGAGTTGGCCGCTACGGCGGGGCCCGAGACCGTAGTCATTTTCGCCCAGCCCTTTACCCGCGAAACCGACGAAATCAAGGCGGTACGGGAGATCGTGGAGCGCGGAGGCCGGGTGCTGGCCACCGGCTTCTGGGGCGGATACCTTCTGCCCGGCGGATCCGCCGATACCCCTAAGGAATTCAATTTCGCGGCTTGCAAACTGGAGGCGGAGGGACTGGATGAACTGGCGGGTTCGGGCGAGGTCTGGATGGTTCCGGAAGCCACCTGGCAGGTGGGAAGGCCGTCCGACCGGGTGCAGTACAGCTGCGCGGGGCAGCCCGCCGTGGTTGAGTACGACTGGGGACAGGGCCGCGTGGTGTGGTGGGCTAGCGCAACTCCGCTCGAAAACGGCTCGCTGGCCCGCGCCCACAATCTCGACCTGCTTCTCAATTCCCTGGGGCCCCGCGACGGCCACCATTTCTACTGGGACGAATCGCTGCACGGAGAGATCCGCTCGGATTGGAGCTTCGCCAGCGGTCCGGCATTAGCCATGCTGCGCTATGGACTTCTGGTCTTGGCCGTACTGGTGCTGCTCAGTTTCAGCCGGCGCAGCGGTCCGGTGCGGGAACTGCCTGTACCCGCCCGGGCCACTCCGATTGAATTCATCGAGGCGTTGGGTTCGCTTTACCGGAATGCCGGGGCGGCATCCACGGCGGTTTCGGTTGCCTGGGAGCGCTTCCGCCGTCACGCGCTACGGCTGTGCGGCATGCGTGGGCAGAAAATAGGTGCGGCCGAATTGGCCGCCGTTCTGCGGCGCCGTTTTCCGGCCGCCAGTCCCAAATTGGAAGGCGATATGATCGCGTGCGAAGAGTCGATAAGCAATGAGGCGATCAGTTCTCGCGAGGCGCTTCGACTGGTCCAACTGCTGGAGCGGCACCAGGCACAACTCGATGCCGCCGCCCGGCCGGTCGCTGCACCGCCGGGTTCTGGTCCCGCTTCCCCGGCAAAAGATTCGTCAGCCAACTTGCAGGAAAGGGCTTCATGAGCCAGGAATCAATCACCCCATATCCGAATCTTTCTCCCGTTTCCGAGGCGCCGTTGCGCGCAACCAATCAACTAATCGTCCACGCACGTACGGAGTTGGGCCGGGTGATCGCGGGCCAGCGCACAGTGATTGAAGAGGTGCTGATCGCGGTCCTTTGCCAGGGACACGCGCTGTTGGAGGGGGTTCCGGGAATAGCCAAGACTCTCATCGTGAAGGCGCTGGGGCGGCTTCTGGGCCTCAGTTTCCAGCGCGTGCAGGCCACGCCTGACCTGATGCCGGCCGACATTCTTGGCACTTCGGTCCTGCGCCCTGGCACCGACACATTCAGCTTCCACGCCGGCCCCGTCTTTACAGATCTGCTGCTGGTGGACGAGATTAACCGCATGCCTCCGCGCACCCAGGCCGCGTTGCTGGAGTGCATGGAAGAACGGCAGGTGACCGGCGACGGAATTCGTCGGCCGTTGCCGCCCTGGTTCACTGTCTTCGCCACCCAGAACCCGGTCGACTTCGAAGGCACTTATCCTTTGCCCGAAGCGCAGTTGGATCGCTTTCTGTTGAAGATCCGGGTAGGCTACCCATCCGAAGCTGAAGAACGCCAGATTCTGGAGCGGCACCACGCCGGCACCGGTGCGGGCATTCTTGAGGATGCTGCGATCGCGCCCATGCCCACCGATCTGCTCGCCGCAGCGCGCGCCGAGGTGCGCAAGATCCGCATCGAGCCCGAGCTATACGGCTACATCCTCGCCCTGGCGCGACGGACCCGGGAATGGCCTACGCTGCTTCTCGGCGCCAGCCCCCGCGCGGCCCTCAGCGTGATGCTGGTGGCCCAGGCCGCAGCAGCGTTCGACGGCCGCGATTATCTCGTGCCGGACGACGTGAAGCGGGCCGCCTTGCCGGTGCTACGGCATCGCGTGATCCTCAAGCCGGAGGCGGAGCTGGAGGGCTTCGACGCCGACCGTGCCCTTACGGATGTGATCGCGGCAGTGCCGGTGCCGAGACAATGAAAAATCAAAACCGAATGTCGTCCCGAGATCAATGATCGCTCCCTCGCTCCATCCCGGGCCTGTGCACGCCGTCTGCGAGTCCCGCAGGCGGTGGGGCTTCGGCCTGACGGGGCGTTCTATCGGCCTCCTCACCGCCGGATTTTTCCTGCTCATTCCGGGGTTCTGGGAGGCGCGGCTGAGCTACACGATGTTGGTATGGGATGCGCTCGTCCTAGTGGCGGCGCTCCTCGATGGTCTGCGCCTGCCGGGCGCATCGCAACTGGCCGCTACCCGCACCTGGTCCAATGCGCCGGCGCTCGATTCGGAAACCGAGATCGAACTGACGATCGAGAACCACGGCCGCACCATCATCAACTGCCGCGTCGTCGACGACCTGCCTCCGGCGCTCGTAGCCGATCCGGAAACCCATCGGATGACGGCATTTCCGCGCGTCCCGGCATGCCTGCGCTATCGGGTGGAGCCCCGGGAGCGCGGCGACTGCGAAGCCGGGTGGCTCTATCTCCGCTATCGGTCGCCGCTGGGGCTCGCCGAGCGCTGGGCCAAGGCCTCGCTCATCCAGACGGTGCGCGTTTATCCAGCACTGCGCACAACCGAGGAGCAGCAGATATTTCTGGCCCGCAGCCGGCAAATTGATCTTCAACTGCGGCAGGCGCGCCAGCGCGGGTTGGGCCGGGATTTCGAGAGCCTTCGCGAATACCGCGAAGGCGACGACCTGCGCGATATCTGCTGGACCGCCACGGCGCGGCGCGGCAGTCTGATCACCCGCCAGTATCAAACCGAGCGTAGCCAGCCGGTGTGGATCGTGCTTGACTGCGGGCGCCTGATGCGTTCGCGGGTAGCGGCCATCGCGCCTGCATCTCGATCCGGCAGCCACGGCAGGCCGCGGGTTCATTCGAAGCTCGACCACGCCTGCTCCACTGCGGTCGCCCTTGCGCAGCTTGCGCTCTACTCGGGCGACCGGGTCGGCCTGCTTGCCTACGGGCAGGGAATCCAGCAGCGGCTGCTGCCGGGCCGCGGATCGGACCACCTGCGGCAGTTGATCGAGCTGCTTGCGCAGGTGCGCGCCGAGTCCAGCGAGGCCGGCCACCTGCGTGCAACTACGGTTCTCAATCGGCTCCAGCCGCGGCGTTCGCTGATCCTATGGATCACCGATCTGGCCGAAACCGCCATGCGGCCGGAGGTCATTGACGGCGCGGTGCAATTGCTGCGCCGACATGTACTCCTGTTCGTGGCGATGGCCCAGCCCGAAGTCGAGCTGATCGCCCGCACCCGTCCAAAAAACGTGGAGCAGATGTTCCGCTCCGCCGCGGCGCAGGAGATGGCTGGCCGCCGGGAGCTCCTTCTGGCCCGGCTCCACGAGCAGGGCGCCCTCACGCTCGACCTGAATCCCGAGGCCCTCACGTCTTCGGTGCTTAACCAATATCTGGCGGTGAAGGAACGGGCGATGGTGTGAGTCAGGCCAAGTTTGGATTTATGCGAGCGCCGGACGTCAATTTTCGCGGATTCACCATTTGGAAACTATTGCGTACACAGGAGTTACACGCGTCAGTTGGGGTCTTGTCCGGGTTCTTATTTCGCCGTAACCTATTGAAAATATTGCGCTTACTTCCATCAATTTCGCCAAAAAGCGGGTGGAGGGTGGGGGTGGCTGTATTTTGCCGTTTTACTACTGAGCCGATTAGGGTTAGGTAGCTCCATTATGGCTCGTAAGGTACAGATATGAGGGCTTAAGGCTACTTGTTGAAGCCGCTGCATCGGTTCGGATGGCGCGGTCATTTCCCCGGTTCGCAGCACCTGATCGGCGACCCGAATGGCATTGGATTCGTTAATCGCTGCGACTCCTTGATCTTGCATTTCCATTATGCGCTTCGGACGGGTAATTATATGCAAACTAATTTTGACAAAATATCGAGTGCAATGAGTGGGTTAGGGCAATCTCCGAGCAAATCAGGCTTGACAACCATGGGTGACCCCGGGAGTGAGACAGTTTGAGTGTCGACAACGATTGGGTATTTTGTCCCATGAGAAATGGCGCTTAGGTGGCAACTGGAAGGATCACCGGGGGTGTCACTTGAAGCGGATCTGTTGTTGATCTGCAAGCCACCGGATGGTTCCAGTTTACGGCTTGTGCGGATGGGGCTCTCTCACAGCGAACTGTTTGAGAGCTGATTTTCCTCAGAATTCACCGGCCGCAGCCGCTTCGCCAGCGCCCACTTCAGTTCATCAATCCCCAGTCCCGTGACCGCCGAAATGGCATGAAACTCCATCTTGCGCCGCTTGATATGCGTAGAGAGTTTTTTCAGCTTTTCAGGATTCGCGGCGTCGATCTTGGTGGCCAGTACGATCATCGGTTTCTCGTCCAGCCCGTGGCCGAAGCTGGCCAGTTCCCGGTTGATAACCTTGAAATCCTCGACCGGGTCGGGGCGGCCGGAGGAGTCCGATACGTCGACGAGATGCACCAGCACCCGCGTGCGCTCGATGTGGCGAAGGAACTGCACACCCAGCCCCGATCCCAGGTGCGCGCCCTCGATCAGCCCCGGAACATCGGCCACCACGAACGATTCCTGGTGCGGCTCTTCGCCCACGGTGACCACGCCCAGGTTCGGCTCCAGGGTAGTGAACGGATAATCGGCGATCTTTGGCTTGGCGGCCGATATTCGAGAAATCAGGGTCGATTTGCCGGCGTTGGGATAGCCCACCAGGCCGACATCCGCCAGCAGCTTCAGTTCCAGGCGAAAAGCCCGCTCTTCGCCCGCGCGGCCCAGTTCGTGCTCGCGCGGCGCCTGGTGGGTGCTGGTGGCGAAGTGCTGGTTACCGCGCCCGCCTCGGCCTCCCTTGGCGACCACCAGTTGTTCGTCCGGCGTGGAGAAGTCGTGAATCAGTTCGCCGGTTTCCTGGTCGTAGAGAGAGGTGCCGACCGGCACCTGCAGTATGATCGACCTGCCGTCGGAGCCGGAGCAGTTGGAGCCCATGCCGTGCTCGCCGCGCTGCGCCTTGTGTTCCGGGTTGTAGCGAAAATGAATCAGCGTGTTATGCCGCTGGGACGACTGCATGATCACATCGCCGCCGCGACCGCCGTCGCCTCCCGAGGGCCCGCCGCGGGGCACGAACTTCTCGCGCCGAAAGGCCATGCAGCCGTTGCCGCCGTCGCCGGCCTTGACACGAATTTTGGCTTCATCAATGAACATTGCTTGCACTCCCCGCGGTTCGATGCGGGCTCCCCACAGCTCGGTGCGGGCCTTGAAATGCTGTCTTCTCAGTCTACCAACCCGTGCATTGTGCTTTGGGTCACGAATGATCGTTCCCAAAATGAAAAAAGACCCAAAAACTTTCCCAAGTTGACTTAGAATCGCTGATAACTTCTCCCGGGGGTCAATGGGGGCATTCAAAGGCGTCATTCCAAGGAATGACGGCCGATGGACTCCGGCATGCGCAGCGCAGAGCCATCGGAGAACCGAATGCACCCTTCCCGGAACCGCCTCGGAATGCGGCCGGAAGAAGGTGGGCCTTGGGCTTCGACGGTGGCCGCTCCGGGCACGGGTTTCGCGGAGTACGAAACAGAACGCATGGGTCGTTGGCGTTGGCTGGAGCGTGGCTGCTGATCACGGCCGCCGCGGTGGTTTCAGCGCAATCGCCCGCAAGCGCAGGTGTCACCGGATCGCTTTCCGGACGACTCACCGACCTGCATTCCCGGCCCGTCGATGGAGCCATGGTGGTGCTGCGCAATGCGGCAACGGGCGCAGAGTCAAAAGCCACCACCTCGAAAAACGGTTCCTATCACTTTGGCGGCCTTGCGCCCGGCCAGTACACGCTGGAGGCGGCCAGCGCGCGGTTGGGCCAGGGGCAGATCGCAGGCATCTATGTCGCCGCCGGGCATGAAGCCCGGGTCCAGACCTCGCTCGGGTTGGACCGCCAAGAGCCGGAGCCGCTGGTAGCGCCGGCCCGGGTACGGAGCCTCTCTGATCCCGCGCGCCGGACCGATAGTCCGCCGGTCAGGGCCGAGGCGGCGACGGCGCCCGTCCTCCCGGTCTCAACTGCCGAGAAGCCCGCTACGATTTCGTTCCCCTCGGAAGCAAAGTTGTCTCTGGAAAGCGTGGCAGTTCTGCTGTTGGCCGTTCGAAGCCCGCCTGAAACTAGCCGCGAACCCACAGCGGCGCTCCCGGTTTCAACTACGGAGAAGCCCAGTACGGTCTCGTTCCCGTTGGAAGCGACATTGTCCCCGGAAAGCGTGGCGACCCTGCCATTGGCTGCGCGAAGCCCGCCTGAACCTGTCCGCGAACCCACAGCGGTGCTCCCGGTCTCAACTGCGGAAAAGCCAGCTACGATTTCGTTCCCGTTGGAAGCAAAGTTGTCTCCGCAGACGCTCGTAACATTGCCATTGGCCGCGCGAAGCCAGGTCCGCGAACCCGCGCCGGCCTTCCCTGTTTCAACTGCCGAGAAGCCCAATACGGTCTGGTTCCCATTGGAAGCGAAACTGTCCCTGGAAAGGCTCGCAACTCTGCCATTGGCCGCCCGTAGCCCGCGCGTCCGCGAGCCGGCGCTCTCCCCGGCGGCCGCTCCGCCGAATGAGGATCCTGGAAAGCCCGCTGCGGATCCACCGTTGGAGCCTCGCTCACTTCCTGGCTCGGAACAGGCCGCACTCACCATGCCTGCCCCGTTTCAGCCCGTTCTCGCAACCGTCGCGTCCCCCGTCATTCCAGCGTTCGGAACAGCTGCATTCAACCTGAACGCGGTGAGCGGCGCAAAGCTTGCGATCGCCGGACTGTCCAACGCACAGGCGGCTGCGCAGATCGCGCAGGCGGCGCCGCATGTCCTTCCCGCTTTCACTCCCGCCGACCCGCCCATCCAGGCGCAGTTGCCCACGCTCTCTGGCCAGGAACTGCAAGGGCTGCCGCTCTCAGGAAGGCATTGGGAGAATTTTGTGCTCGATGCGCCGGCGACCAGGACCGATACGGGCGAGGAGATGCGGGAACCAGCTTCGAGTCCGCGGTCGAATTCCACCTCAGTCTCCGTAGATGGCGCCAATATCCGGCTGGCTTTTGGTGGCCGGGCGGGCGGTAGGATGCGGAGCTCGTCTTTGATGGGCCCGGGCGCAAATGAAGCGGCGATCTCGGAAGTCAGGACCCACGAAAGAGCCGGCGATCCCGCGGACGAGTCGCAGCGTGGTCGGGCCATGATCGAAAGCCGGTCCGGCACCGACCAGTTGCACGGGCAGGGATTCATTTTTGATCGTCACAATTTTTGGGGAGCGCAAAACCCGTTCACCCAGTGGGTGAAGGAAACCGCGCCCGGTATCGGTGGAACCATGCCGGTGTTTACTCCCTTTCCGTACACGGCGCCGGATCACGAAGACCGCTGGGGCTTCGGCGTGGGCAGCCGGATCAAGCGCCAGAAACTCTTCTGGTTCGCGGCGTACGACGGCTCGGTCCGCGACAATCCCGGGGTGGCGTCGGTGAGGCATCCCGATCATTTCTTCGCGCAGCCGAGTAACGACGAAATGCAGGTGCTGAGTGCGCGGCTCGGTCTGAGCAGCGCCAATCCGGTGGGCGAGGGTCTGGCCGCGTACTCGGGACTGCTTGAAAGTCTTGGCGACCTGCTGGGTCCCGCCGCCCGGACGGCCCATCAGTGGGTGGGGTTCGGGCGTCTCGACTGGAAGGCAGCCGAACGGCATCGCTTTACGCTGGAGGGGACGGGGGCGCGGTGGAATTCTCCGGGCGGGGGCCTCACCCGCACGGCAGAGCTCTACGGAAACCACAGCTTTGGAGCCAGCCGCGCGAGCGAGGTCTGGCTGCTGGGGCGCTGGGAAGGGTTCATTACCGAGAACCTGCTGGCGGTGACCCAGGGCTCCGCGGGCCGCCATATCCTTGCCGAGGAAGCGAACACCCCCTCGGCCTTTGAACAGACGCTGAACATTAACGCCTGGGGGCAATTGCCGCAGATGGTGGTGGATTCGCGTTACGGCTTCAGTATTGGCAATCCCGCGCGCTTCGGATCGGGCAGCTATCCCGACGAACACCTGTACGAACTGCAACAGGCCGTGGAGTGGGTGCGGGGCGGTGTCCTGCTCAAGGCAGGCGTGGACTGGCGCCACAATGCCGACGTCACCAGCATGGTGCGCAACCACACCGGGACTTACCACTACTCCACGGTTGAGAACTTCGCATCCGATGAGCTGGTGTTTGCCAAGTACGGCCTTTCGAACTCGCTGAATCCCCTCGATCAACACAACTGCGATCAGCGGGGGCGCGCCTGGCGGGACAGCAACAACCAGTTGCGCGGCCTGGGGTACCTGCCCTGCTATTCGTACTACTCCCAAACCATGGGGCCGACCAACTGGCACCTGAGCACCAACGATCTGGCTGGCTACGCCACTGGGCAATGGCAGCCTGCGAAGCGCTTCGTGATGTCGGCGGCGCTGCGCTGGGAACGAGAATACTTTCCGCCGCCGATTGCCCTGGTGGACAATCCCGCGCTGCCGCTTACCCAGACCATCCCCAGCCCGGGCAATGAGTGGGCCCCACGTGTAAGCGTTGCCTGGGGCGGGGGCGAAAGCCACTGGCCGGTTCTACGCGCCGGGTATGGCATGTACTTTGGCCGCACGCAAAACTCGGTTCTGGAAGCCGCTCTCACCCAGACCGGCTCATTCAACGGAGATCTGAACTTCTTTATGCGCCCCACGGACAACTTGACTGGGGGCGGCGCTCCGCCGTTTCCGTATGTTCTTGCCGGGGAGCCCGCGCAGGTTGTGAAGCCGGCGGCGGTCGAGTTTTCTCCAGCCTTCAAGAACCCGGAAATTCACCAGGGCGAGGCGACCATCCAGGAGAACCTGCCGGGGCACGTCCAGGTAGCTGGAAGCGCGATCGTCAGCCTGGGCCGCCGGTTGCCGGTCACGGTTGACACCAACTTCGACCCGGCCACCAATCCCGGCACCATCACCTACGGCGTCGTGGACGGAACGAACGAGGGGCCCATCAAAGCGCGCCAGATCACCGTGCCGTTCTTCGCATCATGGCCTGCATCCGGTTCACCCACGGGCGCTGCCGGCCGCCTGAATGAGAATTACCAGCAGATCACGGAACTGATGAGCCGCGCCAATTCTACGTATGAAGCCGCCCTGCTGCGCGTGTCCCGCTCCGGCCGGCGGGGATTGAGTTTTCACGCGCGCTACACCTATGCGCATGCCATGGACTGGAATCCCAACGAGTCAATGCTGATCTCCGGCAGCAACATGCTGGACCCCACCGACTTCAGCCAGGAGTACGGGACCAGCAACCTCGATATCCGCCACTCGGTGTCCGGCATGGTCATGTGGCAGGCGCCCTGGAAGCTGCACGGGACCGAAGGAACGCTTGCCAACGGCTGGATGCTTTCCGGGATCGGCCAATTCCACAGCGGGCTGCCGTTCAGCATGCGGACTTCGGGCTCGATTCCGATGGAGTTCGAGAACACCGGTGCAGCGATCGTGGGCCTGGGTCCGGGCATGAACGGCTATGGCGGCGACAACCGCGTCTACGGCGTGGGCCGCAATACATACCGCTATCCATCCACGTGGAAAGCGGACGTGCGGCTGGGCAAGAGGTTCAGCCTCGGCCGGATGCGTGAACTGGAATTAATGGCGGAGAGCTTCAACCTGTTCAATCACCAGAACGTGACCCGGTTGGAAACCACCGGCTACTACATTGCGGCCGGAAGCAAGTCGGGCTCCCTTCCTACGCTGAACTTTCTTACGGGATTGAAAGCGGGCCAGACGGAGTTCGGAAAACCTCTGGACGTGAATGCGACCGAGTTCTACCGGCCGCGGCAGTTCGACTTCGGACTGCGGGTGCGGTTTTAAAGGCAGGGATTAGGGAAGATGGAATAGAGAGCAGACCGGCGGAGGTGAGCCTAACAGGGTTTCATTGTTCACTGCCTTGATGCGATTGAGCGATTCTTCACGGTACCTGGTGCGTGGGAGCAATCGAACCGGTGCTACGATTTGAGCCATGAAGAAGATTCTGCTTGCCACCTTGCTCCTGATGGTGGTTGCCGCACCGGCGTTGGCCGCGTCGAAGCACCATCGTCATCACCATCTACATCATCATCACCACGCTGCGTAACCCCGGTACGGCCCTCTCGCCCACGCGTGACAGGGCCGGTCCGATCTCGGGGAGCCCGATGTCTCGAACTCCACCATTCATCGGATCGATGAGTCTGCAGCTGGCTGGTTAGTCCGGCGTTAGACCCTCATTGATCTGCCGGCCGGGTGTACGGCTTCTGCAGGTCCTGACGGGCTTCGTTCACGGCGCCCTGCGTGTTGTCGTTGGTCTGGACGGCCAGACGGTACTCGTTTACGGCGCGGTCGCGTTGTCCGGTTATGTCGAAGATGTTGCCCAGCCGGATATGGCTCCAGACCTCGGTCCAGCGGGGGTCGCCGTCGCCGCGCAGCGCGTCGCGATAGGAGTTCACGGCTGCCTGGTAATTGCGCTGCGTGAACAGCACCTCGGCGATGCGGTAGCTGGCCAGCGAACTTTGCGAGTTGGCCTCCAGCGCCTTCTGGTATTCGGCCAGGGCGCCGGCCAGGTCGCCCTGGGCCACCAGTTGCTGCCCGCGGAGGATGGCGATCTTCACCTGCAGGTCGGGCGTTGCCTTCAGCACCCAGTTTTGCGGATCGATGCTGATGTGCCGCGGCCGCCCGAAGGTATCCACCACGTATTGCGAGTTGGTGCCCACCACGTCGACCTTCTGATCCACGGTCTTGCCGTCTGTCTCCACGCGCAGATCGACCGGCATGCGGAAGAGGTCGAGGTCCTGGTTGATTTCGCCGATGGTGCGGAAGCCCTTGTTGTTCCCAAGACGATACACGGCGTACTTGTTGGTGAACTGCGGCGCACCAGTGCCGTCAGCCCACTGCGCAAAGAAGGCCGTCAATTGCTGCTGGCTCTGGGCTTCGGCGACCTTCACCAAATCGGCGGCACGGATCCCCTGGTCGGTGTACTGGCTGAGTGCGCCTTTCAGAGTGGCCTGAAAGGCCTTGTCGCCAATCTCCCAGCGGAGCATGTGGAAGATCATGGCGCCCTTCTCCAGGGTCATGGATTGGAACTCGGGCGAAAACGGGCTGAGCCGGCCGGCGCTCGAGAGCGGAATGGTGTCGTAGGCCAGCGCGCCGGCGGCAACATCCTGGAGTCCGGCGCGCAAGGCGTTTTTGCCGTTCTCGTCTTCCACGAACATCAGTTCGCCGTAGCGGGCCATGCCGTTAGTAATCCAGGCATCGTTCAATGTCTTGGGGCTGACCTCGGAACCCCACCACAAGTGGGCAATGGTATTGGCCAGCAGCCGGACGCCGGATTTATCGCCGACCCGCGAGCCCATGACGCCGGCCAGCTCGGGTCCCCACACGGAGGGCAGGGTGTCGTCGGGAATCTCCACCACGTTGAGGTGCGATGACTCGAGCCCGCCAAAGTTGTCAGTGAAGAAGTCGTATTGCTTGGTCGCGGTCTGGGCCAGCTCGTTGGCCGACGCCTGGTGAGCGACGGTCACGTAAACCTTCACGTTGCCGGGTCCGACAACCACCGGGTTGACGTAGCGACCCGCAATCAGCGTCCCGGGGAACCCGGGCCTGGTCCAGTTGAAGTCGTACTGGTCGCCCGGCTTGCCGCCGGTGAGCGTGACCGGGTGCGAGGGACCCGTGCTGCCGCTGGCAAACACGCGCAGCCCCTGTGGCACCTTGATGTGCATCTCGGCGGTGAAGCGGTTGGTCATGTACCCCGTGGTCGGGAACCAGCGCGCCCCATAGAGCAGGTACGTAATCGGCTCCTGGATGGCGGCGAGCTTGAGGCCTTCGACGGGGCCGTCCTCGTTGCCGGTGATCACACCGTCGTAGTCGAAGGTCCAGCGGTAGCTCTGCCCCTTGACGAAGGCGGTGGTGGGAGCGACGCGAATGGTGCCGTCCGCCGACCGCTCGCCGGTGAGCAGTTTGCCGGCATCGTCGGTGATCTTGGTGACTTTGAGAGCGGGATGGAAGCCGAAACTCACCATCTCGACATTTTCCGGGGCGGTAAAGGTCACCACTGCCTTGGCGGCGATGTGGTGCGTCTGGGTGTCAAGCTCCGCATTGATCACATAGCCGGTGATGCTGAGGGTGGGCCGTTCAGAATGCTGTGCCGCGGCGGAGGTCGCGATCAGCAGCGCCATTGCAAAAATACCCAGCGCGCCCACTACCCGCGCGGGTGCAAATTTCAATTTCATCATTCGCTCTCGTTTTTCCATCATCTCTATACGCACCAGTGTAGCCGCCTTCGGGCGGTAGCTGCCTGCGGACACCGATGCCACCAGCCTGGGTGTCCGGATGGGCATTTGCTCAGGAATGGACAGCCTCTTCCGCCCGCGCCGGAAGCCGCGCTCCCAGCAGGTCAAGGGCGATCCCCGCGACCCGGTCGATGGCTCCGCCGCCGGCTCTCGAATCATCCGGCGCCGGGGCCAGAAGCAGACGCCTGATCCCGGCAAGTTCCTTCATCATGGACTCCCGACGCGGCCCGTCGGGTAGCAAGGGTTCCAAGTGCCTGACGATATTGGATGCAGTGAACTGGTCCTGAATGAGTTCCGGAACGACACGCTTGTCCGCGATGAGGTTGGCCATGGCCACATGGGGGACCGTAACCACGCGTTTTGCGATGGCATAGGTAAGGGGCGACACCCGATACACCACCACAAAGGGGTTTCCGATCAGGGCCGCCTCTACCGTGGCGGTGCCGCTGGCCACCACCGAGACGCGCGCATGCAACATCGCCGCCCGGGCATCGCCGACCAGGCGAACGGTGAGGCCGGCACTGTTCGCCTGAATCAGGCCGCGCACGAACTCCCGCTGGGCGGCATTCAGGGTGACGGCAGTGGGCAGGACGAATTCGAATGTTCCCCGGGCGTGCCGACCTACCAGTTCGCCGGCGGCCTTCAGCATTTCGGGAAGATTGTCGCCAATCTCCTTGGCGCGGCTGCCGGGGAGAAGGCCGATCCAGGTTTTCTGTGGATCGAGATTGTTCTCAGCAGCGAATTGGTGGCGGCCGATGGAGGGCAGCTCCAGGTCGGCCAGTGGATGGCCCACGAAATCCACGGTCACGCCGTGCCGGCGATAGAAGGCTTCCTCGAACGGGAAGATGACCAGCATGCGGTCAACATATTTCTGCACCAGCTTGATGCGGTGCTTCTTCCAGGCCCAGAGCTGGGGGCTCACGAAGAAGATGACCGGAA
>Ga0070717_10000995_pt1 | contig 18980 bp, 12 predicted proteins | sample LARL113metaG_FD_71366 | JGI IMG/M metagenome (GOLD analysis project Ga0070717, IMG submission 71366) | Corn, switchgrass and miscanthus rhizosphere microbial communities from Kellogg Biological Station, Michigan, USA - LAR L11-3 metaG | ecosystem: Host-associated > Plants > Roots > Rhizosphere ... | reverse complement strand
CTATGCGTTCTATCGGGTGCCATCGGCCAGCTTCGGCAAGCCGGATAGAATTTATCCGCAGTTTATCGTCAGCCACATGCCACACGGAATTTCGGGATTGCTCATCGCCGCAATTCTTGCGGCGGCCATGTCGAACCTGAGCGCGGCTCTGAACTCTCTGTCGTCCAGCTCGATCCTGGATTTTTACGTTCGACACAGGGCGCAGACAGATGAGAACCGGCGCTTGCGGATTTCGCGCATCGCAACCGTTGCATGGGCGATCGTATTGTTCGGGTTGGCAGTGCTGTCGTTGCACAAGGTTGGGCGAGTGGTCGAAGTGGGATTGCAGATCGCCTCAGTCGCATACGGCGCGTTGCTCGGGGTGTTTTTGTTAGGAGTGCTGACCCGGCGTGCGAATCAGAATGGAGCCATGCTGGGAATGCTGTGCGGGTTTGGAGTCGAGCTTTATATCTGGTTATGGACGCGCGTGCCTTGGACTTGGTACGTGATGATTGGGACAGCGGTGACGTTTGGCGTCGGGTATGCGGCGAGCTTGATTTTCCATTCTCCAGATACTGCAGATCAGTCCTCGGGACAAAATCCTTAACCGCGGAGATCGCCGAGGATACCCAAAGAGCGCGGAGCTTACCAGAGTTTTCTCTGCGATCTCTGCGTGATACTTAGCGATCTCTGCGGTTAAGGATTTCCTGACTCTTCCTGGTAGTTGTTCACCATCCGCTTGATTCCATCCTTCAGAAGAACCACATGAAAATTGATAAGCAGCCCGACTGGAAGGTTCAGCAGTCGCAACTGTGAGAGCAACTGCGCTTCATCAACGGGATGCAGTGCGTCCTTACACTTCAATTCGACGGCTACTCTAGATTCCACAACGAGATCGGCTCGAAAGCCGCAATCCAGTCTTACAGCTTCATAGATTAGAGGACAGGTTTCTGGCGTTCGACTCGCAAGCGCGATCGCTCCAGTTCATACGCGAGACAGGCCTCGTAAGCAGATTCCAGGAGTCCCGGCCCAAGCTTACGATGGATTCTAATTGCCGCTCCGGATGATCTCAGAAGTGAGGTCACGAGGGGTCATTTAGACCTCCAAAACAAAATCTTTACCGCAAAGAACGCAAAGTTATCGCGGAGTTCGCGGAGAAGTATGTGATCTATGAACATAAGAAGCCTTTGCGGTTAAAGTCTTTTCCGCTTCGAGGCAGAATTGCGGCTTTCGACTATACTTTCCCCTCCTTGGTCACCAAGCCACCAACGACCGAAGCCCAGCCGGAGCTGGCACGCGATCTTGGCGTAAGTCACGCCACCGCCGTGGTCGTCGGCACCATTATCGGAAGTGGCATTTTTCTAGTTCCTGCGGAGATGATGCAGGCCGTAGGCTCCGCCAAGCTTGTTTACCTTGGGTGGTTCGTAGGCGGGCTGCTTTCGTTTTTCGGTGCGCTCACTTACGCGGAACTGGGCGCGATGAAGCCGCAAACGGGAGGCGAGTACGTTTACGTTCGCGATGGCTACGGCCCGCTGGCTGGATTTCTCTACGCCTGGACGTGGTTCCTCATCGCTAAGCCGGCTTCGATCGCCACATTGGCGACCGGCTTCGTGCGCGTGCTGGGAACTTTCCCCGCGCTCAGTTTTCTGTCCAGGAACTCAATCTCTGTCCCGTTCCATGTCACATATGGGCAACTTCTTGCCATCGCGGCCGCGATTCTCATTTCCATTCTCAACTATCTCGGAGTTAAAAAGGCTGGGGAATTTCAGCTCGTCTTCACCGTGCTGAAAATTGCAATCATCCTTGGGATTGTGCTCATCGGCTTTACCTATGCTTCAGGAACTTGGCGGAATTTCGCTGGAACGTATTCAGGCGCGGTGGGCGGAATGGCGGGGTTTATGGCCGCATTGGTGGCCGCACTCTGGGCATACGATGGCTGGAATGATCTGAACATGGTCTCGGGGGAAATCCGCGACCCAGAGCGTAGTATTCCGATCGCGCTTATTGCTGGAGTAGCCACAGTCGGAATTCTCTACATGCTGGTCAATGCGGCCGTGCAATATGTGCTGCCTGCGAGCATAGTAGCCACTTCGCAACGGCCCGCTTCGGATGCGACGGCAGCGGTGCTAGGAACGATGGGCGCAGGTATTGTTTCAGCAGGAATGGCAATTTCAATGTTGGTAGCGATGAATGGCACCATCATGAGCGGGGCGCGAATTCCCTTTGCTGTAGGGCGCGACCGTTATTTCTTTTCTGCTCTGGCAGAGGTGCATCCGCGGTTTCATACACCTTCAATCGCGATCATCGCGCAAGCGGTACTTGCGATGATCTTGCTGTTATTTGGAGGGAGTTTCCGTCAGTTTTTTTCGCTTGCAATTTTCGCCGAATGGCTGTTTTACATGGTCGCCGCCAGCACCGTTTTCCTCTTCCGCCGGCGTGAACCGGGTGCGCCGCGCCCCTATCGTGTCTGGGGATATCCGGTGGTTCCTAGTCTGTTCGTCCTGGCTGCAGCCGTGCTTTTGTACTACACGTTTAGGGATAACTGGCCGAATTCCGGCTATGGTTCGCTGGTAATTCTGGCCGGCATACCGGTTTTTTATCTTTTTGCCCGCAAACGCCGGGCGTGACACCCACCCGCCACTCCGCGCATTACGTTAGTACATTAACTCAGGGAACGTTTACCCCTCATTCATGCTCCCGTAAGTTATAGATCTCGCCCGCGCACGTCCCCAGGCTCGGGTCCCCTTCGTTTGGAGACATGCATGGCTATGTCTAACAATTTTCAGTTGGGACTTCTCCCCGAGCGCAAGCTGAACTGGCGTGCGATGGCCAGCAGCTACGGGCTAATAATTCTTCTGATTCTGCTGCTGATCAATCTTGGACTCATCTGGCCCGAGCGACTCGAGTTCGCGCAAAAATATCATGTGATGGAAATCATACCCGTGCCGGGCCTACGGCCGAAGCCGCTGAAGATGAAAACTCCGCGTTTACTTCAAGCCAAGTTGCTGCCGGCCACATTCCCTGCACCCAAGCTGACGGTCCCGCGCGAGCTTCGCGCGCCCCGGCCACAACCGCAGCAAGTCGAGCCGCCTAAAGTAGCCTTGAACAACTTCACCCCTGCGGTGCTGAAGCAAATTCCAGGAGGCGCGAGACCGTCTCTGATCGTGCATACGGGAGAATTTGGCAGCTCGGCACCACCGACTGTCAACGCTCCCGCCCAGAAAGTGCAGACCGGGGGCTTCGGCGATCCCAACGGACTTTCCGGACAAGGCAAGCCGAATGCGCATCTGGTTGCGGCGAGCACCGGATCGTTTGACCTGCCGCCTGGTTCGGGCTATGGCAACGGCGCGGGTGGCGCGAACGGAATCAGGGGAACCATCGCCAGTGCAGGGTTTGGAAACGGAATCGCAGTTGGCGGCGGAGGAGACGGCCGCAGCAATGGCCGCGGCTCCGCCGGTGTGGAGACCGGAGCATTCGGGTCGCAGCAGGTCAGTCGGCCCTCCTCCAAACTGCAGCAGGCTGACAGCGGACCAACAACGACACCAGTAGAGATTACTTTCAAGCCGAATCCGGTCTACACTGAGGAAGCTCGCCAGCTCAAATTACAGGGTGAAGTTTTGCTGGAAGTCATGTTTGGTGCGAATGGACAATTGCACGTAAATCGGCTCGTGCGCGGTATGGGTCATGGACTCGATGAAGCCGCAGTCAACGCTGCGAATCAAATACGATTCAGACCGGCGCTGCGCAATGGCGTACCTGCAGATTCCACGGCAGTCGTGCATGTGGTTTTCCAGTTGGCGATCTAAGATTGGCGATCTAAGAGAGGATTCGAGCGATGCGTACTTGGAAATCGATATTTGCCGCTTCCCTGCTGATCGCAGTGAACGCGATAGCCCAGCAAACTATGACCGTGACGCCAGCCGCTGAGCAGACCGCGCCAGCTGCCACTCCGCAATCGCCTACAGTTCAGCCGCAAGCGCAGCCAGCGGCAATCCCCGCCAGCACAGTGCCCGCAAGTGCACCGGCGACGTCGCCCACTCCCTCGGCGCCTGCGGCCTCTCTAGCTGCTCCCACCACCATGGACCAGGTCGTCGACCGGGCCATCGCGCGTGAGCACACTTTGATGGAGATGCTGAAAACACGCACGCCGCTGGTGGAAACATATCTACAGAACCTCAAGCTCGATAACCAGATGGGGCCTTCGCCGGTTCAAGATCACTACTTCTTCGGCCGTATGGACCTGGCGGACACGGTCGATCGCCGCGACTATCTCTCCAAAGAGGCTAGCTTTCAGAACCGCATGCTCGGCGGCTTCACCAAATTGTTCAAATTCGAATACAAGCCGATGGGCTTTTCCTGGATGATCTTTGCTGATCGCGAAGATTTCGATCGCAATCATTATGACTTCAGGTATGTACACCGTGAGTTTCAAGGTGACGTGCGTTGCATCGTCTTCGATGTGACACCCAAGAAAGGCTCCGGCAATGGCCGCTTCCTCGGCCGAATTTGGGTGGAAGACCAGGATTACAACATCGTGCGCCTGAACGGGACTTATGCGCCGCGTCCACACAATGCTTACTTCTTCCACATGGATAGCTGGCGGCTGAATCTGGTTCCGGGCTACTGGGTGCCCGCCTACATCTACAGCGAAGAAGGCGATTTCAGCTACGGCTCAAGAGACAAGATGGCCTTCAAAGCCCAGACTCGCCTTTGGGGATACAACTTGCAAAAAGGCGGCAAGGACAGCGAACTGACGCAGGTGCTTGTGGATTCAACTGTGAAAGATGAAAGTCCCACAGCACAGGACGCGTCTCCGTTACAGGCTCAACGGCAGTGGCAGCAACAGGCGGAAGACAATGTAATTGAGCGCCTGCAGAATGCGGGTCTGCTTGCGCCGGAGGGCGAAGTCGATAAGATTCTGCAGACGGTTGTTACGAATCTACAGGTCACAAACAACATCGATTTGCCGCGCCCAGTACGCACCCGGGTGATGCTGACTTCTCCGCTGGAGACGTTCAGCGTGGGTCAGACCATCATCGTCAGCCGCGGGCTAATCGACGTGTTACCCGATGAGGCCAGTCTAGCCATGGTGCTGTCACACGAGTTGGCGCACATTGTCCTCGGGCACAATCTAGGCAGCAAGTATGCCTTCAACGACCGCATGCTGTTTACGGATGAATCGACTTATCAGAACTTGGGATTCAAGCACCTCCCTGAAGAGGAAGCTGCCGCCGACAAAAAAGCGATGGATTTACTAAAGAATTCTCCTTACAGCCAGAAGCTCCAGAGCGCTGGATTATTCCTGAAACAACTCGCCGATCGCGGCCCTGCGCTTTCCGCGCTGCTGACCGCTCATCTGGGGAATAAGCTCACTGACAGCAAAGGCGGAATCGAACGAATGGCGGCACTTATGGGGTCGGCTCCCGCGCTCGATCCAAACAAACTGGACCAAATCGCGGCTCTGCCTTTGGGCGGACGCGTGCGGCTGAATGCCTGGGACGATCATGTCGAACTGATCAAAACTGCGCCAGTTGCGATCACTTCTGCTCGCGACAAAATGCCGTTTGAAGTGACGCCGTTCTTCCCGAGACTCACACGTTACGGAGTGGCGGCTACGCCGATTCCGCCCACTGCGGCCAGCACAGCTCAGAACAACTAGATTTTGGTCTCCAACTGAGGTGAGTGAGGTCGCTACCCAAAATGGTTCCATTTCGCTACCCGCAAGATGCAGAAGTCTGCATAGTTGCGCGAAGGGGGAGCCTAGCCGCATGGGAATCCGGCGAGCAAGCATCGCCACTAACATTCGCTTTTGCAACAACTTACGGGTTGGTCGAACCCTTTATTCGCTTCTCCTAAGCCGAGTCAGCCAGCCCACAAAGAATCAAGCATTTGCACCATTTTCCTTCACAGTATGGATGGCCAATTGCATTAAAATAGCCTTCGCGGTCCCTCCGCCCGGTGTGCGGAGCACCCGCCCAACATGACGCAGCCATCTCCCAGCGCGGCGCGCAAGCCGCTACTCGACCAGCAGTCATTTCAGCAACTGCTGCAGGCCGCTTACGTGTTGCAGGAGCACAACGATCAGATCCATCTGGTTGCCGGGTCGAATGGCGACGCTGCTCGCGGCCTGCTTGAAATCGTAGAAATCCAAAGAGCAATTGAAAATCAAGAAGTTGATGCGGCCTCGGTGTTGCGCCTTATTGCAGCACGGGCGCTGAACCTAACCGGCGCCTCAGGTGTTGCGGTCGGAATCATCGAAGGACGGGAGATAATTTATCGCGTAGCAACCGGCACAGCTTCACAGGATGAAAAGCTGCGGGTGCCCATTGAGTCGAGTCTGTCAGAACAGTGCATCACTAGAGCACAGCTCGTACGGTATCCGGACACTGAGGCACAGCCCGCGGTTTTCGCCCAGCTCTGTCATCATTGTGGAACGAAGAGCCTGCTCGCGGCACCGGTTCTGCATGACACGAAAGTTGTAGGTGTCCTCGAACTGCGGTCCGACCGCGCAGACTCGTTTCATGAAACTGACGCACATATCGCAGAACTGATGGCAGGACTTCTGGCGGACGTAATTGAACGCGATTGCAATCACGAATGGGGTGAAGCGGCCGCGACTGAAAAAGCAGCAATGCTTCAGGCGATTGAAACACTCAGGCCGGAACTCGAACGGCTCATTGGCGAAGCTGAAACATCGGAACCGAAGGCGACAAGACCGGATTCTGAAGCGAACTCGGAGCCGGCGAAACGAGTAATCCCACATGATGCGGATGCTGTTTGCCGCTGCGGGAACCGCTTTGAGGAGGGTGAAAAATTTTGCGGGAAGTGCGGAACGGCGCGCTTCGAAGAATTACGCCGGGACATGCAGAGCAAGTTGGCGTCAATGTGGTATCTGCAGCAGGCCCAACCAGCGCAGCCGAGCGATTTGCGCGATCATGCCAAAGGAGAGCCTGAGAAAACCACCTTGACAGAACGTCCCGTATCGCTGGAGCAGATCATCGCGACGATCTCGCCGGGGGTCACGGATCCCACACCTGCAAGAACCCCAGACGCTCCAATCGATCAACACGCTCAGACATCCGAGCTAATACCCGATACTTCGAAGGTCGCGTTACCTCCGGCCTCAGAGGCTGATTCGGTCGGAACCTCACAGCTGGAAGCTGACAGCGTGGTAGAAGCAGAGCCGGTCGCTGGATCTGACCCATCTGAGCCCGAGGTAAGCACCGCGATTGTCCCGATGCGAACGATTCAAGCCGAGATAGGCCCGGACCTGCAGGAGATTCAGCTATCTACGTGGACCTCCGCCAGCAGGGCACGGGAGTGGTGGGAGGCACTGAAGGAGCATAAGCCGGACCGCAACTGGCTGACTGCCCAGTGGAACAGCCACCGCGGGAGCGTTTGGGTGGGGATCTCTCTCATTATCCTTCTGGGGGCGATTTTCATAAATGGGGCTTCGGGGCCAAGAACCATAACCATAAACACTCACCGCAAACATCCGGCGGCACCGAATCTGACGCTTTTCGAAACACTGCTGGTGAGTCTTGGGTTGGCGGAGCCTCCGCCCGCGCCAACGTACCTGGGGAATCCTGCTACTCAAGTATGGATTGATGTTCATACCGCGCTTTATTATTGTCCGGGGGCCGATTTCTATGGCAAAACCGATGGTGGAAAGATCGTTTCACAGCGGGAAGCCCAGCAGGATCAATTCGAGCCGGCGAATCGCGAAGCATGTGATTGACCCGGTTCAGGTTGCGGGTGGCTCGGATGCCCTCCTACAGCAATTTTTCCCTGCTTCTCAGGTTTGACAAGCGGGTTTCCCGAGAGTGGAATATTGATTCAGCACTTATGCGACAGCCAGAAGAACTGCTAAATTCCGCCCTAGAAAATGCCGCGGAAGCTGCCGATTCCCTGCCCAAATCCGACCTGAACCCTCTGATCAATCCGGTGTTAGGGCGCAATCTCGGGCGCTGGGCTCAGGTTTACTTCACCAGTCCGCCGGAAAAGCGGGAAGAAGCGGTTGGAGATCTGCTGCGCGAACTGGAGAGTGAGGTTCCGGGGGGGCAACCCGCGATGGCGCGACCCGAGACGCGCGAGAACGTGCAATCACAACCGCATCTTGCCGTTGCCCACGAACTGCTTTGCCCCGTCTGCCAGCGCTCGAATCAGATTGGCCAGCGGTTCTGCGGATATTGCGCACAGCCCCTTACTCCCGAAGCTGAGCGAGACTCGCGCCATAACACGGAAGAGTCTAACCAGGCGGACGCGAGTGCAATGTCGGCCGCTGGTGAGGATGAACTGCAGTGGCTGCGAGATAAGAGCCTCAGCAGTTTCGCGCCGTCGGAAGCACCTGTGCGGCGTGGTTTTAGGTACTTAGTGGTTGGGGTGTTCATCCTGGTGGCGGCATTCGGCTACCTGCAATGGACTTCTCAGTCGCGAGCCGGATTGCCAGCACAACGCAGCGTCGTATCTTCACCGAGCACTTTTTTACCACCGCTGGCGGCAAAGGATGTTTCACAACCCAAGCCGCTCGGAGACCGGCAGCCCGAAGCGGTTTCTAGCATTGCACCCGACTCAAGCGTCAGCAGGAAGCCTTCCGAAGCCGACCCACGGTCCGAACCATCGCGGCAGGCGATCATTCCAGAAGCCGCAAAGGACGAAACGGCTGGAAACGGAGCGGATGAATTGGCTGCCGCCCAGCGGTATCTGGAAGGGAAGAACGGAGCGCGTGACAGCTCGCAAGCCGCGAAGTGGTTATGGAAGGCCGTTGGCAGACAGAACCCTGGCGCCGCGCTCATGCTGGCCGAACTATACGCGCGTGGCGATGGCGTTGCGAAGAGCTGCGATCAGGCGCGGCTTCTGCTGGTTGCTGCGGCAAAAAAAGGCACGCCCAACGCCGGCTTGCGCCTTCGTAATTTGGAATCCAACGGCTGTCAGTGAAAACTCTGACCGCAGTACATGGGATCAAAAGGCCTCCGAGATGCCGGAGGCCTTTCAGCGTAAATGACTGCGGTTTTGCTACTCGAGAAAATCCTGCGTCCTTAGCTCCCGGCCAAGGTTCAGGACACTGTGCTCCCAGCTTTCAAGCACATCAGGCATGGGCGAGAGATTCGTGTCTTCGCGCTTCATACCAGAGCGCGAGCTCGACCCGGTTCCAGAGTCCGAGCTTGTCATAGATGATTCGTAAGTAATTTTTGACAACGTGTTCTGTGGTTCCAATTTGTTGAGCGACTTCACGGTTCTTGAGCCCTTGTGCGACGAGTTCGATAACCCGCTGCTCGGTTGCACTGGGTGCTCGCTTTCCAAAACGCTCTGTTCCGAACATATCTGCCTCCGGTATAGCATGGTCGCTAGTTTTACTCGTTTTATTCCGCCGGTGATTCCGAATCGCATAAACAGGCGATTGAAGTGTGCCTTCACTGTTCGCCGGGCCATCTGAAGCTGCCTGGCGATCTCGGAGTTGTCACAGCCCTGGAGCAGCAATTCGGTGATCTGCTGCTCCCGAGGACCCAGTCGCATCGATCTTTCTTTCATTGCCCTTCCCCTGGTTCCATGAATGTCCGCCGACGTTCCGTCAAAGACTACGCCAACATCTGGGCGTTGCTCACCCAATTTCGGCAGACCTTCAAAAATTATTGTGACTTCTTCCAAAATTCATAGCACTCAAAATGCCAACGTGAGTGGCTGTCTTCAGAAATTGATGAGGAATTGCGAGGCGCTGTAATGGTGCACTGCCCTTCCGAGACTTCCAGCAGAGCCCAAACGACTCGTAATCAATTGCGAAGGATGCAATGTGATTATCATAACAGCATCGGCTCAATGCCAGCATTTCCACTAGAAGAACAAACCCGGTGGGCGACAGATTAGAAACAATCCTCCGGTCTTGAACTGATGATTTGGTTAAGTCCTTCACCTTATCATGCGTCTGCTGTTGTGCCATTAGGTGCCGCTTGCTCGGCACATAACCGACAGAATGGCAGCCGATGAATAGAATATGCACCGCATGTGCATTATTATCTTTAGGCTAAGGCGAATGCCCTATGACAAAATTCCTGTACTTTTTCAGTGTTCCTGGAACTAATTACACTTTCGTGTTGGCAATATCTCCTGGGCCTGTGCCTGTGGACATTGTGACTTTCTCAATGCAGTAACATGAAAGCGCTGGATTTACATTCGCAAGTCAGATCTCAGATTATGAAATTATCTGTCGTGATGCCAATCTACAACGAGCGCAATACACTGCGCTCTGTAATACAACGCGTGCTGTCAGTTCCACTCGACATCGAGTTGCTGTGCGTGGATGACGGCTCAAGCGACGGCGCAACAGAAATCCTGAGTGAATTGCGGGCTGAGCACGAGAATCTGCGGTTTTTTTTGCAGCCACACAATATGGGCAAGGGTGCGGCGCTTCGGCGTGGGATACAGGAAGCCATTGGTGATTTCGTGGTCATTCAGGACGCGGATCTCGAATACGATCCGCAGGATTATCCCACGCTGCTTGCCCCTCTCATACAGGGCAAAGCTGATGTGGTTTATGGGTCGCGTTTCCTTGGCGGCGGACCCCATCGCGTGTTGTACTTCTGGCATTCGGCAGGAAACTGGATTTTGACTTTGCTCTCCAACTGCCTCACTAACATCAACCTCAGTGACATGGAGACCTGTTATAAGGCATTTCGCCGGGAGGTGATTCAGTCCATCCCGATCGAAGAGAATCGCTTTGGATTCGAGCCGGAAATCACGGTCAAAGTCGCTAAACGGAGGCTGCGGATTTACGAGGTCGGCATCAGTTATTCGGGCCGCACTTATGAGGAAGGAAAGAAGATCGGATGGAAAGATGGCGTGCGGGCCTTGTGGTGCTTGCTGAAATATTCCATCAAGGAGCCCGTCGAATCTACTTTGCAATCTGCACAGATCGAGGAACGAAGCCAGAAATTGGCAGCCACCGAAACCACGCAGTCTAACGAGCGCCGGGGCTAACCCGCCGCCGCAGACCCGATGTGTCGCGGGGTGAGGCCTGGCTGCCCCGATTTCCCTTTGAAACACCGGGAGGCGCCTGATAACCAAAATTCAATGCCTTCCGGGCTGCGCGAGTGTCGTTCGATTTCGGCACTCCAGCATGCGCCGTCTTGTTGCTCTGCTCCTTGTTCTTCGTCCCCGCAGATTTAGCGGTGTCGCGCTCCAACTTGTTAAGTTGGTCATCGATACCGGTTTTTGTGCGCAGCTTGGGATCTGGCGCCGTAAGCGCATGGCGGGGAGCTGCGGCCTTGATCGAAGGCATCGGCCTTGCTTTAGTGCGGTGGCCGATGGCTGGTTTTGTGTTCTGAGCGAACCCCGCGAGAACCGCTATTCCCAGCACCAAGCAAATCACAGAAAATCGCTTCATATGGAAATGCCCCTTATACGCGACCGCGCCAAAGCTCTATGATACTCGCTTGCAGAGCCAGTTGAAGACAATGTCCGCATATGGAAGTATTGACGGGTCAGTTCGGTATTCCAAGCTTGACCTTGATGGCAGACGAGCAAGAGGTGCGACCTGTCTGTAGATCGAAGGCCAAGAAGCGGATATTTAACAACGACCCGGGCCGCATTCGGAGGACCGAGCCCGATTATTACGGACCGGCAAAGTTCCATGCCCTGGACCACTGGTGTGCGGAGCGACCAGTCAAGTCCAAATAGCCGTCGAGTATATTTGCGCATTGCCAAAGCAGATGGGCAATACATTTTTGTGATTAGTCCTCTACTCCGGCACGCTCTATGGGCGAACGGTTATGCTGTAGCCATCCCAGAAATTTCTGTTTGCGCGCGAACATAATTCGAGCTCTATCGGGTAGCTTGCTGAGAATTTGATATCGCGATTTTGTGAACCAGGGTACGCGATACGGCTTACAGCCGTATTTCTCTTTGTAAGCGCCTTCCCCGCCCCAGTCGTATATAGCAATCCCATGCCGCTTCCAATCGCGCATCGCATACCAATGGATGGCTTCGTTCGGCCGCAAGGTCTGACTGGCACGCAAGCTCGCGTTCCCCCAGAACTCGGCAATCTTATTGAAGCCAGGAAAAATTCCTGTTGCGATGCATTTGCCATCGGGGTCTCGGGCCCGCAATAGCAGGAGGCGTCCCGTTGGCGCGAGATTCTCGATCAGCTTCCGCACGCGCTCGACGGGATAAGTCGGCACTAGACTCTGCTTGGAAAATACATCTTTCAACTGCTGATAATATTCATCTGCAAAACTGCTGTCGTAAGCTTCCTCAATCGTGACCCCACTTTTTTCGGCCTTGCGAATGCACCGGCGGCAAGCACTGTCCATGGAGTTGAACAACTCTTCTTCGGATTGCGTAAGATCAGTACGGTACGAGCCGTAGTACTCCGCTTTGAATCCTAACGCCTCCCCGTCATCAAAGGTAAAATATGGATCAGCAACCTCAATATGGATGCAGTTAAGGTCATCCCATGCGAATTTTTCCACTGCCTCAAGTGCCGTCCGCCGCGATACGCCTGGCGTCAGATTGAATCCGATGTAGGGCGTCGTCCAACCTGGAAACGAACTTCCCAACACGCTCACGCCAAATTTGGTGAACGTGAGCCCAGAAAAGTAACCCAACACATCGTTGCCATCGCGGAGTTCGGCTAATACCGGTGTCGCATTCTGCGACGCATTGATGAACCGGAGCCACTCCCGCGTTTGAAAAACCGTTCGGTCCTGGAACCTGTCCAGGGATTTCCAGTCTGCGTTATCAAAATCAATCCTCTTGCACTTCATCAAAAATCTCAGGAACTCTACGTTCGGTGGTTCTTCGCTAGTTGCAGAAATGAACTGCCTTGTCGATCAGAATTGCCGCATAATCCACCATCAGGCGCGAGAGAGGAGTGTTCACCTTCGCCCACTGCTTGCTTTCGTAGATCATGCGCATCTTTCTCGCGGCGAGCGAATGGCGTCGACCTGCTACTGAATTGGACAAGTCTAGCCAATTCCTGTAAGTAATACAGACCAGAGCTTCGAGTACTCCAATTGTGCGCAGGGGAATTTATTTTTTCAGAGTCGAGCGGCGTAAACCGCCCTTGTTGCAGCTCCGCTTTGAACGGAAGTGAGTGGATTCCTTATGGAGCCGAGGCTAGGCTTTTGAATGCGATCATAGTCCGGATCGTGCTGAATGAAATCGCCTAGCCGTGCTAAAGTTTCTCGCGGCCTTCGTACAAGCTCTTCATACGGCACTCCGTGTAATCATCCCCCAGCATCGACACGAGATCCCTGCCCTTCCAGATGCCAAAACCATGTGTCGCGGTCGATCTTCCATAGCTGGACAGGTCTCCAGAATACCATTGAGCGCGCGCTGTATCAGCAAATTTGCAAAATCATCTGACAGCTGGTTGAAAGTCGAGTTTCGATCGGCAGGCCGCTCAACCCGTAACTACTCGGTTCTGAGATTATGTGGAGACCGGCAGTGGTCTCGGGAGTTATCCTTCTGATCGGCTGCAAACTGTCCCCGGTTTGCGCGTGGTATCCAACGCTCATGTAAGATAAAAAGGATTCATGGCATCTGGCTGGCCAAACAAGCTCTTCCGCCTATCCCAGATGAGTTGGGACGAAGTGCGGACTCGAGCGGGGCAGGAACTTCATAAATGGCAGGATCTTGCTTTGTTCCGCCTAGGCATGGGTGCTCATCGAGTCCATCTCAGAGCGGCTCCACAACCAGCGCCCGCATTCCTGTTCCCAGCCGGAGAGGGTCGCGGTCGCGCCGCGCTCCTGCGCCAGTCTCTTCCGGACGAGGCTTCCGCGATTCTCTCCGAGGCTTCTGATATCTGCGGGCATCGCTTCCGGCTGCTCGGTTATGAAAATCTCGATTTCGGACACGAGATCGACTGGCATTTTGATCCGGTCCACAATAAACGGGCGTCGAACAAGCCCTGGTTCAAGATTCGGGTCCTGGAATTCTCAGAGGTTGGCGATCACAAAATTATCTGGGAACTGAACCGTCATCAACATCTGGTGACCCTCGCCAAAGCCTGGCTTTTCAGCGGCGACGAAACCTACGTCCGTGAGCTCATAAGTCAGTGGGATCACTGGCAACAGGCAAATCCGTACCCGTTGGGTATTAATTGGGGCAGCAGTCTTGAAGTTGCTTTACGAAGTCTCTCCTGGATGTGGGTGGATCACCTGCTGGCTGACTGTCCATCGCTGCCATCCGACTTCCGTCGCGGTTTGTGGCAGGCCCTGGCGCTTCACGGCCGCTACATTGAGAGATTCCTTTCAACTTACTTTTCGCCTAACACTCATCTTTTGGGTGAAGCAGTCGCTCTGTTTTATCTGGGCACTTTGTATCCACAGATCCCAGGGGCTTCGCGCTGGCAGCAAGCCGGGTGGAGTATCATTATCCATGAAGCCGAACGCCAGGTCCGTCCCGACGGCGTTTACTTCGAGCAGGCACTCTACTATCACGTATACGCTCTCGATTTTTTCCTCTATGCTCGGTTATTGGCCATCCATAATGGCGCTGCGATTCCCGCCAATCTGGATCATGTGATCCACAAGATGCTATATGTGTTGCAGGCACTGTCGCAGGCCGGCCCGCCTGCTAACTTTGGCGACTCCGATGCTGGCCGCGTGTTCAATCCTCGCAGGAATCGGACGCAGCACATGACCGATCCTTTGGCCATCGGTGCATTGCTTTACGGTCGAAGAGATTTGGCGGCCGCGTGTCTTACTGAGGAGTCAATCTGGCTATTCGGGGAGCAGGCAATCGCGCAGTTGCCCATCGCTCCCCGGCTTTTGATCCAGCGCTCTTCCCAGAGGTTCGCTTCGGGCGGCATGTACGTGCTGACGAGCGCCGAACCCGTTGCCCAGCAGATGACAATTGATGCCGGTCCACAAGGCGTGGGCCGCTGCGGTCACGGGCATGCCGACGCACTCAGTATCTGTCTCACCATGGATGGCCGCAATTGGCTCATCGACCCCGGCATGGATTGCTACATATCAGAGAATCCCGCCGATCGAAACCTATTACGAGGAACTGAGGCCCACAACACCCTGCGCGTGGACGGTCTCGATCAGGCTGCCCCGGAAGGTCCATTTGCCTGGACTTCGATTCCCGCTACGCAAGTCGAGCATTGGATTACTGGGCATAGCTTCGGTTTCTTTTCGGGAAGTCACAATGGGTATGCACGACTCCAGGATCCCGTCACCCACCGCCGCTTCGTTTTCAGGCTGAACGTTAATCACGATAATAGCTTTTGGCTGATACGTGACCTGGCCCTTGGTCGTCAGGAGCACGATCTGGAGGTCGTATGGCATCTCGCGCCAGATCTTGCCGTCGCTGAACACCTAAGCAGGCTATTCATCGCCTCGCCAAAAGCGATAAATGGCCATGGAACTGGCTTCTCTCTCGCAATCGCCGTTCCGACTGATCATCGATGGAAAACTGAGATCACCAGCGGCTGGAATTCTCCCGCGTACGGGAGAAAGGAGCTCACCGCCGTGGTTCGGTGCGATGCCCGTTTACGCCTTCCAGCTGAAACGGCGACATTGCTGATTGCAGCCGGCGGTTCATCCCGTTCGCTGCCAGTGAATGGTCTGGCTACGGCGCGCAATGCCCGCGCCCAGACCTATAGTTTTGAAACTGAAGAGCTTGCGCATTGTGTGTTCTTCTCCCTGGGAGAAGGAACCTGGACTATGGGACCGTGGTCTTCCGACGCGAGTCTTCTTTATTGCGGCATTCAGCAGTCTCGGCTTGTTCATATGGTTCTGATCGGCGGCAGCTTTGTTCAGTGGCAAGGAGATGACGTGATTATCCGTGGGCAGGCGGTAGATTTTTGGGAATGGCAGATTTGCGATGGCGTAGTGCAATCCTCATCTTCGCCGGGCAGCATCCCTCAGCCACTGATCACAGAACTTGTGGAGGGTGCTGTTCAGTTCCGCAACACTACCTCTTTAGGACAAGGCGGCGAATAACTGATGTGTGGTATCGCTGGCATTATGGAGTTTGGGCGGGACGCTCGGGCTGACTCGGACGCGCTTCGGGAAATGTGCCGCATCATGGCCCACAGAGGTCCGGATGACGAGGGCTTTTATTTTGATGGACATGTCGGCATCGGCATGCGTCGGCTGAGCATTGTGGACCTCGCCACCGGCCATCAACCCATCAGCAACGAGAACGGCTCGATCCGAATTGTCTTCAACGGCGAGATTTACAACCACCTTAGCCTGCGCGAGCAACTCATCACTCGCGGCCACGCCTACCGAACTCATAGTGACACCGAGACCATCGTCCATCTCTACGAAGAGTACGGTCGCGACTGTGTTAAGCACTTGCGCGGCATGTTCGCTTTCGCCATCTGGGACGAGAACAAGAAGGTACTTTTCATCGCCCGCGACCGACTGGGAATCAAACCTCTGTATTATCACTTCTCTCGGGAACGCTTTCTCTTCGGGTCGGAGATCAAGGTCGTCCTCGCTCACGCCAATGTGCTCGCACAATTCAACAGCGGTGTGCTGCCGGAGTTTCTTGCCTTTGGATATCTCTCGGGAGACGAAACGTTCTACAACGGAATTCGCAAGCTTTTGCCCGGTCATACTCTGGAACTCACCCTCGAGGGCGAGCCCGAAATCCGCCAGTACTGGAATCTGGATGCCTCTTTAGTGCACGACTCGCTCGACGAGCAATATTATGTTCGCAGCTACCGCGAATTGCTCGAAGGTGCGATCGAATCTCATCTCATGAGTGATGTTCCAGTTGGCGTATTTCTCAGCGGAGGTGTGGACTCGAGCGCCGTCGCCGCACTGATGACCAAGATTCGCCGCGAACCAGTCGAGACTTTCTCGGTTGGTTACGCTGAGCATGCCTATAGCGAGTTGCCCTTCGCGAGGACCGTCGCCAATCACTTGAAATCCGTCCACCACGAAATCCTCGTCAATGAGCAGGATTTCTTCAACGCTTTACCTCTGCTAATCTGGCATGAAGACGAGCCGATTGTGTGGCCATCGAGTGTCTCCCTATATTTCGTCGCTCGCCTTGCTCGCGAGCGGGTCACCGTTGTTTTGACCGGTGAGGGGAGTGACGAAACTCTGGCCGGTTATACGCGCTATGCATTCACGCTCAAGAATGCCGCCTTCGATCACGTGTACCGTCGCCTAGTGCCCGAAGTACTGCGGCGCGGAGTGCGCAAGGGCCTTTCAGCGTCACCACTGATTGGGGCCACTCTACGCCGTAAACTCGCTCACACTTTTCTGGTGCAGGACGGCGCCTCGTGGTCGGCTTTCTATTTCGACAACTTCTTCTCCGCGTTCAGCGAAACCGCACAGTCTGATCTGCTCACCCAGGAAGTTGCCAGCCAATTTACCTCCGGTGCCGCTTATCGGAAGGTGCAGGAGTATTGGCAGCATTCGTCCGGCGAGCTGCTACAGCGACTTCTCTATACCGACATCAAAACCTACCTTGTCGAGCTGCTCATGAAGCAGGACAACATGAGCATGGCCGCGTCCATCGAGAGCCGGGTTCCCTTCCTTGACCACCTGCTGGTCGAGTTTGCCACTCGGATTCCACGCGAAGTCCAGATCAATGGCCTAGCTGGAAAACAAGTTCTGAAGCAAGCCGTGGAGGATCTCCTACCCCACTCAATCCTCTATCGCCCCAAGCTGGGTTTTCCAACCCCCTGGAGTGGTTGGCTGGCCGGACCACGTCTCGATGTAATTGAAGCGACCTTACTCGAACCCCGCAGTCTCAGCCGCGGCTACTTCCGTGGTGAAGCCATCGCGCGCTTGTTTCACGAGCACCGCACGAAATACCGCGATAATTACGACCGCATCTGGCGCTTACTGAACTTGGAGTTGTGGCACAGAGTATGCTTGGAAGGTGAGTCCCACGCTTCGCCGGGCGAGCCAGAGGTCCGGTACGCATTCTGGTGACTGGGAGATTCTCTTTCCATCGTATTTCGAGGGCGTAAGAGCGTGCTGGCGGCCGGTTTGCGGGAGAGTGTGCGCATGAGTAAGGCGGCAATCTGCTCGTCCTCAATACTGCGCGGCCGACCCGGACGCAATTCGTCAGAGAGTCCGGCCAAGCGGTGCTCGACAGACCGCGGTCGCCACTTGCCCACGGTGGCACCAGTGCAGGCGACGAGCCATCTGGACTACACTGGCGGGTGATGTGACATTGATTACCATAAAATGTGAAAAAAGGTTTCCCTTTTGTGCCATTTGATCTAGGGTGGAGAGCGACAGGGATGCCCTGTCACTTTTCTTGTCCTCTATCCAAGTGATTGAGAACAGAGAGTGATCAGCTGCACGTCGGCTTGCGTTCATAGGCGACTGGATGGTAATAACCGTGCTCTTGGTAGGCATCAAGTATCCGTGCGGCAAACTTGCACTCTTGCCCAAGTACCGGCAAGGTTCAACCACGGGACTACACTTCTCTGAGAGAAATGAACCCAGAAACTCTGGCGCCATTAGATGTGGCCCTGGACTACGTTGGCGGTGGCGGTTTTGACAGCAATCGTGCGGTCAACGCTGCTCAATGATTACACCAGTTGGATGCGGACCAGCGATTCCTGTGGTGACAGCCAACTGGCAATACGGGATTCCATTCAGCTATCTGCCAGAAGGATCGCTCGGATACCGGATCGTTTGGAGGGGCCGGGGCTGTGAGTGGGGTGGGCGGAGCAGACGGCGGATTCCTGGGTGGCGGTATTGGCAGAATATCGGCCGCGGGAGAACGACGAGTTCGGAATCATGCAGCGCGGTCCCATGCAGAATCTTTTTTCATCCCGAGCGGACGCACCGTCTCCAGCCCCGCAGAACGGGTCGGCAATGGGCGCATGAAATTCTTGCTCAACCGCCTGGAACCACTCTTTGACCGAATCATCATCGATTCGCCGCCCGCGATTCCGGTGTCGGACGCGGGCCTGCTGGCCAATTACTGCGATGGTGTACTGATCCTGGTGCGCTCCAACGCCACGTCGTTCGACATCGCGCGCAAAGCTAGACAAGAGTTTCGCGACAAGCATCTGGTGTTGT